>Ga0308163_10000213_pt1 | contig 149747 bp, 124 predicted proteins | sample PhyTR1_FD_201037 | JGI IMG/M metagenome (GOLD analysis project Ga0308163, IMG submission 201037) | Phyllosphere microbial communities from UC Gill Tract Community Farm, Albany, California, United States - DLSLT.R1 | ecosystem: Host-associated > Plants > Phyllosphere > Unclassified | place...
GGGCCCAAGTTTTCGGAACGCCACGAACTTGGGCCCCTGCCTGCGCAGGGGCGACGGCAACTTTGCTCAAGCGTCGCGGTTTCCCAACCGTTCGAAATACCGCCCCGCCGGCCCGGCCAGCAGCGCCGGCAGCGGCGCATCCTCCACCCCATACACTCCATGGTCGACCAGCAGCCGCAGCCGGGCCAGCAGGTCGGCGCGGCCGAGCGCCTCGGCCAGCGGTTGGGTGCCGGCGCGCCCGGCGCGTGCGATGGCGGATGCCACGAAAGGCGGCAGTTCCCAGTGGGTGGCGATGCCGGCCGCCAGCTCGCGGCCGCAGGCCAGCAGGGCTTCGCAGAAGGCGTCCGATTGCGGCACCACCGGCTGGTCGAGGTGGTCGATCAGGCGGAAGGCGACCATCAGGCCGACGTCCAGCACCAGGCCGGCCAGGTAGGCTTCGAAGGGGTCGGCCCCGTAATCCGGCGCCAGCAGGCTGGCGGCCAGCGCGCAGGCGTCCGAGTGCAGCCACAGGCGCGGCGCCACCGCGCGCACCACGCGCCCGCCCTGCATGTTGATCACGGGCCGGAACGCGACCCTGGCCAGCAGGATGCGCAATCCGTTCTCGCCCAGCACCATGACGGCGCCGTCGATGGTGGTCACCGGCTTGGCGCTGCGGAACAAGGGCGTGTTGGCTTCGCGGATGACTTCCGCCACCAGCACGCTGTCGCGCGCGATCTGGCGCGCCAGGTCGGCACCGGAGACGCTGTCGTCGCGCAGGCTCCTGAGCAGCTGCGGCACCACCGCCGGCACGCGCGGCACCAGCTCGCCCGCGGCGGCCGGGTCGCGCGCCAGGCGTTCCAGTTCGGCCAGGATCAGCGCTTCCGAGGACGGCGCGGCGTCGCCGCGCACCGGGTCGGTGAGCCAGCGGTAGAAGGCGAGATCGACCTGGCGCGGTACGGCGTCATCGTCGGTGGGCGAGCGGCCGGCGGCCGGCGTCTCCGGTGCGGAAGCGGGGGAAGGCGCGGAAGAGGGAGGTTGCGCCGCGGGCGGCGTTGCCGTGGCAGCGCCGCCGAGCAGGCGCAGAAGCCATTGTTTCATGGTTGGCTGCCGTGGTGGAATTTGGGCATTCTACCTCGGCAGCCGCCGGGTGGGCGCAACGCGCCGGCGGCGCCGGCGCGTTTTGCTGCGCTTAGCGGCCGGCGTTGGGGTCGGTACTGGTGCCGGTACCGGTGGTGCCCGAGCTGGTGGTGCCGGCGTTGCCGCTGCCCGTCATGCCGGTCGAGCCGGCGCTCGAGGCGCCCGCGCCCGAGGTGCCGGTGCCCGAGTTCCAGGTGCTGGAGCCGGTGGTGCCCGAGGTCGAGCTGCCGGTGGCGCCGGTGCCGCTGGTGGCATCCGACGTGCCCTGCATGCCGCTGGACGTGGTGCCGGTGGCGGACGAACCGCTCATGTCGCTGCTGCTGGTACCGGTGGAGCTGCAGGCCGCCAGGCTCATGGCCATCAGGGCACCGATCATTACGCTTTGGTAGGTTTTCATGATCTTCTCCTCGTTTGATTGATGGTGCAATCATGAGCCCGCACCAGCCTGTTCAAAATAGGATGAGCACGTCCATTCACGTAGGATCAGGCGGACAACCTTTTACAACTGTTTCACGACAAGAAGTAGATTTGTGGGCATGGACCGCGGTCCATCGTCGTTCCCGCGACGGCGGAGATCCATGCTGAACCTTCGAAGCAAGCAATTCTGAAGCGACGCGAATGGCTTCAAGAATACGGCGTTCGGAGGCGCAGTACGGGTCCCCGCCTGCGCGGGGACGACGTTCGGGCAGAGCGACGTGCTCTAGAACAGGCTGTTCTGGACCTGGGTCTGCTGCGGCGTCGGCGCCTGGGCCGGCTGGCCCGGCGGCGCGTTCGGATCGGCCGGCGGGGCATTCGGATCGGCCGGCGCCCCCTGGTCGAGGTCGATGTTGCCCAGGACCGGCGTCTCGGCATACTCCTGGTAGACCCAGTCGTCGTTCTCGCGCACCAGGCCTTCCGGCTCGGCGCGCTCTTCCTGCGGCCGCTTGGCCAGCGCCACCTTCATGTAGTCGATCCAGATCGGCAGCGCCAGCGTGGCGCCGAACTCGCGGCCGCCCAGCGAGCGCGGGTCGTCGTAGCCCATCCAGGCCACCGCCACCACGTTGCCGCCGTAGCCCGAGAACCAGCCGTCGACGGCGTCGCTGGTGGTGCCGGTCTTGCCGGCGATGTCGGTACGGCCGAGCGCCTTGGTGGCGGCGGCGCCGGTGCCGTAGCGGGTCACGTCGCGCAGCATGCTGTCGGTGATGAAGGCGTTGCGCGGGTCGAGCACGCGCTGTTCCTCGGTGTGCGCGGCGGGCGGCGTGGCCTGCTGGATCACCTTGCCGTCGGCATCCTCGATCTTGGCGATCAGGTAGGGCTGGACGCCGTAGCCGCCGTTGGCGAACACCGCGTAGGCGCCGGCCATCTGCAGCGGGGTCACCGCGCCGGTGCCCAGCGCCAGCGTGAAGTTCTTCGGCTGGCGCGCCAGGTCGAAGCCGAAGCGGCCCAGGAATTCATGCGAGAAGGGCACCGAGACAGCGCGCAGCAGGCGCACCGAAGGCACGTTCTTGGATTCGGCCAGCGCGCGGCGCAGCGTGATCGGGCCATCCCACTTGAAGTCGTCGTTCTGCGGCGACCAGGTCTTGCCGGCATCCTCGCCCGGCAGGTCGAGCGGGGCGTCGAGGATGCGCGTGCCCGGCGAATAGCCCTTTTCGATGGCGGCCGAGTAGATGAAGGGCTTCATGCCGGAACCCGGCTGGCGCCAGGCCTGGGTCACGTGGTTGAACTTCTGGAAGTTGTAGTCGAAGCCGCCGACCAGCGCGTGGTAGGCGCCGGTGTCGGCGTCGATCGCGACGAAGGCGGCCGCCACCTGCGGCACCTGGGTGATGCTCCAGCGGCCCTTGCCGCCCTTGCCGCCTTCCTGGCTGACGCGCACGATCGCGCCCGGCGTCAGGCGCAGCGCGTCCTTGGCGTTGGCGCCCAGGCCGGCCTGGGCGAAGCGGATGCCGGCGCCGCTGAGGTCGACCACGTCGCCGTTCTCGGTCTCGACCCGCACCGTCTTCGACGACGCGGACAGCACCACGGCCGGGATCAGGCCGTCGCTGCTGGGGCGCTTGCCGAGGGCATCGGAGATCGCGTCCTCGCGCTCGGCCGGGTCTTCGGGCAGCGCGATGCGGCCTTCCGGACCGCGCCAGCCGTGGCGCTGGTCGTAGGCGATCACGTTGCGGCGCACCGCCGCGTAGGCCGCTTCCTGCTCGGCCTTCAGGATGGTGGTGGTGACCTTGATGCCGCGCGTATAGGCTTCTTCCTTGAACTGGGCGAAGGCCGCCTGGCGCGCCAGTTCGGCCACGTATTCGGCGTGGGTATCAAATTCCTGGCCGCGGGTATTCACGCGCAGCGGTTCCTCGAGCGCCGCCTGGTACTGGGCTTCGGTGATGTAGTTCAGCGCGCGCATGCGGCCCAGCACCGCGTGCTGGCGTTCGCGCGCGCGCTTCGGATTGGCCACCGGGTTGTGGCGCGACGGGTTCTGCGGCAGGCCGGCCAGCATCGCCATCTCGGCCACGCTCAGCTGGTCGAGGTTCTTGTTGAAGTAGGCGCGCGCGGCGCTGGCGAAACCGTAGGCGCGCTGGCCCAGGTAGATCTGGTTCATGTACAGCTCGAGGATCTCGTCCTTGGACAGGGCGGCCTCGATCTTGTAGGCGAGGGCGATCTCGTTGACCTTGCGGCCGATATGCTTTTCGCGCGACAGGAAGAAGTTGCGCGCCACCTGCATGGTGATGGTCGACGCGCCGCCGGCGCCGAAGCCGCTGCGCAGGTTGGACATGACGGCGCCGATGCCGCGCTGGAAGTCGATCGCGCCGTGCTGGTAGAAGCGCGCGTCCTCGATCGCCAGCAGCGATTTCTTCATCAGGTCCGGGATCTTGTTGATCGGGACGAAATCGCGGTGCTCTTCGCCGAACTCGCCGATGAGCACGTTGTCTGCTGTATACACACGCAGCGGGATCTTCGGCCGGTAGTCGGTCACCGCATCCAGGGCCGGCACGTTGGGCAGCACGCGGAACACGACATAGCCGACGATGCCGGCGATGAACAGAATGAGGGCGGCCAGGGCCAGCAAAATAAAGCCGCGGAGGCGGCTGAAGCGCCTGGGCGCTTGTTTACGAGTTGCCAAAACAGATTCCTTATATCGGGGCAGCGATAAACCTGCTGCGCGTTGCATTTTTGGCTTGCGATGCTCGCTGTACAGTCGTACAGCTGCGCTTCTCCACTAGGCTTGCCCACCAAAACTGCCGCCGCTCGCAACGGTTTCTCACTGCCCCTTGTGTGGTCGGAATGACCAGAACGGCAGTCGGTAAAGACGGCCGAGGGGGAAATTATAATCCGCTTTTCTTCCACTACGGCATGTGCGATATTCGGGGTTTCGCGGGTTGCCGGGCTGGCCCGGCAGTACCGTCGTTTGCTACTTTTGTTCCGTCCGAAGGATTCTCATGCCGTACGATCCCGCTCCGCCGCCCGTCAAACCCTATATTCCGGCCTCCGCGCACCTGCCCGAGATGACGCTGCGCGCCCTGGTCATGGGCGTGGTGCTGGGCATGGTGTTCGGCGCGTCCTCGCTGTACCTGGTGCTGAAGGTCGGCCTGACGGTGAGCGCCTCGATTCCGGTGGCGGTGATCGCCATCACGCTGTTCGGCATGGTCAAGAAGGCGGGCGGGCGCGAATCGACCATCCTCGAAAATTCCATCACCCAGACCGCCGGTTCGGCCGGCGAATCGCTGGCCTTCGGCCTGGGCGTGACCATGCCGGCGATCATGATCCTCGGCTTCGACCTGGAAATCTCGCGGGTCATGCTGGTCGGTATCCTGGGCGGCCTGCTCGGCATCCTGATGATGATCCCGATGCGCCGCACCATGATCGTCGACCAGCACCGCGAACTCAAGTACCCGGAAGGCACCGCCTGCGCCGAAGTGCTGAAGGCGGCCGCCACCCCATCTTCGCGCGAAGCGGCCGGCGAGGTGCGCCTGGAAGGTTCGGACGAAGCCAAGGCCGCACGCCAGCGCGCCTTCATCATCTTCGGCGGCTTCGGCCTGGGCCTGCTGTACAAGGTGCTGAGCATCTCGCTCAAGCTGTGGAAGGACACCGTCAACTTCGTGTTCGGCGCGCCGCTGAAGGCCGGTTCGGCCGGCGCCGAGATCTCGCCGGAACTGCTGGGCGTCGGCTACATCATCGGCCCGCGCATCGCGATGACGATGGCGGCCGGCGGCGTGCTGTCCTATCTGCTCCTGATCCCGATGATCAAGTTCTTCGGCGATTTGCTGACCGTACCGCTGTCGCCCGGCACCATGCTGATCAAGGACATGGGCCCGGACGACATCCGCAGCGCCTACGTGCTGTACATCGGCGCCGGCGCGGTGGCTGCCGGCGGCCTGATCAGCCTGGCGCGCTCGATTCCGACCATCTGGAACGGCCTGAAGGGCGGGCTGGCCGGCATGGGCGCCAAGAGCAGCGCCGCGGCTTCCGGGAGCGCCGGACCGCTGCGCACCGACCAGGACATCCCGCTGAAATGGGTGCTGATCGGCTGCCTGGCCATCATCGCCGTGATCACCTTCGCCGCCCCGTTGCACATGAACCTGCTGGGCGCGCTGCTGATCCTGGTGTTCGGCTTCCTGTTCTCGACCGTGTCCTCGCGCCTGACCGGCGAGGTCGGCTCCTCGTCGAACCCCATTTCCGGCATGGCGGTGGCCACGCTGCTGTTCACCTGCCTGATCTTCCTGCTGATGGGCTGGACCGGCGGCCGCTACTACGTCACCGCGCTGTCGGTCGGCGCCATCGTCTGCATCGCCGCAAGCAATGCCGGCACCACCTCGCAAGACCTCAAGACCGGCTACCTGGTCGGCGCCACGCCGCGCCTGCAGCAGTACGCGATCCTGGCCGGCGCCTTCGCTTCGGCGCTGATCCTGGGCCCCATCCTGCTGAAGCTGAACGACGCCGGCACCGTCTACGTGCCGGCCGCCCAGGTGGCGCCGCACGTCACCACCGATGCATCGAAACTGACCCAGACCGCGCAGCTGCAGGGCCCGCAGGCCGACACCGACCACGCCACCTATAAAGTCTGGCAGAAGACGGATACGGCAGGCGGCCCGGCCGGCAAGTACCTGGTGCGCGACGACGGCTCGCTGGCCTACCTGGTCGACCCGGGCATCAACGGCCAGCACCACACGCGTCCGGACGGTTCCGAAGTCAAGAAGTACGACGCGCCCAAGGCCGTGCTGATGTCCTACATCATCAAGGGCATCCTCGACCAGCAGCTGCCGTGGACCCTGGTGGTGTTCGGCGTGATGATCGCCGTGGTGCTGGAAATGGCCGGCGTCAATGCCTTGTCGTTCGCGGTCGGCGTCTACCTGCCGCTGGTGTCGACGCTGCCGATCGCCATCGGCGGCGTGATCCGCTGGCTGGTCGACCGCCGCAACAACACGCTGCCGCAGTACGCCGGCCTGAACCAGGAAGAACTGCAGGCCGCGGGCGACCGCAGCTCGGGCACGCTGCTGGCATCGGGCTACATCGCCGGCGGCGCGCTGGCCGGCATCATCATCGCGATCACGGCCGGGGTGCTGACCGGGTTCGACACCGCGATGACCAAGTGGGCGGAAGGTGCGAATCCCTTCTTTGCGGGGGTGAATGCGGATGTGCTGTCGGTGCTGCCGTATGCGGCGATCTGTGTGCTGCTGTACTGGGTTGGGCGCGAGAAGGCGAAGCGCTGATCTACCCGTCGGCCCGTCAACGTCGCCCCTGCGAAGGCAGGGGCCCAAGTTCGATGCGGTTCGTTGGCTCATGCGAGGCCAGCGGCTGTTCGGCAAACCTGGGCCCCTGCCCGCGCAGGGGCGACGCGTTTCTGCTAACGCTTATCTATTCTCTACTCTCTATATCTGCCAATGCTTAAGCAAGCACCGGCGCTCAGATGAACGCCAGATCATGCTGCCGGATCGTATCGTCGATCCAGTCCTCCACCTGCCCGAAGCGATAGCCCAGCCCCTTCGCCTTCGACGTGTCCAATACCATCCGCCCCGGCAGGTCGAAGGGCGACAACTGTCCCGCCGCCGCCCCGGGCGCGGCACGGCGCGTACGCGCCGGTGTGTCCAGCACGTCGCCGACGCGGCGGTACAGCTCGGCCGCCGACAGCGCGCCGTCGCTGGCCGCGTTCACCGGTCCGAGGAAGGACTGCATCCCGGTCCAGTACAGGAAGTCGGCCGCCGCGTGCGGATCGATGAAGGACAGGCGCGCAGCCTCGCTGGTGTAGTCCAGCACACCGCCGCGGCGCGCCAGGTCGACGTAGTGCGCCAGGCGGCCGGTGAAGTCTTCCGGGCCGCCCAGCACGTGCGCCAGGCGCACCGTCGCCAGCGGCAGCGAGCCGTCGCGCACCAAATAGGCCTCGGCCTGGACCTTGCCGGCCACATAGCATTCGGTGGCGCGCGCCGGATCGTGCCATGGGTAGCGGGTGTCGATCGGCTGGGCGTCGACCGCGAGTTCGCCTTCCGCCAGCGCCGCGTGGCCGTAGCCGAGCACGCGGTAGGCGTCGACCGTCGAGGTCATCACGTAGCGGCCGGTTTTGCCGCCCAGCGCGCGCACGGCGATGGCGGCGTCGAGCGGGCTGTAGCACATCTGATCGAACACGACGTCGAACGGCGCGCAATCGGCGAACGCCTTGCGCATCGCCAGCTCGTTGCGACGGTCGACGCGAACGCGCTCGATGCGGGCGCCGAACGGGTCGGGCGCATAGCCGCGGGTGGCGACGGTCACGCGATGGCCGGCGCGTACCAGGCGCTGGACCAGCAGCTTGCCAATGAAACGGGTACCGCCGAGCACCAGGATATTTTTGGACATGGGTTTTCCTTGTGTGACAGATCGGCTATATTTTCCATTCACGTAGGCAATTCTTCAAACAAGAAAAAAAGTGGTCATGAATAAGAAAAACTTACGCATCGGGGCTGCATGAAGCCGCTGCGCAGCCTGTCCGGCCTGATCGACTTCGAATGCGCGGCGCGCTGGGGCAGCTTCAAGCTGGCAGCGCGCGAACTCCATAAAACCCCGGCGGCGGTAAGCCTGCAGGTCAAGCACCTCGAGGATGCGATCGGCTTTCCGCTGTTCGTGCGCCACCCGCGCCACATCGCCCTGACCGCCAAGGGCCAGGAAATGGCGATCGCGGTCGGACGCATGCTCGGCGACCTGCGTGCCAAGGTGGCGGCGCTGCAGCGCGGCGACGAAGAAGCGGTGCTGCGCATCTCGACCACGCATTCGTTCGCGCTGAAGTGGCTGGTGCCGCGCATGCCCGGCTTCACCAAGCTGTATCCGGAACTCGACGTGCGCGTGGATTCCAACGATGCCCCGGTCGACCTGGAAGACGACGCGGTCGACGTGGCGATCCGCTACGGCCCGGTGAAGGACGGCGATCCGGCGCTGCTGTTCCGCGAGCGCCTGGTGCCGGTCTACAGCCCGGCGCTGCTGGCGGACGGGCAGGCGGAGCTGGAGCTGTCCGACCTGGCGCGCTTCCCGCTGCTGTGCGAACGCAGCCCGGAAGCCTGGCTGCAGCTGCTCAACGAAAACCGCGCGCTCAAGGGCGCCTACGATTTCTCGCGTACCTACAGCCACTGGGGCGTGCTGGCCCAGGCCGCGGCGGCGGGGCAGGGCATCGCACTGGTGCCCTACGGGATCGCCTTCCAGGACATCCTGGCCGGCACCCTGCGCACCATCGCCTGCCGCAGCGCGCCCTACGCCAGCGGTTACCGGTTCCTGGCCAATCCGCACAAGGAGACGATGCCGAAGGTGCAGCGCTTCCGGGCCTGGATGGCGGACGAGATGGCGCAGATGCGGCGCACGCTGGACGGCGGTGCCTAGCCGCCGGGTAGCAAGCGTTGCACGATATGTAAGTAGCTGTCAGCGGCGTAACCGTTTGTAAAGCAGGTCAACAGGCTGGGCAGGCGCTGCGTTTTGATAGTGTGAAACGCAGCAGCTTAGCAATTAACCCATAACGTTCATCTACAAACAGCCAAGGACCCTTCATCATGAAAAAAACCACCGCCGCCCTGATCGCCGGACTGTTCGCCACCGCCGCCTTCGCCCAGACCGCTGCCACCACCACCTCGGCCACCGCCAAGACCGGCACCAAGCAGGCCGTCCTGGTCGACAACGCTGCCCTGAAGGCATCCAAGGCCGACACCACGACCGTGCATGCCGATACGGCCACGCCGGCCGTCGCCAAAGAGGCGCACGACGATGCGAAGGCAGCCAAGGCATCGGCCAAGGAAGCCAAGAAGAGCGCCAAGCACACGACGACGAAAGCCAAGCATGTCGCCAAAGCCGACAAGATGAAGGACGAATCGAGCACCGCCGCGGCCACCCCGGCATCGAGCACTGCGCCGGCATCGGACACGAGCTCGACGTCGACCTCGACCTCGACCTCGGCCGACACCCCGGCACCGACCGACACCCAGGCGCCGGCTGCGGGCATGACGCCGGCGGCAGGCACGATGCCGGCCACGGATGCCGCGTCGTCGACCACCACCGTTCCGGCACCGGCCGCTCCGGTCACCCAGTAAACCGCTGTGCATAGCGAAAAAGCCCGCGCGATGCGGGCTTTTTTGCGTCGACATTGCGGCGCAGGGTGGGGCGGCTACCCACTCCCGTGCGGTCAGGCCGGGTTGTCGATCTCCGCCACCCCGCTGTTACGGTCGGCATAGGCGGCCTTGAAGCTCGGACGCTGCTGCCACCGCTGCCAATGGGCATCCAGGAATTCGAAGCGCTCGTCGAGCGGCGTGGCATTCACCGGGTATTTGGAAAACGCGACCGCGGTTGCCAGCGTAATGTCGGCGAAGGTCGGGGCGTCGCCTCCCAGCAGCCACTGGCGGCCGTCCGAGAGGTGCTTGTTGACCAGGGCGGCATGCGCCAGCGCTTCCTTGCGGCAGTGCTCGCCCCAGGCCTCGTTTTTGGTGAGTTCGAGCTTGAAGCCGAGGCCCGTGTGCAGGACGTGGAAGGCGGTGGTGATGCGGTACAGGATGTGTACCCAGATACGGCTGTCCCACATATTGTCCAGGCCCTGTTCCAGCGCCGTCTCGCCCATGATCTTGCGGCCAGGGTAGGTCTGGTCCAGGTAGCGGGCGATGGCGGCGGTCTCGGAAATGTAGCTGCCGTCGGCCAGCTGCAGCGTGGGGGTTTCGCCCCACTCGTTCATTTTCAGGTGACGCCAGCCGCGCTGTTCGCCGGCCACCGTCATGTCGTAGATGGTTTCATTGAATTGATCCGCGATCCCCTTCTCATGCATGAACAGGCGCAGACGCTGCGGGTTGGGAAATGCCGAAGGCGAGGTATACAGGTGCAGTTTGTCGGTCACGGGGATGGCTCCTTGAGTATGTGGTCGGCGATCCGTGCCTGATGAGTGACAGGCACGGCTTCCATGTTTGCTGGGGCAGGCAGTCGGCACACTCTAGCAGTTTCCGGCACAGGTACCGTGCACGACAGTCGCTCGCGGCCGATACCGGCACCGGACCTGCAAATGAAAACGGCGGCCCGCAGGCCGCCGTCTTTACCAGGCGCAGGACCGATTACTTCACGCCATGCATCAGCTTCTGGATCAGCGGCGCGATCAGGAACAGGATCACGCCCGAACCGATCAGCGCATAGAAGCCGAAGGTGTAGCCCGACAGCGCCGAGGCGGTGGTCATGCCCGACTCGCCCGACACGTGGCTGGCGAAGATGCCCGACAGGTTGTTGCCGATGCCGGTCGACAGGAACCAGCCGCCCATGCCCAGGCCGACCAGGCGCGTCGGCGCCAGCTTGGTGACCATCGACAGGCCGATCGGGGACAGGCACAGCTCGCCGATCGACTGGATCACGTAGACCATGAACAGGGTCCAGAACGGGATCTTGTTATCGGGGCCGACCAGCTGCTGCAGCGCGAACATCAGCAGCAGGAAGGCCAGGCCGTTGAACAGCAGGCCGAGACCGAACTTGCGCGGGATCGACGGGTTCTTGCGGCCCATCGCGACCCACACCGCGGCCACGATCGGCGCGCACACGATGATGGCGATCGAGTTCACCGACTGGAACCAGCCGGTCGGGAAGATCCAGCCGCCGAAGTCGCGGCGCACGATGTTCTCGGCCAGGAAGGTGAACGAGCTGCCCGCCTGTTCGAAGAAGCACCAGAACATCACGTTGAAGAAGAAGATGATCAGCATGGCGATGGTCTTGTCGCGCGCGACCTTGCCGTTGCGGATGCCTTCGACCAGCAGCATCAGCGCCAGGCCGATGAACAGCACCGTCAGGATGCCCTGCAGCGTGGCGGCGCCGAGCTTCAGCAGGAAGTACACGCCCGGGATCACGATCGCCGAACCGATGACCACGGCGATCAGGCGCGCCGGGCTGGCCAGCGGACCGACCGGGGCGCCGATGCCCTTCAGGCCTGCGCGGCCGATCTGGAACCACACCAGCGACAGCAGCATGCCGATGCCGGCGGCGAAGAACACGACCTTGTAGGCCGGGATGCCATCGGGGCCGGCCATGTTGTTGGCCAGGATGCCGGTCAGGATCGGCGCGATGAAGGCGCCGGTGTTGATGCCCATGTAGAAGATGGTGAAGCCGGAATCGCGGCGGCCGTCGTTGATGCCGTACAGCTGGCCGACCATGGTCGAGATGTTCGGCTTGAACATGCCGTTGCCGACGATGATGGTGGCCAGGCCGAGCATGAACACGTCCTGGTTGGGGACGGTGATGGCGAACAGGCCGAGCGCCATGAACACGGCGCCGACGAGGATCGCCCGCTGGTAGCCGATGACGCGGTCGGCGATGTAGCCGCCGAACACCGCACCGGCGTAGACCAGTGCGAGGTAGGAACCGTAGATCAGGTTGGCTTCGGCCTGGCCTGCGCCGCTGCCGCCGTGGAACTGGGCGACGATGTAGAGCACCAGGGCCCAACGGATGCCGTAGAACGCGAAGCGCTCCCAGAATTCGGTCATGAACAGCATCCACAGCGGCGCTGGGTGGCCCATGATCTGCTTGAATTCTGGGATCGCCTTGACGTCGGCGGTTGAAGTAGCTGCACCGCTCATGCGGTTCCTCCCAAAGATCGTTATAAGAGTCGTTCCTGGCCGATCCGTCCGGGGTACGGACGCGGGCCAATAGCGTCGCATTTTAGTGTAAATCCTGCGCTTTCTGGCAACTTTTTCCGGCCCCTGTCTTGACGCCCGTTGGGTGCCTTCAATCGGAGACGCAAACTCGGAGGAGATGTCGTATATTGGTGGCAATGCCACATTGACTCATAGAAGAGTAAAGGAAGCGAACCATGAACTACGAGGTTGTCGATACCCTGATTTCGCCGGAAGGCCGCCTGGAAGTGTTGTCGAAGGCCGAAGTGGCCAAGCTGCTCGATACCAGCCAGGGAGGCCTGTACCAGGTGTTCCGCAAATGCGCGCTGGCGGTGCTGAATTCCGGCAGCTCCATCGACGACGGCAAGGAACTGCTGGAGCGCTACAAGGACTTCGACATCAAGATCATCCAGCGCGAGCGCGGCATCAAGCTCGACATCCGCGGCGCGCCGGCCCACGCTTTCGTCGACGGCAAGATGATCAAGGGTATCCACGAGCACCTGTTCTCGGTGCTGCGCGACATCGTGTACGTCAGCTTCGAAGTCACCGACAACCCGCGCTTCGACCTGCACCGTCCCGAAGGCATCACCGACGCCGTGTTCCACATCCTGCGCAACGCCAACGCGATCCAGCCGCAGCGCAATCCGAACCTGGTGGTGTGCTGGGGCGGCCACTCGATCAACCGTGTCGAATACAACTACTCGAAGCACGTCGGCTACCAGCTCGGCCTGCGTGAACTGGACATCTGCACCGGCTGCGGCCCGGGCGCCATGAAGGGCCCGATGAAGGGCGCCGCCATCGGCCACGCCAAGCAGCGCTTGCAGGGCGGACGCTATCTCGGCATCTCGGAGCCGGGCATCATCGCGGCCGAGTCGCCGAACCCGATCGTCAACGACCTGGTCATCATGCCGGACATCGAGAAGCGCCTGGAAGCTTTTGTCCGCACCGGCCACGGCATCGTGGTGTTCCCGGGCGGCGCCGGCACCGCCGAGGAAATTTTGTACATCCTCGGCATCCTGCTGCACCCGGAGAACGCCGACCTGCCGTTCCCGCTGGTGTTCACCGGTCCGTCCACGGCCAAGGAATACTTCGAGCAGATCGACCAGTTCATCGGCCTGACGCTGGGCGAGGAAGCGCAGAAGCGCTACAAGATCATCGTCGACGATCCGGAAGCGGTGGCGCGCGAGATGCACACCGGGATCCGCCAGGTCCGCGAATTCCGCAAGTCGCGCAGCGACGCCTATTACTTCAACTGGGGGCTGCGCATCGACCCCGAATTCCAGCGCCCGTTCCGCCCGACCCACGAGAACATGCGCAACCTGTCGCTCAACAAGAACCAGCCGACCCACCTGCTGGCGGCCAACCTGCGGCGCGCGTTCTCGGGCGTGGTGGCGGGCAACGTCAAGGACGAGGGCATCCGTGCGATCGAAAAGTACGGCAAGTTCGAGATCCACGGCGAAGACGCCATCATGGCGCCGATGGATGCGCTGCTGCAGTCCTTCGTGGAGCAGAGCCGCATGAAGTTGCCGGGCAAGGAATATATTCCCTGCTACCGTGTTGTTCGCTGAGTTGACTGTGAAACCGTCGCCCCTGCGCAGGCAGGGGCCCAAGTTTTCGGCGGCACCACGAAGTTGGGCCCCTGCCTTCGCAGGGGCGACGAGCGAACGTCAACGCAGGGAATGAAAAAGGGGCGCCGCGGCGCCCCTTTTTTTTATCTCAACCGATCGACGATCAGTCTTCCTTGCGCAGGTGCGGGAACAGCAGCACGTCGCGGATGTTCGGCGAATCGGTAATGATCATGATCAGGCGATCGATGCCGATGCCGCAGCCGCCGGCAGGCGGCATGCCGTATTCCAGTGCGCGGATGTAGTCGGCGTCGTAGTACATCGCTTCCTCGTCGCCGGCGTCCTTGGCGTCCACCTGGGCCAGGAAACGCGCCGACTGGTCTTCCGGATCGTTCAGCTCGGAGAAACCGTTGGCGATCTCGCGGCCGACCATGAACAGCTCGAAGCGCTCGGTGATGCCCTCGACGGTGTCGGAAGCGCGCGCCAGCGGCGAGACTTCGACCGGGTAGTCGATGATGAAGGTCGGTTCCCACAGCTGGGCTTCCGCGGTCTCTTCGAACAGTGCCAGCTGCAGCGCGCCCAGGCCGGCGTGGGCCAGGGGCTTGACGCCGAACTTCAGCAGTTCGGTGCGCAGGAACTCGGTGCTGCCCAGCTGCTCGGCGCTGTAGCCCGGCGCGTACTTGTTGATCGCGTCGACGATGGTCAGGCGCTGGAAGGGCTTGCCCAGGTCCAGTGCGCGGCCGCCGTAGGTCAGCTCGGCGGTGCCGTGGGCATCGATCGCGGCCTGGCGGATCACGGCTTCGGTGAAGTCCATGATCCACTTGTAGTCGGTATAGGCCGCGTAGAATTCCATCATCGTGAATTCCGGATTGTGGCGGATCGACACGCCCTCGTTGCGGAAGTTACGGTTGATCTCGAACACGCGGTCGAAGCCGCCCACCACCAGGCGCTTCAGGTACAGCTCGGGCGCGATGCGCAGGAACATCTGCATGTCGAGCGCGTTGTGGTGGGTGATGAAAGGCTTGGCCGCGGCGCCGCCCGGGATCGCGTGCAGCATCGGCGTTTCCACTTCCATGAACTGGTGTTCCTGCATGAAGCGGCGGATCGACGAGATCGCGGCGGTACGTGCCTTGAAGGTGCGGCGCGTCTCTTCGTTCATGATCAGGTCGACGTAGCGCTGGCGGTACTTGGTTTCCTGGTCGGCCAGGCCGTGGAACTTGTCCGGCAGCGGGCGCAGCGACTTGGTCACCAGGCGCAGCTTGGTGACCTTGACGGTCAGCTCGTCGACCTTGGTCTTGAACAGCGTGCCTTCGATGCCCAGGATGTCGCCCAGGTCGTAGCGGCGGAAGGCTTCCATCGCTTCCTCGCCCAGGTTGTCCAGGGTGACGTAGATCTGGATGCGGCCGTCGGCGCGCGGGCCCGACGCATCCTGCAGCGTCGCGAACGCGGCCTTCTTGCCGGCTTCGCGCTTGAGCATCATGCGGCCGGCCAGCACCACGGCCTGCGGTTCCTTCTCCAGCTCTTCGCGGCTCCAGCCGCCGTACTGCTCGACCAGGTCGGCCGCCTTGTGCTGCGGGACGAAGTCGTTCGGGAAGGCCTGGCCTTTTTCACGGATCGCGCCCAGCTTGGCGCGGCGCTCGGCGATGATCTTGTTGTCGTCGGTCGTCAGGGGCGAAGTCTGCTCCTGGCCGTTCTGTTCTTGGTTGTCGGTGCTCATATCAGGTTTGCTCTAGTATTGTCTTGTTTGCTCGAATCACAGTTCCGAACACAGGGTGCCGATGTCCAGGTCCGCATAATCGCCGACGATCCGGATCACGTTGTCGTATTCCGCAAAGGCCTCGGCCGGCAGGGTGGTGGTGATCACCACCGCGCGCATGCCGGCGCGGCGCGCCGCTTCCACGCCCATCGGCGCGTCCTCGAACACCACGCATTCGGCGGGCGGCACGCCGAGCTGCTCGGCCGCCTTCAGGAACACGTCCGGATGCGGCTTGCCGTGCTTGACGTCGGCCGCGCCGACCACGGCGTCGAAATGACGGCGCAGGTCCAGCTCGTCGAGCGTGAAGACGATGTTCTTTGGCGGCGCCGAGGTCGCCACCGCCAGCTTCAGGCCCTGCGCACGTGCCGACGTCACCAGGTCGTCGAAGCCTTCGATGGCGCGGCGGTGCGGGCCGTACATCTCGCGGTACAGCGCATCCTTTTCCAGGGCCAGCACGGCGATCTCCTCGTCGGGGATCTCCGGGCCGAGGCGTGCGCGCAGGATCTCGCGGCCCTGGGCGCCGGCCGTCTCGCGGAAGAAGGCCTCGGCCTCGTAGCTCTTGCCGCGGCGGGCGAAGAACTCGAGCCAGGAGTCGGTATGGAAAGCCATGTTGTCGACGATGGTACCGTCCATGTCGAAGATGAATGCGCGCGCCTGGGTCATATCGTCTATACGGTTATGCAATTAAGCGGTTACTCGGGTGTGCGGGTATGCGGCTATGCGGCTATGCGGTCAAACGCCTTGCTTCAGCGAGGCGGAGATGAAGTCGTCGAGGTCGCCGTCCAGCACGTTCTTGGTGTTGCCGGTCTCGAAGCCGGTACGCAGGTCCTTGATGCGCGACTGGTCGAGCACGTAGGAACGGATCTGGTGGCCCCAGCCAACGTCGGTCTTGGAGTCTTCCAGCTTCTGCTGCTCGGCCATGCGCTTGCGCATTTCGAGCTCGAACAGTTTCGAGCGCAGCATGTCGAAGGCTTCGGCCTTGTTGCGGTGCTGCGAGCGGTCGTTCTGGCACTGGACCACGATACCCGAAGGCGCGTGCGTCAGGCGCACGGCGGAGTCGGTCTTGTTGATGTGCTGGCCGCCGGCGCCGGATGCGCGGTAGGTATCGATGCGCACGTCGGCCGGGTTGATCTCGACTTCGAAGGATTCGTCGACTTCCGGGTACACGAACAGCGAGGTGAACGAGGTATGGCGGCCGTTGGCCGAGTCGAACGGCGACTTGCGCACCAGGCGGTGCACGCCGGTCTCGGTGCGCAGGTGGCCGTAGGCGTACTCGCCCTCGACCTTGATGGTGGCGGTCTTGATGCCCGCGACCTCGCCCTCGGAAACTTCCAGCACCTCGGCCTTGAAGCCCTTGCGTTCGCAATAGCGCAGGTACTGGCGCATCAGCATCGAGGCCCAGTCCTGGGCTTCGGTGCCGCCGGCGCCGGCCTGGATGTCGATGAAGCAGTTGGCGTGGTCCATCGGGTTGCTGAACATGCGGCGGAATTCCATCGCCTCGATGACCTTCTTGATCTCCTCGGCGTCGCCTTCGACGGATTCGAGGGTGGCGTCATCGCCTTCTTCGCGCGCCATCTCGAACAGGTCGTTGGCGTCGCCCAGGTCCGCGCGCGCCTTTTCCAGCGTCAGCACGACGCCTTCGAGCGCCTTCTTTTCCTTGCCCATTTCCAGGGCGCGTTTCTGGTCGTTCCAGATGGCGGGGTCTTCCAGTTCCTGGTTGACCTGTTCTAGTTTCTCCGACTTCTTATCGAAGTCAAAGATACCTCCGAAGTTCGGCTTCACGATCCGTCAGATCGTTCAGCAGGGCGGCGAGGGCGTTGATGCGTTCAGCTTCCATGGTCGGTGGTGTGTCTTGTAGTTGAATCGAACCGGAGATTATACCCGACTGCGCACGGTCGAAGCGCCAAGTTGCCATTGCCTTGCCGCGGGACACGGCGCTTCTGTATGATGGGCCGCTGTTGCCCATGTTTCTTGCCATTCTTCCATGCCATCCAGACTGCCCGCCCGCTTTTCCTTCATCCTGATTGCCGCCCTGGTCGCCCAGGCCCATGCCGCCGCCCCTGCAGCACCCGCCAGGACTGCAGCCGGCACCAGCGCCACCCTGGCGATCCTGGAAACCACCGACATCCATTCGAACGTGGTCGGCTACGATTACTTCAAGCTGGCCGACGAGCCGGCGCTCGGCCTGGACCGCGCCGCCACCCTGGTCGCCCAGGCGCGCAAGGATTTCCCCAACACGCTGCTGTTCGATAACGGCGATACCATCCAGGGCACCGCGCTGGCCGATTACCAGGCGCTCGTGAAGCCGGTCGGCTGCGGCGAGCAGCTCGGCATCTACAAGGTGATGCAGCGCCTCGGCTACGACGGCGGCGGCATCGGCAACCACGATTTCAACTACGGCCTCGGCTTCCTGGGCCAGGTCAGCGGCAAGGGGTTTGACATCAACGGCGTCGACATCGACGGCGTCCCGGCCGGCAAGAAAGCCTGCGCCGGTCCCGGCTTCCCGCTGGTGCTGGCCAATGTCTACAGCGTCAAGACCGGAAAGCCGCTGTTCGCGCCCTACGAGATCATCGAAAAGCGGGTCAAGGCGCTCGACGCCGAAGGGCGCCCGGTCGACGCGACGGTGAAGGTCGGCATCATCGGGTTCACGCCGCCGACCATCCTGGCCTGGGACAAGCGCTGGCTGGAAGGGAAGGTCTACACCGAAGGGTTGGTCGAGACGGCCAAGCGCTACCTGCCCGAGATGCGCGCCAAGGGCGCCGACCTGATCGTGGCGATCTCGCACGGCGGCCTGGATGCGAGCCCGTATTCGCCGACGATGGAGAACGGGAATTACTACCTTGCGCAACTCAGTGGCCAATTCGGGGGTATCGACGCGCTGCTGCTCGGCCATTCGCACCTGCTGTTCCCGAACCCGGCCAGCACCGTCCCGCAATTCAACCTGCCCAACGTCGACAAGGCGCGCGGCAGCGTGTTCGGCGTGCCGACCGTGATGGCGAATTTGTGGGGCAAGAACCTGGGCGTGGTCAAGCTGACGCTGCGCCATGACGGCAAGGGCTGGACCGTCGACAAGGACCGGACCGTGGTCGAGTCGCGCACCACCCAGCAGGCCGACAAGTCCTTCGTGGCCGCCGATCCGCAGGTGATGGCGCTGGTGCGCGCCGAGCACGAGGCCACCATCCGGTACGTCAAGACGCCGGTCGGCAGCACCGACTTCCGCATGTCGACCTATTTCTCGGACGTCGGCGACAGCTCGGCGCTGCAGGTGGTCAACCAGGCCCAGACCGAGTACGTGCGCAAGTACGTCGCCGCCAACCTGCCGCAGTACAAGGACTTGCCGGTGCTGTCGATGGCGGCCGCCTTCAAGAGCGGCTTCGGCGGCGCGGGCGACTACACCGACGTCGCCGAGGGCAGCCTGGCGCTGAACAACGCGGCCGACCTCTACCTGTATCCGAACGCGCTGTACGCCGTGAAGATCGACGGCGCCGGCCTCAAGGCCTGGCTCGAAAAGGCGGCAGGGCGCTTCAACACCATCGACCCGGCCAAGACCGAAGCGCAGGAACTGATCAACACCGCCTTCCCCAGCTTTAACTTCGACACCATCACGGCGCCGGAGCTGCGCTACGAGATCGACGTGACCCGGCCGGCCGGCCAGCGCATCCGCAAGCTGGCCCTGCACGGCAAGCCGGTGGCCGACGACCAGGCCTTCCTGGTCGCCACCAACAACTACCGCGCCAGCGGCGGCGGCAACTTCCCGGGCCTGGACGGCAGCAAGACCGTGATCGCCTCGCCGGACGCCAGCCGCGACGTGCTGATCGAGTACATCCGCAGCGCGAAACGCCTGACCCGGGCGGCCAACGGCGCCACCCGCAGCTGGCGCTTCGTGCCGGTCAAGACCGCCGGTCCGGTGGTGTTCCGCGCGGCGCCGGGCAAGATCGCGCTGGCGCGCCAGGCCGGCCTGGCCAACGTCTCGCAGCTGCGCGAGGACGACGGGCAGGGCAAGGGCTTCGCGCTGTACGCGGTCGACCTGTCGAAATGACGCGGCTGCGGCTGCGGCTGCGTCTAGGTGTGGGAGTGCTGGCGACGATGCTGGCGGCCGGCGCCCTGGCGCAGTCCGCGCCGGCGGAAGCGGCCTACCGGCGCGGGCTGGCCTACCGCAACGGCGGCGACGGCATGGCGCGCGACGCGGCGCAGGCCGTGCGCTGGCTGGGCACGGCCGCCACGGGCGGCGTGCCGGCGGCGATGTTCATCCTGTCGCACATGCTGGCGGAAGGCGAGGGCACGCCGCGCGACCCGGCCGCGGCGCGGCGCTGGCTGGAGACGGCGGCGCAGGCCGAGTATCCGGAAGCGCTGCAAGAACTGGCGATGGAAGAGCGCGATCCGGCGCGGGCGGCGGAACTGTTGCGCGAAGCCGCGCACGCGATGCAGCATCGCGTGCACGAACGATAGAAGGACGCGTTACGAACGCGGCGGCTTCGACGGCGACTGGATCTCGTTGGACGCGATCTCCGCCAGGTCGAGCAGACCCTGGAGCTCGCTGGCACGCAGGCGGCGCGGTTCGCGGTCGATCACGCACAGGGTACCGAGCGGCTGGCCCGACTTGTCGCGCAACGGCACGCCGGCATAGAAGCGGATGCTCGGATCCTGCTGCACCAGTGGATTGGCGCGGAAGCGCTCGTCCTCGAGCGCGTCTTCGACCACGAACAGCTCGTTCTGCATGATGGCGTGCGAACAGAACGCCCAGTCGCGCGGGGTCTCGCGTTCCGGCATTCCGATACGTGCCTTGAACCACTGGCGGGTCGAGGTCAGCAGCGAGATCAGCGCGATCGGCGAACCGGTGACCATCGATGCCAGGCGCACCACGCGATCGAAACGGGCTTCGTCCGGGCTGTCCACCAGGCCCGATGCAGCCAGCGCCGCCAGGCGCGCGCGCTCGTTGGCGGGCATCGGATAGTGCGGGTCGGGCGCCGGCTGGTACTCGGTGTCGGTGTTCGGATTCGGGGTGTTGCGGCCGGCATCGTCGCCGTGCATCAGGCCTTGCACCAGGCTCAAGCGGGTACGGCGATGTCCTCCCGGTGTTTTCCAGGATTCGATTGCGCCGCTCTCCATCCAGATCTGGACGGTGCTGGTGGCCACGCCAAGTAAGCGCGCGACCTCGCTGGTAGTAAGGATAGGGTCGTCTTCTTTGATGTTGCTCTGCATAAACTACCTCGTTTCGCGTCAGTATAACGGATTCAAGCGCATGTTTTTGCGTCTTGTCTAAGCTATTTTGTTGACATTCCAAGGGTGCAATACAAAAAATTGCTGGTTATCATGTGAATTTGAGCAACAAGGTAGGAAAAGTTACATGTTTGTAATTACTTTGGTGGTAAGCTCATCAATTGAATCAATTTTCCACATACAAATTTCTCCTGGTACGTTGAGAAAACTATGACAAAGAAATTTCAAACTGTTGGCATTGCTGCACAACTTTATGGCGCTTTTGCCCTGGTTGTGATAGTCACGCTGGTGCTCGCCCTGTTCTCGGTCTCCCGCGTCGACCGGATCGAACGTGCGCTCGGCAATGCCGACACGCTGCGCAGCACCCGGCTCGAGCCGCTGTACGAAGCGCGCGAAGCGCTCGACCAGTCCGGCATCGCCGCGCGCAACGCCTACATTTTCAAGAGCGAGGCCGACGCCTTGCGCGAACTCGACCTGGTCGACCGCCACGCCGCCGCCTTCCGCGCTGCGCTGGCCCAGCTCGACGGCCCGCTGCAGGGCGACCTGCAATACGCCAAGGTGCGGGAAGAGCTGATGGCGATGAGCCGCGAGCTGCAGCGTCCGCGCCGCTACCGCGCCAGCGGCGACATGGCCGGTTTCGGCACTTTCCTGGCCGAGGAATGCACCCCGCTGCGGCGCCGGATCGTGGCCGACATCGACGTGCTGCTCAAGCGCCTGCAGGCCGGCAGCGCCGAGGCAGGTGCGGCTGCGCGTGCCACCGCAGCGGCGGCGCGCTACACCATTGCCGGCCTGACCGTGCTGTGCATGGTGGTGGCCGCGGCGGTCGGCCTCCTGATCGTGCGCAGCCTGGTGCGCCAGCTGGGCGGCGAGCCGGCGTATGCGTCGAGCGTGGCGCATGCGATCGCGCGCGGCGAGCTGCAGCACCAGGTGGACGTGCGCCGCGCCGCGCCCAGCAGCCTGCTGGCGGCGATGAGCACGATGCGCGACAGCCTGAGCGGCATGGTCGGCAAGGTGCGCGGCGGTACCGATGCGATCGCGTCGGCCTCGGCCGAGATCGCGACCGGCAACGTCGACCTGTCGCAGCGCACCGAATCGCAGGCAGCCGAGCTGGCCCAGGTGGCCGGTTCGATGAAGCAGCTGATCGATTCGGTGCGCCGCAACGCCGACTACGCGGCGCAGGCCAGCAAGCTGGCGCTCGACGCGTCGGCGGTGTCGCGCCAGGGCGGCGATGCCGTCGCGGGCGTGGTCGACACCATGAACCTGATCAACGACTCGTCGAAGAAGATCGTCGACATCATCGGCGTCATCGACGGCATCGCGTTCCAGACCAATATCCTGGCGCTGAACGCGGCGGTAGAGGCAGCGCGCGCCGGCGAGCAGGGGCGCGGCTTTGCCGTGGTGGCGTCGGAAGTACGCAGCCTGGCGCAGCGCTCGGCCTCGGCGGCCCGGGAAATCAAGGCGCTGATCGAGGATTCGGTGGGCAAGGTGAGTGCCGGCACCGAGCTGGTCGGCCGCGCCGGCGAGACCATGCGCAAGGTGGTCGACGGCGTGCACCGCGTGACCGACATCATGGCCCACATCTCGGATGCGACCCGCAGCCAGAGCCAGGACATCGAACGCGTCGACGCCGCCATCGTGCAGCTCGACGCCATGACGCTGCAGAACGCCTCGCTGGTGGAGGAGGCCGCGGCGGCGGCGCAATCGCTGCAGCACCAGGCCGACCAGCTGGCGGCGCTGGTGAATACCTTCCAGCTCGAGGCGGTCTCCGGCGAGCGGCGGACCTTGCAGCTGACCGCCTGAGCGGCGCGGCGCTAAGGTACCGGTATCGCCGCGTCGTCCCCGCGCAGGCGGGGACCCACGCTGCGTCCTCGACGTCGGCGCGATTGCATCGGCGGGTGCCTCCAATCGACCGGATTCCGTGGCTCGGCATGGGGCCCCGGCTGCGGGGAGTCGTTTCCGGCAATGCCGGGGACGACGACGACTTGGTGCATGCCGTACCGGCAACGCCTTCAGTGCAGGCTCTTCTTCTCCGGCTGCACCAGCACCCACGGACTCACCACCGACGCCCACAGCAGGCTGTCGGCAGCCTGCCAGGTCTGTGCCTGGATGTTGCTGACCTTCGCCACCTTCCCCTCGTTCATCCAGCGTGCGATGCTGGCCTTGTCGTCGTGGGCGATGCGCAGCGCGACTTCGACCAGGTCGAGGTCTTCGCTGACGTAGATCACGGCGCCGGCGGCGAAGTGGCGTTCCAGTTCCGACCACTGGACGCGCGCGGTCTCGCGGTTGATTTTGTCGTGCAGTTCGGTGTCTTTCAGCGGGTCGGTCTTCAAGGGTTCAGTGCTCATGATGGTGCGGTCTCAAATGGGTTCGATCTCGGGAATCGGCGAACCCGCCCATGTTAACCGATAGGCCTGCCCCTTGCGGACATTCCCGACCAGCGCCGGCCGGAAACAGGCCAGGTTGATGCCGCCGGGGTGCCGCACGCTCGGGTAGATCACGCCCATCGAGCCCGCATCCAGCAACTCGGCCGCCAGCTTTTGCGACGCGATGTAGCTGGCCGGGTCGAGGCAGGCCAGCAGGGCCTCCTGGCCGCGCAGGTCGTGAAAGCCGGCGTTGAAATCGGCCAGCAGGCACTGGTAGCTGACGCTGTCCTCGAACCTGCCGATTTCCTGGTACTCGACCGCCTTGTGGAAGGTGATCTCGGCCAGCGCCGTCTCCAGCGCGAAGGCGCAGTACCAGGCGCCGCGTTCGCCGTCGTTGAAGCGGCTGCCTTCCGGACGCGCATAGGTGTAGGCCGCGTTGATCATGCGGAAGTTGGGCACGCCGAACACCAGCTCGTCCATGCCGATGCCGGCCAGCTGCCCGGACTCGCCGCGCAGGCGGTCGTTGGTGGCGTTGTCGAGGTCGAACAGGTCGCGCAGCACGGCATCGTCGCCGCCCGCCAGCGGGGCCAGCACCGAATCCTCGGCATCGGCGAAGCGCGACGGGATCAGGCGGCAGGTGTCGAACTGGCGCAACGCGGTCACCGGCAAGCCGGTGCGGGTGAGCAGCTTCATGCTAGAGCCCTCCGCGCCGGGCATCGAGCAGGCGCCGCACCGTCTGCATGGCGAGCAGGCCGCCGCCCAGCATGTACACCAGCGGCGTGCGGCCGTTGAAGACGGGGTTGGTGTTCGGCAGGTGGATCCATTCGTCGGCCAGCTTGTCGCCGTACAGGATGTGCAGCGCTTTATAGATGCCGAGCAGGTAGGAGATGCGCGTGATGCGGTCGACTTCCAGCACGCGCTGCGGCTGCTTTTTCCATTCGTAGAAGGAGGACGAGGACAGCCCGCCCAGCAGTTCGCGCGCGTCGTCGTCGCGGACCTGCCAGGCCGCGGCGAGCCTGAAGAAGCCGGTGAGGGCGGCGCTGGACAGGCGCTCGCGTTCGGCCTTCGAGTTCAGGTCGACCAGCACCGCCGGTTCGAAGCGGCTTTTCGGATAGGCATAGGCTGCAGTCATCAGAATCCTCCGGTTATGGAGTTTTTATACTCCGCTTCCGTGCAGATTGCAAGCGGCTTGTGCAAAGCCGGCGGCAGTGGCAGAATTGTTCGGTTGATAATAAGAAATAAAGTGTCAAGCCAACGAAAAGAGGTGCGTCATGCGTCTGCTGTCGATTGGAGTGATGTGCATCAGCGTGCTGATGCTGGCCGTGGCGGGCGCGGCGCGGCCGACGGCTTCCGACCTCAAGAGACAGTTCGCCGACACCGAGCGCGCCTTTGCGGCCACCATGAAGGCGCGCGACCATGCCGCCTTTACCCGTTTCCTGGCCGACGAGGCGATCTTCTTTTCGGGCGCCAAGGCGCTGCGCGGGCGCGACGCGATTGCCGCCGCATGGCGCCCGTATTACGACGGCCCGCAGGCGCCGTTTTCCTGGGAGCCGGAGCAGGTCGAGGTGGTCGAGTCGGGCACGCTGGCCTACAGCGGCGGGCCGGTGTACGACGCCGGCGGCAAGCGGATCGGGCACTTCAATTCGATCTGGCGGCTGGAAGCGCCGGGCCGATGGAAGATCGTGTTCGACCGTGGCGACGAGCCCTGCCGCTGCGCGGTCGAGGCCGGCAAGTGAGCGCGGCCGGTAGAAGAGCCAGCCATGGCGCCCTGCGCCCGGGACATCGCCGTCCCGCGCGCGCCGCTGCCGGGGTCTGCGCCGGCCACGCGCCGGCATTCGCCGCCGGCGACCCTGTTCCCATGATGACGATGGATTCTTTCGACGACGAGGAGAGCAACACATGAAGCGCGTAACCGGCATCGGCGGCATCTTCTTCCACGCAAAAGACCCGGCCGCTTTGCGCGCCTGGTATGGGCGCCACCTCGGCATCGAGGTGCAGCCCTGGGGCGGCGCGGCCTTCGCCTGGACCGGCGACGACGGCAAGCCCGCCGGCGGCAGCACGATCTGGTCGGTCGGCGCGGCCGACAACGGCCATTTCGCGTCCGGCCAGTCCTTCATGATCAACTACCGGGTGGCCGACCTGGCGGGCCTGCTGCAGGCGCTGCGCGACGAGGGTTGCAGCGTGCTCGACAAGACCGAGGACGGCGAGTACGGCAAGTTCGGCTGGGTGATCGACCCGGAAGGCAACAAGGTCGAGCTGTGGGAGCCGCCACCGGGGCAGTAGACCTGGCGTGACAGGGCAGCGCCGCAGGCAATCAATCGGCCGGAAACACGAAATCCCGCGCCGCCGCCGCTTCCAGCAGGTCGTACAGAGCCTGCGCCGGCGCCGACAGCGCGTCGCCCTTGCGCGCGATGAGGCCGAGCGAGCGCTGCACCGTCGGCGCCACCAAGGGCACCAACGGCACCGCCGCCAGCGCGGGGTAGCGCTCGCGCGAATAGGCCAGCGCCGGCACCGCCGCGACCCCCACGCAGGCCACCGTCACCATGCTGCTGCGCTGGGCCGCCACCGCCGACAGGCTGCCGAGCGCCACCTGCATCTCGGCGATCGCCGCGCGCGCGTGCTCCAGGAACTGGCGTCCGGCGGCGGTCACCGCGACCCCGCGGCTGGTGCGTTCCGGCAGGCGCACGTCGAGCACGGCTCCCAGCTTGTCCATGCGCCGGCTCAGCGCCGGTTGCGAGATGAAAAGTTGGTCGGCGGCGGCGCGGACGCTCAGCCGCTCGGCAACGGCGACGTAGGCTTGCAGATCGCCGAATTCCAGATCGATACGGTTCATGCATCAATCGATCAGGTCTATGCAATTCACAAATCGTCGCATGCGCAGCATGATTCGACGACAATCAGTAATCCACGCATTCCGGAGATATCATGGCCCACGCCGCCTCAGCATCCGCATCGTCGCCGCTGGCGACCGTCATCCGCGTCACCAGCGGCAACTTCCTCGAGATGTTCGATTTTTTCCTGTACGGCTTCTACGCCACCCACATCGCGAGCACTTTCTTCCCATCGGGTAACGAGTACCTGTCGCTGATGCTGACCTTCGTCACCTTCGGCGCCGGCTTCCTGATGCGGCCGCTCGGCGCGGTCATCCTCGGCAGCTACATCGACCGCGTCGGCCGCCGCAAGGGCCTGGTCGTGACGCTCTCGATCATGGCCTTCGGCACCGTGCTGATCGCCTTCGTGCCGGGGTACGCCACCATCGGCGCGCTGGCGCCGCTGCTGGTGCTGACCGGACGCCTGCTGCAGGGTTTCTCGGCCGGCGTCGAGCTGGGCGGGGTGTCGGTCTACTTGGCCGAGATGGCGCCGCCGGGCCAGAAGGGCTTCTACGTGAGCTGGCAGTCGGCCAGCCAGCAGGCCGCCATCATGGCGGCGGCGCTGCTCGGCTACCTGCTGAACGGGTGGCTGGCGCCCGCCATCATCAGCGACTGGGGCTGGCGCATCCCGTTCTTCGTGGGCTGCTCGATCATCCCGGTGGTGTTCATCATCCGCCGCTCGCTGCAGGAAACCGAGGCATTCAAGGCGCGCAAGCACCATCCGGCCTTCCGCGAGGTGGTCGCATCGATGCTGGCCAACTGGCGCCTGGTGCTGCTGGGGATGATGCTGGTGGTGATGACCACGGTCTCGTTCTATCTCATCACCGTGTACGCGCCGACCTTCGGCAAGAGCGTGCTCAAGCTGAGCGCGGCCGACAGCCTGCTGGCCACCTTCTGCATCGGCCTGTCCAACTTCGTCTGGCTGCCGGTGATGGGCGCGCTGTCCGACCGCATCGGCCGCTGGCCGCTGCTGGTGACCTTCACGGTGCTGCCGATCCTGACCGCCCATCCGGTGCTGACCTGGCTGGTGAATGACACCACGTTCGCGCACATGCTGGAAGCCGAGCTGTGGCTGTCCTTCATGTACGCCAGCTACAACGGCGCCACCGTGGTCGCCCTGACCGAGATCATGCCGGCCGACGTGCGCACGGTCGGCTTCTCGCTGGCCTACAGCCTGGCGACCGCGATCTTCGGCGGCTTCACGCCGGTGGTGTCGACCTGGCTGATCCAGGTCACCGGCGACAAGGCGGCGCCCGGCTGGTGGATGGCGGCGGCGGCGGCCTGCGGGCTGGTGGCGACGCTGATCCTGTACCGGCCCTGGTCGGGGGCGCGCACGCAGACCGTCGCGCAACGCTAAAGCCGGGCTGGCCGAGTGCGCGCTCGGCGCCGGGGCGCCCAGATGTGCCGCAAAGCCAGTTGGGATCGATTTCAGACCAGTTCGGCGCGGATTTGATGACAGGTCACCGGCGCTGCAGATGCAATGCGCACCGCGTCGCGGAATAAACCGGGTTTATCATTGCAATCGGTCTAAAGCGCCAGACAAAACCTCAATGGCGGTGTTGCATCGCCTCGGCGTACATTCGTACTGTCTTCGGCGATGCGCCTTGCCCTGAAGGTTTTGTTAGGCGCTCTTATTCGCCATAAATACATCCTTGCGTTCTCGATGTTTACGTGACAATATTATTTTTACAATAACAGCCAAGGGGTGCGGTCGGCCTTTGGTGTATGGCGTGACGGAATCCGGTTGTTATTTGTCGAATTGATTCCACAAATGTGTCTCGAGTTTATGGCCTGAAAATCATCAGGCTCATGGGAGGCAGGACATGAGAACAACCAGGATTGCTGTGGCAGTGGCTGTTGCTTTATTTGCGCAAGCTGCTTCTGCCGATATGTGCACGGCATTTTGTAGCGACTGGCCAGCAAGAAGTGCGTCGCCTGGCACCCTCGCTAACGGTCTGGAAGAGATTTTCTTGGTTTTTTCCGATTCTTGCGGAATCGTTCCAAAAAACAGCGGGTTGGCCTCCAGGATACCTAGGGAAATTCAATCTGAAGCAAGCGCGATCGGGTTAAATCGCTCGGTGCTCACCATACCGAACGACTCCGCCCCGAGACTGATGTCTTTCCTTTATGATCAAAAAAAATTCTCGGAGATCAACTCGGCCAAACGCATCGATCCGGCAAATTTTATCGGCCAACTTGCCGGCAACGTACCCGCTCCCAGGGTTCAGTCAACCGTCAGCGGTTACAAGCACACTTGTACGTCTTATGTACGTGCCGCGTTGAAGGCAGGTCTTGCGGTCCCGCAGGCGAGTGCCAATGCCGCGCTCCAGGGAGAAGAGAGCAGCACGACCTATTTGATTCTTGTCCGAGGGACGTTTCAATCGCCCTTGTACGAAGCGGTCACGCGCTCGGACCTTGCAAGTCATCTTTTATTCTGGAGTGCCTATGCGGCAAAAGGCATGTATTCACCGACGTATTCCTATTTAAAGGGTTATGAAGGCGTCGCGGCAATTCGCACACGAACCACGGATCGACGAACCAAGTTCGATCTTACCGCGGGAGCGACGCTGGGTGCCGGCGTACTGGGTGCGTCGGTGAGCGCGGCCACCGGGCTTACGGACGGCAGTAATCTTCAAGTTGATGATTACAAAAACTTTATCTTTATACCGAACGGCACCATCGCGGATCTTTTTGCGCCGGCCCCCAAGCCTTCGGATATCGCGAGATTGTTCAAGGACGCCACATCGAGCACTATTTCTCCACGCAAGAGACTCGGCTTGGGCACGAACAGGCTGGAAGCCGTGATCTTCGACGGCGAAAGATTTTCGTACTGGTATGACGTCGATGGCATTCCGGAGGTCTTGTGCAAACGGGAAGCCTGGAGCGGCGGCGTGAGTGAATCTGGCAAGTCTGACGTTTTGGCCGATATGCAGCTCGACGTGGTGACGCAAAAAGACAAAGCACCTGATACCTGCCGATTTTATGTCGAAGGCTCGCTTGCCAACTCTGTAACGCAAAATACCCGAATCAATATTCCAGCGAAATTCAAGTCAAACAGCAGATTGCGCGATAGCGCAACGAGTAGCGAGGAATCGCTGGTGTTTGATGCGCAGTTGCCGGTAAGGGTCTCCATGCATCCGCAGTACTTGCGCCCATCAAATGCAATTCCTTTCGAAGAGATGCGTGATGCGGGTGGTAGACGAGTATCACTGCAATGGCGTGTCCCGCTCGCGTTCGACGAAAGTGAACGTCCGTGGGACCGCAGCAAAGCACAGCAAATCAAGTTGGCGACCACCGCTAAAATCACCTGTTCCAACTCCGGAATAACGATGGATGCCACCTTTCTCAGGGTCGAGCAAGCGTCGTTGATCATGCAATTGGATCCGGCTTCGATTCATGGCGTGGATGAAGAGTGTGACGCTGCGCTGAATGTCCAGCTCCCGCTCATATCGAATGTCAGCGTTACCCGCGCCATCAATCCTAAGCTGTTTGTTCCGAAACTATAGCGTTGCCGTTGCCACGCGATGGAACCTCAGGAAAGCGAGCTCAGGTTCCCGTGACGCGCTCAGTGTCGAAGGGCGGTGCGACTTCATCGTTTTCTCGCCAGCCGGGACACTGCCGGCGCCACGACCACCGCCAGCAGCGCGATCGCCGCCGCCACGTAGCCGATCCTGTCCAGGCCGAAGGCAGGGATCACGACGCCGCCCAGCATGGCGCCGATGCCGATGCCCGCATTCGCCGCCGACACGTTGGTGGTGCCGGCCAGCGCCTGCGAGTGGGTCGCCGACTTCATCACGCGCACCTGGCAGATCGGGAACAGGGCGGTGTAGGCGATGCCCCACAATGCCAGCACCACGCAGAACAGCGGCAGCGTGTGCACCGCCGGCACGCTGAGCGCCATGCCGATGCCGAGCAGCGCCGCGAACACGGCGGTGGCCTTGACCGGCGCACGGTCGACCGCCTTGCCGCCCAGCCAGTTGCCGACCAGGCCGATCGCGCCAAAGCCCATCAGCCACCAGCCCACATTCGCCGGGGCGATGCCGGCCAGGCGCTCGAGCATGTCGGCCAGGTAGGTATAGGCGGTGAACATGGCGGTGAACACGATCACCGACAGGGCCACGTTGGCCAGGAAGTAGGGCTCCTTGAACAGGCGCGCCTGTTCCTTGAAATTCATGCGCGGCGCACGCGCCACCGCCGGCATCAAGACCCACAGCGCGGCCGCCATCGCCAGCGACAGCAGCGCCAGGATCCAGAACGAATTGCGCCAGCCGATGCTGTTGGCGGCCACGGTCCCGAGCGGAATCCCGAACAGCAGCGCGGCCGAGATGCCGAGGTAGACGCGCGACACGGCCTGGCCGGCGTTGCGCGGACCGGCCAGCTGGCCGGCGGTTTCGCTGGCCGTGCCCCAGAACACCGGCAAGGCCAGCGCCGGGATGAAGCGCGCCAGTGCCAGCACCCAGATGTTGGGTGCCAGTGCCGCCAGCGCGTTGGAGAGGGCGAATACCACCAGGATGGCGACGAACAGCAGCTTGCGGTCGAGGTGCGACAGCCAGGCCGTGAGCGGCGGCCCGAACAGCATGACGGTGAAGGCGAACAGTGTGACCAGCTGGCCCGCCGCCGAAATCGAGATGCCGAGGTCGCGCGACAGGGCCGGCAGCAGGCCGACGATCAGGTATTCGGTGGTGACGATCACGAAGGCGGCGACCGCCAGGATCAGGATCGAGATCGCGCTGCCCGGCTGGGCCGACGAAGCCTGGGCGACGCCGGCGGGAGAAGAGGAATGGGGCATGGAGAGAAATAAAAATAACGGGGATGCGCATCGTATTCGATATGCTATTTCCTATCTCGGGTATTTTTTCTATACTTAACGGAATTTGATTCCGGAATAGACAATGCAGGCAGGCGAGCGTTTGAAGGGCGTGGAGGTGTTCGTGGCGGTGGCCAGGGCCGGCAGTTTCACGCGCGCCGCGGAACGCCTGCATCTCACCGCTTCTGCGGTCGGCAAGGCCATCGCGCGGCTGGAAGCACGCCTGCAGGTGCGCCTGTTCGAGCGCACCACGCGCAGCCTGGCGCTGACCGAGGCCGGCACCAGATTCCATGCGGCCTGCACCAGGGTGTTGAGCGAGCTCGAAGAGGCCGAGCACGCGCTCGGCAGCGACGGCGAGGTGCTGGCCGGGCGCCTGCGCATCGACCTGCCGGTGACCTTCGGACGGCTGGTGGTGCTGCCGCTGCTGGTGCCGCTCTTCGCACGCTACCCGCGCGTGCAGCCGGTGCTCTCGTTCACCGACCGCTACGTCGACGTGCACGACGAAGGCATCGACGTGACGGTGCGCATCGGCAGCCCCGAAGCCTGGCCGCCGTCGCTGGGACACCGCTACGTGGGGCAGGAGCAGAAGCTGTTCTGCGCCGCACCCGCCTACCTGGCGGCGCACGGCACGCCGGCGGCGATTGCCGACCTGGCCGCGCACGCGGCCATCATGTACCGCAAGGCCGACGGCAGCACCAGTCCCTGGCTGATCCGCCACGAACACGCCCGTGTCGAAAAGACCGCGCTCGACGCCCGCATCGTCGCCGGCAATGCCGAGGCCCAGCGCGACCTGACCCTGGCCGGCCTGGGTATCGCCCAGCTGCCGACCTGGCTGATCGGCCCGCACCTGGCGGACGGCAGCCTGGTACCGGTACTGCCGGCGCATGCCACCCCCGGCCTCCCGGTGCACGTGGCCTGGCCGAAGGCGAAGGAAGCGCTGCCGCGCGTGAGTCAGGTGGTGGCGGCGCTGTGCGAGGCGCTGGCGGCACGGCTGTCTGCGCCGGGTTGAGGGTGGCCGCGTGATAATCGGTGCAACTTTTTGACGCGTTCTCTGCTAGAGTTCGTCTGCACAGACAGAGGGGACTTATGAAGAGAATGTTGGGATGGGCGGCCGTGGCCTGCCTGGTTGCGGCCTGCGGCTCGCCGAGCGAGGGGCCGCCGCTGGGCGAATTCGCGGCCATGACGAAGAAGGAAACCGACAGGCCGTTCGCGATCACGGCGCCGTCCTCGAAGAGCCCGGCCACCTTCGTGTACACCAGCTCCAACCCCGCCGTCGCCACCATCGACGGCGCCATGGTCACCATCAAGGGCGTCGGCCAGGCCACCATCGACGCCGCCCAGCCGGCCTACGAAAGCTACGGCCCGACCCGCACCTCGACCACGCTCACCGTCACCGCGGCCTGCACCAGCCCGGCCACCGTGGCCAACTACGCCTGCACCGCGCCGGCCTCCACGGCGTCGGCTACCACCGTCAACGGCCGCATCTGGGCACGCGTGCTGCACAACGACACCTGGGCCCATGCCGGCGATTTCTGCACCGGCACCGTGATCGACAGCGTCGGCAACTGGCGCCTGCCGACCCAGGTCGAGCTGGCGGAACTGGTGGCATCGGGCGCGATCGCCGGGCATGGCTGGACGATGGGGAGTGCGTGGTCGTCGACGGCGGCAGGCAGCGCCAACGGCGGGCACGTGGTGGTGGATCTGGCGACCGGGGCGACGGCCGATCGGGCGGATACCGAGGTGGCTTACGTCAGCTGCGTGCGCTGAGCCGGACGTTGATCGGATGCCCGTCGTCCCCGCGAAGGCGGGGATCCATGCCGAGCTTCCGAAGTTCGTGTTTCAAACGCGCCCGAGCCGGTTCAAGGTTACCGAATTCTGATATTCAGTATGGGTTCCCGCTTTCGCGGGAACGACGGTGTCATTTAGCGGTATTCATCCAAGAGCACCGGCCTCAAGCCGGCTCCGCATGCTCCACCAGCAGCTGCACCTTGGTCACCCCGTTGTACTCGTTCGCATCCAGCCGGAACGCCACGCGCGCCTTGTCGCCGAGCGCATCGGTGTGCCCGAACCAGATCGCATCGTAGCGCCGGCCGTTCCGTTCCAGCAGCAGCTTGAGGTGCTTGTCCTTCAGGATGCGCTGGCTTACCACGCGGAATTCGTCGACGAACACCGGCGGCGCGAAGCCCTGGCCCCAGACCTGGCCGTCCAGCAGCTCGATGAACTGGGTCGAATAGAAATCGTCTTCGAGCGGACCGTCGGTCTCGACCACGCGCTCCAGCTGCGCTTCGCTCAGCCAGGCCTTGCCGACCGCTTCGAAGGCCTCGCTGAAGGTGTCGAAGTGGTCGCCGCGGATGGTCAGGCCGGCCGCCATCGAATGGCCGCCGAACTTGTCGATCAGGCCCGGCACGCGCTTGGACACCAGGTCCAGCGCGTCGCGCAGGTGGAAGCCGGGGATCGAGCGTCCCGAACCCTTGATCCAGCCGTCGCCGGCCGGCGCGAAGGTGATGGTCGGGCGGTAGAACTTTTCCTTCAGGCGCGAGGCCACGATTCCGATCACGCCCTGGTGCCAGCCGTCGTCGAACACGGCGATGGTGCTGGCGGCGGCCGGCTCGAACTCGTCCAGGTGCAGCAGGGCGGTGCCCTGCATGTCGGCCTCGATCTCGCGCCGCTTCAGGTTGATCTCGTTGAGCTGCTGGGCGATCGCCCAGGCGCGGCCTTCGTCGTCGGTGGTCAGGCATTCGATCCCGAGCGACATGTCTTCCAGGCGGCCGGCGGCGTTCAGGCGCGGCCCCAGCGCGAAACCGAGATCGAAGGGCGAGGCGCTGCGCGCTTCGCGGCCGGCGACGCGGAACAGCGCCGCCACCCCGGCATGCATGCGGCCCGCGCGCATGCGCTTCAGGCCCTGCGCCACCAGGATGCGGTTGTTGGTGTCGAGCTTGACCACGTCGGCCACCGTGCCCAATGCCACCAGGTCGAGCAGGGCGTCCAGCTTGGGCTGGGTCTGGGCGTCGAACACGCCGCGCTTGCGCAGCTCGGCGCGCAGGGCCAGCAGCACGTAGAACACCACGCCGACGCCGGCCAGGTGCTTGCTCGGGAAGCCGCACTCCGGCTGGTTCGGGTTGACGATCACGCGCGCGTCCGGCAGGCGGTCGCCGGGCAGGTGGTGGTCGGTGACCACGACGTCGATGCCGCGCCGCTTGGCCGCTTCGACGCCGTCGATGCTGGCGATGCCGTTGTCGACGGTGATGATGACGTCGGGCGCCTTTTCGCGCGCGGTCAGCTCGACGATCTCGGGCGTCAGCCCGTAGCCGTATTCGAAGCGGTTGGGCACGATGTAGTCGACCCGGGCGCCCATCGCCCGCAGGCCGCGCAGCGCGACCGCGCAGGCGGTGGCGCCGTCGCAGTCGTAGTCGGCGACGATGGTCATCTTCTTGCCCGCCGCAATGGCGTCGGCGAGGTAGAGCGCGGCATGGTCGATCTGCAGCAGCGCGCCCGGCGGCAGCAGGGCCGGCAGTTCGCTGGCCAGCTCGCGCACGTCGGTCAGGCCGCGCGCGGCGAACACGCGCGCAAGCACGGGATGGATGCCGCCCTGGCGCAGCATTTCGGAATGGCGTACCGGGCAGGGACGGATGGCGATACGAGTTTTCAAGATGCGGTTTTCAAGTCAGTGCTTCCAGAGTCGGGCGGCGCCAGAACTTACGCTGGGCCATCGGTGTCGTCACGAATTCGAGGTGGCCGTCGCGGTGGCTCAACACCACTCGCAGGCTCTTGATGCGGCCCTTGCCGAGCTGCTCCAGCAGCGGCGCGAACAGCGTCCCGTCGAGGTGCTGCATCGCGCGCAGCCAGCCGTCCCAGTCGGCGGCGATGGCCGGCGAGGCGGCGTTGCCGGCCACCAGCAGCAGCCGCTCGGCTTCGCTCGATGCGGCGGCAGTAGCAAGCGCTGCCGGGGTATCGGCGCGCTGGCCGGCGAGGGCGCCCAGCCAGCCCGGCACAGCGTGTGCGATCAGTGCCGGGGCGCCGGTCTTGCCCTGCGCCGAGGCCACCAGGCGGCCGGCCTGGTCGGTCGCCTGGCTGGAGCCGCCCCACGGCCAGAACGAATTGATCGGCGACTGGCCGCGCGCTTCGCGCGCCGCGTTCACCGGGTCGGTGTACCAGGTCACCTGCACGTCGTTCTGCAGCTTGCGGAAGGCACGCGCCGGCGCGCCGGTCGGCATCCAGTCGGTCAGGTTCATGCCCACCGCGGCGTCGGGGCTGGCGGTGTGCAGTTCGGCCCACTCGTCGGCGCGCATGAACCAGGTGTCGGCGCTGCCCCAGGCCAGGCCGTAGCCGGCCTCGGTAAAGCTCTCCAGTGCGCTGTTGAACAGGGCGCGGCCTTCGTCCTCGCGCAGGTCGAGCTGGCGCAGGTCGCCCATCATGAGGTGGGTGCGGGCGATCTGGATATGCGTCGGATTGACCACGAACCAGGTACCGTCGGCCGGGTCGAGCCCGAAGCCGCGCATCGCGCTGGCGGCCACCGCCGGCTCCTGGCCGCGCGCCAGGCCGAGGGCGCGGGCGATCCACAGCTCGTGCGGCAGGGCGCGCGCTTTCGGATCCAAAGGATGGAACCGGCACTCGGCAGTGCGCGACGACAGCGCCGCCAGTGCAGGCGCCTGCAGGGCGCGCACCAGGTCGGGCGCAAATTCGGGGACGGGGAGGGCAAACGGCAGGACAAGCGAGATATGGGCCATGCGCTATTTTAGGCGAAATGCGACGTGGACAGAAGCGGCCGCAACATCCCGCTACCTATCGGAGGGACACGAAACCTTTGCCGCCAGTCATGTTTTAAATGCAATTTTGTCGAAATGTGCACATTTGGGGTTTCGAATGTTACAAAATGTATATTTGGATTTCACATTAAAGTTCGGGCTACGTCGGCTAACGTGCTGCTATTCCGATGGTGCAGCGCAGCGTGTAGCTGACCAGCTAGTCAGTTATCACGGCAGTCGTTACAGTTTCTTACGGTTTGACCCTTCGAGTGCGCAAAGTGCCGGTGATAAGGTTTTGTCATGCAACTCAACGAGAAGTTGCTCACCCATTCGAAGAGGTACACCATGAAGAAGATTTTCCTTGCCGTTGCAGCAAACCTGGCCGTGCTGGCCGTCGCCCAGGCGCAGACCACCACCACCGACATGTCGAGCACTGCTTCGCCGCGTCCGTACGTCGGCGTCGCCGTCTCCGGCGCCAAGAACCAGGCCAGCGACGACTGGAAGGCCAGCCCGAAGGTCTTCGGCGGCTACAAGCTCGACCCGAACTGGGGCGTGGAACTGGGCTACACCCACCACAGCAGCGAAGACTACACCAGCAACAACACCTCGGGTGCGCCGGTGCGCGGCGAAGTCAAGGGCTCCAGCTCCTACGTCGCTGCCACCTACAGCATGCCGGTGAACGACCGCTTCTCGGCCTACGGCAAGCTGGGCGCTTCGTACAACGAGCGCAAGAACCGCCAGATCGGCAATAACTACACCGACCGCGACACCGGCCTGTACGGCGCGGTGGGCGTCGAGTACGCGCTGAACGAAAAGGCGTCGATCGTCGGCGAGTACGAGCGCTATGGCAAGGACAAGGCCATCGGTGCCAAGGCGGATGCGCTGTCGGTCGGCGTGAAGTACGGGTTTTAATTAGTCAGTCGGCTGCCGCGGTACGGCAGCCCGGTCGGCTACGTCGCCCCTGCGCAGGCAGGGGCCCAATGTGCACGCATATCGGTAGCGCGCAAAACTTGGGCCTCTGCCTGCGCAGGGGCGACGCTTTTGGGTTCAACGGTTTCTCAGTCACGGACGGGACGCCGGCATGGCAGGCTGTCGTCGCCACGGCACGGCTCGCTGTTAGGAAATTGTTATTCCAATTGTGACAAGCTCCCACACGGATGAGTTTTGTGTGGCACACTGCGAGGCCAGAAGTATTTAGACCGGAGCCCATGAGCATCATCCACAAATTGCCCTACGAATGGCTGGTCGGCCTGCGCTACACGCGTGCCGGCAAGCGCAGCAACCGCAACAGCTTCATCTCCTTCATTTCCCTGATTTCCGTGTCCGGTATCGCGCTCGGGGTGGCGGCGCTGATCGTGGTGCTGTCGGTCATGAACGGCTTCCAGAAAGAGGTCACCGACCGCATGCTCTCGGTGCTGGCCCACATCGAAGTGTTCGATGCCGCCGGCGGCATGCCCAACTGGCGCCAGGCCGAGCAGGAAGCCTTCCGCAACCCGGCCGTGCGCGGCGCCGCCCCGTTCGTGGAAACGCAGGGCCTGCTGGTCAAGGACGATGCGATGAAGCCGTCGGTGATCCGCGGCATCCTGCCCGGTGAAGAGCACAAGGTCTCGGACGTGGCCAAGCAGGTACGCCAGGGCAGCCTGCAAAACCTGAAGCCGGGCGAATTCAACATCGTGCTCGGCTACGTGCTGGCGCGTTCGCTCGGCGTCGGCATCGGCGACAAGGTCAACATGATGCTGGCCCAGGGCCAGACCACGCCGGCCGGCATGGTGCCGCGCACCCGGGTGTTCACCGTGGTCGGCATCTTCGAGGCCGGCCACTACGAATTCGATTCGGCCATGGCCTTCATCCACATGGAGGATGCCGAGCGCATGGAACGCCTGAGTGCCCCGAACGGCCTGCGCCTGCGCATCGCCGACATGCGCCAGGCGCCGCAGGTGGCCGACCAGCTCAAGCACCAGATGTCGGGCGACCTGATCATGCGCGACTGGTCCAAGCTGAACGCCAACTGGTTCGCCGCGGTGCAGACCGAAAAGCGCATGATGTTCATCATCCTTACCCTGATCATCGCGGTGGCCGCCTTCAACCTGGTCTCGACCCTGGTCATGACCGTCACCGACAAGCAGGCCGACATCGCCATCCTGCGCACGCTCGGCTCGTCGCCGCGGTCGATCATGAAGATTTTCATGATCCAGGGCGCGCTGGTCGGCATCATGGGCACGCTGGCCGGCGTCGGCCTGGGCGTGCTGGTGGCACTCAACATCGACGTCATCGTCCCCTTCATCGAGCGCGTGCTCGGCATCCAGTTCCTGTCCAAGGACATCTATCTGATCAGCGAAATCCCGTCGGACATGCGCTGGCCGGACGTTTTCAAGATCGGCGGCGTCTCGGTGCTGCTGGCATTCGTGGCGACGCTGTACCCGAGCTTCTCGGCCTCGCGCGTCAAACCGGCTGAGGCCCTGCGTTATGAATAATATGATCTCTCCCTCCAAAGCGCCGGCCAGCGGCGTCGCCGTGCTGTCCTGCCAGGGCGTCGGCAAGACCTTCACCCAGGGCGACTATTTCGTCCAGGTGCTGGCCAACATCGATTTTTCCATCGGCCGCGGCGAACGCGTCGCCATCGTCGGCGCCTCGGGCTCCGGCAAGTCGACCCTGCTGCACATCCTCGGCGGCCTCGATACGCCCAGCACCGGCTCGGTGACCCTGCAGGGCGAAGACTTCGCGGCCCTGTCCGAGACCCGGCGTGGCGAAGTGCGCAACGCCTCGCTCGGCTTCGTCTACCAGTTCCACCACCTGCTGCCGGAATTCTCGGCGCTCGACAACGTCGCCATGCCGCTCCTGATCCGCCGCGTGAAGCGCGCCGAGGCGGTGGCCCAGGCCGAAGCCATGCTGGCGCGCGTGGGCCTGACCAAGCGCGCCATCCACCGTCCCGGCGAACTGTCCGGCGGCGAACGCCAGCGCGTGGCCCTGGCGCGCGCCCTGGTCACCCAGCCGGCCTGCGTGCTGGCCGACGAACCGACCGGTAACCTGGACAGCACCACCGCGCAGGGCATCTTCGACCTGATGCTGGAACTGTCGAAAACCCTCGGCACCTCCTTCGTCATCGTCACCCACGACCCGGAACTGGCGCGCCGCTGCGACCGCGTGCTGCGCCTGAGCGACCAGGGCCTGCACCCCGAACGCGCCTGAGGCGAAAGGAAGCCGCCGATGTGGATCGACACCCACTGCCACCTGGACGCGCACGAATTCGGCAGCGAATCGCTGGACGTGGCCGGGCGCGCAGCCGGGCAGGGCGTCGGGATGATCGTGATCCCGGCGGTCGAGCGCGGCAATTTCGCGGTGGTCAAGCGCCTCGCCGACGGCGCGCCGAACGCCTGCTATGCGCTGGGCATCCATCCGATCTTCGTGCCGCAGGCAAGCGACGAGGACCTGGCGGCCCTGCGGGCGCTGGTCGAAGCCTCGATCGGCGATCCGCGCCTGGTCGCGATCGGCGAGATCGGCCTCGATTACTTCATCCCGATGCTGTGCGAGCCGGCCATGCGCGACAAGCAGGAGCGCTTCCTGCGCGAGCAGCTGCGCATCGCGCGCCACTTCGACCTGCCGGTGCTGACCCACGTGCGCCGCTCGCAGGACCAGGTGCTCAAGCACCTGCGCCAGATCCGCCCCAACGGCGGTATCGCGCACGCCTTCAACGGCAGCTTCCAGCAGGCGCAGAACTTCATCGACCTCGGTTTCCACCTCGGCTTCGGCGGCGCCATGACCTTCACGCGCGCGTTGCAGATCCGGCGCCTGGCGGCCGAACTGCCGCTGGCCTCGATCGTGCTGGAGACCGATGCGCCGGACATCGCGCCGAGCTGGGTCCATCCGGGGCGGAACAGTCCGGAGGAGCTGCCGGCGATCGGACGCGGGCTGGCCGAGCTGCGCGGGATTGCTGCCGATGAGGTGGAGGCGGCCACGCAGGCGAGCGCGCTTGCGGCCATCCCGAGGCTCGCTGCCCTGATGTAGGGTGGGCACCCCGTGCCCACGCGGATGCCGGCGTGACGCAAACGTTCGCGTGGGCACGGGGTGCCCACCCGACGCCGGCGGCATATCGCGCGTGCATAAAACGCCATCAGACCGGCCCTGCATCGCCGAGTTCCATCGCTGATCATCCACCTTTCCATCGTCCGCTCCACACGCCTTCCCGGTGCGCCTGACGCGACCCTGCAGATGCACTGGAATCGCTTCCTCACGTCTGCGCCATCTTAATCTTCGTGTCCGGCAAGCATGGAAAAATGACCACTCCTACCGCATTGCGGCATCGACGACGGAGTGAAAGTGGAAAGCGCCAGCGAGTTCCTGCGGGTCCTGCAGCATGAACAATCCCTGAGTACAGCGCATCGCGCACTGCGCCTGCGTCTGGGACACGGCGGCCAGCCGGGCGGGGCGCAGTTCGACGACGTGCTGCTGCCGCAGCGGGTGGTCGGCAGCGAGTCGGTGTGCGGCGGGATCGAATACCGCATCGCCTGCCTGGCCGGCAGCCCGGCGCTGCCGCTCAAGGAATTCATCGCGTTGCCGGCCGAACTCCAGTTCGTCACCGACCGCGGCCAGTTGCGCAGCGTGTGCGGCATCGTCACCGAAGCGCGCGCCGGCGATTTCGACGGCGGCCTCGCGGTCTACGAACTGGTGCTGCGCGACGTCTTCGCCGTCATGGAAAAACGCAGCAGCAGCCGCATCTTCCGCTACCACAACGAGCTCGAGATCGTGCAGCTGCTGTGCGACGAATGGCGCCACGCGAACACGGTGCTGGCCAGCGCCTTCGAGGTCGAGCTCGACCCGCTGTTCGACATGCGCCTGTTCCCGCCGCGCGAGCAGACCATGCAGTACAACGAGTCCGACGCGGCTTTCGTGCGGCGCCTGCTCAGGCGGCGCGGCATCGCCTGGCTGTTCCGGCCGGGACGCAGTCGCGCTACCCCCGTGGACCCGCTGCACGACCGCACGCCGGCCCACACGCTGGTGCTGTTCAACGATCCGAACGCGCTGCCGCGCAACGCCGCCGGCAGCGTGCGCTACCACCGCGACGGCGCCGCCGACGGCCGCGACACCGTCACTTCCTGGACCGCGGCGCGGCGCCTGCAGCCGGGCGTCACCACCCGCCACAGCTGGGACTACAAGCATCCGGCCGGCCCGCAGTTCATGACGGCCAGCAGCCGCGGCAACGCCGACCAGGGCCCGAGCGGCAATCCGCTCGCCGCCACCCTCGACGACTATCTGGTCGACATCCCGCACGCCGGCAACGACGTCGAGGACCACTGGCGCCTGGGCCAGGTGCGCATGAACCGCCACGAGTTCATGTCGAAGTGCTTCCAGGGCGAAGGCAGCGTGCGCGACTTCTGCGCCGGCCAGTATTTTTCGCTCGAAGGCCATCCCGAGATCGATACCCACCCGGCGCCGGAGCGCGATTTCGTCATCACCGAGCTGCACGTGGTCGCCGACAACAACCTGCCGCGCGAACTCGATGCGCGCGCCGCACGGCTGCTGGCCGACCAGGCCTGGCCGGCCCTCTCGGCGCCGCGCGCCGGCGACGGCGGCACCCGCGTGTGCGTGCGCTTCTCGGCGGTACGGCGCGGCATTCCGATCGTGCCGGCCTTCGACCCGCGCACCGACCTGCCGCATCCGCAGTTGCAGAGCGCGATCGTGGTCGGGCCGAAGAACGAAGAAGTGCATTGCGACGCGCTGGGGCGTGTAAAAATCCGCTTCCCCGGCATGCGCGCGTCCGACCACAAGCACGCGCACGGCGCTGGCGCTTCCGATTCGCCGGCCGATTCGGCCTGGGTCCGGGTCGCGTCCAACTGGGCCGGTAATGGCAGCGCGGGCAGCGCGGGCAGCGCCGGAGGTGCCGGAGGTCAGAGCGGCGGCCAGCACCAGTCGGGTTTCATCGGGCTGCCGCGCGTCGGCACCGAGGTGCTGGTGGCCTTCCTGGGCGGCGATCCGGACCGGCCCATCGTGCTGGCCCAGCTCTACAACCAGCGCGCGGCGCCGCCCAGCTTCAGCGCGGTCGGCGACCTGCCCGGCAACCGCTACCTGTCCGGCACCCGCACCCGGGAAATCCAGGGGCGGCGCGGGAACCAACTGCGCTTCGACGACACACGCGGCGAGATCAGCGCCCAGCTGGCGAGCGACCATGGCGCCTCCGAACTGAACCTGGGGTGGCTGACGCGGCCCAAGGCCGGCGGCGCCGGCAGCCCGCGCGGCGAAGGCGCCGAACTGCGCAGCGACAAGGCGGTGGCCGTGCGCGGCGCCCAGGGCGTGCTGCTCAGCGCCGAAGCCAGTCCGGACGCCGAGGGCGCGCAGCTGGCGCGCGCCGGCCTGGTCGGGCTGGCCGAGGTCATGCAGGGCGTGCTCGACGAAGTCGCCAGGCTGGCGGCGGTGCATACCGAGGACGAACCGACCGGCCAGCGCCTGGCGGCGCTGGTGGATAAACTCAAGCGCTGGCACGAGGGCAGCAACGTGGCGGAAGAGAGCGCCGGCGGCGGCGCGCCCATCGTGGCGGCGACGGCGCCGGCCGGCATCCTCGTCGCCAGCCAGGACAACCTGGCGCTCGGGGCGGCCACCAAGGTGGACATGGTCAGCGCCGGCGACACCGAAGTCTCGGCCGGCCGCAACCTGTTCCTGCGCGCCGCCCGCAGCATCGCCCTGTTCGCGCACGAACTGGGCCTGAAACTGGTCGCGGGCCGCGGCGACATCGTGGTGCAGACCGACCAGGGCCACATCGAAATCAAGTCGTCCGGCCGCATCCGCCTGATCGCGGCCGAAGGCATCGAACTCGACGCGCCCTCCGTCAAGGTGGTCGCGCCTGGCGCGCAGACTGACTGGGCCGAAGGCGCTATCACGCATCAGAGCAGCGGCGTGCAGGTCGTCAAGAGTGCCGACTTCCTCCTGCTGGGACCGCAGGGCGCCACGCCCGAGGGTCTCAAGCTGCCCAGCTCACGCCTGCAGACCGACGAATACGTGGTGCTGCTGCACCAGCAGACCGGCAAGCCGGTGCCGAACCAGCGCTACATGGCGCAGCTCGAGAACGGCAAGGTCGTGACCGGGCGTACCGACGAGATGGGCCGGACCTCGCTGCTGCTCGGCGAGATGATCGGCGACGTGGCCATCACCTTCCTGCGCGACGACCCCGCCGTCTGAGCCGACCGAACCCAACCAATCATCACGGAGCGCGCATGGCCGATCCCACCCGCCCCTTGCCCAACCTCGTTCCCCAGGAAGATGGGAGCTGGGTCGGGCACACGACGCTGACACCGACTGCATTGCATACGCGCGGCAGGTTCACCATGCCGTCCAGGAAGGTGGTGCCGGTGATCGTGGTGCCGGGGATTATGGGGACCAATTTACGGGCGAAAGCGAAACCTGGGAAGAGTCCAAACAAGGTGCTCAAGGCGGGCGAGGAGGCCTGGCGAGCGCCAAATGGCCTCGTTGACGGTCTTGCGGCGGCACGGCTCTGGAAGAAGCGGGATCCAGCTACACGTCAGCAAATCCTGGACGCTGAAACGCTGGAGATAGACCGCCAGGGTGCTATTCATTTGCCGGAAGACGCCAGCCGCTATGGAACATCGAAGGACGAGGTGCGATTGCTCGGATGGGGCGAGGTCCATTGGGATTCGTACGGCAAGCTCCTGTACGAACTGCATATCGGCTTGAATCATACCTTTGAAACCGACGCGTTGGACAAAGTCCGGGTAGTACGCGGCCACTGGAAAGATGTCATGAAATGCGATCCAGCAGAGTGGGGCGTGCGCTCCATAGAAAACATTACTGAAAAGGAGCTGGAGAAGCACGCCGAGTATTATTACCCTGTGTATGCCTGCGGCTATAACTGGCTGGAGTCCTGTGCTGCTTCCGCAAAAACGCTGCAGGAGCGTATTGAACACGTGATGCGTTTCTGGGCTGACCGCAAATGTGTCTGCGAGAAGGTGATCCTGGTGACGCACTCGATGGGTGGGCTGGTGGCACGCGCTTGTGCCAAGCAGATTCCAAACAAGATCCTTGGCGTTATCCATGGGGCTATGCCGGCTCTGGGTGCGCCGGTATGTTACCGCAGGATCGCTTGCGGTACTGAAAAGTGGAGTCCGACAAACGGCAAGGTCGACAACAGAAAGGCCGAGGCCGTTGCGGAAATACTCGGTGAGCAGCCCGAGTCGACGATGGCAGTCATGGCAACTTCCCCTGGTGCGCTTGAGCTGTTACCGAATCACCTTTATCCAGGACCCTGGCTGCATTTATATCTTGTGAGCCGGATCAATAACAAGGATACGGGGAGGGACGTCGTACATCTGCCTGTCGGGAATCCTTACGACCTGTATCGCGATGCAAAGCCTTGGTATCGGCTGGTCGATCCGCACCTCGCTGATCCGGCAGGAAAATATTCCAGTGGACCGCTCACGATTCGGGAAGTCGCCTGGAAAGCAATCGAAACCGCGGAACATTTCCATCGCGAGGTGCTCGATACTTATTACCATCCCAATACCTATGCGTTTTATGGTGCCGATCCGGAGCAGATGTCGTTTGGCGCAGTGCGCTGGGTAGCGCGGGACCCAGGCAAAGGTGCGGTGTTCACCGAAGCAAACCTGCGCGGCGCTGTGCGAACGGGCTATGGGCCATCCGGCGGTCGCCGGGTGCGCGTGGAAGATCGTACCGATCTGCATTTTGTGCCGGCACGCCAGGATGTCGCCGGCGACGGTACGGTGCCGCGGCAGTCCGGCGCCGGGCCACAAGGGAAAGCAAAACAGGTGTTTGAAATTCGCGGGTTCGATCATCAGGGGGCGTTCAACAATCAAGCCGTCCTGCTGCTGACCCACCATCTGATCGTCAAAATGGTACAGACGCTGCCATGAAGCGGACCCATGAACAAGGATGGTGGACCTGTCCGGTCCTGGCGGCGGCTTCTGTTATCGGTCGTCGTTGGGTGACTGGTCATTGCCATGCAGTGCCGGTGCACGTACCCAGACTGCCGGCTGCCCGCTTTGCCGCCGTCAATCCGAAGTAGACGTTTGCCATGATGCGGATAAGGAAGCGCAGGTGGCGCGAAGTCATCGTTTTGCTGGCGGCCCTTGCCTGTGCAGGCAGTTGGGCCGCCAGCCAGGTCCGCAGCATGCGGGATAGATCCGAGGTCGCGAAAATGACGGAAAAGCTCAAAACAGTATGCGTCGGCCGATTTCTGGTCGACGTGCCGGCGCAGGCGGAGGTGAGTCTGTCACGCGAGATGATCGACGGGTTTGCAATCACGACACTCGAGGAAAGCGAAGACGATTTTCGTCATCGTGTCGCAGTACGCGAAAACAAGCTAGCCAGCCTGGACCCTCATTCCGCGAGAAACGACAAGGGCGGCATGGTTGAGGCACGTGATCTCCGCATTCCTGGCATGGTGGGACGTACCCTGATTTTTGGCAGAGACCGCACTTTCGGCTTCGACGAGGGGCGCCGCGTCGACGTCGAATGGGTCTCGGTCGAAGCACACGCGCACACGGGCAATCTCAGTATTTCACTCGCGATGAAATATGCCGACGAAGACAAGGCAAAAGTGGCCGAAGCACTGCTCTCTCGAGTGCGCGTCCTCGGCGAGGGCGAGATACCGACCGTTCCAGGATTCTGTGTCGACCGCGCTGTGTTCACCGAAACGCTGCCATCTCATCACACCGAGCACATCGTGCTGCACATCGGCCTGCCGAACCATCCCGATCTCGGCATGGCCCTTGCCAGCTTGCCTGGAGGCGGCCGGAGTCGCAGTCTGCTGACGCGGGCGGCCGAGACGGATGCCGAAGCGAGTCCCGACGAGATGCTGCGCGTGACCAATCTCCGTACGGGCAAGCGTGAGATCAACGATCTGCAGGGGGAGGAAGTATTGGAGCGCGTGCGCGATCTGAATTTCGCAACGACGTTCGGTTTCATGTGGGAGACCCAAGGCGTCAAGAATAATCCACTGCAGCCCTTTCTCTCGTTCGAATTGCAGGCCGGGATCAGCCCCGAACCTGGCGGGAAACCCGTCGATTCGAGCTTGCATGAAGATGCCGTACTCGCTCTGTGGGATTCGGTCTCGTCCAGTATTCGTCTGCGTCCGAGCGGTCCGCCACCTGCAACCGATCCGCCGTCCGAGCCGCCCGGACCCAAGCTCGGCACCACTGCCAACGCCGGCGACATTTGTCCCCAGTCCGGCTGGTGGCAATGCCGCGAGGGCGGTCCCGGCATCGACGTGCACGGCGGCCAGGTGCAGTACATCCGCCAGGGCGAGCGCATGCCGCAGGCGCTGCTGCTGCCCAAGCAGACGCTGTGGCAAAAGGTGCGGCGCATCCAGCCGAGCATGGAGAGCCCGCGCCTGACCGCCTGGACGCTGGTCGACAAGCGCATGCGGCCGCGGGTCGCATCGGTGGTGTCGCTGGCGCAGGCTGGCCCGCCGCCGGCCGGCTTCGAACCGGCCTTTGCGCCGCGCGCGGCCGTCGGCACCTATGTGCGCACCGGCGAAACCTGTCCGGCGAGCGGCTGGTGGCGCTGCGAGGAAGTGCACGCCCTGGACGGCACGCGTTGGTTCGCATACGGCAGCGTGCTGCCGGTGGCGACGTTCCAGGTGCCGCCCGGCGTGTTCGGCAAGGCGGACGGGCCCGACGTGATCCAGCGCCGCAGCCTGTGGCAACTGATGCGCCAGGTCGATGCGCCTGCCATGACGCAGGCGGCGCCGCAAGCGGGCACGGACCTGCCGCTGCGCGAACCGCCGACGCCGGCGTGACATACCGTCTGCACCTAAATCCGATGCGGGGCATCGTCATGGTCATGATCGGCTCCAGCCGGCGGTGTCGCCTGGTCATCCCGCAGGCACGCGCGAGGCACGCCTGATGCGCAGCCTCATCCTCGGCATCGTCACCGGCACCCTGTGCCTGCAGAACGCTGCCACGCTGCCAGGGCACACGCTGCTCGCCGGCTGCGCCGCCTGCGCACTGGCACTGCTCTTGACGGCCGCGCGCGCCACCCGCCCAATCCTGCGTGCAGCGGCCAACGCCCTCGCCGGCATCCTGCTCGGCTACGCCTGGGCCGCGCTGCTGGCCCACCTGGCGCTGGCGCCGCAACTGGCGCACGATGGTGAAGGCCGCGACCTGCAGATCGTCGGCATCGTCGACAGCCTGCCGGCCCGCTTCGAGCAGGGCACCCGCTTCAACTTCCGGGTCGAGCACACCTCGAGCGCGCAGGCGGCGGTGCCGCCGCTGGTCGCGCTGTCCTGGTATGCCGGCAGCGACGGCGCCGGGGCGTTCGCCGGTCTGCAGCCCGGCCAGCGCTGGCAGCTGACGGTGCGCCTGCAGCGGCCGCACGGCAATGCCAACCCCGGCGGCTTCGACTACGAAGCCTGGCTGCTGGAGCAGGGCGTGCGCGCCACCGGCTATGTGCGCGCCGGCGCCGGCAACCGGCGCCTCGACGCGTTTGTCCCGGGGTTCGGCGCCGTGGTCGAACGCGGCCGCGCCTTCCTGCGTGAACGCATCCTGCGTGCGCTCGACGGCAAGCCGTATGCCGGCGTGATCGTGGCGCTGGTGATCGGCGACCAGCGCGGCATCGAGCAGTCCGACTGGCAGGTCTTCAACCGCACCGGCATCGGCCACCTGATCTCGATCTCGGGGCTGCATATCACGATGATCGCCGGCATGGCGGCGCTCGGCGTATCGAGCCTGTGGCGGCGCTCGTTCTTTACCGGCGCCCGCCTGCCGCTGCTGCTGCCGGCGCAGAAAGTGGCGGCGCTGGCCGGTGCCGTGTGCGCGCTGCTGTACGTGCTGCTGGCCGGCTTCGGGGTGCCGGCCCAGCGCACTTTATACATGTTGTCGGTGGTGGCGCTGGCGCTGTGGACCGGACGCCTGACCGCGGTCAGCCACGTGCTGTGCGCGGCGCTGGGCGTGGTCGTGCTGCGCGATCCGTGGGCGGTGCTGTGGCCCGGGTTCTGGCTGTCGTTCGGGGCGGTGGCGATGATCCTGTTTGCCGGCCACGGGCGCCTCGGGCCGCCGCCCGGCGGCATGCGCGGCACGCTGCTGCTGGCCGGCCGCACGCAGTGGGCGGTGACGCTCGGCCTGGTGCCGCTGACCATGCTGCTGTTCGGGCAGATTTCGCTGGTCAGTCCGCTGGCCAACGCGCTGGCGATCCCGCTGGTGAGCTTCGTGGTCACGCCGCTGGCGCTGGCCGGGAGCCTGCTGCCCGATCCGCTGTGCGGCTGGCTGCTGACGGCCGCCCATGCGGCGATCGAGGCCCTGGCCTGGCTGCTCGGGCACCTGGCCGCGCTCCCGGCCGCGGTGTGGCGCGCGCCGGCGCCGCAATGGTGGGTGTTTCTGCTGGCGCTGGGCGGCACGCTGTGGCTCCTGATGCCGCGCGGCTGGCCGCATCGCTGGGCCGGCGCGGTGGCCTGGCTGCCGTTGCTGCTGCAGGCGCCCGACCAGCCGGAGCCGGGCACGTTCCGGGTCACTGCCCTCGACGTCGGCCAGGGCATGGCCTTGCTGGTCGAGACCGCGGGCCATCGCCTGCTGTACGACACCGGCCCCGGCTATGCGCCCGGTGCCGATGCCGGCAGCCGCGTGATCCTGCCTTACCTGCGCATGCGCGGCATCGGCGCGCTGGACGGCATGGTGATCAGCCACGGCGACGTCGACCACACCGGCGGCGCACCGGCGCTGTTGCGCGAGCTGCGGGTCGGCTGGCTGGCGTCGTCGCTGGACGCCGCGCACCCTCTTGCACGCGCGGCCGCGCGCCACCTGCAGTGCGCCGCCGGCCAGCGCTGGGCGTGGGACGGTATCCGTTTCGAGATGCTGCATCCGGCGCCGGCCAGCTATGCCGACGGCGGCCTGAAAGCGAATGCGCGCAGCTGCGTGCTGCGTATCGACAATGGCCGGCGCGCGATCCTGCTGGCGGGCGACATCGAGGCGGCGCAGGAGGCCAACCTGCTGCGCGCCGGCCCGGGACGCCTGCGCGCCGATGTGCTGCTGGCGCCGCATCACGGCAGCGGCACCTCGTCGACGCTGCCCTTCCTGCAAGCGGTCGGGCCGGGGCTCGGCGTGTTCCAGGTCGGCTACCGCAATCGCTACCGCCACCCGAAACCGGAGGTGTTCGAACGCTACCGCCGGCTCGGCATCGGGCGCCTGCGCACCGACCAGTCGGGCGCGGTGCGGCTCGATTTCGGCGACGCGGTCGGCGCCAGCGAGTACCGGCGCACGGCGCGGCGCTACTGGTACGTGCCGTGATGGTTGCGGCCACGCCGCGTGATCGTGAACGGATGCTGCTTATCGTGGCAATCCGCGCACAGCGTCACCAGGTTGGCAGGCAGGTTGGTGCCGCAGGCATGCAGTGCCACCACGTGGTGCACGTGCAGCGCGGCGCTCGAAGAGCACAGCCTGCATCGTCCGCCGTCTTCGCTCAGCACCTGGGCGCGCAGCGCCCGGAAAGCATGCGCGTCCATGCGGGTGCCGCTGCTCCCGTCGAAACTGACCAGCCCAAGCCAATAGGCGCGCATCAGCCGCACCGCCACGACGTGGGTCCGGTAGGGCGTACGCATGGCCCCGAAAAAGGCGTCGATGTCGGCTTCGATGGCGCGGTCGAAGCGGTCGAGGTGCGAGCGGTGCAGCGCTATATCGGCGTTGATCTGCGCCTGCTCGCGCCGGTGGGCGTCGACGGCGCTGCGTTCGCGTTCGCCGTCGGCCTCGCGCAGCGTGGCTTCGATGGCGCGTGCCCGCGCCTTGCGCGCGCGGCCGCCGCTCAAGGTGCGCCACAGGGCGAGCAGCCGGTTTTCTTCGTGGCGCACCCGGAACATGGCCAGATCCGCGAACAACTCGTCCGGCAGCGCCGGGTACGGCGAAGCGAGGCTGCACTGGGCGGTCAGCGCGGCGATGTGCTCTTCGATGGCGCCGGTGCCGCGCTGCGCGTGCAGACGCGTCCGGTGCACGGCGCGCAAGCCCTGTACCGAGAGTTTGTTCTGGTTTAGCACATTGACGCACCAGGGGCAGATGCGCAGGCGTTCCGTCATCAGGTGAGGCAGGCGTCCTGGTTGGCAGCAGCACATGCAAAGCGTGGTTGACATGATGAGCACAAGAGTTGTAATCGTACCAACATCTTATGGTTGTGTCCGGTTGCCATGATGATGTGCCGCAGCCCGGCCGGGGCCTGGCCGGGTGCGGCCGCTAGGCCGCCAGCGGCAGCGAAATCGTCACCTTCAGCCCGCCGCCGATGCGGTTGGCCGCCAGGATGCCGCCGCCATGGGTCTCGACCACGCGCTTGGCGATCGCCAGGCCGAGGCCGTGGCCGTCGACGTTGTTCCTGGTCGGGTTGGAACGGAAGAAGGGTTCGAAGATCTCGCCCAGGTGTTCCGGCTCGATGCCGGGGCCGCGGTCCAGCACTTCGATGTGGACCTGGTCCGCATCCCTGTGCAGCTCGACGTCGACTTCGCCGGCCGCGCCGCCGTGCTTGACGGCGTTGCGCACGATGTTCTCGACCGCGCTCCACAACAGGTCGGGCGTGCCGCGCACCGTCACCGGATCGGGCGCATGCACCTTGACATGGGCACCGGCTTCGAAGCGCGCGTCGTCGGCGATCTGGTCGACCATCTCGACCAGGTCCACCGGCTCGTCGGCCGGAGGCACGGTGGATGCCTCCAGGCGCGACAGCGTCAGCAGCTCGCCGACCAGGCGGTCCATGCGCACGCTTTCGCGTTCGATGCGTTCGAGCGAGGGCTGGATCTTGTCGGGCTGCTGGTGCGCCAGGCCGATCGCGGCCTGCAGGCGCGCCAGCGGCGAGCGCAGTTCGTGCGAGACGTCGTGCAGCAGGCGGCGCTGGCCGTCCATCAGCATGCGCAACTGGGCGGTCATGCGGTCGAAGTCCTGGCCCAGTTCGGCCAGCTCGTCGCCGCCCGCCGGGAATCGGACGCTGGCGAACTTCGGCGCCAGGTCGCCGGCGGCGGCCGATTCGAAGGCGCTGCGCAGGGCGCGGATCGGGCGCGAGAAGTACCACGCGAGCAGGGCGGCGAACAGCAGGCTGGCCAGCGTGGCGGCGACGATGCCCAGCCAGCGGCTGACGTGCGGCGGCAGGCCGAAGCCGCCGCCCGGACCGGGGCCGGGGCCGAAGCCGCGGCCGGGACCGCCGCCCATGCCCATGCTCGGGCCGGAGCCCTGGCCGGCGCGCGGGTCGCCGCCCATGCCGCCGATGGCCCCGAACGGGCCGGCGCCGGCTTCGACGCGTGCCGCATCCTGCAGGATCGCGTCCGGCGCGCTGCGCGGAATGCGCGAGGCGAAGGCGATGTAGTTGCGGCCGTCCGGCCCGGTCATGCGCGCTACTGCGCGATGCATCTGGTCGTCGTCGTTGGCGCCCAGGTTGCGCGTGACTTCCTCGCGCAGTTTGGCCGGGACGGTGCGGCCGAGGACTTCGTGGCCCTGCTCGTCGAGAACGTACAGGCGCATGCGGCGGCTGTTCAGGGCGAATTCGCGCAGCCCGGCCAGTCCCGCGTGCTTGAGCGTGGCCCGCGCGGCGTCGAGCATGACGGCGCCCGGCGGGCCGACGTCGAGGGTCGCTTCCTCGCCGCGGTTGCGGGTCTGCTCGCGCAGCCAGATGGTGCCGCCGATGCCGATCGTGGCCGCCACCTGCGCCAGCAGGATGCACAGGAAGAACTTCCAGAACAGCCGGCCCATGTCACTCGCGGATCAGCTGGTAGCCGAGGCGGTACACGGTCTGCAGGCAGGAGCGCCCGTCGGACAGGGTGCCGAGCTTGTGGCGCAGGCTGCTCAGGTGGACGTCGATATTGCGGTCGAAGCGCGCCAGCGGACGGCCCAGGCCCTGTTCCGACAGGTCGTTCTTGCTGACCGGGCGGCCGGCGTTGCGCGCCAAGACTTCCAGCAGGTTGAATTCGGTGCTGGTCAGCTCCAGCCCTTGGCCGTCCCAGGTGGCGCGGCGCTGCTCCGGCAGCATGGTCAGCTTGCCGACCGTGAGCGTGATGCCGGGGCCGTCGTTGGGCGAGCTCTGGGTGCGGCGCAGGATGGCGCGCACGCGCGCCGTCAGTTCGCGCGGCGTGCAGGGCTTGGCGACATAGTCGTCGGCGCCCAGCTCGAGGCCGAGGATGCGGTCGGCATCGTCGCCGCGGCCGGTCAGCATCAGCACCGGTATGCGGCTGGCCGCGCGGATACGGCGCAATGTCTCGATCCCGTTCACGCGGGGCATCATCACGTCGAGGATGGCGATGGCGTACTGGCCGGACAGGGCTTCGCGGGCACCGGCTTCGCCATCATGGGCGCACGCCACGCGGAAGCCTTCCTGCTCCAGGTATTCCGTGAACATCCCGACCAGTTCGGTATCGTCGTCGATTAACAGCACTTGGTTCATGTTCCCATCTTAACAAGAACCGCAAGCCGCAGAGGCCTTTGCTGCCCCTCTTTACCCGGATTTACACAGCGTTAACAGCACTTAACAGGCGGCCACCCGAAAATGACGTTTCCGAATCAACAAGGATGCAAGACATGAACTTCTCCCGCCGCTTTTCCCGCCGCTCCGCAGCGGCCGCGCTGATCGCCGCCTGCGTCGGCGCTACCGGTGCCAATGCCGCCAACGCCGTCGTCGCCGGCGAAACCGCTGCGCCGCAGGGCGCCGATGTGCAAGACCATGTCGGTCCGGCAGACCAGGGGCCGGGCGGTCCCGCCGGCCGTACCGGCGATGGGCCCGAGCGCGGCCCCGGCGCGGGCGGCGACCGTGGCCCCGACGACGGGCCGCGTCCAAGTTTCGGCGCCGCCGGACCCGGTGTACCCGGTCCGGATGCGCCGCCCCATCATGGCGGCCCCGGGGGCCCCGGCGGCCCCGGCGGCCCCGGCGGCCCGGGCCTGTTCGGCCGCCTGCATCGCCTGAATCTGAGCGAGGCCCAGCAGGACAAGCTGTTCGCCATCACCCACGCCGCCGCGCCCCAGCAGCGCGCACAGGAAAAGGCCCGCTACAAGGCGCAGGAAGCGCTGCGTGCGCTGGGCGGCTCGGCCCAGTTCGACGAAGCGAAGGCGAACGCCGCCGCCCGCGACCTCGGCCAGGCCATCGCCAACGACGCCCTGCTGCGGGCGCGCCTGGAAGCCCAGGTGCTGGCCGTGCTGACGCCGGACCAGCGCGAGCAGCTGCGCAAAGAACGTCCGCCGGGTCCGCCGGGCCGTCCGTAAGCGGTCGAGGGCAGGGAAATGCCGAGGTCACCGTAGGTGTTTCCCTCTAATTCAGACACGAGCGGTGTAACCAGTTTTCGTAAAGACATTACAATGGGCGTCGTTTTTTTGCTCCGTTCGCTTTCATGACACGACCATTGCTGCACTTCACTCACGGAAACAGTTATCCTGCGGGCGCTTATGCGCGGCTGCTCGAAGACCTGGGCCGCGATTTCGAAGTGCGCGTCACGCCGATGCTCGGCCACGATCCGCGCTTCCCGGTCGGCGACAACTGGCACACCCTGGTCGACGAAGTGATCGCACAGCTGGAACGCTACGACGGGCCGGCGATCCTGGTCGGCCATTCGCTCGGCGGCGTCGTCAACATGCTGGCGGCCTGGCGCCGTCCCGAACTGGCGCGCTGCGTGGTCATGCTCGATTCGCCGGTGGTGGCGGGCTGGCGCGCCGTGGTCTGGCGCCTGGCCAAGTCACTTGGCATGGGCCGCCGCCTGTCGCCGGGTGCGATCGCCGAGCGGCGCCGCCGCACCTGGCCCTCGCAGCAGGCGGCCTTCGACCATTTTCACGCCAAGCCGATGTTCCGCGCCTGGGCGCCGGGCGTCCTCGACGACTACCTGCGCCACGGCCTGAGCCCGCATGCCGAGGGCGTGCAGCTGCGTTTCTCGCGCGATGTCGAAGCCGACATCTATGCCACGCTGCCGCACGACATGGGGCGCGTGCTGCGCCAGCCGTTTCCGGTGCCGGTCGGCTTCATTGCCGGCACCGACTCCGAAGAGCTGCGCCAGGCCGGCATGGCCGGCACGCGCCGGCTGGTCGGGCCCAACCTGGTGATGATCGAGGGGACGCACCTGTACCCGATGGAATCGCCGCAGATGACCGCGCAACTGACGCGCGAAATGATCCGCCGCCTGCTGGCCCAGGGCGCCGCCAAAAACGGCGGCAACCGCAAGCCGCTTTTCGCGTAAAATCTCGGGGTTTAACATCTTTCCAACTTCCCTGAGCCAGCGATGACTATCAAGAGCGACAAATGGATACGCCGGATGGCGGAACAGACCGGCATGATCGAGCCGTTCTCGCCCAACCAGGTACGTGAGGCCGATGGCCGCAAGATCATTTCATGGGGCACCTCGTCGTACGGCTACGACATCCGCTGCGCCGACGAATTCAAGGTCTTCACCAACATCAACAGCACCATCGTCGACCCGAAGAACTTCGATTCGAATTCCTTCGTCGACATCAAGAGCGACGTCTGCATCATCCCGCCGAATTCCTTCGCCCTGGCGCGCACCATCGAGTACTTCCGCATCCCGCGCAATGTGCTGACGGTCTGCCTGGGCAAGTCGACCTATGCGCGCTGCGGCATCATCGTCAACGTGACGCCGTTCGAGCCAGAGTGGGAAGGTTACGTGACGCTGGAGTTCTCGAACACCACGCCGCTGCCGGCCAAGATCTACGCTGGCGAAGGCTGTGCGCAGGTGCTGTTCTTCGAGAGCGACGAAGTGTGCGAAACCTCGTACAAGGACCGTGGCGGCAAGTACCAGGGCCAGCACGGCGTGACCTTGCCGAAGACCTGATACGGTTTTCGGCATCCGCTGCGCCAGGGCGTATCATGTCCGGCGCAGCGGCGAGGCAGACAAGGGAGACCGCCCGGCCTCCCTTTTTTCATGGGCTTACCCGATCGCGCGCCGCCCGTTCGGATTGACGCGCCGGTCGGTCATCGCCTGCCGGTGCTCGACGCCGGTGTAGCCGACCCGGCTGCGCGCCGCCTCGCCGCCGAACGAGGCGCCGGACGGCATCGCGCCGGCGCGGCGGTTGCGGTCGTACACTTGGCGCACGATGGCGCCGGCGGTGTCGCGCCCGCCCAGGCCGAACGACAGGCCAAGCGCCAGCGCCACCGCGCCGACCACGGCCATGAACAGGATGGTCACCAGCGAGCTGGCGATGCCGATCTGGTTGATCGCCACCAGGACGGTGAAGGTCCATACCGCCCACCTGGCCGCCGAGCCGAGCATCTCGTAGCGTTCGATGCGGTTGCGCGCCGCCGCCCGCCGCACCAGGTCGCCCAGCGAGTTGGCGGCGATGCCGCCGATGACCAGCACCACCAGCGCCACCGCCAGGTTCGGCAGCCACAGCAGCAACTGCTGCAGCACCTGCGACACGGCCGGCACGCCGAGCGCGTCGAAGGCCGCCACCAGCACGATCAGGCGCACGAACCACTTGGCGATCAGCCCCAGCATGCCCGAGGGTTCGCGCTGCACGGTGCGCGCCAGCCCGGCCAGGCCGGCACGGTCGGCGAAGCCGTCGAAATGGACGGCGCGCAGGATCGCGACCAGCAGTTTTTCGATGAGCGCGGCGACCAGCCAGCCGATCCCGAGGATCACGAGGAAGCCCAGCACGCGCGGCACGGCCGCGAACAGAAGGGACATCGCGGCGGAAAGGGATGCCATCAGGGAATTACCCCAACTGGTGATTTGCGGGTCCATGTTGTCCTCCGTGGGCCGATGGTGGCGTGTCACGGTTCGACCGGAAGATTGGGGGGAGGGTTCGGGGAGGAGGAGGGGCGACTTGTGAGACTTGCGCGGCGTCAAAGGAGGCCGCCCCGGACATGCGGCATAAAAACATCGCCCCTGCGCAGGCAGGGGCCCAAGTGATATGCGTACCGTCGACGCATGCAAAATTGGGCCCCTGCCTGCGCAGGGGCGACGTTCATCGGCCAACGGGCACGGCGTTACCCCGCTGGCCTGCGTGGCGCAGGAGGATCAGTCCTGCCTCACGCAATCCACGAAATAGCCCAGCTTGCCATCGATCTCGCGCTTGACCAGGCCGTGCACGTCGGTCTCGAAGCCCGGGAAGCGCTCGTTGAAGTCGCGTGCGAAGCGCAGGTAGTCGACGATGGTCTTGTTGAAGCGCTCGCCCGGGATCAAGAGCGGGATGCCCGGCGGGTACGGGGTCAGCAGGATCGCCGTGATGCGGCCTTCCAGCTCCTCGATCGCCACGCGCTCGATCTCGCGGTGCGCCATCTTGGCGAAGGCGTCCGACGGTTTCATGGCCGGGATCATGTCCGACAGGTACATCTCGGTGGTCAAGCGTGCCACGTCACGCGACTTGTAGAAGTCGTGGATCTGCTGGCACAGGTCGCGCAGGCCCCAGGATTCGTAGCGCGGGTTGACCGCGGCGAATTCCGGCATGATGCGCCACATCGGCTGGTTGCGGTCGTAGTCGTCCTTGAACTGCTGCAGCGCGGTCACCAGGGTGTTCCAGCGGCCCTTGGTGATGCCGATCGTGAACAGGATGAAGAACGAGTACAGGCCGCACTTCTCGATGATGACGCCGTGCTCGGCCAGGTACTTGGTCACGATCGAGGCCGGGATGCCGGAGGCGCCGAAGGTGCCGTCCAGGGCCAGGCCCGGGGTCACCACGGTGGCCTTGATCGGGTCCAGCATGTTGAAGCCTTCGGCCAGCTGGCCGAAGCCGTGCCAGTCGTCCTCGGCGTGGATCATCCAGTCCGACTGGGTGCCGATACCTTCGTCGCCGTTGACCTGCGGGCCCCAGACCTTGAACCACCAGTCTTCGCCGATCTCTTCGTCGACCTTCTGCATCGCGCGGCGGAATTCCAGCGCTTCGTAGATCGATTCCTCGACCAGCGCGGTGCCGCCCGGCGCTTCCATCATGGCGGCGGCGACGTCGCACGAGGCGATGATCGAGTACTGCGGCGAGGTCGAGGTGTGCATCAGGTAGGCCTCGTTGAAGGCATCCTGGTCCAGCTTGACGGTTTCCGATTCGCGCACCAGCACCTGCGAGGCCTGCGACAGGCCGGCCAGCAGCTTGTGGGTCGACTGGGTCGAGAAGATCATCGATTCCTTGGCGCGCGGGCGGTCGCGGCCGATCGCGTGCATGTTCTTGTAGAAGTCGTGGAAGGTCGCGTGCGGGATCCAGGCTTCGTCGAAGTGCAGGGTGTCGATCTTGCCGTCCAGTAGTTCGCGCAGGGTCTCGACGTTGTACACCACGCCGTCGTAGGTCGACTGGGTGATGGTGAGGATGCGCGGCTTCTTGTTCTTGGCTTCGCGGGCGAACGGATTGGCTTCGATCTTGCGCTGGATCGATTCCGGGGTGAACTCGGACAGCGGGATCGGGCCGATGATGCCGAGGTTGTTCCGGGTCGGCATCAGGAACACGGGAATCGCGCCGCACATGATGATCGAGTGCAGGATCGACTTGTGGCAGTTACGGTCGACCACCACGATGTCGCCCGGCGCCACGGTCGAGTGCCAGACCATCTTGTTCGAGGTCGAGGTGCCGTTGGTGACGAAGTAGCAGTGGTCGGCGTTGTAGATGCGGGCGGCGTTGCGCTCCGACTTGGCCACCGGACCGGTGTGGTCGAGCAGCTGGCCGAGTTCTTCGACGGCGTTGCAGACGTCGGCGCGCAGCATGTTCTCGCCGAAGAACTGGTGGAACATCTGGCCGATCGGCGACTTCAGGAAGGCGACGCCGCCCGAGTGGCCCGGGCAGTGCCAGGAATACGAACCGTCGTTGGCGTAGTTCACCAGCGCGCGGAAGAACGGCGGCGCCAGGCTGTCCAGGTAGGCCTTGGCTTCGCGGATGATGTGGCGCGCGACGAATTCCGGCGTGTCCTCGAACATGTGGATGAAGCCGTGCAGCTCCTTCAGGATGTCGTTCGGGATGTGGCGGCTGGTGCGGGTTTCGCCGTAGATGTAGATCGGGATGTCCGAGTTCTTGTGGCGGATCTCCTGCACGAAGGCGCGCAGCGCGGCCAGCGCGAAGTTGGTTTCCTCGACGGTGCCGCCGCCGAATTCCTCGTCGTCGATCGACAGCACGAAGGCCGAGGCGCGCGACTGCTGCTGGGCGAACTGGGACAGGTCGCCATAGCTCGTCAGTCCCAGCACTTCCATGCCTTCTTTTTCCATCGCGGCCGCAAGCGCGCGAATGCCGAGGCCCGAGGTGTTCTCGGAACGGAAATCCTCGTCAATGATGACGATAGGGAAACGAAATTTCATCGACAGCTCCAAAGCGAAGCGCCGTGCGCGCCGCCTTCCAGGTCATGGCAGGCGGCCGGGCACGGCACCGAAAAAAATGAGAAGCGGATTTTCGCAGAAATGCGCTTCGGTTGGGGAAAAAATTATGACTTTTTGGCCATCCGTACCCTTGCCAGCCTAATGGCGTTCGGCAATCAGCGGCGCACTCTTGTGCAGATGGGTGAGCTCAGGGGGCGGTCGGGTAGCTTACCCCGAACATCTTCGCGTACTCGGCCAGCGGCGGCAGGCCGATGGCGGCGCGGCGCGCGTCCACGCGGGCCTCGTCCTCGATCGGGTCGAAGCGCGGCGGATTGCCGCTCAACTGCGTGCCGTACAGCTGCTTCTTGCCGTCGGCGAGGCGTACGCGGTCTTCGAGCATGGCCAGGTGGGCACCCAGCGCATCGTTGCGTTTGACCGCGTCGCGCAGCAGCGGCAGGTAGGTGCGCTGGCTGTCGTGGTCCGCGTGCTGCAGTACCAGAAAGGCGGTCTGCGAGGCGCGTCCGGCGAAGCGTACGCCCGGCCAGCCGAAGGTGTCGAGGATCTGCGCCAGGCGCCGCATGTTGGCGACGTCGATTGCGGTCTGCAGCTTCCACTCGTCCTGCGTGAGCTCGCGGCCTTCGGCCATGCGGCCACGGTACTGCTGGTCCGGGCCCGTCATCGCTTCGAGGTCGTGCACGGCCCGGGCATGTTCGGGGCTGATGTCGGCGGTGACCAGCTCGATGTCGTCGCCGTAGACGATGGTCTCGCCGGCGGGCGCGATGATGCGGCCCATGACGTTGCCGGTGAAGCGCATGCCCCTGGCGGTCCGGGTCTCGGTGTTGCCGACGGCGCTCAGTTCGACCTTGGCGCCGATCGGGAAGGCCCAGGCGGCGACTTCCTTGCCGGCGCTGCGCACCGAGATCGTGGTCTGGGTCAGCGGTTCGGCGGCGTGTGCGGCGGCGCTGCAGGCAAGGGTGGCGGCAAGGACGAGACGGAAACCGGGTTTCATCGGAACTCCATGTTGTGATCGGACATGACCCGCGGTGGGTGGGCGGGAGTCTAGCATGTCAGCATGGCAATAAATCTCACCAAAGTTCACGCCATGAAGTATCCGTATCGCGCCACGCCGGCGCTTTACGTTAAAGGACTAACGGACTGTGCTGCGTTGCCCCATTACAGTCGTCATGGCAAACACCGCATCGCTTACTTTCGCAGCCGAGGCCGACATGAGTACCGTACGCGTCAAATTTGAAAGCAAGGTTCCCGGGACCCCTGGCGAGCTCTGGGACTGGAGCACCTCGGTGCACGGCGTCGACGCCGAGATGGGACCGGTGCTGAAACTGGACTTCCCGAAGGGGATGCGCCACATCCCGCGCGACGGCAGCGGGCTCGGCAAGCCGCTCGGCAATTGCAAGTTCCTGCTGTTCGGCCTGGTGCCGGTGGACCTGTCGCGCCTGACCTTCGTCGAGGTCGAGCCGGGACGGCGCTTCGTCGAGCAGTCGCCGCTGCTGTCGATGAAATCCTGGCGCCACGAGCGCGTCATTGCACCCGGGACCGACGGCACCCGGGTGGTCGACACGCTGGAGTTCACGCCGCGTTTCGCGCCGCGGGTGGTGAAGTGGTTCATCTCGAAATTCTTCGAGCACCGCCACGAGGTGCTGCGGCGCAGCTTCCCGGAGCGCCGTTCGCAGGCCAGCCTAGTGGCTAGAGGCCAGCAGCGCCCCGACGGGGTCCACATGCAGCCACGCAAAAGCGCCTAGCACGAAGCCGACGACCGCCACTGCATAGGTCGCGCGCAGCAGCCAGCGGCGCCGCGTCAGCAGCGCGATGGCGGCCAGCGAGATGGCGATCTGCTCGGCGGTGGTGGCCAGCGCCCACTGGTGGTGGGTGTGCAGCGCCTTTTCCGAGCGTTCTTCCCAGGCCTTCGACGAGGCTTCGAGCTTTTCGGCGTCGGCCTTGATCTTCACCTTCTCGGCATCGTACTGCGCCATCTTGGCGCGGTACTTCGCCTGGTCGACGCCGGGCAGGCTGGCCGCCAGTTCGGCCAGGTTCTGGCGGCTCGACTTGGCCTGGTAAAAATTCCATGCGTCGGAAGCGGCGGTCTTGTCGATCGCCGCGTTGCTCTTGTAGAGCGAGGCCTGGTTCTGGGTGGCGCCGCCCAGGTAGCCGAAGATCGCGCCGACCGTGGCCAGCACGGCGGTCATCACCGCGATATTGTTGGAGAAGCTGTCGTTGCCCTCGCCATGGTGCGCAACGTGTTCGACCGCGTGATCGTGCGGTCCGTGTACATGAAAACCCTGTCCGGACATGATGCTGTTACTTGGTTCTTTCGTAGGTGACGAATGAAAAATCGAGGTCCCCGTCCGCCGTGTGCTGCGGCTCGCGCGCGGTCGCGGTCCAGCGGCGCGGGTCGATCTCGGGGAAGAAGGTGTCGCAGGGGTAGACCCTGTCGATGTGGGTGACGATCATGCGCCCGGCCAGGTCCATCGCTTCCGTGAAGATCTGGGCGCCGCCGATGATGCTGGCCGGCTCGCCGCCGAGCATGGCGATCGCCTGCTCGAGCGAGTGCGCGACTTCGACGCCTTCGTGCGACCAGTCCGCATTGCGGGTGACTACGATGTTGCGGCGCTTGGGCAGCGGGCGGCCGATCGAATCGAAGGTCTTGCGGCCCATGACGATCGGACGGCCGAGGGTGACGCGCTTGAAGTGCGCCAGGTCCTCGGGCAGGTGCCAGGGCAGCTGGTTGTTCACGCCGATGCCGCGCGCGGCGTCCATCGCGACCACCAGGGTCAGATGCGGGGGCAGTTGTGCGCTCATGCGGTGCTCCCGTCAGACCGCGACCGGGGCCTTGATGGCCGGGTGCGGATCGTAGCCGACGACCTCGAAGTCCTCGAATTTGTAATCGAACAGCGAGTCCGGCTTGCGGCGGATCGACAGCGTCGGCAGCGGGCGCTCTTCGCGCGACAGCTGCAGCTGCACCTGTTCCATGTGGTTGGCATACAGGTGGCAGTCGCCGCCGGTCCAGATGAAATCGCCGACTTCGAGCCCGGCCTGCTGCGCCATCATGTGGGTCAGCAGCGCATACGAGGCGATATTGAAAGGCACGCCGAGGAAGATGTCGGCGCTGCGCTGGTACAGCTGGCAGGACAGCTTGCCGTCGGCCACGTAGAACTGGAACAGCGCATGGCAGGGCGGCAGCTTCATCTGCGGCACGTCGGCCACGTTCCAGGCCGAGACGATCATGCGGCGCGAATCCGGGTTGTTGCGGATCTGGTCGAGCACCTGGCTGATCTGGTCGATGTGGGCGCCGTTCGGCGCCGGCCAGCTGCGCCACTGGTAGCCGTAGACCGGTCCCAGTTCGCCGTTCGCATCGGCCCACTCGTCCCAGATCGAGACGCCGTTGTCCTTCAGGTAGGCGATGTTGGTGGAGCCGGCCAGGAACCAGATCAGTTCATGGATGATCGACTTCAGGTGGACCTTCTTGGTGGTCACCAGCGGGAAGCCGGCCTGCAGGTCGAAGCGCATCTGGTGGCCGAACACGGAGCGCGTGCCGGTGCCGGTGCGGTCGGTTTTGACGGCGCCATGCTCGAGGACGTGGCGCATCAGGTCGAGGTATTGACGCATCGTTGGACTTCCTAATTAAACAATGCGGCATTTTAACCGATGCCCGGGCGCCGGCGTCAGGCGCGGCTGACCGCCTCCGCCAGCAGCGCGACCGCGGCACGCACCTGCGATTCGCTCAGGGCCAGCAGGTTGTCGCCGACGTACAGCTCGAAATACGAGGCGTCCGGCAGCACGCCGTGGTTGACGCGGTTGAAGATCCACAGGCCGTGCTCCTGCGCCAGCTCGCGCCGGATGTCGAGCGCGCGCTCGCGGCTCACCGGCAGGTGGATGTGCAGCATGTTGGCCTGGGGGCGCGCCGGATTCACGCGCAGGACCGGATGCGCGCGCAGCGCCTCGTAAAGCAGTTCGGTGCGGCGGAAATAGTCCGGCATGGCGGCCAGGCGCCCGTCGAACTGCATCGCCGCGGCGACGATGTAGGGCGAGCGGTGGATCACGTTGCCGCCTTCGCGCCGGAACCACTCGGCGGCGCGCGCCACGAAGGCCTGGCTGCCGGCGAGCATGGCGCCGCCCAGGCCGCCGATCCCCTTGTACAGCGAGACGTAGACGGAGTCGAAGCCGGCCGCGATCTCGTGCAGCGGACGGCCGTAACCGGCGGCCGCTTCCCACAGGCGCGCACCGTCCATGTGCAGGTGGATATCGTTGGCCAGGCAGTGCGCCTTGATCGCTTCCAGCTCGTCCCAGTCGGACAGCTGGCCGCCGATCTCGCGCATCGGGATCTCGAGGCCGACCGCGGCCAGGCGGTCGGGGATGGACGCGATGTCGGCCGCGCTCCAGGGGCGGTTGCGGTCGCCGACCTGCAGCGCATCGAAGTGGCCGAGCAGCTGGTGGTTGCCGCGCTCGTGCACGAAGATGTGCGAAGTCGGGTGCAGCGCCACCGGCGCCCGGCCGCGGTCCAGCGCCGCCAGGCGCAGCGCCGTCACCTGGGTCATGGTGCCGCTGATGCAGAACACCGCTGCCTCGAAGCCCAGCAGCGCGGCGACCTTGCGTTCGAATTCCTGGATCAGCGCGCCTTCGCCGTAGATGTCGTGCTGGACGCCGTTGGCTTCGCACCAGGCGGCCATGGCGCCGTACAGATCGGCGGGCGTGCGGGCACGGTGGCCGGGGAGGATGGCGGTGCAGCGGGCGAGCAGGTCGGTGTCGGACAAGGAGGGCTCCAGTGTGTTGGCCGGGCGGGGAGGGCGTACTTTACACTGAAGCGCGGGCGTGCGGGAAGGGCGGGCAGCGCGGGCGGCTGGATGAAGCCTGCGGCCCATGAACGTCGCCCCTGCGCAGGCAGGGGCCCAAGTCATGCGATCTGCCCGCAACTTGGGCCCCTGCCTGCGCAGGGGCGACGTTTACACGATATTACTTGGAGCTGCTTATTTAGAACTGCGTACTCAAAACTGCGTACTTAAAACTGCTTACTTAGAACTGCTTACTTAGAATTGGGTCAGCGCCTTGCGCGTACCCTCATTGCCCACCTGCGCAGCCGACTGGTCCAGCTTGAACAGGCGTACCGCCCGCGCCAGCTGATCGGCCTGCTCCTGCATCGCCTGCGCCGCAGCGCTCGCTTCTTCGACCAGCGCCGCGTTCTGCTGGGTCACGTCGTCCATCTCGCTGATCGAGCGGTTGACGGTCTCGATGCCGGTGCTCTGGTCGTTGCTGGCGGCGCTGATGCGGGTCATGATGGCGGTCACCTGCTCGGTGCTGGTGAGAACGTCGTTCATGGTGGCGCCTGCTTCCTGCACCAGGCGGCTGCCGGCGTCGACGTCGAGCGACGAGGCGTGGATCAGGGCCTTGATCTCGCGTGCCGCGGCGGCGCTGCGCTGGGCCAGGCTGCGCACCTCGGTCGCGACCACGGCGAAGCCGCGGCCCTGTTCGCCGGCGCGCGCGGCTTCGACCGCGGCGTTCAGCGCCAGGATATTGGTCTGGAAGGCGATGCCGTCGATGACGCCGATGATGTCGTTGATCTTGCCCGAGGACTGCTTGATGGTGTCCATGGTGGCGATCACCTGGCGCACCATGCGTCCGCCCTCCTGCGCCACCAGCGAGGTGTTCAGGGCCAGCTGGTTGGCGTGGCCGGCGTCGCCGGCGTTGCGGCGCACGGTCTCGGTCAGGTCCTTCATCGAGTCGGCGGTGGCGGCCAGGCTGGCTGCCTGTTCCTCGGTACGCTGGCACAGGTCCAGGTTGCCGCTCGAGATTTCGGTGGAGGCGTTGGCGATCTGCTCGGCGCCCTGGCGCACCTGGCCGACCACCGCGGACAGGCCGCTGCTGATGTCGTTCATGGCCTTCGACATCAGGCCGATTTCATCGGCGTTGCGCACGGCGATGCGGGCGCTCAGGTCGCCGGCGGCGATGCGCACGGCGGCGTCGCGGGCTTCCTTCAGCGGACGCGTCACGATGCGGCGGATCAGCGCCGTCAGCAGCAGCGCGAACAGCGCCAGCCCGCCCAGTCCGACTGCGACGTTGCGGTTGCGCAGCTGGGCCGATTCATGGGTGATCTCGTCTTCGTAGGTGCCGCCGGCGATCAGCCAGTTCCAGTCCTTGAACAGGGTGTAGGCAGCGACTTTCTGGCGCGCCGCGGTTTCGCCCGCCTCGGTGTTCTGCCACGGGTAGTTGATGGTGCCGTTTCCTTTTTCCAGCATCGCCTTGACGAAGGGCTGGCCGGCAGCGTCGCGGCTGTCGAGGATGTTCTGGCCTTCCTTGGCAGGGTGCACGATCAGGTCGCCGTAGGTCTTGCCCGGCGCCGCGTTCAGCACGTAGTAGTAGCCGGTCTCGCCGACCTTCATGCCCTTGATCTTGTCCTTCAGCGCGGTGATGTCGCGGTCGACGTCGACGCCCACGTACAGGATGCCGACCACCTTGCCGCCGGCGTCGCGGATCGGCTCGTAGTCGGTCATGTACTGCTTGCCGAACAGCTTGGCCAGGCCGATGTAGGGCTTGCCGGCCTTGAGGGCGGCATAGGCGGGGCCGCTGCGGTCCAGCACGGTGCCGATCGCGCGCTCGCCGTTTTCCTTCTTGACCGAGGTGCTGACGCGCACGAAGTCGTCGCCGTCGGCCACGAAGATGGTGGCGTTGCCGCCGGTCTGGCGCGTGAAGCGGTCGGGAATGGCAAAGTCCAGGTTGAGCGGCTTGCCGGCATTGAGCAGGGTCGGAACGCGCTTGTCGCCGACGGTCACCAGGGCCTGCGGATCGACGCTGAAGCCTTCCTCGAACCCGGTGGCGAGAATCCGGCCATAGCTGACGGCCTGGTTGCGCATCGCCTGGTTGAACAGCTCGACGGTGTTGACGACGCCGTGCAGCTCGGTGTTCATGTTTTCGATGGCGCGCTTGTGCAGCATCGACGACGTGGTCCAGCTGACGGTGACGACCAGCGCCCCCAGAATCAGGCCGACGAGGGCGATGGTGAAGGCGGTGATCTTGGTGCCGACGGTCCAGCCGGCGACGGACGATTTGGTGTTCATGGGTACTCGTAATGCGTCATAGATCCGCTATGTTACGGGAAGTATCCAAGGGGAAACTAAAGGTTTTTTAACGACACGACGTATCTACACAACATAGTGTAATAAGGGATTTATGAACAGACATGGTCTGTTGCCGCGTCCTTCCGCTCAGTGCTCGACCTGCACGTTGTGGAACTGCAGCGCCGCCAGGTTGGCATAAATACCACCCAGCGCCACCAGCGACGCATGGGTGCCGGTCTCCACAATGCGCCCGTCTTCCATGACGATGATGCGGTCGGCGCGCTGCACTGTAGCCAGGCGGTGCGCGATGATCAGGGTGGTGCGGCCGACCATCGCCGCTTCCAGCGCGCGTTGCACCAGGCGCTCCGATTCGGCATCGAGCGCGCTGGTGGCTTCGTCCAGCAGCAGCAGCGGCGGGTTCTTCAGCAAGGCACGCGCGATCGCGATGCGCTGGCGCTGTCCGCCCGACAGGCGCACGCCGCGCTCGCCCAGGAAGGAGGCATAGCCTTCCGGCAGGCGCTCGATGAATTCGTGGGCGGCGGCCAGTTTGGCCGCCGCGATCACCTCGGCGTCGCTGGCGCCGGCGCGGCCGTAGCGGATGTTTTCCATCGCATTCGCCGAGAAGATCACCGTGTCCTGCGGCACGATGCCGATGGCGCCGCGGAGTAGGTGCAGGTCGAGGTCGCGGATGTCGACGCCGTCCAGCAGCACGGCGCCGGATTGCGGATCGTAGAACCGCAGCAGCAGCTGGAACAGCGTGGTCTTGCCGGCGCCGGACGGGCCGACGATGGCCACCGTTTCGCCCGGGCGGATGTCCAGGCTCAGGTGCGACAGCGCGGCGGAATCCGGGCGCGACGGATAGGTGAAGCCGACGTCCGCCAGGCGCAGGGCAGCGCCGTTGGCGCTGCGCGCCGGCAGCGGTTTCGGGTGCGCCGGGTTCTGGATCGGCGAGCGCACCGCCAGCAATTCCATCAGGCGCTCGGTGGCGCCGGCCGCGCGCTGGGCTTCGCCCATCACTTCGGACAGCGCGCCGATCGCGCCCGAGACGATCGAGGCGTACAGGATGAACTGGCCGAGGTCGCCGCCGCTCATGGTCCCGGCCAGCACCGCGTGCGCGCCGAGCCACAGCACGAACACGATGGTGCCGAACACCAGCACGATCGCCACCATGGTCAGCAGCGAACGGGCGCGGATGCGCCGCATCGCGGTGCGGAAGGCGCCTTCGACCTGGGTGCCGAAGCGCTGCGCTTCGATCTTTTCGTGGGTGAAGGCCTGCACCGTCGGCATGGCGTTGAGGATTTCGCCGGCCAGCGCCGAAGCGTCGGCGATGCGGTCCTGCGAATCGCGCGAGAGCTTGCGCACGCGCCGCCCGAACAGCACGATCGGCACCACCACCAGCACCAGCAGGCCGAGGATGATCGAGGTCAGCTTCACGCTGGTCACGAACAGCATCGCCAGGCCGCCGATGAACAGCAGCGTGTTGCGCAGGGCCAGCGAGATGCTGGTGCCGACCACGGTCTGGATCAGCGTGGTGTCGGTGGTCAGGCGCGACAGCACTTCGCCGGTGCGCGTGGTCTCGAAGAATTCCGGGCTCTGTCCGACCACGTGGCGGTAGACCGCCTCGCGGATGTCGGCGGTGACGCGTTCGCCCAGCCAGGACACGGTGTAGAAGCGCGCCGCGGTGGCCACGGCTAGCACGCTGGCCACGCCGAACAGCGCCAGGAAGGTGGCGTTGACGTTCTGGATCGAGCCCTGGCCGGTGCCTGCGCCCGATGCAGCACCAAAACCGTGGTCGATCATCTGCTTGAACGCATACGGGATCGCCAGCGTGGCGCCGGCGGCCACCAGCAGCGCGATCCCGGCCAGCAGGAACTGGCGGCGGTAGGGGCGCAGGAAGGGCGTCAGGCCGCGCAGGGCGGCCAGGGCGCTGCCGCTTTTCAGGGGCGCTGCCTGTGCGCTCGCATCGCTGGTTGTTCGGTCGGTGGCACGCTTGTTCATGTTGTTCATTTCGTGTCGTTGCTGTTGCAGTTGCAGATACAAGGGATGCGGGTTTACAGGACCATCGGGTCGACGTAGCCGGTCAGTTCCAGGTAGCCGCGTCCGGCCGGCTCGTACTGTGTGCCGAGCATGCGGTCGACCCGCACCGCGCCTTCCCAGTACACGGCGCCGGTCGAGCGGCGCGAATCGAGTTCCTGGTCGGGCTGCAGCGGACGCAGGCGCCATTGCGTGTCGCCCGTGCGCAGCAGCAGGGCGACCGGATAGGCGGCGCCGGTGCGCGGGGACGTCCAGGTCTGCTGCGGCGTGAAGACGACCTGGTCCGGACCGTATTGCGTGACGCGCCCGCGCGCGTCGCGCACCGCGGCGTGGGCCCAGAGTGTAGCACCGCTGGCGCTCCTGATGCGGAAGGCCATCAGGGCGCCGCCGTCGTCGAGGTTGGTACCCAGCCAGTCCCAGCCCGTCGCACCCGGGTCCAGCACCTGGCTCGACCACTCGTGATCGAGCCAGGCGGTGCCGGTCACCGCCGTCGTCTTGCCGGCGCGCGCGACCTGGCCGGTCACCTTGAGCTGCGGCTCGCTGTAGTAATAGCTGGCGTGGTCCGCCTGTCTGCCCTTGCGCGAAAAACCGTTCTCGCCCTGCAGCAGCAGCGGCTGGGTCGGCGCCAGGCGCAGCGTGAACGACAGCTCGCCCGAGCGCACCGTCACGTCGTAATGGCCGTCGCTAGCGCGCCGCATCTGCCAGTCGTCCAGCTTGATGTCGGTGGTGTCGATCTTCGCGTAGGCCAGGCCGAAACCTTCGCGCGCGCTGCGCTGGTCGTGCACCAGGCGCCCGAGCGCCGGGTCGGACAGCGCGGCGTGGCCGATGATCAGCTGCTTCGGCGCGAAGGCGCTCGGGTTGGCCGGGTCGGCGCCGGTGCGGCTGCGGAAGAAGGTGACCTGGAAGCCGAGCGGTTTTTTATCCGGCGTGTCCAGCCAGCCGGTCACGTACCACCACTCGGTGCGGTGGCCGGGATGGGCGCCGTAGTCGCGCGGGAATTGCAGCGCGCGGCCGGCAACGACCGGGTCGTATTGCGCCTGGTAGGAGGGTACCTTGGGCGCCGGCGCCGCCTGGAGCAGCGCCGCGCCCAGGGCCAGCAGCAGGCACAGCAGCCGGCGCATCACCAGTCCTCCCTGACTGCGCGCACCGGTCCGCCGGAGAGCGCGTAGCGGCCCGACACCAGCGCGGTCGCCACCGAAGCCGCCAGCAGCGCCGCCGCCACCGACACCAGCAGGGTCCAGGGCAGGTGCAGCTGCATGGTCCAGTGGAAGGATTGCGGATTGACGACGTAGACCAGGATCAGGCTGATCAGGAGCCCGAGCGCGAAGCCGGTGCCGACGCCCAGCGCAGTCAAGGCCCCGCCTTCGATGGCGAGGATGCGCAGGATCTGCCCGCGCGTGACGCCGACGTGGCGCAGCATGCCGAATTCCCTGGCGCGTGCCAGCGTCTGCGCCGAGAAGGTGGCCGCCACGCCGGACATGCCGATGGCGATCGCGATCGCTTCCAGCAGGTAGGTGACGGCGAAGCTGCGGTCGAAGATGCGCAGGCTGGCCGCGCGGATGTCGCCCGGACGCGCCAGCGTCAGCGCGGCGCCGAAGGGCAGCGCGCGCAGATTGGCCTCGACGCGCTCGACCGGCACGCCGTCGGCGGCCCACAGCGCGGCATCCGTCACGCTGGCGTCGCCGGTCAGCGCGCGGTAGTCGGGCAGCCGCACGATGGCGGAGCCGGACTGGTTGGCGTAGTCGCGCCAGATGCCGGCGATGAAGAAGGCCTGCGGCCGGCCGCCCAGCGGCAGCGTGAGGGACTGGCCGGGACGCAGGCGGTACAGGTCGCTCATCGCTTCCGAGATCCACACCGGCCGGGCGCCGGCCGGCGGCGGCGCGGTTGGCCCCACCAGCACCAGCAGGCGGCCCGGATCGGCGGCATCGATGTCGCGCGCGATCAGCGTGATGTCGGGACGCGCCGGGTCGAGCGACAGCGGGCGCGTGCGAAGGAAGGCGCTGCGCGCCACGCCCGGCACCGCCGCCAGCGCCGCCTGCTCGCCGGGGCCGAAGCCGGCCGTGTTGCCGCCGGTGGCGGTGCGCACGTACAGATCGGCCGGCAGGATGTGCTGGATCCAGTCGTCGACCGAGATGCGGAAGCTGGCCACCATGATCCCCATCGCCACCATCAGGCTGAAGCTGGCCAGCACGCCGCCCAGCGCGATCGCGGCCTGGCCGGGCGCATTGGCCAGGCGCGCCAGGGTCAGCGACAGGACCGGCGAGGCGTCGCCGCGCATGCTGGCGCGGTTCAGCAGCCGGAACACGGTGGCGGCCAGGCGCGGCATCAGGCCGATGCCGCCGATCAGCAGCAGCGCCACCGCGAAGTAGCCGAACAGCGGCAGTTCCAGCACCGGCGGCGCGAACGAGAACGCCGCGGCGAGCAGCAGGCACAGCACCGATGGCCAGATGCGCGACAGGCGCTCCAGCGCAGCCTCGTCGTTGCCGGACTTGAGCGCGATTGCCGGGCGGGCGCGCGCCGCTTCCCAGGCCGGCGCCGCGCAGCCGAGCAGGGCCACGCCCAGGCCCAGTCCGAAGAACACCAGCGCCGCCAGCGGCGCGAAGCGCACCTGCGGCTTCACGCCCGGAAAGTAGCCGGCGCCGAGGTCGCCGCCGAAGAAATGCAGCGCCGCCGCGGCCAGCGCGTAGCCGCCGAGGATGCCGAGCAGGGCACCGATCACGCCCAGGCTGCCGCCTTCCAGCAGTACCTGGCGCAGTAGCGCGCGCCGCTCCAGGCCCAGCACGCGCAGCAGCGCGAACTGGCTGCGCCGGCGCAGCACCGACAAGGCCTGGGTCGAGAACACCAGGAAGGCGCCGGTGAACAGTGCCACCAGCGCCAGCACGGTTAGGTTGACGCGGTAGGCGCGGCTCAGGTTGTCGTTGCGGCTTTCCTGGTCGGCGTCGTTGGGACGCGCCACGCGGAAGCGTCCGGGGAAGTCGCGTTCCAGCTCGGCTTGCAATCGGCGCTCGAAGGCGGCGCGGTCCACACCGTCGCGCAGCTTGAGGTCGACCCGGGTCAGGCGCCCGATCTGGCCGAAGCGCCACTGGGCGGCGCCGATGTCCATCACGGCGATGCGCTGGCCGCTGCGCGCGCGCAGTACCGGGCCGGCCACGCGCAGGGCGAAGTCGCGGGTGCCGGCGCGCAGCGGCAGCACGTCGCCCTGGGCTTTGCCGAGCCAGCTCTGGGCGGCCGGCGACAGGAACAGCGCGTCGTCGGCCAGGATGTCGAAGGCGCGACCCTTGGCCGGCACCCCGCTCAGGTCGGGCGATATGTAGCCGGCGCGCAGCGGATCGAGCCCGACGATCTTCAGCGAGCCCTTGACGCCGGGCAGCGCAGCGTCGATCTCCAGCACCGGCGAGGCCAGCGCCACGCCCTCGTGCGTCGCCAGGCGCGGGTAGATGCTTTCGTCGATGCTGGCTTCGCGGCCGAGCACCTGCACGTCGGCCTGGCCGGCCAGGCTCTGGATCGCGGCCGAGAATTCGTTGAAGGCGGCGGCGTTGATCAGGTGGATGGCGAAGCCCATCGCGACCCCGACCGCGATCGCGACGATGGCGAGCAGCGCCCGCACCGGGTGGGCGCGCCACTCGCCGAACAGCAGCCATCGGGAAAGGAGATTCAGGCCGGGCATTCCACCGCCAATGCTTCGGCCTGGCGCTTGGCCTTGCGCCGTGCCGCCTCCTGCGACTTGCCCTCGGCCCGGGCCAGGTCTTCCTGCGCCCACTTGTGGCGCAGGCGCAGCCTGGCGCAGCTCTTGTGGCGGGCCTGGGCGGCGCGCGCCTGCCGGGCCTGGTCGCGCTGTTCGCGGGCCTCGTCCTTCTCGCGCGCGATGCGCAGCTTTTCGAGTTCCAGCAGCGTGCGCGCATCGCGCGTGGCGACCGCGCTCGCTTCCGGCGGCGTCACCCCGGCGGCGGGCGGCGCCAGGCGCGTACCGCGGCCGTCGGCGCAGGGCCGGTCGGCGTAACTGACCTTGCCGCCCTGGCTGCATTTGTAGACAGGCTCGGCAGAGGCCGCCTGGCACAGCAGGCAGCTGGAAAACAGGAAAAGCGAGCGGAGAAATAAGCGGATCATGGTGTGCCCGTCAAAGGATTTTGCCGGGGTTCATGATGCCGAGCGGGTCGAGCGCGGCCTTGAGCGCACGCATCAGGTTCAGCTCGACCGCGGACTTGTAACGTGGTAGCTCGTCACGCTTGAGGGCGCCGACGCCGTGCTCGGCCGAGATCGAGCCGCCGAAGGCCGCCACGCTGTCGTGCACGATGCGGTTGATGGGCAATTGCTCGTCCAAAAAATCATCGTGAGCGATGCCTTCGGGCGGGGCGACGTTGTAATGCAGGTTGCCGTCGCCCAGGTGGCCGAAGCACACCACCTGCACGCCCGGATACGCATCCTGCAGCAGCGCGTCGGTGCGCTCGATGAACTCGGCGATGCGCGAGATCGGCAGCGAGATGTCGTGCTTGATGTTCTTGCCGGCCGCGGCCTGGGCCAGCGGGATGTGTTCGCGAATCGCCCACAGCGCACGCGACTGGGCGATCGAGGTCGCCACCACCGCGTCCTGCACGATGCCGGCCTCGAGCGCGCGCTCGATCGCGCCTTCCAGCAGCGCCACGCCGTGCTGTTCGGATTCGTGGCTGGACAGTTCCAGCAAGGCATATTGCGGGTAGTGGCCGGGGAAGGGCCGCGGCAGGCCGGGGAAGTGGATGGCCACCAGGCGCAGGCAGACGTCGCTCATCAGCTCGTAGCCGGTGAGGGTCGGGCCGCAATGGCTTTCCAGCATCTTGAGCAGTTGCAGCGCGTCGCCGGGGCTGCACAGCGCCACCAGCGCGGTGATTGCCGCCTTCGGCTGCGGGAACAGTTTCAGCACGGCGCCGGTAATGATGCCGAGCGTACCCTCGGCGCCGATGTACAGGTCGCGCAAGTCGTAGCCGGTGTTGTCCTTGCGCAAGCCGCGCAAGCCGTCCCACAGCTCGCCCTGGGCGGTCACGACTTCCAGGCCCAGGCACAGTTCGCGCGTGTTCCCGTAGCGCAGCACGCCGGTGCCGCCGGCATTGGTCGCCAGGTTGCCGCCGATGGTGCAACTGCCCTCGGCCGCCAGCGACAGCGGGAACAGCAGGCCGTGTGCGGCGGCATGGGTTTGCACGTCGCTCAGGATGCAGCCGGCATCGACCGTCATGGTGCGGTTGAAGGGATCGATCGCACGCACCTGGTTCAGGCGCCGCAGCGACAGCAGCAGCGCGCTGCCGGAGGCATCGGGCACGCTGCCCAGCACCAGCCCGGTGCGCCCGCCCTGGGGCACGATTGGCACCCGGCACTCGGCGCACAGGCGCACCAGCGCCGCCACTTCCTCGCGCGAGGCCGGGATGGCGACGGCGCGGGCGCGTCCCGTAAAGCGGCCGCGCCAGTCGGTGAGGTAAGGCGCGGTGTCGTGTGCCTCGGTCAGGACATGGGCGGCGCCGACGACCGCACGGCAGCGCGCGAGGAAGGCATCGGCATCAGTCATGCGGCACTTTGACCTTGTCCAGCAGCTCCTTGGCCAGTTTCTGGGCCTGCTTCTTGTACGGGCGCAGGTACAGCAGGGCGAACACGAAATAGGCGCACACCAGCAGCGCCTCGCCGAGCGCCATCATGCGCGACAGCTCGCTGCGGTCGCTCCAGGCGCGTACCACGCCTTCGACGAAGTAGACCAGGATTACCATCGACGACCATTGCAGCGTGTACAGGTCGCGCTTGAGCACCCCGCGCAGCGGCAACAGCAGCGGCAGCGCCTTGAGCGCCAGCAGCGAGCCGCCCGGATGCAGCGGCGCGATCACGATTTCCCAGCAGAGCAGCCAGACGCACAGGATGACCAGGCTGGTCACCGCGCCCGTATGAAACACCCTTTGCGTTTGCATGCCTATTCCATCCCCTGCAGTTTGCGGCTTGCTTCGGCCAGGCGCCGGCCGAGCGCGATCGCGAGCCGTTTCTCGTCGTCGGTGAGCGGGCGCTTGTTGTCGACCCCGGCCCAGTGGGTCGCGCCGTAGGGACTGCCGCCGCTCTCGGTGGTCATCAGTTCCGGCCGGGTGTAGGGCAGACCCATCACCAGCATGCCGTGGTGCAGCAGCGGGATCATCATCGACAGCAGCGTCGCTTCCTGACCGCCGTGCAGGCTGCCGGTGGAGGTGAATACCACCGCAGGCTTGCCGGACAGGGTGCCCGACAGCCATTGCGCCGAGGTCCCGTCCAGGAAATACTTCAGGGCCGACGCCATGTTGCCGAAGCGCGTCGGGGAACCCATCGCCAATCCGGCGCACTCGGCCAGGTCTTCCAGCTCGACATAGGGCGCGCCGGCGTCCGGGATGGCGGGTTCGGTCGCCTCGGTCACCGTCGACACCGCCGGCACCGTGCGCAGCCGCGCCTCCATGCCCGGCACGCTTTCGATGCCCTGGGCGATGAGTTCGGCCAGCCGGCGGGTCTTGCCGTGCCGCGAGTAATATAAAACGAGGATAATCAGATTGGTTGGGTTCATCGTTGGTATTATAGGGCGCTTTATAAAACGTTACGCCTCGCGAGCACCATTTTAGAGCGGCCGGCGGCGAGTTTCGCCGGACGCGCCTCGACACCGCTTTTTGACCGATGCTTTCGAAAACCGTCACCCACCTGTCGCGCAGCACCAGCGAAATGTTTACCGTCGGCGTCGACCGGGTGCGCGGGCTCACCTGGCGCGAGGCGCGCGACCTGGTGCGCTTCGCCCGCCGCCGCCTGCTGGAGGAGCGCCTGCCGCAGGTGGCCGGCAGCCTGACCTTCACCACCACGCTGGCAATCGTGCCGCTGCTGACCATCGTGCTGGCGATCTTCACCACGTTTCCGGTGTTCGGCAAGCTGCGCACGTCGCTGGAAAGCTATTTCGTGCAGATGCTGATGCCGCGCGCCATCTCCAACACGATCATTTCCAACCTGACCCAGTTCGCCAGCAAGGCGACCGGGCTGTCGGCGGTGGGCGCGGTGGCGCTGATCTTCACCTCGGCCGCGATGATCGGCACCATCGAGCGCGCCCTCAACCAGATCTGGCGCGTGCGCCAGCCGCGCCCGCTGCTGCAGCGGGTGCTGGTTTACTGGGCGCTGGTGACGCTGGGGCCGCTCGCCTTCGGCATCTCGCTGACCATCACCACCCAGCTGTTCACCGCCACCGGCAGCATCAGCAGCGCGCTGCCCTTCGTCGGCGCGCTGTTCTACACGCTGATCTCGGTGGCGCTGACCACCGGCGCCTACGCGCTGCTGTACATGACGGTGCCGAACCGCTACGTCGACTGGCGCGACGCGGTCTGGGGCGGCCTGGTGGCGGCGATCGCCTTCGAGATCGCCAAGCGCGTGTTCGCCGTCTTCATCCGCCAGTTTCCGACCTATGCCATCATCTACGGCGCCCTGGCGGCGCTGCCGCTGTTCCTGGTGTGGCTGTACCTGTCGTGGATGATCACCCTGGTCGGCGCGCTGCTCACCGCGGCGCTGCCGGTCGTCAAATACGAGCGCTGGTGGTACGAACCGGTGCCCGGCGGCGACTTCGTCGACGCGGTGGCGGTACTGAAAGTGCTGCACGGCGCCGCGCGCCTGAGCGGCAGCGCGCTGGTGTCCAGCAGCCAGATCCGTGCCCACACGCGCATCGGCTACGACGAGATGACCGGCCTGCTGGAACGCATGGTCGGCGCTGGCTGGGTCGGCCGGGTGCAGGCCGAGGCCACGGTCCAGAGCCGCTGGGGCCTGGCCGTGCCCGAAGGCAGCGACAGCTGGGTGCTGCTGGTCGACCCGGCGCTGATCCGGCTGTCCGACGTGTACCGCCTGTTCGTGTTCGGCGGACTGGGGGCCGACAACGTGCCGGGTGCCGCGCTGCTGACCGGGACCGCGCTGGAGGAGAGCGCGCCGACGCCGCTGTCGTTGGATACGGTGGCGCTGGCGCGCCATGTCGAGGGCGCCGTGGAGGCCGGGTTGGGGCAGACGCTGGCGGAGCATTTTGCGGAAGGGGAGATACAGCCCGAGGGGCTTGCGGAATTCCAGCCAGCGACCTGAGCACGTCGCCCCTGCGAAGGCAGGGGCCCAAGTTTGGCGAGCAGCCACAACGGCGCCGTCGGCCTGGAACGAACTTGGGCCCCTGCCTGCGCAGGGGCGACGTTTACGCTGACGTGGCCGGGTTCCGCGCTGCTGCTCTGCGCAGTCGGCGTTTTACCAGCTGAGCTTCCCCGTCAGCATCTTCCAGTACATCACCCAGTCCGCCCGGAACGAATACCACGGATTGCCGAAAGTCGCCGGCCGGTTCTTCTCGTAGAAGAAGTGCCCGATCCAGGCCCCGCCATAGCCGCTGACCAGTGCTACCAGCAGCCACCACGGGTTCAGGCTGTCGACGTACTGGACCATCGCGGCGATTGCCGATGAGGTACCGATGAAGTGGGCGCGGCGGCACAGGCGGTGGCCGTGCTGCGTCAGGTAATACGGATAGAACTGCGCGAAGCTGTCGAAATGCGCGGTAGCCATGCCGGCCTCCTTGGTCACGTGGCGCATGCCGCGGCGAAGGCCGCCAGGGCGTCCCGCACCGCGTCGGGCTGCTCGGCCATCATCGCGTGGCCGGCGTCCACTTCGACGATTTTGCCATGCCGGACGGCGTCCGTCAGCGCTTTCGTGGCGCGCGGCGGCGTCATCCGGTCGCTGCTGCCGAGGACGAACAGCACCGGCACGTCCACGGCGGCAGCTGCCGTGGCGCCGCCGGCGTAGGCTTTGCAGGCCGCCAGGTCGGTGTGCAGCAGGTGCGGCGGGCCGGCCTCGGCCACGCGCTCCATCAGCCGGCGCGATGCCGCTTCCAGTGTGGCGTCGGCGTGCGACCACTGTGCCACCATGGCGATGGCGCCGGCCTGGTCCTCGAGGGCGCCGGCCAGCAGCGCGTCCGACACCTTCATCGGCCAGGCGGTGCCGAGCAGGGCCAGGCCGGCGATGCGATCCGGCGCACGCTGCGCCGCTTCCAGCGCGATCAGCGAGCCCATGCTGTGTCCGACCAGCAGCGCCTTGTCGACGCCGTCGGCGGCCAGCCGCTCCAGCAGCCAGGCGGCCATTGCCTCGACGCTGCCCAGCGCCGGACCCGGTGCGCCGCCGTGGCCGGGCAGGTCGGGCGCCAGCACGCGGTGGCCGCGGCCGGCAAGCGCATCGGCCAGCGCGTCCCACACGCTGTGGTCGTTCAGGGCGCCGTGGAGGAACACGATGGTGGGCTGGGATGGATGCATGGCGGATTCGTCGGGTGGAGGAAGACGAATCGCATCCTAGCACCACGGTAGTGCATTCCTGTCATTTTATTTGCATAAATTCATCAAGATGACACACCGGTCCCCACGGCTGGGCACAAAGCTGGATTTTTTGGGGAGCATAGGCTAGAGTCGCTGATATCTGTTATCTGTTGCACAAGCGAAGTTCCGCTGCTCCCTACCTATGGTGGCCAATATGAAAGTCTCTGAAATTCTGCAAGTCAAGGGCGACATCCTGTACACGGTCTCGCCGGACACGCCGCTGGGCGAGGCGTCCAGCACGATGGCCGAACACGACATCGGTTCCCTGGTGGTGATGGAGTACGGCGACCTGGTCGGCATGCTGACATTCCGCGAAGTGATCAAGGCGGTGCACGCCAACGGCGGTTCGATCGCCGGCGCCGGCACGGTGCGCCGGCACATGGACGACAGCCCGATCACGGTCACGCCAGAGACCGAGGTCAACGAGGTGCGCCGCATCATGCTGGAAAAGCACGCGCGCTACCTGCCGGTGATGAACGCGCGCACGCTGCTGGGCGTGATCTCGTTCTACGACGTGGCCAAGGCGGTGCTGGAGGCGCAGAGTTTCGAGAACCGCATGCTGAAGGCGTATATCCGGGACTGGCCGGCGGAGCAGAACGCGGAGGATTGATACCGCCGGCGCATCGGTGTAGATGCATCGTCCCCGCGCAGGCGGGGACCCATGCCGAGTCTCCGAAGCCGTACTTCGGCAACCTCGGAAAAGCATCCGGCGTACCCGATCCTGTCATTCGGCCTCGATTCCCGCTCTCGCGGGAATGACGGCTCACTGCGTGCCGGCGTCCGAGCCGTTCGCGTCACCCGGCTTCGCCCAGCCACCCGATCAATTGCTCCGGCGTCAGCGGCCGCGCAAACAGGAAGCCCTGCGCCAGCGGGCAGCCGAGCGACTGCAGGATCTGCGCCTGGCGCTCGTCTTCCACGCCTTCGGCGATGATCGACAGCCCGAGCGTGTGCCCCAGCTGGATCACCATGCCGGCGATGCGGCTGCCGCGGTCGGCGTCGGTGATCTCCGATACGAAGGCGCGGTCGATCTTCAAGCGGTCGACCTGCAGGCGCTGCAGGTAGGACAGCGACGAGAACCCGGTGCCGAAGTCGTCGATCGCGATCGAGACGCCGGTGCGCTTGATCTGGGCCAGGCGCTCGATCAGCAGGTCGGGCTCTTCCATCGCCATCGATTCCGTGATCTCCAGCTCGACCCGCTGCGGCGGCGCGCCGGTGTCCTGCAGCGCGCGCGACAGCATCTCCAGGAAATGCGGATGGCGGAACTGGACTTGGGACACGTTGATCGACATCGTGAAGTCCAGGTGGCCGGCCGCGCGCACCCGCATCAGCTCGGCGCAGGCTTCGCGCAGCACCCATTCGCCGATCTCGATGATCAGGCCGGAGTACTCGGCGATCGGGATGAAGCGGTCGGGCGGCACGCTGCTGCCGTCTTCCCGGCGCCAGCGCAGCAGCGCTTCGGCGCCGAAGGCGCGGCGCGTGGCCAGGTCGACCTGCGGCTGGTAAGCGAGGAACAGTTCGCCGCGCGCGAAGCCGCCGCGCAGCGCGTGCATCAGCCGCACCCGCTCGCGGATCTCGACGCCCATGCCGCGCGAGAAATAGAAGTGGCCGCCGCGGCGCTGGCTCTTGGCGCGCTTGAGGGCGATGTCGGCGTCCTTCAGCGCGTCGGCGCCGCTGCCGTCGTGTTCGAGCAGGCGCACCAGGCCGAGCGTGCTCGAGACCTGCACGTCCTGGCCGTCGATCGAGAAGGGTTCGTCGAACAGGGCGCGCAGGACGACCGGGTCGACTTCGCCGGACGGGCCGAGCACGCAGAAGATGTCGCTGCCGATGCGCGCCAGGGTCAGGTCGGCCTCGGGACGGCGGTCGCGGCAGGCCTGCAGGCGCTGCGCCACCGCGACCAGCAGGGCATCGCCGAACTGGTGGCCGAGGGCGTCGTTGGTTTCGGCGAAGTGGTCGATGTCGATCATGCACAGGGTGGCGTCGGGCGCGCCGGCCAGGTGCTCGTCGACCAGCTCGACCAGGCGCGTGCGGTTGGGCAGGCCGGTGAGCGGATCGTGGAAGGCGGCGCGCTGCAGCGCGGTCATCAGCGCCACGTTGTCGAGGGCGACGCCGATGCTGCTGGCGAACACGTCGAGCAGGCCGCGGCGCAGCTCGTCGACCGGGCGCGCCAGCGTCAGCCAGGCCACGAAGCCGGCCTCCGATTTGCCGCGCAGGTAGAGCGCGACGCAATCGGGCAGGTAGATGTTGCGCCGCTCGGTGAGTGCGTGCGCGATGGTGGTCGCCGCATGCGCCGGCAGCATGCTGGCGTTGCAAGAGCCCGCGGCGCCGCTGCCGGCGGAATACACACCCGGTGCGCCGCTGCCTGCGGAGTAAACACCTGGCGCGCCGCTGCCTGCGGCGCAGACGCCGCTGGCGGCCAGCACCGTCCAGTCGCGTGCGCGCACGGCCGGCGGGCAGGCGCACAGCACGCCGTTGGCCGGCTGGCCGAGCAGGGCGGCGGCTTCGCGCAGGATGCCGGCGCTCAGTTCGGCGCTTGAATGCAGCGCCATCAGCTCGGCGTTGGCGCGCACCACGCGCGCCAGGCCGGCGCGGCTGTCTTCGAGCGCGCGCAGCTGGTCGTAGGCGCGGATCGCGGCCGCCACGCTGGTGTACAGCTTGGTGCGCGTGAGTTCGGACTTGGTGCGGTAATCGTTGATGTCGTAGCCGCGGATGGCGTCCATCTCGGGCGCGTAGCCGGGCTGGCCGGTACGCAGGATGATGCGCACGTCATGCATGCGCAGGGTCTCGCGGATGTGGCGCACCAGCTGCAGGCCGGCGTCGGCCTGTTCCATCACGACGTCGAGCAGGACCACCGCCAGGTCGTGTTCCTGCACCAGCAACTGCTGGGCTTCGGCGCGCGAGTAGGCGTGCACGAACTGCAGCGGGCGCCCGAGGACTTCGAGACTGCCGAGGGCGAAGGTGGTGGTGGAGTGGACGTCGGCGTCGTCGTCGACGATCATCACGCGCCAGGCGCGGCGTGCGCCGCCGGCCATGCCGTCCCCGTCGAATGCGGCAGCCGGCGCTTCGTCGACGAACACCAGATCGTCGTCGTGCGCGGCGCCCGGGGGCGGAATCGATGCTGGCATTGCTGCTTCTCCAGAGAGCTCGTATCAAGGACTTTCGGCGACCGGACGGCAGGGTTGGGGCGCGCACGGTCGTTGAGGCTGACGCCTAGTATATATGCAAATCAGATCATTTCAGAAAAAAAATTCCGTAAAGCAACACTTTGCCGCATCTTCGACCAACGCCGTCCTTGCTGGTAAAATCGTCCATTCCATTCGAACAAGACCCTACCTCTCATGTCCGGCAACACATTTGGCAAGCTGTTTACCGTTACCACCTTCGGCGAGTCGCACGGTCCCGCGATCGGCTGCGTCATCGACGGCTGTCCGCCGGGGATGGCGCTGTCCGAGGCCGACATCCAGCCCGAACTCGACCGCCGCAAGCCGGGCACCTCGCGCCACGTGACCCAGCGCCAGGAAGCCGACCGCGTGCAGATCCTGTCCGGCGTTTACCAGGGCGTCACCACCGGCACGCCGATTGCGCTGCTGATCCAGAACGAGGACCAGCGCAGCAAGGACTACGGCAACATCGCCGAGACCTTCCGCCCCGGCCACGCCGACTACACCTACTGGCACAAGTACGGCGTGCGCGATCCGCGCGGCGGCGGCCGTTCCTCGGCACGCCTGACCGCACCGGTAGTGGGCGCCGGCGCGGTGGCCAAGAAGTGGCTGCGCGAGCGCTTCGGCATGGAATTCATGGGCTGCATGAGCGCGCTGGGCGACATCGCCGTGCCGTTCGAAGGCTGGGAACACGTGCATGCCAATCCCTTCTTCGCGCCCACGGCCGACAGCGCCCTGATCGCGCGCATGGAAGCCGCGATGGACGAGCTGCGCCGCGCCGGCGATTCGATCGGCGCACGCATCGACGTGGTGGCGAAGAACGTCCCGGTCGGCCTCGGCCAGCCGCTGTACGACAAGCTCGACGCCGACATCGCCTACGCGATGATGGGCATCAACGCGGTGAAGGGCGTCGAGATCGGCGCCGGTTTCGCGTCGGTGGCGCAGAAGGGTTCCGAGCACGGCGACGAACTGACCCCGGAAGGCTTCGTGGGCAACAATGCCGGCGGCGTGCTGGGCGGGATCTCGACCGGGCAGGACATCACGGTGTCGATCGCGATCAAGCCGACCTCGTCGATCCGCACGCCGCGCCGCTCGATCGACAAGGACGGCAATCCGGTCGAGGTCGAGACCTTCGGCCGCCACGACCCGTGCGTGGGGATCCGCGCGACGCCGATCGCCGAGGCGATGCTGGCGCTGGTGCTGATCGATCATGTGATGATGCACCGCGGGCAGTGCGGGGATGTGAAGGTGGGTACGCCCAAGCTGGGTTGAGGCGTCCGCCCGGCGTCGACAGGTAGAAGATGCAGGTCGCCCCTGCGAAGGCAGGGGCCCAAGTTCTGCGCGTTGAGGTAACGCGTGCAAATTGGGCCCCTGCCTTCGCAGGGGCGACGTTTTGAGGCTAACGTAATTGCGGAAAGACCGGCGAGACGCAGCCCTCAAACCCGGTTCGCCGCCACCGCCACCTGCTGGCGCCGCTCCACCGTCTTCACCACCAGCGCCCGCAGGTCGTTCAGCAGCGAGAACTCGGCCTGGTTCAGGTACACCGACGGGAACCGGTCGTCCCAGTCGCCGTAGACGAAGCCGACCGGCTCCCCGTGCGTGCACAGCGGGATGATCACGAAGCAGCGGCCCTCGCTCAGCGTGCCTTTCCACCAGGCCGGCAGCTTGCTGACGAATTTCGGGTCGTGCGCGTTCTCGATGAAGATCACGCGGTCGCTGCTGAGCGAGGCGAAGAACACGTCGGGCACGTAGGTGTCGTCGAACACCAGCTTCGGCAGCAGCGCCTTGGCGCCATCGCCGAGGCCGATCTTGGCGCTGTACTTGCCGTCGCGGCGGCTGCGCAGGAAGCCGAAGGCGCGCGTGAACGACAGGCCGTGGTAGGCGGTCTCGATCGCCATCGACATCATCTGGCCCGGGGTGGCGCTGGACGCGGCATCGCGCATGTCGGCCACGCCGCTCAGCAGGATCTTGTTGCCGGCCTCGCGCATGCGGCTCGCGGCGGCGGTGCGCGCGCGCTTTTCCGGCGGGTTGGCCAGCGGCGCGATCGACAGGTCGGCGGCCGCTTCGACCTTGGCCTTCTCGACCGCGCCGACGATCCGTTCGGCATCGACGCCGAGCATGGCAGAGAAGTCGGCCGCCAGCCGCGCCACCTCGGCGGCACCGGCTTCGTCGCCGTTCCACAGCGTTTCGGCGCATTGCGACGACATCGTGCCGAGCGCGGCCAGCCAGTCGTCGTGGCCGAAAGCGTCGCCCCGTTCGCCCGGCTCGATGCGGCGCATGCCGGCGATCAGGTTGCGCGGCAGGCCCCAGTGCTCGGCGGTGGCGCGGCCGATCTGTTCCAGCGTCAGGCCGAGGTGCTCGCGCGCGGCCATGTCCTCGCTGCCGCCGGCGGCGTCGGCCTGCTGTTGCAGCAGCACCCAGTGTTCGGGCAGGTAGAAGGTGACCATCATGCGCCCGAGCGAGTGCAGGATCGAGCACACCACGGCTTCCTCGGCGTCGCGGCTGTCCGCCTGCAGCGCCACCTGCTGCGCCACCATGCCGGCCAGCACCGCCTTTTCCATCTCGATGTGGGCCTGCAGCGAGTCGGGCGTCGACTTGCCGAGTTCCTCGATCAGCTTCAGGCCCAGCGCCAGGTGGCCGATGGCTTCGGTGCCCAGCACCAGGATCGCCTTCGACACGGTGTTGATGCGCTGGCCGAAGGCCGAGTACATGCCGGAATTCGCCAGGCGCAGCACCTTCTGGGTCAGCACCGGGTCGGACAGCACGGTCTGGGTCATCGAGAAGTCGCGCTCGTCCTCGCCGCGCATCGAGGCCAGGATGGCGTTGATGGCCTTGGTGAAGCCGGGCATGTCGCCGCGCCGGCGGATGCGCTCCCACAGCAGGGCGAGGGTGGCGTCGGCTTTCGGCGAACGCGGATGATTGACAGTCTGGTTCATAGTATGCCCGCCCGTAGTTCGTCCGGCAGCAGTTCGGCGTACAGGTTTTCCTTGAGTGCGGCCATGGCCACGTGGGCCGGCATCGGCTTGCCCGTGAGGTAGCCCTGCACGTAGTCGCAGCCGCGCGAGGCCACGTAGGCCAGTTGTTCTTCGGTCTCGACGCCTTCGGCCACCACCGACAGGTCGAGGTGCTTGGCGATGTCGAGCACGGCGTTGCAGATCGCCGCATCCTTTTCGGAGGCGGGCAGGTCCTTGATGAAGGCGCGGTCGATCTTCAGCACCGAGATCGGGAAGCGCTTCAGGTAGGCCAGCGAGGAGTAGCCTGTGCCGAAGTCGTCGATCGCGATGCGCGCGCGGCGTTCGGCCATCTTGCCCAGGATCGCCTCGGCGTGCGCCGGGTCGACCATCAGCGTGCCTTCGGTGATCTCGAGCACCAGCTTGTCGCCCGGCGTGCTGGAGAAGGCCAGGGCGTCGTCCAGCACCGACAGGAAGCGGTCGTTGCGGAACTGGCGCGGGCTGATGTTGACCGAGATGTAGAGGTCGCGCTTGGCCACTTCCTCGAACTGGCGCAGCTGCGCGCAGGCCGACTTCAGCGCCCACGCGCCCAGCAGGTTGATCAGGCCGTTGGTCTCGGCGATCGGGATGAAACGCACCGGCGGCACCATGCCCAGCGTCGGGTGCTTCCAGCGCATCAGGGTCTCGAAACCTTCGATCTGGCGCGTGCGCGCCGACACGATTGGCTGGTAGTACAGCTGGAACTCGCCTTCGCGCACCGCCTGGAACATGGCCGCTTCGAGCGAGATGTCGTGCTGCGGCGAGCCGGCGGCGTCGCCCGCGCGCCGCGCCGCATAGACCTCGGTGCGGGCACCGCCGGTTTCCTTGGCGCGGCCCATGGCGGCGTCGGCCAGCGCCAGCAGGCGCACCTCGTCCTCGGCGTGCTCGGGATACACCGACACCCCGACCGACGCGCCCAGGTAGACCGTGTGCGCATCGACTTCGAACGGCGACTGCAGCGTCGCCAGCAGGCGTCCGGTGACGAGCTTGATCTGGGCTGCGCTGACCGTGCCCGGCAATACCGCCACGAACTCGTCGCCGCCGACGCGCGCCAGGGTGTCGCTGTCGCGCAGGGTGCGGCGCAGGCGGGCCGCGGCCTGGCGCAGCACGGCGTCGCCGATCGGATGGCCGAGGCCGTCGTTGACCTTCTTGAAGCCGTCCAGGCCGATGGTCGCCACCGAAAAGCCCTGGCCGGAGCGGCGCGCGTTGGCGATCACCATGCGGATGCGGTCGGACAGCAGCAGGCGGTTGGGCAGTTCGGTGAGCGCGTCGTGGGTCGCCATGTGGCGCAGGCGCTGTTCGGTCTCGCGCTGCGCCGACATGTCGCGGCCGACCGCCAGCAGGTCGTGGCTGCCGGGGAGCGAGGCATGCAGTGGGGCAATGCGCAGCTCGAACCAGGCGTCCCTGTCGCCGCAGCGCAGGCGCGCCTCGACCAGGACCGGCTCGTTGCGCGCGCTGGCGTCGACGATGGCGTTGCGCAGCGCGGCCTGGTCGGCGTCGGTGGCCAGCGCGGCCAGCGGACTGCCGGGCAGCGCGCGGTCCGTGGCCAGCACGCGCAGGGTGCGCTGGCTGGCGCTGCGGATCAGGCCCGAGGGGTCGACGCGGAACGCGACGTCGCCCGCCGCTTCCATGAGGTGGTCCAGGCTGGCTGCCTGGGCCGCATGACGCGGATCCTCGTTCGCTGCAGCGGATGAACTGGAACGCATGGTTGGAATCTCTGCTTTCTTAACTTGTCCGGAACGCCAGGCGTTCCGCTGGGACCGCACGAGTGTACCAAATCAACAAGGAATGTATCACTGAAAGATTCCAATAAGCATTAAAAAGCACAATCAGGGTCCCACTCGATGCCGGAATTGACCTGCCGCCGCAGCGCGCCGGCGATGGTGCTTGCCGGGTACCGATGTTTGCGCTAGCCTTCTTGCCTTATCGATAACTTGATCGGCGATGAACCTATGCATTGTCGCCGATGCAGTGCAATTAAGAAACTTTCACAGTGTCCGTATGATGCTTAGATGCAACACTGTCAAGCTTCCGCCGCTTCCATGTCCGGGGAGATACGCCATGAACCGTTTCGACACGCACGAGGTATTCAACCAGGCGACGCCCTTCGGCGACGTCAACCTGTTCGTCTGCGACCCTGCGCTGCGCGAAGGCGTGGAACGCGAAGGCGCCGGCTGGGCGGTCGCCGGCCTGCAGCAGCTCGGCGCCCGGCTCGGCGCGGCCGCGGTACTCGACCTGGCGCGCCTGGCCAACGAATTTCCGCCGCGCCTGGTCAGTGTCGACCGCAGCGGACGCCGCGTCGACGAGGTCGAGTTCCACCCGGCCTGGCACGAGCTGATGGGACTCCTGATCGGGCATGGCGCCCACTCGCTCCCATGGGAGGGCGGCCAGGGCGGTGCCCAGGTCGCGCGCGCCGCCGCGTATCTGCTGTTCGGCCAGGTCGAGAACGGCTCGCAATGTCCGGTGACGATGACTTACGCGGCGGTGCCGGCGCTGCGCCTGAACCCGCGTATCGCGGCGCGCTGGCTGCCGAAGATCCTGTCGCGCGACTACGATCCGCGCTCGCTGCCGGTCGAGCAGAAGCGCGGCGCCCTGGTCGGCATGGGCATGACGGAAAAGCAGGGCGGCACCGACGTGCGCGCCAACACCACGCGCGCGATGCCGCTCGACCCGGCCGCCGCGCGGACCCGGTTCGGCGACGAGGGGGAGGGTGCCTGGACCATCGTCGGCCACAAGTGGTTCTTCTCGGCGCCGCAGTCGGACGCCCACCTGATCCTGGCGCAGACCGATGCCGCGGGAAGTGCCGGCGGAGCGCCGCCCGGATTGTCCTGCTTTTTCGTGCCGCGCTTCCTGCCCGACGGCACCCGCAATGCGATCCGCGTGCAGCGCCTGAAGAACAAGCTCGGCAACCGATCGAACGCGTCCTCGGAAGTGGAGTTCTGCGACGCGGTCGGCTGGATGATCGGCAAGGAAGGGCGCGGCATCCCGACCATCCTCGAGATGGGCAGCCACACGCGCCTGGATTGCGTGCTCGGCACGGCCGGCATCATGCGCGCGGCCCTGTGCCATGCGCTGCACCATGCGCGCGGGCGCAGCGCCTTCGGGCGGCGCCTGGCCGAGCAGCCGCTGATGCAGAACGTGCTGGCCGACCTGGCACTGGAGTCGGAGGCCGCGACCGCGTTCGCGCTGCGCCTGGCCCGTTGCTTCGACCAGGCTGCGGATCCGCAGCAGGCGCTGCTGGCCCGCATCCTGACCCCGGCCGGCAAGTACTGGCTGTGCAAGCGCGGCCCCGGCTTCGGCGCGGAGGCGATGGAAGTCATGGGCGGCAACGGCTATGTCGAGGACGGCCCGCTGGCGCGCCTGTACCGCGAGTTCCCGGTGAACTCGATCTGGGAGGGTTCCGGCAACGTGATGTGCCTGGACGTGCTGCGCGCCTTCGCCAGGGGGCCGGAGGTGCGCGCCGCGCTGGCGGCGGAACTCGGGCTGGCCCTGGGGCGCGATGCTCGTTTCGACGCCTTCGCCGCGCGCCTGCTGGACGGCCTGGAGGCAGCCGCCGGCGACGAATTCGGCGCGCGCCGCCTGGCCGAACGGCTGGTGGTGGCGGTCCAGGCCGGCCTGCTGCTGCGCCACGCGCCGGCCTGCGTGGCCGACGCCTTCGTCGCCTCGCGCATCGCGCAGGACGCCGGCGGCGCCTTTGGCCGGCTGCCGGACGGGGTCGATGCCGGGGCGATTCTGGCACGGGCGCTGGTCCCGTTCGACTGAATTAATGATGAGAAAGAGCGATGCTTCCTTGTCAAAGAAAGACGGGACAAACCGGCGCCTGGCTGGGATAATGCGGGCCATCAAGTCCAAACAATGATGTTCCATGTCGATAATGAAACAAGATCCGCGTTTTCCGAACCTGTTCATCCTGAACCATCCGCTGATCCAGCATAAGCTGTCGCACATGCGCGACCGCGGCACCTCGACCCGCACCTTCCGCGAGCTGCTCAAGGAGATCACCCTGCTGATGGGTTACGAGATCACGCGCGACCTGCCGCTGACCACGCGCCAGATCGAGACGCCGCTGGTGACCATCGACGCCCCGATCATCGCCGGCAAGAAGCTCGCGATCGTGCCGATCCTGCGCGCCGGCATCGGCATGAGCGACGGCCTGCTGGAACTGGTGCCGTCGGCACGGGTCGGCCACATCGGCGTGTTCCGCGACCCGGCCACCCACGAGCCGGTCGAGTACCTGGTGCGCCTGCCGGACACCACCGAGCGCACCTTCATCCTGTGCGATCCGATGGTTGCCACCGGCAATTCGGCGGTGCACGCGGTCGACGTGCTGAAGAAGCGCGGCGTGCCCGACGACCAGATCATCTTCCTGGCGCTGGTCGCGGCGCCGGAAGGCGTGAGCGTGTTCCACAAGGCGCATCCGAACGTGAAAGTCTACGTGGCTGCGCTCGACAGCCACCTGAACGACCACGCCTACATCATTCCGGGCCTGGGCGATGCGGGCGACCGCATCTTCGGCACCAAGTAACGGCCGGACGGGAGGGCGCATGAGCGACGCGGTCGACGCCGAATTCTTCAGCAAGCTGTCCGAACTGAACGACAAATTCGCGGCCAGCCTGCCTAACACGCTGGGACGCCTGGCGGGTGCGCGCGCGGCCTTCGATGCCGCGCATCCGGAGCAGGCGCTGGTGGACGAGATGCACGCCATCCTGCACACGCTGGCCGGCTCCGCCGCGACCTTCGGGTTCCGCGTGCTCGGCCACGAGGCGCGCGCGCTCGAGCAGCGCCTGCGCGTGTTCACCACATTCGACACCGTCGCCGCGGCCGACTGGGAAGGCTGGCTGGCCGAACTCGACGTGTTCGTGGCCTGGGGCCGGGGCGACCCGAAGAGCGCTTATCCCAACGATGAGTCTGCTGTTTAGCGTTGCCGCAAAGTTCCTGTTCTGAAAACGTTTGATCCAGAACAAACTTTGCCGGCTTCGATGACCTATATTCACCGTCATGCCGACGCAAAAAAAAGGTTCGTAATAGTTGGTTTTTGGAATTGTTATGTGCCTTAATTTATTTTGCAAAAACCGTGTGTTTCAGGTTTTATTCGGTATAATTAGGGATCGTTGGATTCGAGTTAGCAGTGCAGTTAGTCTGTCATTTGTTTCTTGCTTCTTCAAACGATCGTAAACGGGCAATAGTCCACTTTAACTGAAATAGGAAATTGTAATGGCAACTGGCATCGTAAAATGGTTCAATGACTCCAAGGGCTTTGGCTTCATCACCCCGGACGAAGGCGGCGAAGATCTGTTCGCGCATTTCTCGGCAATCCAGAGCAACGGCTTCAAGTCGCTGCAGGAAAACCAGCGCGTCTCGTTCGACGTGACCTCGGGTCCGAAGGGCAAGCAAGCATCCAACATCCAGCCGCTGTAATCTAAAGCGCTGCATGTCTGCAAAAAAATCCTCGGAATCTCCGGGGATTTTTTTTGCCTGCGGGTTTTATCTGTCGAGCCCGCTTTTCATCAGTTCCGTCAAATCTCCCTGAACTTTTCTCGCCGGTTGCGCCGGTAATCCGGCTGCGAATACGCGCGCCGCAGGAAATCGACGAATACGCGGATACGCAGCGGCAAATGCCTGCGCTGTGCAAATACCGCATGAATATCGTTGCCGGGCGCCGCGAATTGCTGCAACACTGCGACCAGGCGGCCCGCCTCGATATCCGCACCGACTTCCCACATCGACCGCCACGCCAGGCCCCGTCCTTCCAGCGCCCAGGCATGCAGTACCGCGCCATCGTTGCACAGCATGTTGCCGCCCGCTTTCAGGGTCACGATCTTGCCGTTCTCTTCGAAGGTCCAGCCGCGCTGGCTGCCGGCGCTGCTGATCGCCAGGCAGTTGTGCTGGCCGAGTTCTGCCAGCGTCTGGGGCGTGCCGTGGCGCTTCAGGTAACCGGGCGAGGCCACCACCACGCGCTGGTTGTCGGCCAGCTTGACCCCGACCAGATTCGAATCCGACAGGCTGGCGATGCGGATCGCCACGTCGACGCCTTCGCCGACCACGTCGACCACGCGGTCGCTCAGGTTGAGGTTGACCGTCACCTCCCGGTGCTCGGCCAGGAAGGAGGGCAACAGCGGCGCCACGTGGCGCCGCCCGAAGCCGGCCGGCGCCGACACCAGCAGGTGACCGCTGGCATGCGCGCTGCGCTCCGAGACGGCCGATTCCGCTTCCTCGAGCTCGGCCAGGATGCGCTGGCAATCCTCGAGGAAGGCCGCGCCTTCGTCGGTGAGGGCCAGCCGGCGCGTGGTCCGCTGCAGCAGCTTGACGCCGAGCCGGGCTTCGAGCGCATCCAGGCGGCGCCCGATCATGGCCGGCGCGATGCCTTCGGCACGGGCGGCGGCGGACAGGCTGCCGCGCGCGACGACCTCGACGAAGGTGGAAATCTGGCGAAAATGGTCCATGATGAAGGGGCGCTACGGTGGTTTTATTTGTGACTAAAACGCATGGATGAATGTATTTTTTGTCTCGTTTAACTATACGGAAGTGAATATACTTGAGAGAAAAGCAAACGCCAATCCCACCATCGAAACAGGAGTACGCCATGACCATCGCCACCCCCGCCGGAATGGAAATCCGGGCCGACATCAAGCCGGGTTACGAACAGATCCTCACGCCCGAGGCGCTTGCGCTGGTAGCCAAGCTGAGCCGTGAATTCGAGCCGCGCCGCCAGGAACTGCTGGCTGCCCGCGTCGAGCGCGCCAAGCGCCTGGACGCCGGCGAGCGCCCCGACTTCCTGCCCGAGACTGCCCACATCCGTGCCGGCGACTGGACCATCGCCCCGATTCCGAAGGCGCTGGAATGCCGCCGTGTTGAGATCACCGGTCCGGTCGAACGCAAGATGGTCATCAACGCCCTGAACTCGGGCGCGGACAGCTACATGACCGACTTCGAGGATTCGAACACCCCGAACTGGGACAACCAGATCACCGGCCAGCTGAACATGCGCGAGGCGGTGCGCGGCACCATCGCGCTCGAGCAGAACGGCAAGCAATACAAGCTGAACGACAAGGTCGCGACCCTGGTCGTGCGCGCGCGCGGCTGGCACCTCGACGAAAAGCACGTGCTGGTGGACGGCAAGCGCGTCTCCGGCGGCATCTTCGACTTCGCCCTGTTCATGTTCCACAACGCCAAGGAGCAGCTGGCACGCGGCGCCGGCCCGTATTTCTACCTGCCGAAAATGGAATCGCACCTGGAAGCGCGCCTGTGGAACGACATCTTCAAGATGACCCAGGACGAACTGGGCCTGCCGCAGGGCACGATCAAGGCCACGGTGCTGATCGAAACCATCCTGGCCGCCTTCGAGATGGACGAGATCCTGTACGAGCTGCGCGAGCACAGCGCCGGCCTGAATGCCGGCCGCTGGGATTACATCTTCTCGTGCATCAAGAAGTTCAAGCTGGACAAGGACTTCTGCCTGGCCGACCGTCCGAAAGTGACCATGACCGCACCCTTCATGCGCGCCTACGCATTGCTGCTGCTGAAGACCTGCCACAAGCGCAAGGCGCCGGCAATCGGCGGCATGTCGGCGCTGATCCCGATCAAGAACGATCCCGAGAAGAATGCAATCGCGATGGCCGGCGTGATCGGCGACAAGGCCCGCGACGCGACCGACGGCTACGACGGCGGCTGGGTCGCCCACCCGGGCCTGGTCGAGCCGGCCATGACCGAATTCGTCAAGGTGCTGGGCGACAAGCCGAACCAGATCGAAAAACAGCGTCCGGACGTGGACGTGACGGCGGCACAGCTGCTCGACTTCAAGCCGGAGGCGCCGATCACCGAAGCCGGCCTGCGCTACAACATCAACGTCGGCATCCATTACCTGGGTGCCTGGCTGGCCGGCAATGGCTGTGTGCCAATTCATAACTTGATGGAAGACGCCGCCACCGCCGAGATCAGCCGTTCGCAGGTGTGGCAATGGATCCGCTCGCCGAAGGGCGTGCTGGAAGACGGCCGCAAGGTCACCGCCGAGATGGTGCGCGCAATGATCCCGGAAGAACTGGCCAAGGCAAAAGAGGCGGCGCCGAACGGCGACAACCCGAGCTATGCGCGTGCGGCCGAGATCTTCGAACAGATGTCGACGTCGGAGGAATTTGCCGAGTTCCTGACCTTGCCGCTGTACGAAGAGATCTGAAAAGGCGTAGGGTGGGCACCCCGTGCCCACGCGGAAGCCGGCATGTCGCAAGCGTTCGCGTGGGCACGGAGTGCCCACCCTACGAATGACGCGTAGTGGGTAGGTGGACGGGCTCCCCGTCCACGCGTTCAACCAGCCCAGGCGCCGCCGGACAGCAACCGATCAGAACACGTTCTTCCACTCACGCAGCGCCGCAAACGCATCCACCGGCCCCGCACCCGGCCCCAGCCTGCCGGCCGCCACCAGGCTGTCCACGATCGCCCCCTCGGTATAGCGCAGGAACGGATTGGTCGCTTTTTCGATGGCGATGGTCGACGGAATCGTCGGCAGGTTGGTGCCGCGCGCCTCGCTGTCGGCGGCGACGCGCATCTGCAGCGCCCGGTTGCCGGGCTCGACCGCTTCGGCAAAGCGGAGGTTCGACAGCGTGTACTCGTGCGCGCAATACACGAGGGTGTCGTCGGGCAGGTCGGCCAGCTTGCCGAGCGAGTCGGCCATCTGGGCCGGCGTGCCTTCGAACAGGCGGCCGCAGCCGGCGCCGAACAAGGTATCCCCGCAGAACAGCCAGCGCTCGCCGGCGGTCTCGTCCGCACCTTCGCGCACATAGGCGATGTGGCCCAGCGTGTGGCCCGGCACGTCCAGCACCGCGAAACCCAGATCCAGGCCCGGCACCGCGAAGCGGTCGCCTTCGCCGAGCGGATGCGTCACCGCCGCGATGCCGTCGTTGCGCGGCCCGAATACCGGTACCTTCGCGTGCGCGAGCAGCAGCGGCACGCCACCCGTATGGTCAGCATGATGATGGGTGAGTAGAATGGCGGTCAGGGTCAGCCCGTTCTCGCGCAAGGCGTCGAGGATGGGCTGGCCATCGCCGGGATCGACGACTGCCGCATGGACGCCATCGTGGATGAGCCAGAGGTAATTGTCCTTGAACGCGGGCACCGTCAGGACGGACAGGCGCACGGGTGTCGGGGCGGGCGTTGGAGTCGGCGATCGGGTCATATCGGTATCAATAAAGGGGTGGCATGGACGGCGAAGCATCCGAAAAATCCATTATAGCGCTCGACCGCTGGCTGCAATCGCCGGCGGGCGCCTACGTGCGCGCCTGGGAACAGGCCTGCCTGGACAGTTTGACGGCGGATATTTTCGGCTTCAACGCAGTCCAGATCGGCGTGCCGCAGATCGACGCGCTGGCAGCCAACCGCATGCCGAACAAGTGGCAGGCGGCCACGCGCACGTCGACCGCGAACGAGCTCGCCTACGCGGCGGGCGGCAAGCAGATCGCGGTGGCGCTCGACTTCGCCGAACTGCCGTTCGCGTCGCAGAGCCTGGACCTGGTCGTGCTGCCGCACGTGCTCGAGTTCGCCGCCGAGCCGCACCAGGTGCTGCGCGAGGTCGAACGGGTGCTGATTCCGGAAGGGCAGGTCATCATCTGCGGCTTCAATCCGGCCAGCATGTGGGGCATGCGCCAGGGCATGGGCCGCATCATCAGCAGCGACTACCTGCCGACGGCCGGCGAGTTCATTTCTTTGCCGCGCCTGAAAGACTGGTTAAAATTGCTGAATCTCGCCCCGTCGCGCAACCATTTCGGCTGCTACGCGCCGCCGTTCCGCACCACCCAGTGGCTGAACCGCTTCGCTTTCGTCGAAGGCGCGGGGCGGCGCTGGTGGCCCTACCTGGGCGCCGTCTACATCGTGCACGCGATCAAGCGCGTCAAGGGCATGAACATCATCGGCCCGGCCTGGAACAAAAAGCCGGGCAAGGCGCCGGCCGTGGTGCCGGCCACCAACCGCAACGAGCGGCAAGAACATCCATCCAAGTAAACACCAAGCATAGGGAAGCAAAGCGGCATGACCAAAGTTGAGATTTTTACCGACGGCGCCTGCAAGGGAAATCCGGGCACCGGCGGCTGGGGCGCGCTGCTGGTCGCCGATGGCGGCCACGAGAAGGAGATTTTCGGCGGTGAGCCGAACACGACCAACAACCGCATGGAACTGCGCGCCGTGATCGAGGCGCTCGGCGTCCTCAACCGCCCCTGCCAGGTGGTGCTGCACACCGACAGCCAGTACGTCCAGAAGGGCATCTCCGAATGGATCCACGGCTGGAAGGCGCGCGGCTGGAAGACCTCGACCAAGGAACCGGTGAAGAACGACGACCTGTGGAAGGCGCTCGACGCCGCCCAGCAGCAGCACGCGGTCGAGTGGCGCTGGGTGCGCGGCCACAATGGCCATCCGGGCAATGAACGTGCGGATACGCTGGCCAATATGGGGGCAGCGTCGGTGCGGCGTTAACCCATGCGGCGGCCGACCCGTGCGGCCCTTCGCTGGTATACTGACCTGTCTTCTTCCTCGCTTTTAGATTGATTCCACGCGCATGCGCCAAATCGTCCTCGATACCGAAACCACAGGCTTCAACCCGCGCACCGGCGACCGCATCGTCGAAGTCGGCTGCGTCGAAATCCTGAACCGCAAGCTCACCGGTAACAATTTCCACCGCTACGTGAACCCCGAGCGCGACTCCGACGAGGGCGCGCTGGCAGTGCACGGCCTGACCACCGAATTCCTCAGCGACAAGCCGAAGTTCCGCGAGATCGTGCATGAGCTGCGCGAGTTCTGCCAGGGCGCCGAGATCATCATCCACAACGCGCCGTTCGACCTGGCCTTCCTGAACCACGAATTCAAGCTGGCCGGCCTGCCGCCGTTCATCGAACACTGCAGCAACGTGATCGATACGCTGGTACACGCCAAGGAACTGCACCCGGGCAAGCGCAACTCGCTGGACGCGCTGTGCGACCGCTACGGCGTCTCCAACGCGCACCGCAAGCTGCACGGCGCATTGCTCGACTCGGAGCTACTGGCCGACGTCTACATCGCCATGACGCGCGGGCAGAACACGCTGTCGATGGACGTCGAGGTGGAAGCGGGCGGCGGCGGCGAACTGATCGAAGCGGGCCCCCTGGGCGAGATCATCGTGTTCGCTGCGCCGGAAGAAGAACTCGCCGAGCACGAGAAAGTGCTGGCTGCGCTCGACAAAGGTGTGAAGGGAGAATGTGTTTGGAGAAAATATTCTCTGCAGGGGTGACAAAACGCAAAACTCCCCCTATAATGCTCGTCATTGCAGCGATGCAAACGCAGCAAAGCAGTAGATAGTAGGAAAGCAGGGCGGTTAGCTCAGGGGTAGAGCACAGCATTCACACTGCTGGGGTCGCAAGTTCGAAACTTGCACCGCCCACCAGGATTCTTCAGAAAGGCCAGCGATTCGCTGGCCTTTTTGTTTTTCCGGACGCTATACATCGCGCTGTGCCGTTCGGGGTGCCACTGATCGCACGTCACAGTGGGATCAGCTGCTCGCCTCTCGCATTGTGGCAATCCCAGGGATATTGCGAGCAGATCTGGCTATTGAGTATGCAACTAACCGACATTCGTATCGACGCTGACATCAACGATGGGCATGAGCGCGGGTGCCGTGCGATGGCAGCGCACTCAGTGCGCCATCAACACGGGCAGGGACATGGACTTCAGGACGGTCCGGCTGACGCCGCCGAGCAGCAGCTCGCGGAACCGCGAATGGCCATAGCAGCCCATCACCAGCAGGCCGGCGCCGCGCTCGTGTGCCAGCGCCAGCAAGCGCTCCGCAATATCGCCTCCGGTGGACGAGTGCAGCACGTCCGCGCGCACCCCGTGCCGCGCAAGGAAGCGTGCTAGGTCGGGGCCACCCGACGGTCCGCGGACCCGCCCCCGGTCCTCGCGCTCGACGATGGCAACCGTGACTTCCTTCGCTTGCGCCAGGAAGGGCAGCGCCTGGCGCACGGCGCGGGCGGACTCCGGACTGGCGTTCCATGCCACCAGCACCCGTTCGAATGCGGGATCGGGATGCCCGGCACACGGCAGTACCAGCACCGGACAGGGCCCGTGCAGCGCGACGTATTCCGGCACGGCCGCGTCGAGCGGCGCGTCGGGGTCGGCCGGATCGCGCTGGCTGACGATCGCGAGGTCGGCATATATCGCCTGGGAGGCCAGTGCGAGGCCCGCATCGTCGTCGCCGATGCGATGCTCGAACGAGGCCACGCCAGCTTGCCGCACCCGTTCGTCGAAGCGTGCCGCACGCTCTGCGGCGTCGTGCCGCAGTTGCTCGAAGAGCGGGGCGAGGCCGCCGAAATCTACACCGGGCGCGTCGGCCTCGCGGATGAAACGCAGGATGCCGGTCTGGGTGACGCCGATAAGATGCGCCCGGCACGCGACGGCGAGCCTGGCCGCCACGTCGATGCGCGCAGCGGCGGCGGCGCCGCCATTGACGTCGACAAGAATGGTCTTGTAATCCATCGTAGACTCCGAAACAACATCGATTGCGGAACAAGAATAAGCCGGGTAGGCGCAGGATGAAGGCCGCGCCCTGCCGGATTGGCACTCAAATCGGGTGCGATTGAGTTACATCAAACTTTCAATATCCGCGGCCGGCGGATCTGCCCGCGCCGGTCGACCGCCAGAACGGACGCACCGCGCCTGCGCGCCGTATCACGCAGCATCCGGGCCGCGTGCCAGCACCGTACGGTTGCGTCCCGCCGCCTTGGCCTGGTACAACGCGCCGTCGGCGGCGCGCAGCAGATCGGCCCAGCCGGCATGCCGGCGATCGAGGACCGCGACCCCCATGCTGACGGTGAACCGCAGCGAGCCGGCATCGGTCGGCACGGACAGCCCGGCCACTGCGGTACGGATACGCTCGGCGCAGGCCAGGGCCGCTTCCGGGCCGGTCTCGGGCATCACGCAGACAAATTCCTCGCCGCCGATCCGTCCGATATAGTCGCTGGCACGCAGGCTCGCCTTGCACGCCGTGACCAGCGCACACAGGGCGCGGTCGCCGCTCGCATGGCCGTAGGTGTCGTTGACGCGCTTGAACCAGTCGATGTCGAGCATGGCGACCGCCAGCGGGCGGCCATGGCGCCGGGCCAGGCTGACATCGTGCGTGGCCAGGTCGGTCACGTAGGCGCGCGACAGCGCTCCGCTGAGACTGTCGTGGCGGAAGGCGTGCAGCACCGCCTGCTCGGCCAGGAATGCGCGCCGCCGCAACTGCTGGTGCGCCAGTGCCACCCCCAGCGCGAGCAGCCATGACAGGCTATACAGCAGCAAAGTATTCAGGCACAGCCGGCGCGGCAGGTAAAGTGCGGCCAGCACGGCCAGCAGCAGCGAAGTCGGCAAGGTGGCCAGCATGAAGCGGCGTGGCCGCGGCTCGACCAGGGCCAGCAGGAACAGCGCGCCGGTCATGCCCGGCAGCGCCAGCACCAGACCTTGCGCGAGCAGCGTCGCGCAGACCACCATGGCGCCGGCATGCGTCATGTAGAGCCAGGCACAGCGCCAGCCGGGCGTCCAGCGCAGCCGGCCCCCGGCGTAGGCAAGCGAGCCGAGCAGGACCAGCGCGACCCGGATGCGCAGCGTGGCACCGGCGTGGCCGGGATCGATCCAGGCATCCCAAACGGCGAACAGCATGACGAAGGCACCGCACACGGGGCCCAGTACGGGCAGCAGCTGCGCGATCCCGGCGTCGACCTGACCGGCGAAACCGGCCTGCAGCGGTGGCGGCAAGGGTGCGAACCAGCGGCGCAGGGCCGCCATGGCGGTGGCGCCGCTGCTGGACGGCGCGTGCGGGTCGGCTGGCGCGGGCTGCGGATCCATGTGTCCTCCGGGCGCTGCGCGTCGGCCGTCCGCAGCGTCGCAAACCCAGAGCCTGGGCGCCCAAGCCATGTAAGTCTTTGACGCAAATCAAATGCGCTACCCCGGCAAATGGCCGACGACGCCATCTGCGTGCGGTCGAACCCCTACATCGTGGGAGGCGCATGAACAGCACGCTGCTCCGCCGTGCCGGTATCTTCCTGCTCGTGCTGATGTTGGGCCTGGGCGCGGTCTACGCATGGCGCGCCGCACGGCCGGAGGACCCGGGCGCGGGCTTCGTCGCGGGCAACGGCCGCATCGAAGCCATCGAGGTCGACATCGCCACCAAGCAGCCGGGGCGGGTGGCCGAGGTGCTGGTGGACGAGGGTGACCTGGTCCAGGCCGGCCAGGTGGTGGCACGCATGGACTTGCAGTCGCTGCGCGCCCAGCGCGCCGAATCTGTGGCGCGCGAGCAGCAGGCGCGCGACGCGGCCGAGGGTGCCCACGCCCAGCTGGCCATGCGGCGCAGCGACGAGGCGGCGGCGGACGCCCTGGTGGTGCAGCGCCGGAGCGAACTCGACGCCGCCGAGCGGCGTCTGGCGCGCTCGACCCGTCTGGCGGCCGAGGGCGCCACCGCCTTCCAGGAGCTGGACGACGACCGCGCGCGGGTGCGCAGCGTGGCGGCGGCGGTCCAGGCGGCGCAGGCGCAGCGCCAGGCCGCCGGCGCCGCCGTCGATGCGGCCCGGGCCCAGGCGGTGGGGGCGGAGTCGGCGGTGGCCGCGGCCGTGGCCACCACGGCGCGTATCGACGCCGAGTTGCAGGATGGCGTGCTGACCGCGCCGCGCGCCGGGCGCATCCAGTACCGCGTGGCGCAGCCGGGCGAAGTGCTGCCGGCCGGTGGCACCGTGCTCAACCTGATCGACCTGACCGACGTCTACATGAGCTTCTTCGTGCCCGAGACCGCCGCCGGCCGGGTTGCGCTCGGCAGCGAAGTGCGGGTGCAGCTGGATGCGGCCCCGGAATTCGTGGTGCCGGCGCGGGTGACCTATGTCGCCAGCGCGGCCCAGTTCACGCCCAAGTCGGTCGAGACCGCCAGCGAGCGCCAGAAGCTGATGTTCCGCGTGAAGGCCCAGGTCGACCGCCGGGTGCTGGAGCGCTACGCCAGCTACGTCAAGGCCGGGGTGCCCGGCGTCGCCTGGGTTCGCCTGGATGGCGCCCGGCCCTGGCCGCGGACGCTGGCGCTGCGGAGCGCGCCGTGAAACGGGAAGCGCAGCCCGCGGCCCGCGTGACCGGGCTGACCCTGCGCTACCGCAAGGTCACGGCACTCGACAAGGTCGATTTCGCGCTGGACGCAGGCAGCCTGACAGGCCTGATCGGCCCGGATGGCGTCGGCAAGTCGAGCCTGCTGGCGGTATTGGCCGGGGCGCGCCGCATCCAGCAGGGAAACGTGGAAGTGCTGGGCGGCGACATGCGGCGCGCGGCCTTCCGCGCCCGCGTCTGTCCGCGCATCGCCTACATGCCGCAGGGACTGGGCCGCAACCTGTACGCCACCCTGTCGGTCGAGGAGAACCTGCAGTTCTTCGCGCGCCTGTTCGGCCAGGATGCGCGGGCGCGGCGCAAACGCATCGACCTGCTCGCCCGCAGCACCGGCCTGTTTCCTTTCCTCGGTAGGCCGGCTGGCCAGCTCTCGGGCGGAATGAAGCAGAAGCTCGGCCTGTGCTGCGCCCTGATCCACGAGCCCGAGCTCCTGATCCTGGACGAGCCCACCACCGGTGTCGACCCGCTCGCGCGCGTCCAGTTCTGGGAGCTGATCGCCGCCATCCGCGCGGCCCGCCCGGCGTTGTCGGTACTGGTGGCGACCGCCTACATGGACGAGGCCAGGCGTTTCGACCGCCTGGTGGCGCTCGACGGCGGGCGGGTGCTGGCCGGCGGCGCCCCGCAGGAACTGCTGGCGCGCACCGGCAGCGCCAGCCTGGAGCAGGCTTTCGTCAGGCTGCTGCCGGCCGGACGGCACCCCGACCGCGGCCCGCCGCCGCCGCCGCCGCCGCGGCTGGCGGAAGGCGGCGCGGCGATCGAGGCGCAGGGGCTGTGGCGCCGCTTCGGCAATTTCGTGGCAGTGCGCGACGTCAGCTTTCGCATCGAGCGCGGGGAGATCTTCGGCTTCATCGGTTCCAACGGCTGCGGCAAGACCACCACCATGAAGATGCTGACCGGCCTGCTGGCACCCAGCAGCGGGCAGGCGCGCCTGTTCGGCCAGCCGCCGGGACCGCGCGACGCGCAGGCGCGGCGCCGGGTCGGCTACATGTCGCAGGGTTTCTCGCTGTACCAGGAATTGACGGTGCGCCAGAACCTGTTGCTGCATGCACGCCTGTTCGACCTGCCGGAGCCGCAGGTGCAGGCGCGCTGCGGCGCGATGGCGCGACGCTTCGGCCTGGAGACGGTACTCGACGCGCTGCCGGGCCGCCTGCCGCTGGGGATCCGCCAGCGCCTGTCGCTGGCGGTGGCGATGGTGCACGGGCCCGAGCTCCTGATCCTGGACGAGCCGACGTCCGGCGTCGATCCGCTGGCGCGCGACGGCTTCTGGGAGCAGATGCTGCAGCTGTCGCGCCAGGACAGGGTCACCATCTTCATCTCGACCCACTTCATGAACGAAGCCGAGCGCTGCGATCGCGTGGCGCTGATGCATGCCGGCCGGGTACTGGCCAGCGGCACCCCGGCCGCGCTGTGTGCCGGGCGTGGTGCGGCCAGCCTGGAACAGGCTTTCATCGCCTGGCTGCGCGAGGCCGATGGCGACGCCGCGCAGGCGGCGCAACCCGCCGCGCTGCCGGCCGCGGCCGGCACGCCGGCGCAGGGCAGGGCGGCCGGCTGGCTGAGGCGCGCCGGCAGTTACTGCTGGCGCGAGTCGCTGGAACTGGCGCGCGACCCGGTGCGCGCGGCGCTGGCGATGTTCGGTTCGCTGCTGCTGATGGTCGTGATCGGCTACGGCATCAGCATGGACGTCGAGGATTTGCGCTACGCCGTGCTGGACCGCGACCAGACCACGCTCAGCCGCGACTATGCGCTGAACCTGTCCGGCTCGCGCTACTTCGTCGAACGCCCGGCGCTGTCCGGCTACGAGGACCTTGATCGCCGCATGCGCTCGGGCGAACTGGCGCTGGCGATCGAGATTCCGGCCGGTTTCGCGCGCGCGGTCGGGCACGGACGGCCGGTAGAGGTCGGGGCCTGGATCGACGGCGCCAACCCGATCCGCGCCGAAACCGTCGACAGCTACGTGCAAGGCATGCACCGGCACTGGCTGCAGAGCCGCGCACGCGCGCAGGCCGCGCAGCCGGGCGAAGTCGACGTCGAGACGCGCTTCCGCTACAACCCCGACGTGCGCAGCCTGCCGGCCATGGTGCCGGCGATCATCGCGATCCTGTTGCTGAACCTGCCGGCGATGCAGGCGGCGCTGGCCGTGGTGCGCGAAAAGGAGATGGGATCGATCGTCAACCTGTACGTGACGCCGGTGCGGCGCAGCGAATTCCTGCTCGGGAAGCAGGCGCCCTACATCGTGCTGTCGATGGTGAACGCGGTCCTGATGACGCTGGTCGCAGTGCTGGCCTTCGGCGTGCCGCTCAAGGGCAGCGCCGCGGCGCTGATGGTGGCCGCCGTCCTGTACTGCATCTGCTCGACCGGCATGGGGCTGCTGGCCTCGAGCTTCACGCGCAGCCAGATCGGGGCCATCTTCTTCACCATGATCGGTACCATGCTGCCGGCCATCCAGTTCGCCGGCCTGATCCACCCGGTGACGGCGCTGCAGGGCGCCGGACGCGTGATCGGCGAAGCCTATCCGGCCTCGCACATGCTGACCATCGCGCGCGGCGTGTTCGCCAAGGCGCTCGGATTCGCCGAACTGGCGCCCGATTTCCTGGCCCTGCTGGCGGCGGTGCCGGTGATCCTCGGGCTGGCCATCCTGGTCCTGCCCAGGCAGGAGCGCTAGCATGGGCCGCGTCTCGATGCGCAAGGTGTGGCACCTGGGCGTCAAGGAACTCTGGAGCCTGGTGCGCGACCCGGTCATGCTGGTCCTGATCGTCTACGCCTTCAGCGCCGGCGTGTACATGGCGGCCACCGCGCAGCCCGAAACCCTGAGCCGCGCCGCGCTCGCCGTGGTCGACGAAGACCAGTCGCCGCTGTCGCTGCGCATCCGGGGCGCCTTCGGCCCGCCGTACTTCCTGCCGCCGGCCCTGATTTCGCTGGAGCAGGCAGACCTTCTGCTCGACCGCGGCCGCGCCACCTTCGTGCTGGTGATTCCGGCCGGCTTTCAGCGCCGCGTGCTGGCCGGACGCGGCGCTGCCCTCCAGCTGAGCGTCGACGCCACGCGCATGAGCCAGGCTTTCACCGGCAGCGGCTACATCCGCGAGATCGCGCTGGGCGAGGTCGCCGCCTTCCTGCAGCGCGTGCGCATGACGCCCACGGCGCCGATCGGATTGACGGTGCGCGCCCGCTTCAACCCGGCGCTGACGCCCTCATGGTTCGGCGGCCTGATGGAAATGGTCAACAACATCACCATGCTGTCGATGATCCTGACCGGCGCCGCGCTGATCCGCGAGCGCGAGCACGGTACCATCGAGCACCTCCTGGTGATGCCGGTCTCGCCGCTCGAGATCATGCTGGCCAAGCTTTGGGCGATGGCGGCGGTCGTGCTGGCGGCGGCGCTGGTGGCGCTGGTCGCGATCCTGCGCGCACTGCTGCACGTGGGTGTGCTGGGCTCGGTGCCGCTGTTCCTGGCCGGCGCGGCGCTGCACCTGTTCGCCACCTGTTCGCTCGGCATCCTGCTGGCCACGCTGGCGCGCAGCATGCCGCAGTTCGGCATCCTGGTGATCCTGGTGCTGCTGCCGCTGAACATGCTGTCCGGCGCAAACACGCCGCGGGAAAGCATCCCTTTCGTGCTGCGCGAGCTGATGCTGCTGGCGCCGACCACCCATTTCGTCGAGCTGAGCCAGGCCATCCTGTTCCGCGGCGCGGGCGTCGACGCGGTATGGGGGCCCTGCCTGGCACTGCTGGCGATCGGCGGCGCGCTGTTCGGGCTGTCGCTGGCGCGTTTCGGGCAGGCCATGCGCCAGGATTGAACTCCGCCGCCCCGGCATTGTCCTGCATACAGGGGAAGAAACCCCGAGACAGGAGGACATGATGGCGAGGACCGCAGTGGTAACCGGCGGCACGCGCGGCCTGGGCAGGGCGATCGCGCTGGCGCTGCAGGACAAGGGGTGCCGCGTCGCGGTGACCTGGCACGGCGACGAGGAGGCGGCGCGCCGCATGCAGATGGAGAGCGGGATCGCGGCATTCCGTTGCGACGTCGCGGATTTCCATGCCTGCGGCGAGGGCCTGGCCCAGGTCGCGCAGGCGCTGGGCCCGGTCGAGATCCTGGTCAACAATGCCGGCATCACCGCCGACAGCAGTTTTCACAGGATGAGCCAGGAACAGTGGTGGCGCGTGATCCGGACCAACCTGGGCTCGATGTTCAACATGACGCGCCACGTCATCGAGGGCATGCGCGAGCGGCGCTTCGGCAGGATCGTCAACATCAGCTCGATCAACGGCCGCAAGGGCCAGGCCGGGCAGAGCAACTATGCCGCCGCCAAGGCCGGCATCCTCGGCTTCACCAAGGCGCTGGCGCTGGAAAACGCGGCCCACGGCATCACGGTGAACGCGGTTGCGCCCGGCTACTGCGACACCGCGATGGTGGCGGCGGTCAAGCCCGAGATCCTGCAGGCGATCGTCGCCGGCATCCCGGTCGGGCGCCTCGGCAGCCCCGGGGAGATTGCGCGCGTCGTGGCCTTCCTGGCCGACGACGACGCCGGCTTCATCACCGGGGCCACCGTCGACGTGAATGGCGGCCAGTATCTGGCCTGAGCGCGCCGGACCGCCATGCAAGCCTCGATGACCGCGATGCTGCTGGACGCGCCGCGGCAGCCGTTGCGCCCGGCGCTGCTGCCGCTGCCCGAGCCGGGGAAGGGCGAGGTCCTGCTGAAAATGGGCGCCTGCGCCGTCTGCCGCACCGACCTGCACATCGTCGACGGCGAGCTGGCGCCGCACCGGCTGCCGCTGGTGCCGGGCCACGAGATCGTCGGCCGGGTGGTGGCGGCCGGGCCGGGCACGCAGCGCTTCGCGCCGGGCCAACGGGTTGGCGTGCCCTGGCTGGGCGGCAGTTGCGGCAGCTGTCCTTACTGCGCGATGGGCCGGGAGAACCTGTGCGACCGCCCGCGCTTCACCGGCTACGACCGCGATGGCGGCTTTGCCGAATACACGGTAGCCGACGCGCGCTACTGCTTCGCGCTGCCGGAGGCGTATGACGACGCCCACGCGGCGCCGCTGCTGTGCGCCGGCCTGATCGGCTACCGTGCCCATGCGATGACGGGGGAGGCGCGACGCCTCGGGCTGTATGGTTTCGGCGCCGCCGGCCACCTGGTCGCCCAGCTCGCGCTGCGCCAGGGGCGCGAGGTGTTCGCCTTCACGCGTGCGGGCGATACCCGCTCGCAGGCGTTCGCGCGCACGCTCGGCGCGGCCTGGGCGGGTGCGTCGGACGAAGCGGCACCGGTGCCGCTGGACGCGGCGATCCTGTTCGCGCCCGCCGGCGACCTGGTGCCGCGGGCGCTGGCCGCGGTGCGCAAGGGCGGCACCGTGGTCTGCGCCGGCATCCACATGAGCGACATTCCTTCCTTCCCGTACGCGCGCCTGTGGGGCGAGCGCTGCCTGCGTTCGGTGGCCAACCTGACCCGTGCCGACGGCGAGGCGTTCTTCCGCCTGGTCGGCGGCGGCGCAATCGCGACCACGGTCGTACCGTATCCGCTGACGGCCGCCAACCGGGCGCTGGACGACCTGCGGAGCGGCCGCATCGATGGCGCTGCCGTACTGCTGCCGGGATGACGGATGCATCAACCGAGGCCGAAGCGCCGCACCAGCCTTGCCTTGGCCAGCTCGGTCAGCACGGCGTAGGCAGCCAGGATCGCGCCCAGGCCCCACCAGTAGGTGCCGGGCAGGCGCATGAAGCCGAGCAGTGGCGCGAGCCCGGAATGCGGCAGCCAGATGCCGGCGGCGCAGACCAGCAGGCTGGCGGCCAGCAATGCGCCCGACGGCCGGTTGGCGAGGCCCGGCGGCGCGCTGGTGCGGATCACGTACACGATCAGGGTCTGGGACAGCAGCGACTCCACGAACCACCCGGTCTGGAACAGCGCGGGCACGTGCGCCGCGCCCAGGCCGAACCACAGCAGCGCGAAGGTCGCGTAGTCGAACAGCGAGCTGATCGGGCCGAAGCAGAAGACATAGCGGCGGATGCTGGCGACATCCCACCGGCGCGGCCGCGCCAGGTAAACCGGATCGACGCGGTCGGTGGTGAGCGCGCTCTGCGAGCAGTCGTACAGCAGGTTGTTCAGCAGCACCTGCACCGGCGCCATGGGCAGGAAGGGCAGCAGCATGCTGGCGCCGAGCACGCTGAACATGTTGCCGAAGTTCGAACTGGCGCTCATCCTGATGTATTTGACGATGTTGGCGAACACCGTGCGCCCGACCAGTACTCCCTCGTCCACGGCGAGCAGGCTTTTCTCGAGCAGGATCAGGTCCGCCGCGTCGCGCGCGATGTCGGCGCCGGTGTCGACCGAGATGCCGACGTCGGCGTTCTTCAGGGCCGGGCTGTCGTTGATGCCATCGCCCAGGAAACCCACCACCCGGCCCTGGCGCTGCAGGGCGCGGATCACACGGGTCTTTTGTTCCGGCGCCAGCTTGGCGAACACGTTCGCTTGCAGCACCGCCCGGTCGAGCGCGGCGTCGTCCATGCGGTCGAGCCGTGCCCCGTCCAGCACGGCCGCCGGCGCAATGCCGACCAGCCTGCAGACATGGGTGCAGACGGCCGCGTTGTCGCCGCTGAGCACCTTGACCGCGACGCCGTGGCGCGCCAGCGCGGACAGCGCAGCCGCCGCCGAATCCCTGGGCGGATCGAAGAAGGCGATATAGCCGACCAGGGTCAGGCCGCATTCCAGCGCCGCGCCGGCCGTGGCCGGCTCGGCGGGCGCCAGCAGCCGGTACGCGATCGCGATCACGCGCAGGCCGTCGGCATTCAGGCCCTGCACCACGGCGCCGAGCGCGCCGGCATGCGCGGCGTCGAAGGCGATGCGCTCGCCGGCGCGCTCGGCGCTGGTGCAGGCGGCGATGATTTCCTCGACCGCGCCCTTGCAGACCAGCACCCGCGCACCGTCGGACCGGGCCAGCAGCACCGACATGCGGCGGCGCCGGAAGTCGAACGGAATCTCGCCGATCTTGCGCCATCCCTGGTCGGGCTGCAGCCGCGCATGCACGTGCGCGTACTGCAGCACGGCGGTGTCGAGCAGGTTGCGCAGGCCGGTCTGGTGGTAGCTGTTCAGGTAGGCATAGTCGACCACCAGCTCGGACGGATTGCCGGCGATGTCGACATGCTTTTCCAGTACCACCCGGTCCTGGGTCAGGGTACCGGTCTTGTCGGTGCACAGTACGTCGATCGCGCCCAGGGTCTGGACCGCGCCCAGCCGCTTGACGATGATCTTGCGCGCCGACAGCGCCAGCGCGCCACGCGCCAGGTTCACGGTCACGATCATCGGCAGCAGTTCCGGCGCTATCCCGACGGCCACTGCGGTGGCGAACAGCAGCGCTTCGTAGACGTCGCCCTTGGTGGCCCAGTTGAGCAGCAGGACCAGCGGCGCCATGACCAGCATGAAGCGCAGCAGCAGGGCGATCACGCGGTCGATGCCGCGGTCGAAGTCGGTGCGCTCGCGCGCCGGCGCCAGCGCGCCGGCGACCCGGCCGAAGCCGGTCGCGGCACCGGTCGCGACGACGAGGGCGCGCGCGCTGCCGCTGGTCACGTGGGTGCCCATGAAGCCGATGTTGGCCAGTTCGATGGCCGAACCAGCGGCAGCTGCCGGGCCGGCGCGCTTTTCGACCGGCAGCGATTCGCCGCTGAGCGAGGACTGGTCGACGAACAGGTCGACCGTGTGCAGGAAGCGCACGTCGGCCGGGACCGGACCGCCGGCGGCCAGTTCGACGACATCGCCGGGGACCAGTTCCTCCAGTGGGCATGCGACAGCCTCGGCGCCGCCGCGCAGCACCCGAGCGGTGGTGCGCACCTGCGCGCGCAGGCGCTCCACCGCGCGGTCGGACCGGTATTCCTGGACGAAGCCGAGCAGCGAGGACAGCACGACGATGGCGGCGATCACGGCGGCGCCGATCGACTGGCCGGTGGCCAGGTCGACAGCGGCCAGCGCGAGCAGCAGCAGCGGCAAGGGGCGGCCGAACTGGGCGAGCAGTGCCGGCAGCGGCCGGCGCCGCCGCGGACCGCCGAGCGCGTTGCGGCCGTGCCGCGCCAGCCTTGCCTTGGCCTCGGCGGCCGGCAGGCCGGCGGCGCCCGTGCCGAGGACGTGCAGGGCGGCATCGGCATCGAGTGCGGCGATCGCCGCAAGGTCTGCCGCGCCGTCCGGCATGATCGGGCGGCCGGCCTAGTGTGCCATCAGCACCGGGATCGCGGCCTCGGCCAGCACGGTACGGCTGGCGCCGCCCAGGCACAGCTCGCGGAAGCGGCTGTGGCCGAAGCAGCCCATGGCGAGCAGGCCGCAATCCAGTTCCTGCGCCAGCGCCAGCAGCGCGCGGCCGCTATCCTGCCGCGCCTCGCGCACCAGGAAGCGCGGCGTGATGCGGTGCTGGCCGAGGAACTTGCCGAGTTCTGCATGCTCCGCCGCCCAGTCGGTGTCGTCCGCGTCCGGATCGGCCAGGGTGGCGACGTGCACCTCGATCGCGTGGCGCAGCAGGGGCAGGGCGGCGCCGAGCGCGCAGGCGGCTTCCTTGCTGCCGTTCCAGGCCAGCAGCACCTTGTGGTTGAGCGGCGGCGGATCGCCGCGCGGCACCACCAGTACCGGCCGGGCACTGTTCAGGATCACGTATTCGGGCAGGTTGATGGCCATGTCCGGCATCGATTGGTCCGGATCGTCCTGGCTGAGTACCACCAGATCGGCGAAGCGCGCCAGCCGCGCCAGTCCGTCGTCGGCCTGGTCGCACACGAAGCGGGTTTCGTGCGCGACGTGCGCGCGGCGCGCGAGGGCTTCGAACCGTGCCAGGGCGCGTCGCGCGTGTTCGGCGACCGGATCGAAATAACCGGCGCTGAGTGTGCCCGGTGCCGAGTCGTAACCGTGCGGGAAGATCACGCGCGAGACGCCCATCATCGCGGCCCCCACCAGGCGGGCGCCGTGGGTGCGGGCCAGCGCCGCCGCATGATGGATGCGCGCGGGGGCATGCCTGGATTCGTCGGCATGCACGAGGATGGTCTTGAACATGGTGCACCTCCAGGGCTAGTGGGCGAACAGCACGGGCAGGGTCATCGCGCGCAGGATGGCGGCGGTGACGCCACCGATCAGCAGTTCGCGCAGGCGCGCATGGCCGTAGGCGCCCATCACCAGCAGGCCGGCGCCGCGGTCGCTGGCTTCGGACAGCAGGGTGTCGGCGATCCCGGCTTCCCCCGTACGCGCTTCCAGGCGCGCGGCGATCCCTTGCCGTGCCAGGTAAACAATCAGATGCTCGTACGGGTTTGCGGCGTTGTCCGGCCACGATGCCCGGTCGGCGAAGGCGAACACGGTCGTGTGCCTGGACGCGCGCAGCAGCGGCAGCGCCCCAACCAGCGCGCGCAGCGCCTCGGTGCTGCCGTCCCACGCCACCAGCGCTTCGGCCCCGGGGGCCGGCGCCGGGCAGGCGCCCGGCACCACCAATACCGGCCGGCCGCAGGTGAGTATCAGGTAGTCGGGCAGGTCGGGTGGCAGCAGCGGCGTGACCAGCCCGGATTCGGTCTGGCCGGCCACGACCAGGTCGCAGTAGCGCGCCTGCAGCGCCAGGGCGGCATCGGCATCGTCCTCGACGAGGCGCGCTTCGGTCGAGGCCACCCCTTCCGCGGCGGCGATGCGCTCGAACCGTGCCAGCGCCGCGCTCGCTTCGGCACGCAAGGCGGCGCAATATTGCGCCAGCACGGGGCCGCCTGCGGCCAGCGCCTGCGGGGGCAGGAAGCGCGAAATACCGGTCGGTGCGCTGCCGACCAGGTGCGCGCCGTTGGCCACCGCCAGGCGTGCGGCGACCCGCATGCGCTCCGCCGCGCCGCGGTCCGGACCGGCATGGACGAGGATGGTCTTGTAGCACATGCATCGAGCATAACGACGAAGCGCCGGCAACTCCATCGGGAATTGGGTCGTTAGCATTAATCAACTGCGCAGTTTTGATATGACTCAAGGAAGTTAAGGGTGCGCCTCGATATCTTGGGGACTGGTCGATCCGGCCTGGCCATGGAGGCGGCGCATGAGCGTACGGCACCTGCAACACTTCTTCAACCCGCGGTCGGTTGCGGTGATCGGCGCATCGGCGCGGCCCGGCAGCATCGGCGCGACCGTGCTGGCCAACCTGGCCGGCGGCGGCTTCCAGGGCCCGGTGTGGCCAGTCAACCCGAAATACCGCGAACTGGCGGGCATGACGGTCTGGCCCGACGCCGCCGACCTGCCGCAGGCGCCGGACCTGGCCGTCATCTGCACGCCCGCGGCGACCGTGCCGGGCATCGTCGCTACCCTCGGCGCGCGCGGCTGCAAGGCTGCGGTGGTCATCAGCGCCGGCCTCGATGCCCACGCGGCCGGCGGAAGCACGCTGCGCCAGGCGATGCTGGATGCTGCCCGGCCGCACCTGCTGCGCATCCTCGGGCCGAACTGTGTCGGCCTGCTGGTGCCCGGCGCCGGCCTGAACGCCAGTTTCGCGCCGGTGGACGCGCTGCCGGGACGGACCGCGTTCGTGGCGCAGTCGGGCGCGCTGGTGACCGCGGTGCTCGATTGGGCGCGCGCCCAGCGCATCGGCTTTTCCTGCTTCGTGTCGCTGGGCGACGGCAGCGACGTCGACTTCGGCGACCTGCTCGACTGGCTCGCCGCGGATCCCGGCACCGATGCCATCCTGCTGTACGCGGAAAGCGTGCGCCAGGCGCGCAAGTTCATGTCGGCGGCGCGCAGCGCGGCGCGCGCCAAGCCCACCATCATCGTCAAGGCGGGGCGGGTACGCGAAGCGGCTCATGCGGCTTTCAGCCATACCGGCGCACTGGCCGGCGCCGACCTCGTCTACGATGCGGCGCTGCGCCGCGCCGGCATGCTGCGCGTGTATTCCACGAGCGAACTGTTCGACGCGGTGGCGATCCTGGCCCAGCCGCGCCGCCCGGCCGGCGCCCGCCTTGCCATCCTTACCAACGGCGGCGGACCCGGCGTGATGGCCACCGACGCCCTAATTGCCGGTGGCGGACAGCTGGCCGCGCTGGCGCCGGCGACGATCGCCCACCTGTCCGGCGAACTGCCGTCGACCTGGTCACATGGCAACCCGGTCGACATCGTCGGCGACGCGCCGGTCGAGCGCTACCGGATCGCGCTGCAGGCGCTGCTGGCCGATCCGGGCGCGGACGCCGTGCTGCTGATCCACGCGCCGACCGCGATCGTGCCGAGCAGCGACATCGCCCGTGCCCTGCTGCCGTTGCTGCGCGCAGCGCAGCGGCCGGTGCTGTGCTGCTGGATGGGCGGCGCCAGCGTGGCCCAGGCGCGCAGCCTGTGCCTGGAGGCCGGCATGCCGGTGTTCGAGACGCCCGAGGAAGCGGTGCGCGGCTTCCTGGAACTGGCCGACTGGCAGCGCAACCAGCGCGTGCTGATGGAAGTGCCCGCGGCCGGCGCCCTGCGCCCGCCGGACCGGGAACAGGCGCGTGCACGGGTCGCCGCGCTGCTGGCGGAAGGCGCGAACGTGGTCGGCGAGGCCGAGGCCAAGGCGATCCTGGCAGATTACGGCATCCCGGTGGTACAGACCGCGACCGCGCGCGACGCGGTCGAGGCGGTCGCGGCGGCGCGCCGTATCGGCTACCCGGTGGCGCTCAAGATCCTGTCGCCCGACATCGTGCACAAGACCGACGTGGGCGGCGTGGTGCTCGACCTGGCCGACCAGGCCGAGCTGACCCACGCACTGGATGCCATGCTGGCGCGCGTGCGCGCAGCGCGGCCGCAGGCGCGCATCGCCGGCTTCACCGTGCAGGCCATGGCGCGCCGCCCGCGTGCGCACGAGCTGATCGTCGGCATCGGCAGCGATCCGCTGTTCGGTCCGGTGGTACTGTTCGGCCAGGGCGGGATCGCGGTCGAGGTGACGGCCGACCAGGCGGTCGCGCTGCCGCCGCTGAACCGCGCGCTGGCCGCCGACCTGGTGTCCAGGACCCGGGTGGCCCGCCTGCTGGCGGGTTTCCGCGATATCCCGCGCGCCGACCTGGACGCGCTGTACGACGTGCTGGTGCGGATCGGCCAGCTGGCTGCGGACCTGCCCGAGCTGGCCGAACTCGACATCAACCCGCTGCTGGCGGATGGCGCCGGCGTGGTCGCGCTCGACGCCCGCATGCGCCTGGCACCGGTGGCCCCCGGCCAGGACCCGTTGGCGCGCCTGGCGATCCTGCCGTATCCGGACCAGCTCGAGCGCCATGTCGACAGCCCGCTCGGGCCGCTCGTGCTGCGGCCGATCCGACCCGAGGATGCGCCGGCGCACCAGGCCTTTTTCCACGCCCTCACGCCGGAAGACGTGCACTTTCGCATGTTCGGCCTGATGCGCGAACTGCCGCCGGCCCAGCTGGCGCGCTTCACCCAGATCGACTACGCGCGCGAAATGGCCTTCATCGCCACCCGCCACGGCGATCGCGGCGACGAGACGCTGGGCGTGGTGCGCGCCGGTATCGACCCGGACGACATCGCCGCCGAGTTCGCGATCGTGGTGCGTTCCGACCTGAAGGGACGCGGCCTGGGCCGTCTGCTGATGGATTGCCTGCTCGACTATTGCCGCGGGCGCGGGCTGGCCCGGGTCCACGGGACCGCGCTGGCGGCGAACACGCGCATGCACGAGCTGGCGCGCGCCTGCGGCTTCCAGCTGCTGCCGGCGGCCGACGGGACGGTCGAGATGGTACTGGTATTGCGCGCCACCGACGAAGGCGGGACAGCATGATGGGCAAGCCCATCCTCATCGTGCAGGGTCATCCGGACCTGGTGCGCCGGCACCTGGCCGGCGCACCGCGCCCAGCCCCAGCAGCAGGACGGCGGCGGCGAGCAGGGCCGCCCCCAGCCATTGGACCGGCGGCGGCGCGAACCGGAACAACGCGGCCAGCCCCGGGTGATACAGGCTCGCGGCCAGCAGACCGAGCGCGCAGGCGCCGATTCCCAGGATCAGCGGATTGCCGACGCGCAGTGCGTCGCGCAGGCCGCCGCGCTGGCGGTAAGCCATCAGGAGCCCGAGATTGCACAGGATCAGCGCCGTGAAGGCCGTGGCGCGCGCTTCGGCCTCCGGCAGCCGGGCCAGCGCCAGCGCGTAGCAGGCGGCCAGCAGCACGGCCGCCCACAGGCCGCTCAGCAGGGCCGCCAGCAGCACGCGGCGGCCCAGCAGCGGCTCGTCATGCGGGCGCGGAGGACGCCGCATCAGGTCGGGTTCCTCGGGTTCGTTCTCGAATGCCAGCGAGCAGGCCGGGTCGATCACCAGTTCCAGGAATACGATGTGCATCGGGTAGAGCAGGACCGGCCAGCCGAGCAGCGGCGGCAGCAGGGCCAGCATCGTGATCGGCACGTGTGCAGCGGCCACGTAGCGCATCGCCTTGCGCATGTTGTCGAAGATGCGGCGTCCGGCGCGCAGCGCCTGCACCAGCGAGGCGAAGCGGTCGTCCAGCAGCGTCAGTTCGGCCGCTTCGCGGGCGACGTCGGTGCCGCGCCGGCCCATGGCCACGCCGACGTCGGCCGCGCGCAGCGCCGGGGCATCGTTGACGCCGTCGCCGGTCATGGCCACCACCGCGCCGCCCTGCTGCAGCGCGCGCACGATGGCCAGTTTCTGGCCCGGCACGATGCGGGCGCACACGCTGACGCCCGCCAGGTGCGCCACCAGTTCGGCGGGCGCCATGTGCGCGATGTCCGGACCGGTGACGGTGCCACCGGCCGGCAAGCCGGCCTGGCGCGCGATCGCCCGGGCCGTTTCGGCGTGGTCGCCGGTCACCATGAGCACGCGCACCCCGGCCTGGAGGCATTGTGCGACGGCGGCGGGGATGTCTTCGCGCAGCGGGTCGGCCAGCGCCACCAGTCCGGTCAGGCGGTACGGCAGCACGCAAGGGTCGTCGGGCCAGGGCGGTGCCAGCGGGCCGGACCCCGCTACCGCCAGCACGCGCAGTCCGGCGCGTGCCAGCTCGCTTGCCGCCTGCAACGCGGCGGCGCACTCCGCGTCGCCGGACACTGGGCGGCATAGCGCGGCGATGGTCTCGGGCGCCCCCTTGGCCCAGGCGCGCACGGCGGCGCCGTCGTCCCAGAGACGGATCAGGGCAGGACGATCCGCCGTCAGGCCGTACTCGCGCACCAAGCGCGGCTGGAACGCCGCGACACCGGCTTGCGGCGGACGCGTCGCCGCCAGTTGCAGCGCGCGGTCGATCGGGTCGTTCGATTCAGGCTTGCTGGCGCGCACCGCGGCTGCCAGCAGCTCACGCATCGCCGGCGGCAGGGCACCGTCCTGCGCGAGGTCATGGCGGCGGCCTTCGCGCCACAGCAGGCGCAGCGCCATCCGGTTCTCGGTCAGGGTGCCGGTCTTGTCGACGCACAGCACCGAGGTCGCGCCCAGGATCTCGATCGCGGCCAGGCGCCGCGTCAGCACCTTTTGCCGCGCCAGGCGCCAGGCGCCCAGCGCCGGCAGCACCGTGAGGATCACCGGGAACTCGGCGGGCAGCACCGACATCGACAGCGCCACGCCGGCCAGCAGCGCCTGCAGCCAGCCGCCACCGCGCAGGCCGAGCAGCAGCACCAGCAACAGGCTGACCGCGATCCCGAGGACGGCCAGGCGCCGTGCCAGGGTGCGGGTCTCGCGCTGCAGCCGCCCGGGTGGCGGAACGATGTGGCCGAGCGCGGCGCCGATGCGTCCCAGTTCGCTGCGCGGGCCGGTGGCGCATACCTCCGCCAGCCCGTTGCCCTGGACGATCAGGGTGCCGGCAAACACCCAGGGCAGGCCTTCGCCGCCGGGCGCTGCGGGCGCGGCATCCACGGTAGCGACGCGTTTGCCGACCGGGACCGATTCGCCGGTCAGCAGCGATTCGTCCACCAACAGGCCGCTGGCTTCGCGCAGCAGGCAGTCGGCCGGCACCCGGTCGCCTTCGGCCAGCACCACCAGGTCGCCACGCACCAGGTCGGACGCCGGTACCCGCAGCTGCCTGCCGTCGCGTATGACGGTGGCGCTGGGCGAGCTGAGGTCGCGCAGGGCTTGCAGGGCATGCTCGGTGCGGCCTTCCTGGTAGAGCGTCATGCCCAGCATCAGCAGCACCATCGCCAGCAGGAACACGCCTTCGCGCGGCTCGCCCAGCACCAGATACAGGGCCGCCGCGCCGAGCAGCAGCAGGAACATGGGCTCGCGCGCTGCCTCGGCCAGGATCACGGGCCAGCCGCGCACGGCGGCGTCCGGCAAGCGGTTGGGGCCATCCGCGGCAAGGCGGCGCGCGGCTTCGGACCGGGACAGCCCGGCCGGCTCGGGCCACGCCTGGCCGGCCTGGACTTCGATCATGATGTCCCAAGGGTCAATGTGCGATCAGGAGCGGCACCGGCGCCCGCGCCAGCAGCGCGCGCGTCACGCCGCCCAGCACCCATTCGCGGTAGCGGCTGTGGCCATAGGCGCCGCAGACCATCAGGCCGGCGCCGCAATCCCGGGCCAGTGCCGCCAGTGCGTGGCCGGCGGTGGACGCCGTGCGCTCGAGCACGACCTCCACACGCACGCCGTGGCGCGCCAGCCAGAGCGCAATGTCGGCGCCGGGCTGCTCGCCGTGCAGTTCGGACAGTTCGTCGGGGTTGACGAGGGCCAGTTTGACGCTGTCCGCCCGCGTCAGCAGCGGCAGCGCCGCCGTGAGAGCGCGCAGCGCCTGCAGGCTGCCGTCCCAGCCGGCCACCGCGGTGCCGGGGATGGACTGGCCCTGGTAGCCCGGCGGCACCACCAGTACCGGGCGCGCGCCGTGCAGGGCGAGGTGCTCGGGCAGGCGCCGCACGCGCGCCGGCAGCCCGGGCTCGCGCTCGTCCTCGTCCTGGCCGAGGATCACCAGATCGGCATAGCGCGACTGCAGCAGCAGGCCGAACTGTGGCACGTCTTCGATCACGCGCGCTTCGAAGGATGCGATGCCCAGGCGCACCGCCTGTGCGCCGGCTTCGTCCAGGCACCGCAACGCGGTGTCGCGCAGGCCGTCGAAGTCGGGCGGCGGCACCGGCGCCGCCATCGACCCGGTCAGGAGGGCGAAATCGAACCAGGAGATGCCGGTGGCGGCGCTGCCGACCACGTGGGCGCCATGCTCCCCGGCCAGCAGGGCAGCGGCGCGCATGCGCGCTTCCTGCCGCGGGCCGCCGTCGATATGGACCACGATCGTCTTGAACATGCTTCCTCCCTTGCCCTTGCCCTTGCCCTTGCCCTTGCCCTTGCATTCGACACGGCGTGCCGCGTTTGGTGCCGCGGCGCGGCGGGTCGGCGATCGGCGTATGACGCCGCTCCAACTTAGAGCGGAGGATCTCCCGGCGCAAGCGGCGCGATTGATTTGCATCAAAAATCTTGAGATCTTCCGCGCACGTCTTGCCCGGCGTGCAAGGCCAGGGACGAATCGGACGTGCGCTGCGTCTATGATGGTCCTGTCCTTACCTGTCGAGGAGGCCATCGTGCAAGCACTTGTCTACCGCGGACCCCGAAAGCGCGCCCTCGAGCAGCGCCCGATGCCGGAGATCCGCCATCCCGAAGACGCCATCGTGCGCCTGACCCGCACCACGATCTGCGGCACCGACCTGCACATCCTGAAGGGCGACGTGCCCACCTGCCAGCCCGGCACCACGCTCGGACACGAAGGCGTCGGCGTGATCCACGCTGCCGGGCCCGCCGTCAGCGGCTTCAGGCCGGGCGACCGCGTCCTGATTTCCTGCATCACGTCCTGCGGGCGCTGCGACTACTGCCGCAAGGGCATGTACTCGCATTGCGTGGACGGCGGCTGGATCCTGGGCAACCGCATCGACGGCACCCAGGCCGAGTTCGTGCGCATCCCGCATGCCGACTTCAGCCTGCACCACATTCCCGACGGCGCCGACGAGGAAGCGCTGACCATGCTCAGCGATATCCTGCCAACCGGCTTCGAGTGCGGGGTCCTGAACGGCAAGGTCGCGCCGGGCAGCAGCGTGGCCATCGTCGGTTCGGGGCCGATCGGCCTTGCTGCGCTGATGACGGCCCAGTTCTTTGCGCCGGCGACGCTGGTCGTCATCGATCCGGACCGCCACCGGCTGGAACTGGCCCGGCGCTTCGGCGCCACTCACGTGCTGGTGCCGGATGCGGACACGCCGGCGCGGGTGAGGGAACTGACCGAGGGCAGGGGCGCCGACACCGTCATCGAGGCGGTCGGCGTGCCGGCCAGCTTCGAACTGTGCGAAGACCTGGTGGCGCCGGGCGGCACCATCGCCAACGTCGGGGTGCACGGCACCAAGGTGGACCTCCACCTGGAACGCCTGTGGTCGCACAACATCACGATCACCACCCGCCTTGTGGACACCGTCACCACGCCGCAACTGCTGAAGGCAGTCACCGCGCGCCGCCTGGCGCCGGCCTCGCTGGTCACGCATCGCTTCCGGCTCGGGGAGATGGATGCCGCCTACGATACCTTCGGCCGGGCCGCTGACACCGGGGCGATGAAGGTGATCATCAGCATCGGACAATGATCAGTGGGGACGGGCCGGAGGCTTGGCCCTGCGGACGCGGCGCGCGGACAGGCCCGGCAGCGGGCGGTAGGTAAGCCGCACGTGCGCGGCCGGCGGCACCATGGGGCGGCACGGCTGGCACAGGACCGCGTCGAGCGCAGTCGCCACCTGCCGGCCGAGCTTGACGTCGCCGCTTTCCACGCGCGGTGCGGTCCGGTGCAGCGCGGAGAGGATTACCGCGTGGTCGGCCCGGCGCGGATGCAGGCAGGCATCGCCCAGCATCTCGAGCAGGGCTTCTTCATGGCGGAAGCCCGCCTCGACGGCGGCGACCAGCCCCGCGAAATGCTGTGCGAATCCGGCATCCGGCTCGGCCTGCGCCGCGGCGACCCGGGCGCGCAGTGCTTTGCGCCCATGGCGCAGCGCGGCGCATGCTGCGGCCGGGGCCATGTCGATAGGGTGGAACCTCATGATTTTCCTCAGCCGATGTCGACGATCATGCGCAGTGTCTGCGGCAAGCCGGATCAGTCGCTTGACGAAGATCAAAGGAGATCACCGTGGATCGCTTGAGCAGCCAGGCCGAACTCCTCGATCGTGTCGCTGCCGGGCTAGAGGCTGGCGGCGCCACGGTGGTCCAGTTCGAGACGCACGTGTCCAGGGTGCTGGTCGCCGGCGGCCAGGCCTTCAAGTTCAAGAAGGCGCTGAAGCTGCCCTTCCTCGACGCCACCACGCTGGAGACGCGCCGCTTCCAATGCGAGGAAGAGTGCCGCCTGAACCGGCGCCTGGCACCCGGGCTGTACCGCGGCGTGGCGGCGGTCACCGGCGACCCGGCCCACCCGGCGCTCGGCGGCAGTGGTGAAGCCATCGAGTACGCGGTCCGGATGCGGGCCTTCGAACAGCAGGCCCTGTGGGGCGTCCGGGTCGCGCAGGACTTGCTCGACGGCGGTGAAGTCGACCGCTTCGCGCAGGTGCTGGCGCGCTTCCACCTCGACGCGCCGAGGGCGCCGGCCGCCAGCGCCTGGGGCGGCGCGGCCCACATCGCGGCGAGCTTTGCGGCCACGCTCGACGACCTGGCCGCCCTGGCGGGCGCCGTGCACGCGGATCGACTGGCCTTCCTGAAGCGATGGGAAGCGCAGGCGCGCGCCGCCCTGGACGAGCGCTTCCGGCGCAGGAAGGCACGGGGCATGATCCGCGAATGCCATGGCGACTTGCATTGCGACAACATCTTGACGATCGACGGCGGCGTGCAGGCCTTCGACTGCATCGAATTCAGCGACAGCCTGCGCTGGATCGATGTGATGGACGACCTGGCCTTTCTGCACATGGATCTGGCCTGCCGCGGCCGCGCGGACCTGGCTGCCAGGCTGTTGAGCCGGTATCTCGAAGCGACGGGCGACTATGCAGGCCTGGCCGTCATGCGCTACTACCGCGTGCATCGCGCGCTGGTACGCGCCAAGGTGATGCTGCTGCGCGCGGCCCAGGACGGCATCGCGCCCGATGCGCGCGAACGCTGCGGGCGGGAAGGCCAGGCCTACCTTGTTTTCGCCCAGCGCTGTACGCGCCCGGGACGGGCAGTCGTCATGGCCACGCACGGCTGTTCAGGCAGCGGGAAGACCACTTTTTGCCGCCTGCTGGTCGAGATCCTGGGCGCGGTCCAGCTGCGCTCCGATGTCGAGCGCAAGCGGCTCTACGCGCAGGCCCGGCCCACCGTCCTGTACGGCATGGCGGCAACGCGCCGCACGTATGCGGTGCTCGCTGACCTCGCCACGGAAGTCGTTGCGGCGGGCTGGCCCGTGGTCGTCGATGCCGCCTGCCTGGCCGCGGCGCAGCGCGCGTCGTTCCGGGCGCTGGCGGCGGACCTGGCCGTGCCGTTCTTCCTGTTCGACATGCGCGCCGAACCCGCAACGATGCGCGCCCGTATCCTGGCACGCCGGCGCGAGGGGCGGGATGCATCGGACGCCGATCTTGCCGTGCTCGAGCGCCAGCTCGCGCAGGACGAGGGGCTGGCGCCGGCCGAGCTGCGGTCCGCCATCGTCATCGACACCGGGACCGGCATGACCGTGGAGCGCGCTCGGCGCGCCTGTGCGCCGATCCAGGCAACCCTGGAGAACCAGGACTGAGCCGTGCACGACTTGCGCCGGCGCTGCCCCATGCACCTGAAGATAGCCGTTCATTTTCTTCGTGCCGCGCGCATGATAAGGTTTTCAGGCTGATGGTTGGACAATGCAGTCGTCATGAACCGGAACATCCCCACTTCGATCCACAGCCGCCTGAAGGATCTGCTCGACCACTTGCCCGCCGGTGTCGTGCTGCATGCCGCTGACGGGCGCATCCTGTGCGCCAACCGCATGGCTTGCGAGCTCCTGGAGCAGCACCTCGACCAACTGATCGGTACCGAATCGAACGCCGCGGCATGGAACTTCGTGCGCCCCGACAACACGGCAATGACGCCGGACGAGTATCCGGTGAATGTCGTACGGCGCACGGGCACCAAGGTGTCGGACCTGATTGTCGGGGTGCAGACCGGCGGCCGCGAGCCGGTGCGCTGGCTGATCTGCAATGCGTATGCCGAACTGGACGAAGCATCGCGCTTGCGCCGGGTCGTGGTCTGCTTTACCGATTGCACCGCACTCAAGCGCGCCAAGCGCCGCCTGCAGAAGTCGGAACAGCGGCTGCAGCTCGTGCTGCAGGGTTCGACCGATGCCTCCTGGGACTACGATTTCGTGACCGACGAGGTTTACTATTCCGACCGGTGGTGGCAGATGCTCGGGCGCCGTCCGGGCGAACTGCCGGCGGACCGGGATGTCTGGCGCACATTGCTGCACCCGGAAGACAGACCCGTGGTCGAGGATTTCCTGCGCAGCCTGCTCGACGGCGCAAGCGACAGTTACAGCATCGAATTCCGGCTGCGCCACCGCGATGGGCACTACGTGCCGGTGCTGTCGCGCGGCTTCGTGCTGCGTGGCGCCGGGGGCCGGGGACTGCGCATCTCCGGCACCAATACCGACCTGACCGAACGCAAGGCGGCCGAACAGCGGATCTATGAACTGGCACACTTCGACCAGTTGACCGGTCTGCCCAACCGGCAACTGCTGGTCGAGGAGCTGCACAAGACGCTGGTGCGTTGCGCCCGTTCGCGCCGGCTCGGTGCGCTGCTCCTGCTCGACCTGGACAATTTCAAGCTGTTGAACGACACCATGGGCCACGAGGCAGGCGACCTGCTGCTGCGCGAAGTCGCGCGGCGCCTGGCCCTGGTGGCGCGCGAGAGCGACCAGGTGGCGCGGCTGGGCGGCGACGAGTTCGCGCTCGTGCTGGAAGATCTGGGGTGTTCGGTGAGCGATGCCGTGACCGAAACCAACCATGTCCTCGACAAGCTCGTGGCCGGGTTGGGCGAGCCGTATGCCTTGCCCGGGGGCGTGTTCGCGAGTACGCCCAGCGTCGGCGTCGTGGTGTTCGACGGCGTCTCCGCCGACATCGAGACCCTGCTCAAGCAGGCTGACCTGGCCATGTACCAGGCCAAGGCCGAGGGCCGCAACAAGGTGCGCTTCTTCGACACCGGCATGCAGGTGGCGGCAGACAACCAGGCCGCGCTGGAAAGCGCCTTGCGCCAGGGCCTGTCCGGCCGGCAGTTCGTGCTGTACTGCCAGCCGCAATTCGATGCCGCAGGACGGCCGGTGGGGGCCGAGGTGCTGGTGCGCTGGCGGCGCGCGGACGGCAGCGTGACCGGGCCCGACGACTTCATCGGCCTGGCCGAGTCGTCCGGGCTGATCGTGCCGCTCGGGCGCCACGTGCTCGAGGAAAGCTGCCGTGCGCTGGCGCGCTGGCGCGACGATCCCGGGCTGGCCTGCCTCAAGCTCGCGGTGAACGTCAGCGTGCACCAGCTGCGCAATCCGGATTTCTTCCATGACGTGGCCAGCCTGCTGGCATTGACCGGTGCGCCGCCGCAGTACCTGTGGCTGGAACTGACCGAAAGCGTGTTTGCCGAGGACGTGGCCGACATCATCCAGAAAATGCATGCCCTGCGCAGCCTGGGCCTGCATTTTTCGCTCGACGATTTCGGCACCGGCTATTCCTCGCTTGCCTATCTGAGGCGCTTTCCGCTCGCGGCATTGAAGATCGACCGCTCTTTCGTGCACGACGTCCACCTCGATCCCGACGCCGCGCCGATCGTGGAGGCCATCATCGCCCTCGCGCACAAGCTCAAGCTCGACATTGTCGCGGAAGGCGTGGAGCATGAGGAGCAGCGCGATTTCCTGCTCGACGGCGGCTGCGGCGCCCTGCAGGGTTACCTGCTGGGCCGGCCGATGCCGATCGCGGATTTCGAACGCATGTTCAGTGCCGCCCGGCCAGCCCGTCCGCCGTCGGCCGGCCGCGATGCGCGGCCCAACTGATTGCCCGGCTGCGGCACGAGAGCGACTGGCCGGGGTTCGATCGACACCTGTTGCCTGGCACTGGTGAGCAAAAAGGCAAGCCCGTCGGTCCGCAGGCACGGCACCAGGAAGGCCTGCGTCCTGCAAAAGCGGACTCGAGAAATTAATCCCGCCTTAATCTTGCGCGCTTAACGTGCCTGAAACTCAACAACAGGAGAGAGCAGTGCCCGAATTACTGGCAGTCACGGATCGCGTGTGCGCCGCCTCCGACCCGGGTGCAGGCGCGGGCAGCAGCTACCGTCTCGAATGGATCGCCCCCGGCCACCCGGAACGACCCGCCCTCGAAGCCTTCATTGCGGCGGAATTTTCCCGCGTCTATGGTGCCCGGGTGCAGCATTTCTGCCGCATGCTGGCCGGCTGCCGGGATGCCTGCGGCCGCTGGGTCGCCGCGCTCGGCTACTCGCTGGCGCGCGACGGCAGGCTGTTCCTGGAGCAGTACCTGGACGGGCCGGTCGAAACCGGCATCGCGCAACGCATCGGAACGCCGGTCGCGCGCACCGATATCGTCGAAGTCGGCAACCTGGCCGGTACCAGCGTGGGCGCCGCGCGCGCCCTGATCGTGTTCATGACCCGCCACCTGCACCAGCAGGGCCTGGTATGGGTGACGTTCACCGCGACCCGCACATTGCTGAATTCGTTCGCGCGGCTCCGGCTGGTGCCGACTGTGCTGGCCGAAGCGGATCCCGCGCGCCTGCATGACGCCGGCCGCGACTGGGGCACTTATTACACGAGCAGACCGCAGGTCATGTTCGGCAACATCGGATACGGCCATGCGCAACTGGCTCGCTGACCGCGGGGCGGATGCGCCGGTGCTGGCCGGTCCCGACGGCGTATGGCGCGCAGCGGCGCTGCAACAACGGGTCGAGGACATCGCCGCCGTCCTGCGCGCGCGCTTCCGCCCCCACGCCGCCATCGCGATCCTGGCCGACAACAGTCCCGACTGGATCGCCGCCGACCTGGCGGCGCACGAGGCCGGCATGACGCTGGTGCCGCTGCCGTCCTTCTTCACGCCGGCGCAATGGCATCACGTGGTCGGCGCCGCGGCGGTGGAGGGCCTGTTCTGCATGGGCCCCGAGCATGCCGCGATGCTCGGTTTCGCCGAAGGCATGGCGTGCCCGGGTAGCCTGCTGCTGCATGCGCGCAGCCTGGCGGACAGTGTCGTGCCGGCCGGGGTGCAGAAAATCACCTTCACCTCCGGCACCACGGCCCAGCCCAAGGGCGTCTGCCTGACGCCGGGCCAGCAATGGGAGCTGGGCGGCGTGCTGCGGGACATGCTGGCGCCGCTGGCCATCCGCCGCCACCTGAACCTGCTGCCGCTGTCGGTGCTGCTGGAGAACATCGCGGGGGTGTACACGGCCTTGCTGTCCGGCGCCGTCAACATCTGCCTGCCGCTCGCGCGCACCGGCCTGAGCGGGGCGTCCGGCTTCGATCCCGCGACCTGCCTGGACACCATCGCCGCCGAGCGCGCCGAAAGCGTGATCCTGCTGCCGCAGATGCTGCAGGCGCTGGTCGCGGTGGCCGCGCCGGGCGACCCGCGCATCGCCACGCTGAAATTCATGGCGGTCGGCGGCGCCAAGACGCCGCCCAGCCTGATCGCCGCGGCACGCGCCAAGGGCTTCCCGGTATACGAGGGCTACGGCTTGTCCGAATGCGGTTCCGTGGTGGCGCTCGGCCTGCCGGGCGCGGACCGCGCCGGCAGCGTCGGCCGTCCCTTGCCGAACCGGCGCGTGCGCATCGCGGCCGACGGCGAGATCGAGGTCGGCGGCGGCACCATGGCCGGCTACCTGGGCGCGCCGCCGCCCGGCGACGCCTGGCTCGGCACCGGCGACCTCGGCCATCTCGACGGCGACGGCTTCCTCTTCATCGACGGGCGCAAGAGCAATGTGCTGGTGACCGCCTACGGACGCAACGTGTCGCCGGAATGGCCGGAGTCGGCCCTGCTGGGCACCGGCATCATTGCCCAGGCGATGGTGGTGGGCGATGCGCGGCCGTTCCTGGCGGCGGCCATCGTGCCGCTGCGCGCGGACCTGCCGGACGCCGCGCTCGAGGATGCGGTCGCGAAGGCCAACCGCGAGCTGCCCGACTACGCCCGGATCCGGGCCTGGTTCCGCACCACGCCCTTTGGCGAAGCCGACGGCACCGCCACAGCCAACGGCCGCTTGCGCCGCGCCGCAGCCTTCGAGCGCTGCCGCGCCCGGATCGAACACATTTACCAGACTGATGGAGATTGACATGCAGTTCTACGACATCCTGCTCCAGCGTACCGAACAGGACCGGCAACAATTGTTTGCGGCACCGGTGATCCAGGACGCGCTGCGCGGCGACATCGTCACCGCCCAGTACATCGCCTTCCTGACCCAGGCCTACCACCACGTGAAGCACACCATCCCGCTGCTGATGGCCTGCGGCGGGCGTCTCGGCGAATCCCATGCCTGGCTGCGCACCGCGGTGGCCGAGTACATCGAGGAAGAACTCGGGCACGAGGAATGGGTGCTGTCCGACATCGCGGCCTGCGGCGGTGACGCGCAACAGGTCCGCCATGGGCGCCCGCATCCCGCCACCGAGACCATGGTCGCCTATGCCTACCACCAGATCGACCGCGGCAACCCGGTCGGCTTCTTCGGCATGGTGCATGTGCTGGAAGGAACCAGCACGGCGCTGGCGACCCAGGCCGCCGAAACCATCCGGACGGCGCTGCAACTGCCGCAGGAAGCGTTCAGCTACCTGACTTCGCACGGCAGCCTCGACCTCGGTCACGTCGCGTTCTTCAAGGACTTGATGAACCGGCTCGATCAGCCGGCCGACCAGGAAGCGGTGGTGCACTGCGCCCGGATGATCTACCGCCTGTACGGCGACATCTTCCGCAGCCTGCCGCGCCGGGCCGATTTGTTCCAGGAGGCTTGAATGGCACGACAGAAGTGGCGCCTGGTACTGACCGGCGCGTCCGGCGGCATCGGCCAGGCAATCGCGCAGGCGCTGGCGCCGCAGTGCGAATCGCTGGTGCTGGTCGGCCGCAATGCCGACGCCCTCGGCATGCTGGAGCAACAGCTGCGCGGGCACACGGTGCGCATCGTCAAGGGCGACCTGACGCAGGCCGCGACGCTGGACCAGGTCGCGGAAAGCGCGCGCCTGCTCGGCGGCGCCAGCCTCCTCATCAACAATGCCGGCGCCAACGACTTCCACGCCTTCCAGACCCAGGATGCGGCGGCTCTGCGCGGGCTGCTGGACACCAACCTGCTGGCGCCGATGCTCCTGACGCAGCGCCTGCTGCCGCAACTGCGCCAGGCGGGACAGGCGAGCGAGGCGCAGGTGGTGAACGTCGGCTCGCTGTTCGGCTACCTCGGCTATCCGGGCTTTGCCGGCTATTGCGCCAGCAAGGCCGGCCTGCGCGGTTTTACCCAGGCGCTGCGGCGCGAGCTGGCCGACACCGGCATCCGCGTGCGCCATTTCATCCCGCGCGCCACCGACACCACCATCAACAGCGCCGCGGTCAAGGCGATGAACGCCGAGATGAACGTGCCGACCGACAATCCGGTGCAGGTTGCAGCCCAGCTGCTGCGCTTCCTGCCCGGCAGCGCCTGGGAGCACAAGCCCGGCCTGAAGGAAGCGCTGCTGGTGCTGGTCAACCAGCTGCTGCCGGACGTGCCCGACCGGGCGATCCGCGGCCAGCTTGCCTTGATCCGCAAATACCTGCCTGAATGAACGACGAGACCATCATGAAAAAAATTATGTGTTCCATGCTTGCCGCGGCGGCAGGCGCCGCCGTCCTGGGCAGCGCCAGCGCGGCGCCGGTCGACGATGCCGTCGGCCAGCTCCAGCACCGCTGGGAAGAAGTCAAGTACGGCAGCGCACCGCGCGACCAGGAACAGCGCTTCGCGGCCCTGGCCACCGAAGCCGACCAGGCGCTGGCGCGCTTTCCCGACCGCGCCGAGATGCTGATCTGGCACGGCATCATCGTCGCCAGCTACGCCGGCGCCAAGGGCGGTCTGGGCGCGCTGGGCCTGGCCAAGGATGCGCGCAAGGATTTCGAGGCGGCGCTGAAGATCGATCCGCAGGCCCTGAACGGCTCCGCCTACACCAGCCTGGGCAGCCTGTATTATCAGGTGCCGGGCTGGCCGATCGGTTTCGGCGACGACAAGAAGGCGGTGGCCAACCTGAAACAGGGGCTGGCGATCAATCCGAACGGCATCGACGCCAATTTCTTCTACGGCGACTACCTGTTCCGCAACGGCGATCCGGCGGGCGCAGAGCAGTATCTGCGCAAGGCGCTGCAGGCGCCGCCGCGCCCGGGGCGCAAGCTGGCCGACGAAGGACGGCGCCGGGAAATCGACGCGTTGCTTGAAAAAATCGCCGCCCAGCGCAAATAATCGGGTAATCGGTTCTGGAGTAAAAATTGCGGATATTGCTGGTCGAAGATGACGCGTCGCTGGCCTCGGGGCTGAAGCTCGCGCTCGAGCGCGCGCGCTACACGGTCGAGCACGTCGGGGACGGGGTCCAGGCGGGGGCGGCGCTGTCGGACAACGAGTTCGACCTCGCGGTCCTCGACCTCGGCCTGCCCGGCATGGACGGCATCGAGGTCCTGGCGCGACTGCGGCGCAGCGGCAATGCGATTCACGTGCTGGTGCTGTCGGCGCGCGACGCCGTGCGCGACCGCATCCAGGCGCTCGACCTGGGCGCCGACGATTACCTGATCAAGCCCTTCGACGTCGATGAACTGCTGGCGCGGCTGCGCGTGCTCGAACGGCGCCGCTCCGGCCTGTCGGTCAACCAGCTGCAGTTCGGCGAGCTGCAGCTCGACCTGGCGGCGATGTCGGTACGCTGGCAGAGCAGGGAAGTCGAGGTCCAGCACCGCGAGTTCATGCTGCTGCGCCGCCTGATGGAATCCCCCAACAAGGTGTTCAGCCGCCAGGAGCTGGAAGAATCGATCTATGGCTGGGGCGACGGCGTGGCCAGCAATGCCATCGACGTCTACGTGCACCACCTGCGCCGCAAGATCTGCCCGGAAGTCATCCGCACCGTGCGCGGCCTCGGCTACCGCATCGGCAAGGCCGAGGCATGAGGCCGGCCCGGTATTCGATCCGCCAGCGCCTGGTGCGCCGGACCATGGTGTGCATGCTGCCGATCCTGGGCGCCATCCTGCTTGCCGCCCACCAGTTTGCACGCCACGAATCGAACGAATTCTTCAGTGCCCGGCTGGCGAGTTCCGCGCGCGTGCTCGAAGCGCTGACGGCGCGCCAGCTGGAAACCGCCACGGTCGCGAGTCCCGTCGAGATCCCGATTCCCAGGGCGGTCGGCTTTTCCGGCGGCCCGAGCGCCCTGGGCCATCCTTACGAGCACAAGATCGCTTTCCAGGTCTGGCGCGCCGACGGCGCACTGCTGGCACGGTCGGCCTCGGCGCCCGCCGAGTCGCTGGCCCCGTTCGTACAGGGCTTCAGCCAGAAGCGCCTGGGCGACACGCTGTGGCAGGTTTTCGCCCTCAAGTCGGGGCAGGTGTGGGTGATCGTGGCCGAAAAGGACGAGGTGCGCGAGGAGATGGTGGAACAGCTGGGCACCGCGGTGCTGGTGCCGGTGCTGGTCGGCGGCATCCTGCTGGTGGTGGCGGTCAACCTGGTACTGTCGACCAACCTGGCGCCGCTGCGCAAGCTCGCCGATGCCATCGCGCGACGCGAACCGGAATCGCTGGCGCCGGTCGAACTGACCGGCCTGCCCGATGAACTGATGCCGGTGGCCGACGAATTGAACAGCCTGTTGCAGCGGGTGCGCCGTGCCTTCGAGCGCGAGCAGCAGTTCATCGACGCCGCCGCGCACGAAATCCGCACGCCGATCGCGGCGGTGCAGCTGCATGTGCAGAACGCGATGCGCGCGCACGACGAGGGCGAACGTGCCCGCTCGATGGCCGAGGCCAGCGCCGCGCTCAGGCGCACCACGCTGCTGGCCGAGCAGCTCCTCACCTTCAGCCGGCTTGCCTCCAAGACCGACCTCGTGCTGCACGAGACCGTGTCGCTGGCCGGTGTCTGCCGCGAAGTGATCGAACTCGAGGAACCCCTGCTGGCACGCCGCGGCCAGTCGCTCGGCCTGAGCGCGCCGTGCGACCACTTGGTCGAAGGCGACCCGTTCCGCCTGCAGCAGTTGCTGCGCAACTTGATCGACAATGCGTCGCAGCACGGCGTGCCCCATGGCGACATCGACGTGGCCCTGTCCGGCGACGGCAGGAGCGTGTCGCTGCAGGTGTCGAACGACGGAGAGCCGGTGCCCGAGAGCGAGGTCGAGCAGGTGTTCCGGCCCTACTACCGGCTGCAGCCGGCCGCGATGCAGGGCGCCGGCCTGGGCCTGAGCATCGTCCGGGAGATCGCGAACCAGCACGGGGCCAGGGTCTCGATCGGCCGCAAGGCGGACGGCCAGGGCTGCGTCGTGACGGTGGCGTTCCCGCTGCCGGCCGCCAGGCCGACGGGCAGCGCGGCGGCCGTGGAGGAACCGCCCCAGCGGCGGCTGGCACGGCCCGGCGCCGCTACCGGGGCTTGAGCAGGACCAGCCCCGTGCTGGCGCGGGCGACGATGCTGCCATCGTCGGAGATCGCCTGTCCCGCGTACAGCACCAGCCCCTCCGGCGCGCCGACCAGCAGGCTGTTCAGGTCGACCACGCCCTGCGCGCGGGTCCACAGGTAGGCGCGCCCGTTGAAGCCGCCGACCACTTGCCCCAGATTGTTCAATCCCAGTACGCTGGTTGCGATGTCGGGCCTGCCCGCGCCGATTTCGGTCAGCCCGTTTTCCGGGGTCCAGATGAAGCCGTGCGGGAGATCGACAAAGTCGCGCACATTGAGGATGACCATGTCGTGGTCGTTGATTTTTTCCGCCAGGGTCCGGTAAGGAATGCCGGCCCCGAGGTCGACCAGCCCTTCGCGGGGTGTCCACAGAAAGGCGTGCGCGGGCACCGCAGGATTGCCGAAAGAGGTGGCGCCCACCACGTGGCCTGCTGCATTGATATCGCTGGCGATGTTGAATTCGTTGTAATAGCGGGTAATGGCTTGCATGCCGCCCTGCGGGGTCCACCTGAAGACCTGCAGCGAGTCGCCGCCCGTCAGTCCGGCGACCATGCCCGCGTCATTGATGACCTGTCCATAGGCGGACAGGTCGAGTGTGCCGATGTCGGCCAGCCCGGTTTGCGGACGCCAGATGAATGTATGCCAGTTACCCGATTTCGCGGGCGCGAACACGGCACCGCCGGTCACTTCGCCCCTGTTGTTGATGGCGTAGCCGCCGGACTGGCCGCGCAATGGGCCGCTGAGGTCGACCATGCCCGTCTGTACACTCCAGCGGTAGGCGTGCGAGAACGCGCCGGCGGGGTTGAGCGTGGCGCTGCCGGTGACCTGGCCCAGGTTGTTGACGCCCACGGCCGTCGCGCTGCCGCCGCCCAGCGAGCCGATGTCGCGCACGGTACTGCCGTCGTAGAACCTCGCGCGGCGGCGCAGGTCGTCCACGATCTCGGTGAACGCCACCTGGCCCCTGGCGTTGATGTCGATCCCGTAGACCCCCTGGGCGGTGCTCAAGGGGACGATCCGGTAGCCGGCCGGCGGCTGTGCGGACGCCGCGTCGGCCACTGCCGCCAGGGCGGTCATGAACATGACCACGAGAGTGGATGACAAGCACCGGCTCCAGTGTCCGGGCTGTCGGGAAACAGGTTTGGTCGTCGCTTGCATGGTGTCCTCCTGTGCGGTCGGTGACTAGGTCCGTGTCGTCGATGTCGGCGATGTACGGTACGATCGCCGTCACCGCTTCCTGCTCATGGTGCCGGCGTCCAGCCCTGACCGAGGCGCTGGATGAACGGTGGAATCCTGTAGTTGCGCGTTCCCGGCGGCGGTTCGAGCCGCGCCGTCCGGCACGATCGGACATTCTCTACGGTATGACACAGGCTCGCCAGGATCTGGTAGGCATCGTTGATGTCGAGTCCGGCGGCGACGGTCCAGCCTGCCGGCAGGACGAGCAGCCGGTTCAGGTCGACCAGATGCCCGCGCACGTAGATGAAGCCGCGCTGGGCCGTGTCGTTTGCCCGCTGGCTGTAGCCGACCACGACGCCGGCATTGTTGATGGCGAAGGCATTCGCGGCCTGTCCGCCAAGCGTGCCGACGTCGGTCATCCTGCCGCCGGCATACAGGAAACCGCGTACGCCGGCCTGGCCCACCGGCGGCGAGGACACGCCAACGGCCTGGCCGTGGTCGTTGATGTCGAGGGCGAAGCTCCATGGGCCGCCCAGCGTGCCCAGATCGGTCAGGCGTCCATTTTCGTAGATGAATGCGCGTTCGCTCTCGCTGCCATCCGGGTTGCGCAGCCCGGCCCGTCCGGCGACCTGGCCACGAATGTTGACGGCTGAAGCGAGACCGGTGGTGCCGCCTGCGAAGCGCGGCAGTAGCTGCAGGCTGCCGTTGCGATACAGGAAAGCCCAGCTCAGGCTGGTATTGGGTCTGCCGTTGACCGAACCCACGACCCAGCCCGCATCGTTGATGCCGCGCGCGTACGAATAGCTGTAGTCGGGCGCCGCCGCGCCGATATCGACCAGCGCCCCGCCGACGTAGGCATAGGCCCGCATGGACGAGGCGTTGATGGTGATGTCGTCCCGGTTGTTGATGGAGAGCACGTCCGCATAACCGGATGGGGACGGCAGGCGGCGTACGCCGGATTCGGACCAGACGCCCACGTAGTCCGGTCCCGACACGCCCACGTGGCCGGCGTCATTGATGGCGATGCCGCCGGTGTCCTCGGGCAGCCAGGTAATGGTGTAGACAGGCTCGGCAGCGGCCAGCAGCGGCAGCGTCAGCGCCGCGGCGGTAACGCCGTGCCCGAGCCATCCATGGGTTCGATCCACGAAGGCCTCCAGCTGAATGACCGCCAGTCCGGGCGCTCCGGGCGCGTGGACTGGCGCGGTTGCAAAATCGATATGGCTATTGGATGCCGGCTTTTCGGATTGCTTGCCGGCCGCGAGCAAGATGTCTTGAAGATGTTTGCGCTGAATCGATGTGCAAGATCGCTGCGCGATGCGTGTGCCGGATCGGTGGCAGTTTCTCCTGCCGATCGACTTCTTCCATCGGCGGGTGCGGTCCTTGCTGCGAGCGGTACCGGCACGGAAGCCTGATCGTCATGGGCAGGGACAGGGACACGCGGCTGCGCACCGGCGCGCGAGCCTGCCAACGATCGCCAGCCCGGCCGCCAGCATTGCCATGGAGGTCGGCTCTGGAACTGCCGGCACCTGGGCATAGGCCGCAGTGGCGAACTCGAGCCATCCGGTGAGTTCGGCGCCCGCCGAGTTCAAGGTCACCGACAGGGTGTCGGACGACGCGATGTCGCTGGACAGGCCGTCGCTCTCGACGACGATGATGCCGTTGTCATCCCGGATCACACCATTGATGGCCACATAGGAAAACAGGCCCGGCGTGCCGGGCGCACTGGCATTGGCGACGGCATCGATGCTGAATGTGACCTCGGTATGTGGCGCGAGAACGAAGTTACGGAAAATGTCGGTGAAGGTCTCGCCTGAACCGTTCATGATGGAGACCAGCGAACTGGCGCTCGTGAGTGTGGCGTTGCTGGCAAGATGGCTGTCGGCGGTGTCGATCAGTACCTGGATAGGACCGCCGGCGCTGCCGGCCTGTGCCGAATCGCGCACGCCGCCGCTGTCGTCGCGCAGGAGCGCATACGCGCCTGTCGAGCCATCGAGGAAACGGACACCGGCCTCCACGCCGTCATAGGGGGTGAGATCGACTATCTGAAGGCGGAAGGCACCGAACGACGAAGACGCGCTCGCTTGTGCCGAAGCACCGGTTGCCGCGCCCAGCATGGTCACCGAGAGAAGCGCTGCCATCGCAACACGTAGGGAATGTTTCATGATCTGCTCCAATGATCTGTTCCGTTGACAGACGCCCGGCGCGGCCCTGCGCGGCATCGTGGTCGGCTCGCCTGGGACCGCGCCAGGCGTGCTAGATAGAACTATCTGGCAAGCCAGCCGACCTTACTCGACTATAGGAAGCAATATCATTTTTTTATTTAACAGGGGTCAAACATGTTTATGCGCCTGTCATGGTGCGCAGCCTGGCCAAGCCGGACATCAGCAGGGTGACCAGGCACGGCATCGTCCTACCGATGACGCTGACACCGTACCGGTACAATCGCAGCCATTGAAACTTTCCGGCACCGCGACGCACGCATCCATGTTATCCAGACCAAACCGCTTTCTTCTCAACCTTCTGGCAGCATGTTGCGTACTCGTATCGGGTCCCGCTACGTCCGCGGGCGACGCCGCGGTCCACCGAAGCGAGGATGTGCGGATCGACGTGACGCGTTCCAGGGACGTGATCAAGGTGCGCGCCGACTTTCTTGTCGCGGTCAGCGCACAGGAAGCGTTCGCCGTCCTCACCGACTACGATCACATGCGTGACTTCCTGCCCGGGGTGGTGGAGAGCCGGGTGGTCCAGCGTTCGGCGGATAAGCTGCTGGTGTCGCAGTCGCTGCGGCTGCGCCTGGGCTTTTTGTCCCTGCCGGTCGACAGCGTTCGCTCGGTTGCACTGGAGCCGCCGTACAGGCTGGTCTCCCGTGCGGTATCGGGCACGATCAGCAAGGCGGAGGTGGTGACCACCCTGAGCGAAGATCGCGGCAAGACCCTGGTGACCTACGAGAGCGCGGCCGAGGTGAGCAGCTGGCTGCCGGAAGCCATCGGGACGGCGATCGTCGGCAGGCAGGTGCGCGAGCAGTTGACCAGTATGCGCGCCGAGATGCTGCGGCGGCAGGGCGCCACCGGCACCAAGCGGTGACGAGGCCTTCTCCCGCAGCGGGCCGCTAGCGTTTCAGCGCCAGGACGAGCACGCCCGCGGCCACTAGGCCGATCCCGCCCCAGTCGCGCAGCGACGGCCGCTCGCCCAGGAACACGACCGCGAACACAGCGACCAGCACCAGGCTGAACTTGTCGACCGGCGCCACTTTCGATGCTTCGCCAATCTGGAGGGCGCGGAAGTAACAGACCCAGGACGCGCCGGTGGCGAGTCCGGACAGCACCAGGAACAACCAGGTGCGTGCCGGCAGGGCGAACGGATTCGACCATTTGCCGGCGTACACGACAAAGGCGGCCAGGACCACGATGATGACCGCCGTACGCACCAGCGTGGCGAGGTCGGAATCGACGCCCCGGATACCGAGTTTGGCGAAAATCGCGGTCAGTGCGGCGAAGCTCGCCGACAGGATCGCCCAGTAAAACCATGCATTCGGATGTGCCAAAACCATTCTCCTTCGAGGATTCTGCGCGCCGGCCTCCCCAAACGGGCAAAGCGGACGGTACCGGGAATGCCGGCGCCGGCGCGCGACCGCCTAGAAGCGATACTGGATGCCGGTCGTCAAACCGCTCTGGGTCGATGCGCTGCCCAATTCGTCGCGCGACAGCCCGATCGCCTGCCCGTGCGCCGCGCGCGCATGGGCCGCGACGGCATACAGGGTCGTCCGTTTGGACAGCGACACCATCCCGCGCAGCACCAGCATGGTCGGGTCGGCATCCCGGCTGGCAGGCAGGTTACGGGTATCGATGTGGTAGGCCGCGCCGGTCAGCGTCACGTTGCCGACCAGGTAGCTTACGCCCGCCCAGTAAGTGTTGGCGCGCAGGTCCGCCCTGGCCGGCGTGGCGGAAGCGAGTTCGAAGCCGCGCATCGCCATGGTCGTGCGCCAGCGGCCCCACTGGTAGGCCGCGCCCAGGTGATAGGCGCGGGTCCGGTCGCGGGCGCCGCCGGCGGGCAGGGCGTTGCCGTTGACCTGTTCGAGGGTCGCCATGAAGGCGAGGCCGTCGCCGGACCATGTGCCGCCGACGGCATATTTGCGGCCGTCGGCCGCGTGCGCCGCCTGTTCGCCGAGGCCGACGGTGGCGCCGTAGGTGAAGCCGCCGCTGTGGCCCGTGTATTTGATCAGGTTGTCGAAGGCGGTCGTCATGCCGTATTTCGACGCGCCGGTGGCGCTGCCGGTGGTCGCCCACGAGTAGTTCGGTGCATAGCCCATCGGGTCGAACTTGCTCACCAGGTCGTAGGTCGTGGTGAAGGAACGCCCGATCACGATGCGTCCGAGGCTGCCCTCGAGGCCGACATTCGCCTGGCGCTTGAACAGCGGGCCGCCGCCGGTGTCGCCGGTATCCATGCCGATGGCGCCTTCGAGGTTGAATACGGCCTTCAGGCCCGCGCCCAGGTCTTCGCTGCCGCGAAATCCCCAGCGCGAGGTGTTCTTGCCGCCCGAAACCACGCGCACCACGCTGCCGTCGCCTGGCGCGGCATGGTTCGCGTACTCGATGCCGGCGTCGATGATGCCGTAGATCTGGACGTCGCTCTGGGCCTTGGCGGCCGGGTCCAGGAAAAGCGCTGCCATGACGGCGAGCGCGAGGGCCGACTTCTTCATGCTTGTCTCCATTGTGATGATTTTTTTTCGCGCCGGTCGCAGCGCCGGCGGCTTGTACGTCTGTTCTAGGTAAAGCGGAACAGCACCTGCGGTGTATCGACCAGCACGATGCGCCGTTCGTCGGGGTCCGGCAGCCAGGTGTCGAGCGCTTGCCAGGTCGACCCGTAGTCGGCGTTTTTCTCGAACTGGGTATGCGGCCAGTCGCTGCCCCACAGCAGGCGCTCCATGCCGAAGGCGCGGCGCAGCAGCGGGATCGCGTCGAGGGCGACCTGCTGGCCGCGTCCGCCCGCGCCGTTGCGGTAGGCGCCCGACAGCTTGACCCAGACCCGCCGCGTCGACGCCGCGTCCAGCAGGAAGCGGAAGCCCGGATCATTCACGCCGAGCGCCGGGTCGGGGCGGCCGAAGTGGTCGACCACGACGTTGACGCCGGCATCCAGCAGCGGCTGCAGCACGGCCGGCAGGCGGCCGGCTTCCCGGTGCACCTCGACCTGCCATCCCAGGTCCGCGACCTGCTGCAGGAGCGCGCGCCAGCGCGCATCCGCGAAGTCGGGCACGGCGGCGTTGCCGACCAGGTTCAGGCGGATGCCGACGACGCCGGCGGCATCCATGCCGGCCAGCGCGTCCGGGGCGGCGTCGGCGCCGACCACCGCGATGCCGCGCAGGCGTCCGGGCACGCGCTGCAGGCCTGCCAGCAGATAGCTGTTGTCGGTGCCCAGGAAGCTGGGTTGCACCAGCACGCCGCGTGCGATGCCGTGCCGGTCGAGCATGCCGAGGTAGTCGTCGAGCAGGGCGTCATGGTCCGGTGCGTAGCGCCGCACGTTGGCCAGCTTGAGGCCGCGCTGGAAGATATGGGCATGGGTGTCGATGGCTGCCATGGGCGGATGCTCCTCAGGCCTCCTGATGCCGGCACAGGCGGGCAGCAGCAAAGGCAGGATGGCGCCGGCCAGGCCCATGTTGAATTGGCGTCGTTTCATGCGGTGTGATCGCTAAGGTAAAAGTGAGGACCATGTTTCGCTCAGTGCGGGGATGCGGATCCGGCGAGATCCTTGCCGCGGGTTTCCGGCAGCGCGAGGACGGCCAGGGCCACGAGTGCATACGCGATCCCGGCATCCACGCCGATCGCGGTACCGAGCGGCATGTTGCCGCTCATGTGGCCGACCAGCACCGGGAAGCCGGCCGACATGATGCGGCCGAAGTTGTAGCAGAAGCCGACGCCGGCGCCGCGCATGTCCGCCGGATACAGTTCGTTGAACAGCGCGCCCAGGCTGGCCGGGATGCCGGCGGCGAAGAAACCGAGCGGAAACCCGAGCAGCAGCATGGCGGTGTCGCCCAGGTCGAGGAAGACGTAGGCCTGGACGGTGACGACGCAGCAGGCGGCGAACAGGATCAGGTTGTAGCGCCGGCCGAGGCGGTCCATCAGGTAGGCGCTGGCGATGCAGCCGCACCAGAACGCCACGATGATGATGGCCAGGTAGCCGCTGGTGCCGAGTACCGACAGGTGGCGTTCCGTCTTCAGGTAGGTCGGGAGCCAGGTCATCAAGGCATGGTAGCCGCCGTGCGCGCCGACGCCGACCAGCGCGCCGATCACGGTCAGGCGCAGCACCCCGGGCCGGAAGATGGCGAGCAGTCCCGGCCGGCCGGGGACCGGCTGCGCGGTCCTGGGCGCGACGCGTTCCGGCTCGGGGACGTGGCGGCGCACGTAGATGATGAGCAGCGCCGGCAGGATGCCGATGCCGAACATGATGCGCCAGGCCAGGCCAGATCGGGCGGCAGCAGCAGGTACACCGCCGAGTACAGCAGCACGGCGGCGCCCCAGCCCACCGCCCAGGCGCTCTGCACCGTGCCCATCGCCTTGCCGCGGTGTTCGGGCCGGATGACCTCGGCCATCAGCACCGCGCCGGCCGCCCATTCGCCGCCGAAGCCGAAGCCCTGCAGCGCTTTCAGCACCAGCAGCTGGCCGAAGCCGGCGGCAAAGGCCGACAACAGCGTGAACAGCGAGAACCAGGCAATCGTCAGCTGCAGGGCGCGCACCTGGCCGATGCGGTCGGACACCGCCCCCATGATCCAGCCGCCGAGCGCCGACGACACCAGCGTTACGCCGCTGATCAGGCCGGCGTCCGTCTTGTCCAGGCCGAAGGTGGCGATCAGGGCCGGGATGGCCAGGCTGAACATCTGCACGTCGAGTGCGTCCAGCGCCCAGCCGCCGAAACAGCCCCAGAAGGTCTTGCGTTCCCGCGACGTGATCTCACGGTACCAGTTGAACATGAATGTCTCCGCGTGATGCGGCGGGGTGACGTGGACCCCGCCTGTCATCGGGCCGCCGCTACTGCCGCGGCCCTGGTGCGATTAAGAGCGCCTAACAAAACCTCCATGGCGGCGTTGCATTGCCTCGCCGTACAGTCGTACTGTCTTCGGCAATGCGCCTTGCCCTGAAGGTTTTGTTAGGCGCTCTGAGTGGAACGCCGGTCAGCGCTTGCGGGTGAGCAGCCACAGGGTCACGCAACCGATCAGCGAGATCAGCGCGATGGGCAGCAGGGCCAGCGCAAAGCTGCCGGTCGACTGCTTGATGGCGCCGAGCATCGCCGAGCCGACGAAGCCGGCCAGGTTGCCCACCGCGTTCACCTGGGCGAGGCCGACGGCCGCGGTCTTGCCGGGCATCCATTCGCTGGCCAGCGCCCAGAACGGGCCCTTGAAGATGTAGGTGCCGGTGACCGCCAGCACCAGCAGCGCGACGGTCAGGACCAGCGAAGAACCGGTGAAGGCCACCAGCATCAGGCTGATCGCCACCGCTGCCAGCGGCAGGCCGCTGTGCCAGACGCGTTCCTTGGTGCGGTCCGAGTGCTTGCCCCACCAGAGCATCAGGATGGCGGCGATACCGAAGGGCACCGAGTTGAGCAGGCCGGTTTCCAGCGTCGTCAGGCCGAAGGCCTTGATGATCTGCGGCTGCCACAGGGACAGGCACTGGCTGGCGCCGGAAGCACCCGCATAGACCAGCGCCGCGGCCAGCACGTAGCGGTTCAGCAGGATGTCGCGCAGGCGGCCGTGCCCGGCGCCGTCGCTTGCCTTGCCGGTGGCGGCATGCTCGCTGTCCAGCTGGCGCGTCAGCCAGGATTTCTCTTCGGCGCTGAGCCATTTGGCTTCCTGCGGCTTGTTGGTCAGCAGCCACGGCACCATCAGGCCCAGCACGATGGCGGGCATGGCTTCCAGGACGAACATCAGCTGCCAGCCCTGCAGGCCGAACAGGCCGTCGAGCTGCAGCAGCGCGGCCGACAGCGGCGAGCCGATGAAGCTCGACAGCGGCACCGCCACCATGAAGATCGCGATGATGCAGGCGCGGTAGGCGGACGGGAACCACTGGGTCAGGTACAGGATCACGCCCGGGAAGAAGCCGGCTTCCGCGGCGCCGAGCAGGATCCGCATCGCGTAGAAGGAGTTCGGACCGGTGATGAAGGCGGTACAGGCGGACACCAGGCCCAGCTGATCATGATGCGGGCGATCCACAGGCGCGCGCCGACCTTCTGCATCGCCAGGTTGCTGGGAATTTCGAACAGCACGTAGGTCAGGTAGAACAGGCCGCCGCCGAGGCCGAAGGCGGCGTGGTCGATGCCGACGGCATGGTTCATCTGCAGCGCCGCGAAGCCGACGTTGACCCGGTCGACGAAGGCGATGAAGTAGCCGAGCATGAGAATGGGGAGCAGGCGCCAGGCGACCTTGCGCATGGTCTGCCTCTCCAGCTGCGATATGGCGCGTGTGCCGTTGTCCAGGGTGGTCGAATGCATTTGTCTTTCCTCGGATGGAATGGATAGATAAAGGGGGGCCATTCCCGCCTGTCGCCAGGCTGGCCTCTGTGTGTCGGGCTGGCGGGCAGCGGCCCGCCGGCCGGTCAGCGAATCTCTACCTGATAACGGAACTGCTCGGCGGGGCCGCGCGAACGGCGCCACTCCAGCGGCTGGCGGTCGTAGCCGAGCGCCACACGTTCGACCACGATCACCGGCGCCCCGGGCTGCAGTTGCAGCAGCCGCGCGTGCACCTCGTCGACCGCTTCGGCCGTAAGGTCTTCTTCGGCGGAGGCGATCACCTGGCCGCAGCGCTCTTCGTACAGCGGATACAGCAGGTCGCCGAAGGCACCCGTATCGATGTCCAGCAGCGCCGCGAATTTCTCCTTGGGCAGCCAGATCGATTCGGCCAGCAGCGGCTTGCCGTTCAGCAGACGCAAGCGCGTCATGTGGATGACTTCCGAGCCCGGCGCCAGGCGCAGGGCGGACGCCACCGCGGACGGCGCTGCCATGACCTCGCGGCGCAGGATGCGGCCTTCGGGCACCTGGCGTTCGCCGCTCTCCTTCTGGAAGCGGAAAAAGCGGAACAGGGAAGAGTCGAAGCGGGCCCGGCGCACGATGGTGCCGCGGCCCTGGAAGCGTTCGAGCGCGCCTTCCGCGACCAGCATGTCGATCGCCTTGCGGACCGTGCCGATGGATGCCGAGAACTGTTTGACGAGTTCGGCTTCAGTGAGGATGGCTTCTCCAGGCCGCCATTGCTGGCTGGCGATGCGTTCGCTGAGTTCGTCCCGCAAGCGCTGGTACAGGGGAAGCCGTTCGTCGTGTCTCCGTACGAAGTTCATATATTCATCTAGTCGTATATATGAATTTATGTTTTGTACTCTGCACAGAGTGCTTTGCGGCGTCAGCAAAGATCGACATGGTGCTCTCGGTTATAATAACGGCAGGTACATTTGCACCAATATACATCGGTGCTTGCGCGGGATGTCCGCCTCGACAGCAACCGTCATGCCGCAGCCGTACGGCATGCACCGCCATCCATCGACCCCGCCATCGCCTCCCATCATCATCAGGAATCATCGATTTGAATCTGCAGCACCGAACCCCGCACCATCTCTGTTCCAATTCCCTGGCCCGTCGCAAGCCGAAGGCACGTGCCATCAGAAACATGAAGCCCTTTCATGCCGCCGTGCTGGGCGTCGGCATCCTGTTCAGCAACCCTTCCAGCGCCGAAGACCAGGCGGCCTCGCCCTTGACCATCGGCGGCGCGATCCGCTTCAATTACGTCCACAAGAGCTGGCAGCCGGCGTACCGCAGTGGCTTCTTCGGCCTCGACACGGCGCGCGTCGATCTCAATTACGACGACGGCAGCCTGATCGGATCGGCCCAGTACCGCTACAACCATTTCCCGAAGGGGCAGGGCGGCTACTGGCAGCACTTCCTGCACCATGGCTGGATCGGCAGGCGCTTTGCCGACAAGAGCGAACTGCACGTCGGACTGGACAGGAATCCCTTCGGACTCCTGCCGTTCGCGTCGACGAACTTCTACGAATCGATCGCCTTCTATGCCGGACTGGAGGACAAATACGACCTGGGCGTGAGCTACGCCAGCCGGCCCGGTCCCTTCGAATGGCAACTGGCTTACTTTCCGCGCGACGGCGGTTCCTATGGCGGCGGCGGCAATACCGCCGGCGCGTCGAACCGCTATTCGTACAACATCGTCCCCGACGATGCCGAGCAGGGCTACGGCACCGGCCAGCGCGACCGCGAGCGCGATACGCTGGTCGGGCGCATGGTCTGGCATGCCGGACCGGACGGACAGCACGAGTTCGGCGTATCCGGCCTGACCGGCGCGATCGACAACGGCCGCGGCACCCGGACCAGGCGCCATGCGTTCGCAGCCCACTACCAGGGCAGCTACGGGCCGGTCAAGCTGATGCTGGAAGCGGTGCGCTACCGCTATCGCACCGCGCACGACGCCGGCCAGACCTACGGCGGCCTCGATCCCAACAGCTTCCTCATGCTGGGCGGCTTCGGCTATCCCTTCCCGGTGGCCTCGAAAGGCGACATCGTCATCGCCAACATCAGCCGCGAGATCGGCGGCAGGCTCGGTCCGTTCAGCGGCTTCAAGGTCTACAACGACTACGACGTGCTGCGCAAGCGCAGCGGCGCCTACAAGGATTCCGTGCAAAACGTGACCGGCCTGACCTTCTCGTCCGGGAAGTGGACCTTCTACATGGACTTCATGCTGGGCAAGCACCATCCCTACCTGTCGCCGGATCTGGGCGGACTGGCGTCGACCTCCGCCGCGCACGACGGTTTTACGCGCCGCATCAATCTGCAGGCCGGTTACTACTTCTGACGAAGGCCGGCAATGCCCGGCCGTCGGTTTGACGGCCGCCGGTACGCCCAGCCAGCTTGAGCGGCCGAGGCCGCGGCTGCCCGCTTCGGAACCGACATTCCCTTCAGTGGCGTCCAGGCAGGCGCGAACCGTGGGCGATGGAGGCGTTATATATTGCAACTAACCGACGACCGTAGCCGAAACAGAAAGCCGGTTCGCCAGCGACGAGGCGGTATCGGACCTGCATCGTGGACGGCACTGGGACGGCGCCTCGCATTTCACGGACACGCGCATTCGTCTTTCGCGGCCCACCGGCCGGCAGGTAAACCCGAGCCGCATGGCATACTGCACGCCTCGAAGATGGCGCCGCCGCATGCAAGGAGACAAGGATTGATCGACCTACCGACGGCGCCTGCCCGCGCCGGGACCGCACACGCCGCGCCGCGCCCGGCATTCGGCCAAGCCTTTCGGGACGATCCCTATCCCGCCTACGCAGCCCTGAGCGCGGCCGGGCCGGTGCTGTGGCGCGACGACGTGTTCCAGGGCGCCTGGCTGCTGACCCGGCACGCCGACGTCGAATTCGCGCTGCGCGATCCGCGTTTCTCGGCGCGGCGCACTGGCGGCTGGATCAAGCGCATCGATGGCAGCGCCGCCGGCGCCGGCCTGGAAGCCTTCCAGCGCCTGTTCGGCCAGGCCATGGTGTTCCTGGATGGCGGAGAGCACGAGCGCCTGCGCAGGGCGATGGCGGCCGGCTTCCATCCGTCGCTGGTGCGCGCCTTGCGTCCCCAGATCGAGGCGCTGGCGGACGAGCTGCTCGACCCGCTCGATGCGCAGCGCGGCTTCGACTTCATCGAGGCGGTGGCGCGGCCGCTGCCGTCGCGCGTGATGTCGCTGCTGCTGGGGATCGACCGGCGCGACGAGGCGCGCTTCATGGCCTGGTCGGACGACCTTGCCGCCTTCATCGGGGCGCTGCAGCCATGCGAGGCGCAGCTGCGCGCCGCCCAGCGCAGCCTGATGCAGCTGGCGCGCTACTTCGACGCGCTGCTGCCGGCGCGCCGCGCCGCGCCCGGCACCGACCTGGTCAGCCGGCTGGTCCAGGCCGAAGGGCGGGGCGAGCTGCGCGCCGACGGCGGCCTGGTGGCGCAATGCGCGATGCTGCTGTTTGCCGGCCACGAGACCACGCGCAACCTGCTCGGGAACGGCCTGTACACGCTGCTGACCCATCCCGGGCAATGGGAACGCCTGCGCGACGAGCCCGCGCTGATGGCGCCGGCGCTGCGCGAACTGCTGCGCTACGACAGCCCGGTCCAGTACACCGGGCGCCGGGTGGCGGCAGAGGTCACGCTGCACGGCCGGACCCTGCGCCGCGGCGACCTGGTGCTGGCACTGATCGGGTCGGCCAACCGCGACCCGGATCGCTTTGCCGATGCCGACCGCGTCGACATCGGACGGCGCGACGGCACGCACCTGTCGTTCGGCAGCGGCGTGCACGTCTGCATCGGCGCCGGGTTGGCGCTGCTGGAGGCGGACGTCGTGCTCGCTGCGCTGATGCGGCGCTGGCCGCGGCTGGCGCTGCTCGACCCCGCGCCGCAGTGGAACGGCAACGCCGGGCTGCGCGGCCTGGCGCGGCTGCGTGTCAGGGCCCGCTGAAACGCGGCTCTTGGCTGGCCGCCAGCCAGTCCTCCAGAAAGCGCACGCACACCCGCACGTTCGCCGTGGTGCCCAGCCGCGCCGGATAGATGGCCCACACGTCGGCCTGCTGGTGATACCCGGGCAGCACGCGGACCAGGCGTCCGTCGGCCAGGCTGTGCCCGACGTCCCAGATCGAGCGCAGCGCGATGCCGTGGCCGTCGATGGCCCACTGGTGCACCAGTTCGCCGTTGTTGGTGGACAGCGCGCCTTTCACGCGCACCGTTTCCTCGCCCTGCGGGCCGGTCAGCTTCCAGCGCCCGGCATCCTGGTCGCGTTCGCGCGTGACGATGCAGTCGTGCTGCGCAAGTTCGCTCAGCTGCGCCGGCATGCCCTTGCGTGCCAGGTAGTCCGGCGCCGCGCACAGCACGCGCTGGTTGGCGGCGATGCGACGCGCGATCAGGTGCGGCTCCTGCACCTGTCCCACCCGGATGTCGAGGTGGAAGCCTTCGGCGATCAGGTCGACCGGGCGGTCCAGCAATTCCACCTGGACTTCGAGATCCGGGTAGGCGCGCGCCAGCGCCGAGATCGCCGGACCGACGCGGTTGCGGCCGAAGCCGGAACTGGTGCACAGGCGCAGCAGCCCGCGCGGCGCGCTGCCTTTCTGCGAGATCGCTTCGGCCAGTTGGTCGACGTCTTCCTGGATACGCTGGGCCCACTGGTGGACCACGGTACCATGGTCGGTGAGGGCCAGCCGGCGCGTGGTCCGGTGCAGCAGGCGTACGCCCAGCGTCTGCTCGAGTACGGCGATGCGCTTGCTGACAAAGGCGTTCGACACCCCGAGCTCGAGCGCCGTCGCGGCGAAACCCTGCTTGCGGACCACGGCGCAGAACAGGTGCAGGTCTTCCAGCAGGGATTTGCTGGGGAGGAGGGGATTATTCACGCTGCGTGTATTGTCGATTTACGATTCTGCTGATTATATGTCGGTTCGTATTCGATATGATGCTGGCATCGCAACCCGTTCAAAGAGACCCGCACCATGAAAAAACAGAAGATTGCCGTGATCGCCGGCGACGGCATCGGTAACGAAGTGATGCCGGAAGGCCTGCGCGTGCTGGAAGCCGCGGCGCGCCGCTTCGACCTCGACCTCGAGTTCACGACCATGGCATGGGCCAACTGCGACTATTACCTGAAGCATGGCCAGATGATGCCGGACGACTGGCGCCAGCAGCTCGAAGGCATGGACGCCATCTATTTCGGCGCCGCCGGCATGCCGAACCTGGTGCCAGACCACATCTCGCTGTGGGGTTCGCTGCTCAAGTTCCGCCGCGACTTCGACCAGTACGTCAACCTGCGTCCGGTGCGCCTGATGCCCGGCGTGCCCAGCCCGCTGGCCAACCGCAAGCCGGGCGACATCGACTTCTACGTGGTGCGCGAGAACACCGAAGGCGAGTATTCGTCGGTGGGCGGCAAGATGTTCGAGGGTACCGACCGCGAATTCGTGCTGCAGGAGTCGGTGTTCACCCGCAAGGGCACCGACCGCATCCTGAAGTACGCATTCGACCTGGCCCAGAGCCGCCCGAAGAAGCACCTGACCTCGGCCACCAAGTCGAACGGTATCTCGATCAGCATGCCGTACTGGGACGGGCGCGTGGAAGCGATGGGGCCGTCCTACCCCGACGTCAAATGGGACAAGTACCACATCGACATCCTGTGCGCGCGCTTCGTGCTGTCGCCGGAACGCTTCGACGTGGTGGTGGCCTCGAACCTGTTCGGCGACATCCTGTCGGACCTGGGCCCGGCCTGCACCGGCACCATCGGCATCGCGCCGTCGGCCAACCTGAACCCGGACCGCACCTTCCCCTCGCTGTTCGAACCGGTGCACGGCTCAGCCCCCGACATCTTCGGCAAGAACATCGCCAACCCGATCGGCATGATCTGGTCCGGCGCGATGATGCTCGAATTCCTCGGCAACGGCGACGAGACATTCCAGGCCGCGGCCGACGCCATCATGAAGGCGATCGAACTGTCGCTGGCGCAGGGGCCGAAGACCGCCGACCTGGGCGGCAGCGCCAACACGACCGAGGTTGGCAAGGCGATCGCTGCCGCGATCTGAGCGGCTGTCCCGATTCTGCCCCGTCCGCGCGGCGCCTGTCTGCAGGGGGCGCTGGACGCAGCCAGCCCGGCATCGAGATGCCTGTTCTCGATGCCGAGGCCGTGCTGGATCGACGATTGAAAGTTGTACAACGGTTGTGCCAACATGCGCACTGCTATAAACTAACCAGTTAGTTAAACAGAATTCGATCGCGCGCACCGAGCGCGCGGCCCGAAGCCCGACAGGCCTCGTCCACCAAACCGGCAGGAACAGGCAGCAGCTTTCGCAACAACCAGGCAACAGCAATGAAAACCACAATCGCGCGCCACGTCGCCATCCTCCTGGCGGCCGCGCCGGCCGCCGCCTTGGCGCAAGGCGCGGCCATCCCGAACAGCGCCGTCACCATCTACGGCAACTTCGACGAATACATCGGCTGGATCCGCAGCGACAGCGGCGCCCGCACGGTCGGGCTGAACGACGGCGCGATCCTGCGCAGCCGGCTGGGCTTCCGCGGCGGCGAGGACCTGGGCGGCGGCTACGGCCTCACCTACACCCTCGAAATGGGCTTCAATGCCGACAACGGCAGCGGCGCCGACCCTGGCAGGGCCTTCGACCGCCAGTCCTGGGTCGGCCTGACGACGCCGGCCGGAGAGTTCCGCGCCGGGCGCCAGAACACCGAGATCTTCGCGATCGGCGGCGCCATCGACTACACCGAACGCACCACCTTCGGCTCGATCATCAACTCGTTCGGCGTGCCTTCGCGCTACAACAACGATCTGTCGTTCAAGAGCGCACGCCGGCACGGGCTGGCGCTGACCGTGCACGTGGCGGCACCCGAAAACGGCGCCGGCGCGCGCAACCTGCCGCTGTACCAGGCCGGGCTCGATTACCAGGACGGCCCCTGGCGCGCCGGCTACGTCGGCCTGCTGGCGCGGCCGGACCGCGCCAGCGCGACCGTGGACGAGAGCGTGAAGTACCACAACGTCTACCTGAACTACCACTACGGCAAGGGCACGCTGTACGCCGCGGCCGTGCGCAGCAACAATGCGACCAGCAACGGCAACGGCCTGACCGCCGGCACGATCCTGAGCAATACCGGCGACCCGGCCAACGCCTTTGCCGGCACCGATCCCAACGCGCGCCGCTACTTCAACATCTGGCAGCTGTCGGCCGACTACCGTGTCCTGCCGCGCCTGCGCATCGGCGCGCTCTACGGGCAGATCCGCGACACCAGCGGCGGCGCGGCCGGGGCTAGAGGCGGCAATGTCGGCGCTTACTACGACCTGTCCAGGCGCACCACGCTGTACGGCTTCGCCAACCGGCTGCAGAACGAACGCAACGGCGGTTTCCGCTTCCTGAGTTCGGCCGGTCCTTCGGCCAACCTGGGTGGTGCCGACGTCAACGGCCGCACGCTGACCGGCCTGCAGGCGGGTATCCTGCACCGGTTCTGAGCGCGGCCTGCGCCTGCGCGGGGGAGGGCGCGATCGTTTAGAATAACCGGATGACGACCGCCAGCAGACCGAAGACCGCGCCCGCCAAAGCCCGGGCCAACTCCCGCAGCAAGGACGAGGCCGACGAAGACGGCACCCGCGCAACCATCCTGAACGTCGCGCTCCAGGAATTTTCCAGGCTCGGACTGAGCGGCGCCCGCATCGATGCCATCGCGGCAGAGAGCGGGATCAACAAGGGCATGATCTACTACTACTTCGGCAGCAAGGAAGATCTGTACGTCGCCGCGCTGGAGGAAAGCTACCGGCGCTTCCGCGAGATCGAGGGCGGCCTGCAGATCGACGACAGCCTGCCGCCGGTGCCCGCGCTGCGCCGGTTGGTCGGTGCCAGCTTCGACTTCCACGCCGCCCATCCGGAGTTCATCCGCATGGTCATGAGCGAGAACATCCACCAGGGCGAGTACATCCGCAAGATCCCCGAACTGCGCGCCATCAACCGCTCGGCCATCACGGTGCTCGAGCGCCTGTGCCGGCGCGGCATCGAGGAGGGCGTGTTCCGGCCCGGCATCGATCCGGTCGACCTGCACATGACGATCAGCGCGCTGTCCTTCTACAACGTCTCCAACCGCCACACCTTCGGCTTCATCTTCGAGCGCGACCTCGGCGCGGCCGACGTGCATGCGGCGCGGCGCGAGTCCGTGGTGGACACGGTGCTGCGCGCCGTGCGCGCCTGAAGACGGGCGCAGCGCCTTATAAAATAAAAAGCGGCGGCCCGCACGAAAGTGCCGGCCGCCGCTTTACTTCAATTGCGATCCGCGATCCGCGGTCAGTGCTTCAAGGCATACGCGATCACGTAGTCGCCGCGGTCCGGCGACTGGCGCGCGCCGCCGGCCGAGATCAGCACGTACTGCTTGCCGGTCTTGGGCGACACGTAGCTCATCGGGCCGCCCTGGCTGCCCACCGGCAGGCGCGCCTTCCAGACTTCCTTGCCGGTGGCGCTGTCGAAGGCGCGCAGGTAGTAGTCCTGGGTGCCGGCGATGAACACCAGGCCGCCCTGCGTGGCCAGCGTACCGCCGAGGGTCGGCATCCCGACCGGCATCGGCACGCGCATCTTGATGCCGAACGGGCCGGTGTCCTGCACCGTGCCGACCGGGACCTGCCACAGGATCTGGCGGGTGGTCAGGTCGATCGCCGACAGCGAGCCGAACGGCGGCTTCTGGCAGGGGATGCCGAGCGGCGACATGAAGCGGTTCTTGTTCACCGCGTACGGGGTGCCCTTCAGCGGCACCGCGCCCATGCCGGTATTCACCGCCTCGCCGCCGTTGCCGGCCGGGCCGCTGCTGGTGTCCTGCGGGATCATCTGCACCCACAGGCCGAGGCGCATGTCGTTCACGAAGATCACGTGGTGGTTCGGGTCGACCGACAGGCTGCCCCAGTTCATCCCGCCCAGCGAGCCGGGGAAGCTCAGCGACACGTCGGTGCCCGGCGCGGTAAACAGGCCTTCGTAGCGCATCTGCTTGAAGCTGATGCGGCACAGCAGCTGGTCGAACGGGGTCGCGCCCCACATGTCCGATTCCTGCAGCGTCTGCGCGCCGATCTGCGGCATGCCGACCGAGAACGGCTGGGTCTCCGCATACTGCTCGCCCCGGATGCCCGCGGTCTTGACCGGCCGCTCCTCGACGCGCGTGAGCGGCTTGCCGGTGCGGCGGTCGAGCACGAAGATCTGGCCGGCCTTGGTGCCGAACACCACGGCGGGGATGCTCTTGCCTTCCGCGGCCGGGAAGTCGACCAGGCTCGGTTGCATCGGCACGTCGAAGTCCCACAAGTCGTTGTGGACGGTCTGGTAGACCCATTTCTCCTTGCCGGTGCTGGCGTCCAGCGCCAGCACCGAGGTGGCGTAGCGGTGGTCGAGCGGTGTGCGGTTGCCGCCCCACAGATCGACCGAGGAGCTGCCCATCGGGATGAACACCGTGTTCATGGCCGGGTCGTAGGACATCGAGGCCCACGAGTTCGGCGTGCTGCGCGCATAGGTCTGGCCCGGCTGGAGGCGCATGTTCGGCTTGTCGCGGCCCGGATCGAAGGCCCAGCGCATCTCGCCGGTGACGACGTCGAAGCCGCGCAGGACGCCGCCCGGCATGTCGGTCTGGACGTTGTCGGCCACGCGCCCGCCCACCACGACGGTGGTGCCGGCGACGGTCGGGGCGGAGGTCAGCTGGTAGGTCGGGTCGGCGGCGGCGCCCAGGCCGGCCTTCAGGTCGACGAAGCCGCCCTGGCCGAAACCTTCGCACAGGGCGCCAGTGTCGGCGTCGATCGCGACCAGGCGCGCATCGATGGTATTCATCAGCAGGCGGCGCCGGCATTGCGCGTCGGCCGCCAGCGAGACCGCCGGGACCGGTGCGGCGCCGCGCACGGTCGGCTGGACGATCGGCTGGTCGGCATCGAAATAGGCCAGGCCGCGGCAGCGGTTCCACACCTGCGCCTTGGCATTGATGACGCGCTCCCAGATCTTCCTGCCGCTGTCGGCATCGACCGCGATCACGTTGTTATGCGGCGTGCACAGGTAGACCCGGTCGCCGATCTGCAGCGGGGTTTCCTGGTCTTCGGCGCCGTTCCCGGTCGGGCTGATCGGGGTGTCGCCGGTGCGCAAGGTCCAGGCCACTTCCAGATCCTTGACGTTGTCGCGCGTGATCTGGTCGAGCGCCACGAAGCGGCTGCCGCCCGGCGTGTTGCCGTAGCTGCTCCAGTCCTTCTGTTCCTGGCCTTTGGCGACCGGCACCAGCGGCGCCGGCGTGCCCTGGAAAGCGACGCTGGGATGCGGATCGAACATGCGCACGAAGGCGGTCGCCATGCCGAGCGCCACCAGCGCGGCCAGGACGTAGGCGCCTTTGCCGGTGGGCTTGCGCAGGGCAAAGCTGCGCAGCGGCGGCCAGGCCAGCAGCGCCAGCACCATCAGGCCCGCCGGCACCATCAGGCGCGACACCAGCGGCCAGAAATCGAGGCCGGCGTCGAGCGGCGCCCACGCCAGCGTGGCGGCGAAGGCGGCGCCATACCACAGCACCGCCGACGGCTTCAGGCGCATGAACTGGAACGCGGACACGATGATCAGCAGGCCTGTGAACATGAAGTAGCGGCTGCCGTGCAGCACTGCCAGTTTGGCGCCGGGTACTGCATAGAACAGGCCGGTGGCCAGCAGCACCAGGCCGAGCAACCTGCACCCGGCCTTCAGCCAGGCCGAAGGCGGCGTTTCACTTTTCGTCATTACTAAGATCTCCAAAACGAAGGACGCTTATAACTAACCAGTTAGTTAACTAACGGATTCTAGCACGCGTCCATGGTATCTGTCCCGGTCCGGCAACGCTTTTGGATACAATGCGTGACCTGTCCGCCCGGACGGGCACGACAACCAGCGCATGGATCATCGGGAGGACAACGCGTGAACGCAGTAGAAAAAGCCAGCACCTTCGTCGGCAAGACGTTTTCCTTGTGGGTCCTGCTGTTTGCCTGCTTCGGCTTCTTCGCACCGCAGCTGTTCATCCCCTACAAGTCGTGGATCGCACCCTTGCTCGGCATCGTCATGTTCGGCATGGGGCTGACGCTGTCGGCGGCCGACTTCCGCGAAGTGTTCCGCCGTCCGCGCGACGTGGTGATCGGCGTGGTCGGCCATTACCTGATCATGCCCGGCATCGCCTACGTGCTGGCGATCGTGCTGCAACTGCCGCCGGAGATTGCGGTGGGCGTCATCCTGGTCGGCTGCTGCCCGAGCGGCACCGCGTCCAATGTGATGACCTTCCTGGCCCGCGGCGACGTCGCGCTCGGGGTGTCGATCGCCCTGGTGTCGACGCTGATCGCGCCGCTGGCCACGCCGGCGCTGGTGTCGCTGCTGGCCGGTAAGTGGATGGACATCGATACCGGATCGCTGTTCATGGACATCGTGCAGGTGGTGATCCTGCCGATCGTCCTGGGCCTGGTCGTCAAGACGCTGTTCGGCCGCCAGGCGGCCGCCAGCGTCAAGGCGCTGCCGCTGGTGTCCACGCTGACGATCGTGTTCATCATCGCCATCATCGTCGCCCTGAACCAGCCCAAGCTGCTGGCCAACGGCCCGCTGATCCTGGGCGCGGTGGTGCTGCACAACCTGCTCGGCTTCGCGCTCGGCTACGGCTTCGCCAAGCTGTTCGGCATGGACCTCGCGCGGCGCAAGGCGGTGATGCTGGAGACCGGGATGCAGAATTCCGGCCTCGGCGCCGCGCTGGCGGCCGCCCATTTCAGCCCGCTGGCTGCGGTGCCGAGCGCGCTGTTCAGCGTGTGGCACAACCTGTCCGGGTCGGCGCTCGCGACCTGGTTCGCGCGCCGGGCAGACCGGCAGGACCGGCGCTGAAGACGGCAGTCAGCGTGCTGCGGCATTTCCGATATTGGTCCCGGTGATGACGCAGCGCCGCCATGCCGCGGCCTGATGGCGGTCATTCCAACATGTGATTGGAATCTGCCGGCGTATTTTCCTAAGATGTGGCATCAGTTCAATGCATTGGAAACCACGTCATGTCGAACAATCACTGCGCAGCCCTGCAACAACGCCCGATGGCCGCCCCGGCTGCAGAAGCGGGCACCCGCACGCCGCTCTGGCGCCGTTTCTACGACGCCTGGCTGCTGTCCTACGCGAGCCGCGTGGACCACAACGGCAACATCATCATGTGCGAGTAAACACGCGAGCCGGCGCCGTCCTGACGATGGCGCGCTGCGGGTGAATGAAAAAAGCGACGGTAACCATACCGCCGCTTTTTTTTTCGTCCCTGCGCTCAGCGCACCAGGCAGGGCTTCTTGTTGTCGAACTTCCAGCCCGGCACCAGGAACTGCATGGCCGCCGCGTCGTCGCGTGCCCCCAGGCCCATGTTGCGGTAAGCCTGGTGCGCCTTTTCCAGTTCGGCCTCGTCCAGTTCGATGCCCAGGCCCGGACGCTGCGGGATGCGGATCATGCCACCCTCGATCTTCAACGGCTCCCTGGTCAGGCGCTGGCCGTCCTGCCATATCCAGTGGGTGTCGATTGCGGTGACCTTGCCCGGCGCCGCGGCGCCGACGTGGGTGAACATCGCCAGCGAGATGTCGAAGTGGTTGTTCGAGTGCGAGCCCCAGGTCAGGCCGAACATCTGGCACAGCTGGGCCACGCGCACCGAACCCTGCATGGTCCAGAAGTGCGGGTCGGCCAGCGGGATGTCGACCGACTGCAGCTGGATCGAATGGGCCATCTGGCGCCAGTCGGTGGCGATCATGTTGGTGGCGGTCGGCAGGCCCGTGGCACGGCGGAACTCGGCCATCACCTCGCGGCCCGAGAAACCGTTCTCGGCGCCGCACGGGTCTTCGGCGTAGGCCAGGATGCCGTGCTTGTCGCGGCACACGCGGATCGCTTCCTGCAGCGACCAGGCGCCGTTCGGATCGAGCGTGATGCGCGCGTCCGGGAAGCGCTCGTGCATCGCGACGATCGCTTCCATTTCTTCATCGGCGGACAGCACGCCGCCCTTCAGCTTGAAGTCGTTGAAGCCATAGCGCTCGCGCGCGGCTTCGCACAGGCGCACCACCGCTTCCGGCGTCAAGGCTTCCTCGTTGCGCAGGCGCAGCCAGGCGTCGCCGGCATCCGGTTCGCTGCGGTAGGCCAGCGGCGTCTTGTTGCGGTCGCCCACGTAGAACAGGTAGCCCAGCATCTCGACGGCATCGCGCTGCTGGCCTTCGCCGAGCAGGGCCGCCACCGGCACGTTCATGAACTGGCCGAGCAGGTCGAGCAGCGCCGACTCCACCGCCGTCACGGCGTGAATCGTGGTGCGCAGGTCGAAGGTCTGCTGGCCGCGGCCGCCGGCGTCGCGGTCGGCGAACACGGTGCGCATCGCGTTCAGGATGTTGTTGTACTCGCCCAGGGTCTTGCCGACGACGAGCGTGCGCGCATCCTCGATGGTCTGGCGGATCTTTTCGCCACCTGGGACTTCGCCCAGGCCGGTGTTGCCGGCGCTGTCCTTCAGGATCACGATGTTGCGGGTGAACCAGGGGCCGTGGGCGCCCGACAGGTTCAGCAGCATGCTGTCCTGGCCGGCGACCGGAACGACGCGCAGCTCGGTGATGGTGGGGGCGCCCGAAACGTTGGTGTGCATGTGTGTCTCCGAAATGACTGGAATTCGATGAAGAAGGGTGCCGCTCATTGGCCGGCTGGTTTTTTGACGAGCGACCGGACCAGCGCCACGCGCTTGATGTCGCCGACGATGAACAGGTAGCAGAAGATCGCCAGCGCCGCGTTGGCACCGACGAACACCAGCGCGCCGGCGAACGAACCGGTGCTCTGGACAATGTAACCGATGACGATCGGGGTGGTGATGCCCGCGGTGTTGCCGAAGGTGTTGAACAGGGCGCCGGACAGGCCGCCGGCTTCCTTGGGCGAGGTGTCCGACACCACCGCCCAGCCCAGCGCGCCGATACCCTTGCCGAAGAAGGCGAGCGACATCACCGCCACCACCAGCATGTCGGTCTGGATGTAGTTACAGGCGATCATGCTCATCGACAGCACCATGCCGAGCACGATCGGCACCTTGCGCGACACCGACAGCGAGTAGCCGGCCTTGCTCAGGCGGTCCGACAGCCAGCCGCCGACGATGCCGCCCAGGAATCCGGCGATGGCCGGCAGGGAAGCCACGAAGCCCGCCTTCAGGATCGTCATGCCGCGCTCCTGCACCAGGTAGACCGGGAACCAGGTCAGGAAGAAATAGGTGAGGGTGGTGATGCAGTACTGGCCGATGTAGACGCCCAGCAGCATG
>Ga0308163_10000214_pt1 | contig 149691 bp, 143 predicted proteins | sample PhyTR1_FD_201037 | JGI IMG/M metagenome (GOLD analysis project Ga0308163, IMG submission 201037) | Phyllosphere microbial communities from UC Gill Tract Community Farm, Albany, California, United States - DLSLT.R1 | ecosystem: Host-associated > Plants > Phyllosphere > Unclassified | place...
TTGGGGCGGCCCTTGCGGTTGCCTGCCGTTTTATCTGTATCCAAAGTGATTCCCATCAAAAAAGTGACGGGAACTACTTTGGGGTATGTGGACTTTTAAAGGAAGACGGCGGTGGGAAGACGCTTACTTTCAGTCCATGGATATACTACATGACGGATACCCTAATTTCAGAGTGTATCGAGCAAATCAACAACGTATTGACCGCATTGGGCCAATTCGCAGTCGAAAAGCTTCCAAGCCTACAGGTTGATTGATGATATTTTGTAATTGTATTTTGGAGATGGTTAGTAGGCTTCAATGCCGTCTAACTAAAAGAGTCTTAACGTCGCGTATTTAGATCGTTCGATTATGTAAATGAGGCGTGACGAATCTTGATTAAACTAGCTGCTCAGCTTCTCGCCACACCATGTTTCGGCTAGTACAGGATGAAGTCTTTCGTCTGGCTTCCAATCTTCTAAGTAGTCTTTCTCAAAACACTTTAATCCTGCAATATTTTTCGCCCAGTCGGCAGCTGATATCTGGCTTAATCTCAGAGACTGGATCTTCTCAGCTAGATTTGGTGATTTGGTATCAACATACTCTCCGTCGTGTGTATTGCAACATGACCGTAGTCGATCAAGCGCAGATATCAACTCTGTTGTTTCACCCAAACGCTCGGCGAGCTTTACTATCATGTACGTTTGATTAGGCCATGGCTCCATTTTTCCAGGGTGAAATGCTACCAACCCGGCGAAGTATCCGCGCTCAAGTGTGGAACCGATATATGCAGTACTCGCTAACGAGAGATTGTTGAACCCATCGTCATAGGTTCGTTCAGTTACCGAATCGTCTAGCCTATTGTGGAACTTGTATAGCGCAAATGCTTGCTCTTTGCTCTTGACCGAGCGGACATCGTAGCTGTGGCAGATGCTCCAAAGTTGATGTGTGGCCGCCATATATTTTTTCGCAAGATCATAGTCCCAAAGAGACCAGATCAAGCAAATAGCATGAGGGCCTCTTAGTCCATGAGTGCGAAGCATGCAATTAATCAAAACTTGCATCGACCAGCTAGGAAATACCGTACCAATTCTCGAACGCTCAAATATTGTCTTCTTGAAGGTGTTTGGGAACGTTCCCGCAAACTCTGAAATTCGAGAAAAGAAAGTTGTTTCATGAGTTTTCATAGTCGCAAATTCGTTTGCCATGAACACCATTTGTTTTGCAGCAGCGTCGTTTCTAGGGGTGTATGAAAAAGTTCCAATTGTTCCCGCATTAAGAAGCAGCCCCCTTTCGGAATGCTCGATGTCCTTGAGTGTGAATTGCTGAAGCGGATGCACCAGTTGAGCAAAACCCTGAGCAAAGCTCCTCGGGAACCAGCGCGACGCTAGTTGCCAAGTCGCAAAATTTTGGGCGCCGAGTAGCTTCGATTCGATGTCTGAATCGTATAGGGGGAGGTATTGAAACTCAGGACAGTTTTGTTTAAGTGTTTCAAGAGAGCGATTGTGTGCAGCACTTCGTCTACAGGAATATATGGTGACAAAAACGCTGCACCGGTGCCGCCGCAGGCGCCCAATTGGATCCACTTCATCATCAATCCCTACAAGCCCCTCTCTATAGTGCTTACAGCTCACGAGCCATCGCTCTTGTCCAACTTCAGCGAGAAGATCAATGCCATCATCTCCCCCGTGCCCGGCAAGCATAGTCACTTTTGCTCCGTACACGACTTCCAGAAATTGTTTTGAAAACTTCTCAAATGCATCCGGATCAGTAGACGTAGGCTGGGCTGAGGTGATCTCACTAAAATCAAGCATGTGAATTCTTGGGAAGCTTATAAAGTTTATATCTTACCAACTGGAAGGCTTTGTCCAAATATCCAAGTTCGATTTGGGACACCATCTCCATCCGAGTGGGTCAATTCTGTAAGAAAAGGAGCATCCTCACCCGCAAGATCAGCATGGGGATGGTCAAACGGCTAGAGCCGGCATAAGGTGATCATCGCTTTCGCAGCGCTCCGAGCACGGCTGACAGCTGGCTGCGATCAATTATAGATTTCCCTTTTGATATTGTGTAGACTGTAATGCACAAATGGCATTGCTGCAGATGTCGAGCGCGATGTTTCATCAGGATAAGCGAACCAGGGGAAGTGATGCCAAACAAATTGCCGCTTGTTGACTATGCATCCCTCAAGGCAGCCTTTGAGGAGAACCTAGCTCTGTTGTATCGCCGCGGCAAGGAATCAGAGACCGGCGACGACAGTTTCAGCAGCGCGGAATTGATCTCTTTCATATCGCACGCGATGCACAAACTCGAGCAGGCGCAGGGTGCGGACGACAAGTTCGTCACGGTAGATGACCGCGCCGCTTCCCTACTGCAGACTTTTCTGGCCCGCCAGTCCCTAGCCTCGGGTAAAATTGTCGATAGTGGGCACGGGCCGGAAGCGAAGTTCGATTCGCATGATGTACTCGGCTGGGCCGGCAGCCTGTTCGACTGGCTCAAGGGCCTGAAGAAGCATCCCTTTATCACCCACAACGACGACCCCAAACTATTAGGCAGCACATTGCGCATTGGCCTGCTGAGCGACTGGGGCACTGGCCTGTACGGTGCCCCTGTTTGTGCGAATAGCATCGAGCGCGACCAGCACTTCGACATGCTGATGCATCTTGGCGATGTGTATTACTCTGGCGACCTCGATGAGGTCGATGCGCGCTTCCTCAAAATTTGGCCTCGCGTTGAAGGAGCGATCAACCGGGCGCTGAATTCGAATCACGAAATGTATTCCGGCGGCTACGGTTATTTCAACCGAATACTGCCGGACTTCCAGCAGGACGCCAGCTATTTTGCCTACCAGAATGCCCACTGGTTGCTCGTTGGGCTAGATAGCGGCTACCTCGAACATGATCTGTGCGACGATCAGGTGGCTTGGCTGACTCGCCTGGTCAGCGCCGCTGGCGACCGTCGCGTTATTTTATTCTCGCATCATCAGCCGTTTTCGCTGTTCGAATCGGGCGGCGACAAGCTGGTTAAGAAGCTGGCCAAATTTCTCGATGCCTCACGCGTCTTCGCGTGGTACTGGGGCCACGAGCACCGCTGCGCTATTTATCAAAAACATCCTGTGTGGAATCTGCACGGTCGCTGCATCGGTCACAGCGGATTTCCCTATTTTCGAGACAAGTTCAAGGACACTTCGCTCACCAAGCCTGGTTGGATTAAGCGCGAGGGAAAGAATCTGGTGCCAGGTTGTGAAGTACTCGATGGTCCAAACCCATATATCGAAGAGGGCGCGAAGTATGGGCCGAACGGCTATGTAGTGCTAGAGCTTGATGGACTCAATCTGACCGAGATCGTGCACGATGCCGACGGGACAGTATTGCGCGCTGAGGTACTAAAATGATCGATCGGCAAGATTTTAAGCAAATGTGTGGTCCGCTCAAGGGATCAGAGCGCCGTAAGCTGCGTCAAGGGATATATAGCGCTTTTCAAACGTACGACGAGTTGCACCGGTTTGCCCAGGAAGTGCTCGAAGTCGATTTGAACAAGTGGACTAACAAAGACGCCGGACTTGATACCAATATCGATGTGCTGATGAGGCAGATGGATCAAGAGGACAAGGTCATGCAGTTGGTATCGTCAGCGCGTGCCGAGCGCCCCGGCAATCCGGCCTTGCGTGAAGTTGAGGAGTTGCTGTCGCTCACCTTTAGCCCGTTTGCCGATGTCCAGGATGCGCCGGGAATTCAGACCAACAAGGATCGCGCGAGTGTCGAGAGCATAATTGTGGCTGCGGCCGGATTTGCCTCGGCAGACGATTTTGTCTCCAGACTGGGTCAGGCAGAGTTCCAGGTCTGCTGCATCAGTTATAGCTTGCCGGGTGGCCAGAAGACCTACGGCACAGGCTTTCTGATCGCCAACGATCTGGTCTTGACGAACCACCATGTAATCGAGTACGCCTGCGCGCCGATGCTGCCCTTTACGCTTTCCGGGAACAGCATCGAGGTCGGCTTCGATTACCGAACGTTGACGTCCCCTATCGAAAAAGCCAGCCTGAGCGAGGCTAATTGGCTGGTGGCCAGCGACCCCATGCTGCGCGCCGATAGCAGCAAGGGCCTCGATTACGCCATCTTGAAGCTGGCCAGCAACATGGGTGCCGCCCGTATCGGCGCCGTCAGCGGCGCGGCGACGCGCGGCTACTTAAGTCCGGTCGTCCACGACCCCGCCCCGCATGAACCTGTAATGATTTTGCAGCATCCGTTTGATGTTTTGGCCGGGCGGGCTTCACCAATGCGTCTGACCATCGGCTTTGTGACCAGTTCGGATGGTATAGAAATCCGGCACACGGCCAATACTTTACGTGGCTCGTCCGGCGCGCCGGTGTTCAATGCAAGTTGCGAAGTGATCGGCCTGCATCACTGGGGCGACACGGAGTTTAACGTGGCCAAGAATATGCGTGCGATCAAGCAAGACCTCGCATCGAAGGGTCTTGCCAGTTTGTTGGTATAGGAAGGACGGGCATGGGCTTATCGACGGACGACCGTATGAAGTTGAGGGCGGCGCTCAGTTTGGCTTTTCAGGATTTTGAACAGTTCGGGAGGTTCCTGAGTGACTACTGCAGCAGGTTGGTTTCCGATTGGACAGACCGACAGGCCGGTATGGAAACGGTTATCTTCTCAAGCGTCGCGCGCGCAGAACGGGACGACTGGCTCGACGATTTTCTGATCGCGCTGAAGCAGCATGGCCCCAGGTCGGTCGCCTCAACGGCCACGACTACAATGGCAATTCTTGCAGCTCAGCGCCCCGCGCTGTATCGGAATGCCGTTGCCGATCCTCTGGGCGCATTGTTTCTGGCTGATGGCGAGTGTTTCATCGGCAGACAGGAACTGCGCAAAGGACTGCGTCTGCTCAAGAACAATTCCAACAACGTCAGTGTGCTGTGCGTAAACGGAGATCCAGGTACTGGCAAAAGTTACAGCTTCGAACTGTTGAAACTGCTGGACAATCTCAGCTCGCAAGATGTTGTGGTGCGCATCGACTTCAAGGACTTCAGGGAAGGCGCGCTGGCCGAGCGCTACCGCAGTATAGTGTATGCAATCAATACGCGCCTGCAGATACCATTCGATAAGATCCCGCCCTATAACGAAACGGAACCGCGCTGGTTCGAAAACGCAATTATCACGTTCGACAACGTTGTACGCGAGCGCGATCAGCACCTGTGGTTGGTGTTTGACCATGTCGCAGGCAAGTCGGCGATCGAACCCAATATACTCGACGCCCTGTCCAAGCTGGTCAAGTATGCGACGCTCGAAAGTCAGCGGCTGCGAATTGTATTGATTGAAATGCCGAACTCTCGGCTCCTGCTCGAGCGCGGCAGCGCCCAGCGCGTGAAAAGCGATATCGCAGCGATCCCCACGGCCGCAGACATCAGCGACTTCCTGCGCGCTGTACGAATCGCCTCCGACGTGACCTTGGACGACCGCGATATTGACGCTGCGGTTGATGAGATCGTCGCCAGCCTTGAAAAACTGCCCGCCGAGGACTCGGCATGGGAACTCTCGTCACTTACGTGGGGGCAAGTAGAGCGGCTTGCCTTGATCGGAGCACGGCCATGATGCAACAACATGTCAAGCACGAGGCTGATACGGACGCCTACCTGCTCGCCGCCTCGGTGCTCGACAGCTTCGATCCCGCGCTAATCGCGCCGTTTAGATTTAAAGAGACCCAGTCGAGCGACTACGATGCCTTGCTGGCCAAGGCCGTCCTGACCCAGCTCGGGCCGACCGCATTCGAGTGGCGCATGAGCGATGACGTCAGAAAGGCCGGCTTGCGTATTCTGGCCAGTCAAGGCTTGCTACGTGAAGCGCTGAGTGTGAACCCGGGACGGACCAAGAGTATTTATCAGGCCGTTTTCGAGCAGTACATCGTAGGCGGGGCGCCACCGCTGAACTTGCAGTCGATCGAGCAGTTGCAAGCCTCACTACAGGCGGTCCGGTTGCTGGCAGGTGTTCTGCCTAATCTGCCCGAAGAGCGTGACATCGCTGCTCTAGTTCGGAAGCAAACCTTTCTGCAGCAGTTCCGCCTGCTGGCGGACGCCCATTTTTTCGGCAGAACCGATGAGTTGCGCAAGCTGGAGGAATTTGTCGATGCGCGGCCCGTGTCGGGTCTGCGGCACATGCGGCGGTCAGTTTACGAATTTGTCAGCAGAAATCTAGGCATGGACAGCTTCGTCAAGGCACCGCCATTGCTGATCAAGGGGCCTGGTGGGATTGGCAAGTCTTCGCTGCTAGCGAAATTCCTGATCCAGCATGCCGACAGTGGGGCCAAAGATGGCTTGGTGTTCGCCTATATCGACTTCGACCGTGCCGGCATCTGGCCGGACGAACCACTCACCGTGCTGGCCGAGCTGGCAGGACAGTTCGCCAACCAGGCTGGCCAATATTGTGAACACCTGTTGCAGCTGCAAACCGACATCAACGAGGCACTCAGCCGCAGCGCGGACTACTCGGTCGAATACGACTCGTCGGAATCACTGGGTAGCGCCAGCGTCGCGCAGCAGCGCCAGAAGCATTACCTTAGCCGGTTCGCCGATCTCAGTGAACGTGCTTTCGTGCGTGGCAGAAGAACGACCATGCTGCTGGTGTTCGATTCATTCGAAGAGGTGACACAGCGGGGCGAATCTCATGTTATTACTTTGTTTGGCTTCCTCAACGAAATACAACTTGCCATGCCGCGCCTGCGGTCGGTATTGTCTGGCCGCGGCGCATTGCGGCTGCAGGTTGATCATATCCCCCTTGAGCTGCGTCCAATCAAGGGAAATACGACAATGGAAATCCTGCGCTCGTACGATATCGCCGATCCCGACATACTTGAATGCATTGTCGAGCGCGTTTCCGGCCATCCCTTGAGCATTCGCCTTGCGGCTCAGCTGGTTGTCATGTCAGAACGCGATGCGACCCTCGACCCATCTTTAGCGACGTGGAAAGAGCGGTTTTTCAGCAAGCTGGACGAGCGGCTTGATGAAGGAATTATATTCCGGCGCATTATCGCGCATATTGATGATCCGGAGTTACGCAAGCTTGTGAGTCCGGGTTTTGTGCTGCGCTTGATCACTCCTGAGCTAATTTTGTACGTACTCAAGGAACCGTGCGGACTGAAGGTCGACTCTATCGTCGACGCAAGGAACTTGTTTTTGCGCTTGGCGCAATACAACTCCTTGGTGAGCCAACGTAGCTCATGGCGTCTGAAGCACAGGGCTGACGTACGTGGAATGATTCTTGAAGGACTGCTGCGCACCGACCCTGACTTATGCCGGCAAATCTGGCAGCGCGGGGCCGTACATTTTTCTCACCAATTGGACGTCAGCAATCGCGCTGAAGAAATGTATTGCCGTCTGATGCTATCCGACTCACCGGACGAGATGAATCAGAGCTGGATGCCGGGAATGGAAAATCTGCTCAGTAGCTCGCAAGATGAGTTGCCTGCAGAAAGTGCTGAATTCCTGCAGTACAAATTGCTCACTGGAGACAGAAGCGTACATGAGTTACCCAAGTTTTCCAGCGCCGCGCATGTGTTACGCGAAGCCGAGGAAATGAAATTTTTGCTCAGCCGTGGGGACGCTGACGGTGCGTTGAAGGTGCCAAAGCGCCTGCCGCAGCCGGGCGAGAACCCGCTGGATCCACTATACGTACTGACCGCGCGCGCCTATGCGCAGTTGAGGCAATTCGACCGCGCCTTCGAGATGGCATACCAAGCTCTTGAACTGGTTAGTGGCCGCGCCCAAACCGATACCAATAACAACCTGGACCTTTTGTTGCTGGCCATGCAGATAAGTCTGGAATGGCGTGGCCCGGGTCGCCGCTCTGCGGGGGGCTCGACGTTCTCGCCCGACAAGGTCTGGCACTGGTTCCAGGAAATTCCGCGCGGGCCCTTGACGCGCTACCGTCGGCTGAGGGTAGCGATGTACATGATTGAATTGATCAGGCTAGAGAGCGAGGGTGATGTGCACCTTGGTGGTCGGACCGGGCTTGAGGCCGATTGTGTCGTTTACGCGCTTGGCCTGCTCGACAAGACGAATTCTTTTCATCGTGAAATCAATGGTCTGTTTATGCTGAAAACATATGGTCTGTTGGCGGCCGAGCAGCCTGGGCGATTCGCGTTGCGCACGCTGCTGATGCTTTATCAGGTACGAAACACCTTGGCGGGGGGATTCGCACAAGCCCTGAACAAACGACTCAAGGACGTGATGGGAAGACGCAAAGTTCACAGTAGTCGAGCCGACCAGTTGCTGGCGTATCTGGGAAAGGACGTCAGCGGAGCATCGCGCCGGGCGGTACTTGAGGGAAGTGAATTCTCGAACCTTGATTTTCAGGTGCTCGCAGATGCAGTTGCCCTCGAATTCGCCGAGCGCGACCGGTCTCGGCGAGGGCCGCTGCAGTTCTAAAGTCGCAGCAGGACCTACTCGGACGCCCTCCAGTCAGACGCCGCCGTGTACGGACATATACACGTGCTACATCAGAATTGTCCTCATCGACTGTGTCTCGCATGGTCAGTCATTGAATGCGATGCCCCGGCGGGCGGGCCACGCCATCGGCATTAAGATCGTTTAAGCCGAACATGTTCGAATCCATCTGGCGTGACGGCAGCACCGGGGTAAGCAAGGTGAATATCTTTCCACGCGGCTGGGGTGGGAGCTTTTCCCATTCGAGCATCATTTTCTTGATCTTCTTGCGCTGCAGGTTTGACGCCCGATCCGCGGCGATGAGAAACGGTTTAGGCTTCTGAACCCTTCGTGAATCGGCCCAAAATTTCAGCTTAAGCTCTTGCGCCGGATCTGGTTCATCGGCTATGATTAACTCATGCCGTACAGTTTTTGGTACAAGTGAGTGGTACAAAGCGTTTTTTTAAAGGCATTTAAGTCTTTGATTTAATAAAGTATTTATTTTTGGCGTCGAATCTCACCGCTTCCGCCAGGCAATAAAGAAACCGCCTTCTAGGCGGTTTTTTATTGCCTGGCGGAAGCGAGCAGGGCGCCTGCGCGCCCTGCGTGTGAGATTCGAAGGGCTGGGCGTATCTGCCCAGCCCACCCGAATCCTCCACCGGCTGCCGCTGCGCGGCAGCCCCGCGCACCGCAGGCTTCTAATCAGGTTTCGACTGAGCCCGCTTCTATGACGCTCTGCGCATCAGTCCGTGTCCAAATGGCAGACCTGATCCCGCGCCCTCTTTATTTCTGCTCGCGCCTCCCAGCCCGCTCTTCCCAAAACGTGGCATTCTTAATCCCCAGCTTGACCGGATCAAATGTAATCGGCCCCCCGGCCTTGAGCTGCCGCTCATAATCGCGCAAACAGGCGATGGTCGGGCGCGAGATGAAGAAGATGATCAGGATGCCGATGATGTTAATCCACGCCATCATGCCCACGCCGATATCGCCGAGGTTCCAGATATAGCCGGCGCTGTTGATGGTGCCGAACACTACCATCGCCATGATCAGCAGCTTGACGACCACCAGCGGCACGCTGCGCTTGAAGTACTGGTTCAGGTAAGCGACGTTGGTTTCGGCGATATAGTAATAGGCGACGATGGTGGTAAAGGCGAAGAAGAACAGCGCCAGCGCCACGAAGACCGGGCCGAAACCGCCGAAGGTGCTTTGCAGCGCCATTTGCGTGAACGCGGCCGAACCGATTTCCGTGGTGGCCGGCAGGTGCTGGACGATGAACTGGCCGTCCGGCAAAGTGCCCTGCACGTTGTACTGGTTGGTGATCAAGATCATCAGCGCGGTGGCGGTGCACACCAGCAAGGTATCGACATAGATCGAGAACGCCTGCACCAGGCCCTGCTGCGACGGGTGCTCGGTTTCGGCAGCGGCGGCCGCGTGGGTGCCGGTGCCCTGGCCCGCTTCGTTCGAGTACACGCCGCGCTTGACGCCCCAGCCGATGGCCGCGCCCATGCCGGCCTGGGCCGAGAACGCATCCGAGAAGATCAGCGAGAATACGGCGGGCAGTTTGTCGATATTCATGGCGATGACGATCAGCGCCAGCACAATGTAGCCGAAGGCCATGAACGGCACCACGTACTCGGCAAACTGGGCGATGCGCTTGATGCCGCCGAAAATGATGACGCCAAGTACCAGCAGGATCACCGCCAGGCCGGCCAGCTTGTGGGTGCCGACGCTGCCCATGAAGGTGTCGACCATGGTGCCGTCGCCAAAGATCTGGGTGACCGCGTTACCGACCGCGTTGGCTTGCACGCCGGGCAGGAAGATGCCGCAGGAAATCACCGCCGAGACGGCAAACAGCGCGCCCAGCCACGGCCAGCCGAGGCAGCGCGTGAAGAAGTAGGCGGAGCCGCCACGGTACTGGCCGTTCTCTTCGACCTTGTACAGCTGGCCCAGCGTCGATTCGGCATAGGCCGTGCTGGCGCCCAGGAAGGCGACCGTCCACATCCAGAACACCGCGCCGGGGCCGCCGAAACCGATGGCGGCGGCCACGCCGGCGATATTGCCCACGCCAACCCGGCCGGACAAGGACACGGCCAGGGCCTGGAACGACGAGATGCCGGAATCGGTGTCACGCTTCTTGAACAGCAGGCGCAGCATTTCCTTGAACAGGCGCACCTGGACGAAACGGGTCTGGATCGAATAGAACAGGCCGGCGCCAAGGCACAGGTAAATCAGGGCCGAACTCCAGATCACGCCATTCAAACTACTGATAAAAGCTTCCATCGATTTTTTCCTTGCATCGGTACGGGGTCTGGATAAGGGTTCGCTTCCTGGATCAGGATGCGGCACAAGCCGGGGCATTGTGCTGGAGCTTGTATCAGATTGCAACGTTGAAAGGACAATAAATCGACCGTATAGACCGTCAAACAACAGCCCTCACCAGCAGGGTGCGGCCATGCGCGCAGGCGGTGCGAGCCGCGTGCGCCGCACCATTTTTGACAGCGCCGGCGGCGTCAGTGCGCCAGGTCCGGGTAGCGTTCGAGCAGCGCGCTGCAGGGGGAAGCCGGGGGCAGATACCGCCATTGGTACACGATCTCAGCCTTGGCCATCTCCAGGGCCGGTGTCAGATCCGCCATTTACAGCTCGTTCCTGAACGCTAACTTTTCTGATAACTCGTGTCAGGCGTTCGCATTGATTAAAGCAGCTTGATACCTGCCGCGTGCAGCGTGGACAGACGCCATCCGACCGTGCGGCGACTGATGGCGATGTCGGCGGCCGGAATCTTGCCTTCTTTGAGCCAGCGCCGCAGCGTTTCCGAGGTAACGCCGATCAGCTTGTACAAGTCCTGGCGATAGATAATGCGGTCAGTGTCGGTAGTACTCAATTTTGCTCCAAGTTGTTGTTTTATCGTTATTCGAGTCGGCCGTCGGCCGTGCTGTAGTCGCTAATGCGTACAGCGTCGGGTGCGCTGGCCTCCTGCCGACAATGTGGGCTGTCGCCAAAGCAAACGCTTCGGCCTCGGTGTATTGGCAAAGAAGTCAGGGTCATGTCTGTCATCCGTACACGATCTCGGCCTTGGTCGTCTCCAGGGCCGGTGTCAGATCCGTCATTGACATGTGCTCTCGGCCTTTTTCGGTTCTGCATAGCTGAGGCTGTGTCGGAACAGCAAATATGCCTCTCGCTTCGCGATGATTGGATGGGGTGGATTGGGGGATAGGCGCGCTCAATTGCATCGTGCCAGCATCGATGGCGGGCGCCGGCTTGCCGCGCTCGCCGCATTTGTCACACCGCTTCAGCGCGGCCCGGTCGGTCATTCGTCCACGATCTCGGCCTTGGCCATCTCCAGGGCCGGTGTCAGATCCGTCATTGACATGTGATCTCGGCCTTTTTCGGTTTCTGCATAGCTGAGGCTGTGTCGGAATAGCAGATCTGCCCCTCGTTTCGCGATGATTGGATGGGGTGGATTGGGGGATAGAGGCGCGCTCAATTGCATCGCGCCAGCATCGCTGGCGGGCGCCGGCTTGCCGCGCCCGCCGCTTTCGTCACACCGCTTCAGCGCGGCCCGGTCGACGAAAAAATCAGCTTGTCGATCTGCTTGCCCGCCCGTCCCGACACGCAACCGAGCATTTGCCCCGGCGACGCCTGGTAGCTGCCGGCGCCACCGCCGCCGCCCGTACCGTACGGGCCAAAGCGGCGGCCCTTGTTGCTGATGAAGGTCAGGGAGTCGACCACGTTGCCGCCACGATATTCCACGCTGGTGATGTATTCGTCGCCCGGCAGGATGACCTCGCTGCGCCAGCCTTTGTCATGGTTGCCCTGCATGGTAGCCCAGCCATTCGCACCGTACTGGAATTGTACGGCGCCGACCTGGTCGCCCCATTTCAGGCGGAAGCCGGTGACGTGTTGGCCGTTGCAGGTGGCGCCATCGCTCCAGGCACCGCCGCCGTCGCCGCCCACCAGTTGCGAACCGTAGATGGGCCCTGCCACGCTGGAAGACGGGCCTGGATCGCGGCCTTCGGCTTCGCCCGAGTTGAGCCAGTGGTCGAGCGCGTCCGGATAGTTGTCCTTGCCGAAGGCGCTTTGCAGGTCGGGGTAACGCTGCAGGTAGCTGAACACGGCAACTTGCGCGCTGCCCTGGCGGCCTTCTTCGATGCCTTCGTCGAGCCAGTGTTGCAGCACGCAGTCCAGGTCGGCGGCGCCGCAGCGCTGCTGCACGTCGAGATAGCGGGCCCGATAAAAGGTGGCGGAAAATTCCGGCGAGCCCTGGCGGCCTTCCTTGAAACCATGGTCTTTCCAGTGCGTGGGCAGATCCACGCCGGCTTTGACGACATCAGGATTGTTGTCGTAATAGAAGTCCCAGTCGAACACGGAGGCAGCGAAGTGCGGATCCGGGCCCTTCTTGTGTTTCTTTTTCTTGCCGATGCCCTTGAAGGCGTTGCCGGCATCGTTGAACGCATGCGTGGCGCCGTTCGACACGGTGCTGGCGGTTTTGCGGGCGGTGTTCTTGGTCTGGTCGTACGCCTGCTTGGCGACTTTTTCGGCTTGCTTGGCGGCGTCGTCGATCTGTTTCAGGGCCGCCATCGCGTTCTTGGCGCCAAACCCTTCCAGCGATTTGTATTCGTTGGCTATCTTGTTGAGCGCCTTTTCCAGTTCCTTGCCGATGCAGTTTTCCAGTTTCGACGGATCGACGCTGACGCCGCCCTGGCCGTTCAGGATGTCGGCGATGTCCAGGCTCGGCGTGATCGTGACCTTGGTCTTGATCTCGAAGGGATTGACGCAACTGGCGGAAAACTCCACCGACATGGTGTCGCCGGACAAGCCCAGCGCCAGTTTTTGGCCGGCCAGGTTGCCGATGACGCTCACTTCCTGGCGCTTGTCGCTGACGTCGGCGACGGCCTTCATCTTGATTTTGGTGTTGCCTAGCGGCCCCAGTTTGAGCGACAGATCGGCCTGCGCCGTGCCCTGGAATCCTGCCTTGCCTACCGACACTTCCATGCGGCCCATGGTCTGGCCGAGGATGCGCACCTCGCCGGCGTTGTACATGCGCGGTCCGCCATCGGCGAGTGGGCCCAGCACCAGCAGATTGAACGGCTTGTCGTCTTGCGGGAAGGGGCGGGCAGGGTCGCCGAAGCGGTACGGACCGGGCGGGTTGGGGTTTTTCAGCTGGAACACGGACAAGGCTTTCGACATCGATTTGAGTGGCTGCGCATAGGCCTTGATGTTGTTGACGTAGCCGCCGCCGAATCTGTCGAGCGCGGTGGTGGTGGCCGATTTGGCGATGGCCGCCTGCGGCAGCAGCATGTCGATGGCGATCCAGGCGTTGTCGAGCAGGCTCAGTGTCTGCGGCGTGGCCATGCGGAAAGAAAAATCGGTAAGGTCCATGACGCCTTCGGGCGTCAACGGCGTCTGGAATTGCAGCAGCAGGTCCTTGGACGTGTTCTCGAAGCGGGCGTTGCCCTTGTAGCCGAACACCAGTTCGTTATCGATGAAGTAGGTGGCGTCGGTCAACACCAGCGCCGGCGCCAGCATCTGGATTTTCATGCCCGGCGCGGTCTGCAATTCGACAAAGGCGCCCGGGTGCAGGGCGTCGGCGCCGGCTTTTTTCATGGTGTCGCCATCGTGCAGGGCGCTGGCAAGACCGGCGCCGGTGCCGGCGCCGCCGGCCAGGTCGGTCGGAATCGGCATCACCACGCCGGCGCGCAAGGTCAGCTGGTTGGCCGGCACACCGAGCGCGGCCAGGGAGGTCATCAGCGCGCCGCCGATGTTGGCCCGCGCGGCCAGTTGCACGCCGGCCGTAAAGCTCAGGCTTTGCACATTGAAATAGCTGTCGTACACGATCTTCTGCAAGTCGGCCGGCATCTTGGCGATCTCCAGATCGTAGTCGGTGGTGGAGATCGAAATGATGGGGTCTTTCACCGCCGTCTGGCCAAATACTTTCTGCACATTCGGTTTGAGCAGGGTCGGCATCGCCATGGTTTTATTCAGCACCAGCAGGAAAGTCTGCTGCTGGGTGCCGCTGGTAAAAAAGTACAGCTGCAAGGGGCCGGACTTGGTGGCATAGCAGCCGCTCAGGCCGCCGCCGCAGGCGGTTTTTTTCAGGGTGCCGACCAGTTGGTTGACTTCATCCTTCATGCCGGCGATCGGCAGGCCGCCCAGCATTTTTTTCAGGGCGGGAGAAATTTGCGGCCCGTTGTCGGCGCTGGCAAGCGGAACAAGGATCACGACATTCAGAACGGCAAAGGCCGCCATCGATAACAGTTTTTTCATGGGGAATATCCGGGTTCTTGGCAACAAGTGACTGTAAGCAACTAGTATAGGTAGCCGCCACGATGTTGTTGCTGAGCAAATCTGAGCTTGCTGCGACTATTGCAACACTGCACAGCAATGAAAAACGCCAGCGCTCCGGCTGGCGTATCGGGCCATCGGGCCGCTGTTTCAGTAGTACAAGAATTCCAGCGCCTGGCGCAGGCGCTCGCCGGTGCTGTCCATGCGCTCCCAGCGTTCGATGACGACATCGCCCTGGCGAAATTCGCGGAACATGAGGTTACCGTTCAATTGGCTGAGCACGGCGTCGGTGTTGGCCGGCGTGTCGCCCTTGAAACCGAATTTTTCGCGCAGGGCCTTGACTGCAGGGTCTAGCCCGGCAGCCTGTTCGACGCCGTTTTTCGACGTGTAGGCTGGCGTGCGCGGCGTAATCAGCATTAATACCGAGCGCTGCAAGTCGTTGCTCTGCTTTTTGGAAAACAGGTATTGCACGCCAGGCAGGTCCTGCAGCACCGGCACGCCGTCGCGCGTTTGCGTGGAGGATTTTTCGGTCAGGCCCGACAGCACCAGGGTGTCGCCCAAGGTCATGACGACGTTGGCGTTCGCGGTAATTTCACCGGACTCGATCTGGTACGCCACTTTCGGGTTGTCGATCGAGGCGGTCAGCGAGGTGCGCTGCGCCTCGACTTTCAGTTGCACCTTGTCGTTGGCCAGAAACACGGGCGTGACGGCCAGCTTGATGCCGAAGCGTTTTTCCAGCGGCACGATGGTGGTGCCGCCCTGGGTGCTGGCCGACACGATGCCGGCGCTCAAATTGGTGCCGGAAAAAAACTCCGACGGCATCCCTTCGATGGCCGCCAGGGTCGGCCGCGCCAGCACTTCGTTGATGGCGTTGCTGGCGTTGGCGATGTTGAGCGAATACGACAGCGCCGGCACCGTCACCGCGCGCGTGATCGTGGTGGTGGTGCTGCCGGGCGCGCCGGCCGTCGCCACCGACGAAATGGCGCGTGAAAACGCCGCCAGGTTGCCGGCGGCCGAACCCAGCTGCAAGGTCAGGGCGCTGAGCAGATTCACCCCTTTCGAGGTGCTGACCTGGTCCTGCATGGACACCAGCACGACGTCGACCAGCACCATGCGCGGGCCGGTGGCGTCGGCGGCGATGGCGGCCGGCGCGGCCAGCGCGTCGGCGGGAGCGGGCGCTGCGGCTGGCGCGGCAGCGGCCACCGGCGCCGGCGTGACCGGCCGCGGTGGCGGCACTTTCGGCATTGTGAACGCCTGGGTCGGCACGATGGCGGCCCTGGCGTTGGCCGCGCCCAGATAGGCGTGCTGCACCACGGCGCCGCCGGACAGCGCCGGCTGCCTGTCGTAAAACGATTTCCACTGGGCGACGCGGCGGTCGAGCCGGTCGGCCTCGGCCGGCGTGGCGGCCAGCTTGCCGCGCAGGTTCTGCGCCTTGTCGAAGGCGCCACACGAGGCGTACACCGCCACCGCCGAGCGCAGCATGGCGGGGTTCGGCGGCGCGGCGCCGGCGCTCAGCTGATCGGCCATCAGGCAGGCCGTGACGGCGTCGCCGGTCAGGTAGGACGCCGTCATCAGGCCATTGATCGCCACCTGGCTGTCCGGCGTCATCATCAGCACTTCCGTCAACTGCGCCTTGGCGTCGGCGTAGCGGCCGTGATCGAGAAAGGCAAGCCCGAGAAACTCGCGGGCGATCCAGTTGGCCGGATCGATGCGCAGCGCCTGCTGGTAGCCCTCGATGGCCATCTCGTTCTTTTGTGTATCCCCCTGTTTGGCCTGCAGGTGATAGACAAAGGCGTTCAGGAAGTGCAGTTGCGAATTGCCGGGCGCCAGTTGCAGCGCTTCATTGATGGCGCGGCTGGCCTGCGGCAGCTCGCCGCGCTGGATGAATTTCACGGCGGCAGTGGCTTTGGCCAGGGTGTCGGTTTCCGGCTGGCCGCCCGGCAGCAGCATGAACTTGCCGACCATCGCCGTGAACGATGGTTCGGCCGGCGCGGCCCACGCCGTTGCCGACAGGCACAGGGAGGCGGCCAGCGCGAGCGCGGAGCGGTGAAAGCGGGGGGCGGCAGGCCTGGCGAGTGTCATGGCGAAAGGAAGTGGCTGTGAAGCAAGCAGTATAGGAAGTCGCCGCCATGCCGTTCCTGAGCGATTCTGAGAATCAGGGCTGAACTGTTGCTTTCTGGTAAAACTGGAAGCCGACCGCGCGCAATGTGTTGACCGGCAGCGTATGACTGCAGGCCTGCGCCACCTTGCGGCGCAGCCGGCGGATCTGCGTGTCGAGGCGGCGCTGGTCGTAGGTAAAATATTCTTCGCCCAGGGTTTCGATGATGGCGCGGCGCGTAACCACGCCGCTGTCGCGCATCATCGCCTGCAGCACGGCGTGATCCTGCACCGACAGCGCGATGCTGACGCCATCGGGCGCCAGCAGGGTGCGTGGCGAAGCCGACAGGCGCCAGCTGGGCGTCGGCTCGGGCAGCAATTGCGGCGCCACCAGGGTGCTGTCGTCCAGCTCGCGCCGGGTGATGTCGCGCGCCACGCCGACCCGCATCTGGTATTGCTCCGACCAGGCAGCCGACCAGCTGATCGACACCACGCTGCCATCCTTGCGCACGTAGCGGTTCTCGAAATAGCTTTGTTCGTAGCCGCCCATGACACGCTTGATCGATTCCAGCGTGCGTTGCAGGTCGTCCGGATGGACCAGGTCCATCATGTTCTTGCCGACCATTTCCGCTGGCGTGTAGCCAAAGATCCGTTCGCAGGCGCCGCTGACCCTGAGGCAATTGGCATTGACGTCGACGAAGCAGATGGCGTCCATCAGCAAGTCCTGGTAATCGATCGCCGCGATGTGTGCCGGGCGTTCCTTGTCCTGTTGTTCCAAACCGTTGCGCTCCGTGTGCCGGCCGCCAGCAGCGGCGGTGGCCATGATCATAAAGTATTCTGCGACAACTTTGTTGCACAAATTGTCTCCCGGGAAGCCGGGAGGCAGGTCCGTCCTTCGTACACGATCTCGGCCTTGGCCGTCTCCAGGGCCGGTGTCGGATCCGTCATTTGCATGTGATACATCAAGGCTTCCTGAGCAGTTCTCCCATCAAACCATCGAGTTCCTCGCGCTCCTTGTTGCCGATCTTGTAAGTGGACAGCAAATCCGACAGCCATAAGCCGTCTGCCGCCAAACGCACCAGCAAGGCATTCGCAGTGGGCGCCTGGTCGAGAGAGCGCTCGATTTCTGCGCGCTCGCTCCAGCGCGCCGCCAGAGCGCGATCAATGACGGTCGCCACAACCATTGCGCGCCAGCCTTCGGTGTCCTCGTACGACGTGGCATTGAGCGACATGCGTGCGTAGCGCAATGCTGGCGGCGCCGACGCATCTTCCAGCGCCAACGCTTCGTTGAATTGATCCATATAAAGATCGAAAAGTGCGGAAAGCAGCTGTTCTTTCGTGCCGAAATGATGCTGTACGGCACCTTTGCTGACGCCGGCCGCACTGGCAATCGAACCGATGGAAACGGGCTGCCCCGTACTTAACAGGGTGGTGGCAGAGTGAAAGAGCCGCTTTCTGACTTGGTCAGGTTGTTTCGGCGGCCGCGAGGTGGGTGCTTTAGTAGTCATGGCTTGATTCTACAACGCAAAAATAAATTACAATACGATCGTATTGTAAAAAGCGTCCTGCGAAACAATGAGGGCATGAACAACGCCATTCACGATTGCAAGATTAACCACATCAGACAAGAGAAGAACATGCTTGCAACACACTATATCTGGCTGGGAGCCGCAATCGTATCGGAGGTCGCCGGCAGCGCCTTCCTGGCCAGGTCCGAACAGTTTTCACGATTGGTACCAACCGCGCTGGTGGTTGTTTTTTACGGATTCGCATTCTATGGACTCGGCCAGGCACTGAAAGGCTTGCCGCTGGCGATCGCCTACGCCATCTGGGGCGGCCTGGGCATCGTCCTGACAGCGCTGCTTGGCGTGCTCGCTTTCAAGCAAAGGCTGGACTTTCCGGCAATCATCGGCATCGTTCTCATTGTCACCGGCGTGATCGTGATGAACCTGTTTTCAAAGACAGCCTCGCATTAAGCAGGCGACATTCACCGTACATTCAAGGAGTCATCATGAACCACACACCGCGCATCACCATCGCCCCGTCTAACCAAGGCCGGCCATGAAGATCGGCGAGATTGACCTCAAGCGCAGCTGGCCGGCCCTGGCCGGCATCGGCGCGATCGTCGCCGTGCTGGCCACGGCCTTCGCCTGGGCCGCCGGTTTGCTTGGCCAGCGCGTGACCAATACGACTTTCCTGGAGGACATCCCGCATGATTTTCCTGCTGGCTACCGTCGCGCACACGGCAAGGGCGTCTGTTTCGACGGCGTATTTCGCGCCAGCGGCGCGGCCGCAAAATACTCCGATGCCAGAGTTTTCGCGCAGCCGGAGACCAGGGCCATCGGACGCTTCTCGATCGGCAACATGAGCCCTTATGCCGCCGACAACTCCACCAGCACCGTCAGCATGGCCATGATGCTCACCGCCGATAACGGGCAGCAGTGGCGCATGAAAATGAACAACGAGCCGTATTTCGCCACCCGCGATGCACCCGGCTTCCTGGCGATGGTCAAGGCTACCGCGCCTGATCCGGCCACCGGCGAACCCGACCCCAACACGTGGCGGCTTTCCTCAAGGACTATCCGGAGGCGCGCAAATACCTGGAAGCCGATGCGGTGAAACCCTGGGCCAGCAGCTTTGCCGGCGCCACGTTCTACGCCATCCATGCCTACTTTCTGGTTGCCGAGAATGGGCAACGGCAAGCCATGCGCTGGTCGCTGCGGCCACACGCGACATTCGCCGCCTGGAGTGCTGATGAGCGTGCGCGGGCCAGCCATGACGCCTTGTTCAAGGATGTGGCGCAGCGCCTGGCAAAGGCGCCCTTGCATTGGGATATGGTGATGCAACTGGCCGCGCCTGGCGATCCGGTGGATGATCCATCGCAGCCCTGGCCGGTAATCCGCCCGCAGCTGGTCGCCGGAACGCTGGAAGTGCAGCGGGTCTTCGATCAGACGGACGGCGTATGCCGCGACATCAATTTCGACCCCACCCTGATACCGGCGGGCATGGCGCTGTCGAACGATCCGGTACTGGCCACGCGGGCAGGCATTTACGCCCACTCGTACAACGCACGGCTGCACGAAATCGGCTACGGCAAGGCCACCGATGCGGTTGGAAAGAAGGCGGCACCATGACGACCAAAACCCGCACCGTGACAGACACTGTACCAGGCAATCAGGCTGGCCCGCCGGAACGATTCAACCTGCTGGCGCAGCTGCTGCATTGGACGATGGCGGCGGCAATTCTGGCGATGCTGTTCATCGGTGTGGCCATGATGGCGTCGCTGACCTGGCGGCCCTGGCTGCTCGACCTGCATCAGCCGCTGGGCATTGCCATCTTGCTGTTGGCGATCGTGCGCCTGCTCAACCGGCTGCGCCATGGCGCGCCAGCGTTGCCGGCCGACATACCGCGCTGGCAGGTAATAGCAGCCAAGGCGTCGCATTGGGTGCTGTATGCGCTGATGTTCTCGCTGCCGCTGCTCGGCTGGGGTGTGCGCTCGGCCGGAGGATGGCCGGTGACGATGGTCCCGGGTGTCGCGCTGCCGCCCATCGCGCCGGTCGATCCTGTCTGGTACGCGGTGCTGCGCGACGCCCACGGCCTGCTGGCCTGGCTGCTGTTCGCCGTCGTGCTGATGCATCTTTCCGCCGCACTCATGCATGCCTGGGTGCGCCGTGACGGGGTCTTCTCCAGCATGACGCCAGCAGGCCTTTATCGTCGTTACCGGCGCAACAGGACCTAGACCAGCATCACATTCCGGCGTTTTCATGGCGCGTGAGCCACGCGCTTTTCCTCAAGGGGAAGCACATCATAGCCATCGATGGAGCCCGCAGAGTGAAACTTTACTACAAGCAGGGTGCCTGTGCTCTGGTCAAGTAATTTGGGACAACGATAGACGGCATGGCTCGGGCCAAGATGCTTTATTTGTAAATCTATCCGGGCGATAGGTCATTGAAGGCCAACCGTCCGTCCCTCTCCACCAACCCTGCCTATACTATCCCCTCCCAAGTATCCAACAAACCCAACATGCCCACCCTCCAATACCGCTACCTCGCCACGCTCCTGGGCCTGGCCACCGGCGACGCCGTCGGTACCACCGTCGAATTTTCCCCGCGCGGCAGTTTCAAGCCCGTCACCGGCATGACCGGCGGCGGCCCGTTCCAGCTAAAGCCCGGCGAATGGACCGACGACACGTCCATGGCCCTGTGCCTCGCGGAAAGCCTGATCACCAAAAACGCCTTCAACCCGGCCGACCAGATGGCCCGCTACCTGAACTGGTGGCAATGGGGCTACCTGAGCTCGACCGGCACCTGCTTCGACATCGGCATGACGGTGCGCACCGCGCTCGACAAATTTGCCGACACAGGCAACCCGTACAGTGGCGACACTTCCCCGAATACGGCCGGCAACGGCTCGCTGATGCGCCTGGCGCCGGTGGTGCTGTTCGCCTATCCCGATATCGACGCGGCAATACAACTGGCCGCCGACAGTTCGCGCACCACCCACGGCGCACCGGAAGCGGTCGAAAGCTGCCAGCTGTTCGCCGCCCTGCTATGCAGCGCGCTGGCGGGAGTCAAAAAAGAAGACTTGTTGGCAAGCACCACGTTCCAGCCAACCGAGCCAAAGCTGAAAGAACTGGCCACCGGCAGCTTTCTCGCCAAGGCAGAATCACAGATCCGCGGTACCGGCTACTGCGTCGACTCGCTGGAAGCATCGCTGTGGTGCTTCTTCAATACCGGCAGTTTCGAAGAGGCCGTGCTGCGCGCCGCCAACCTGGGGGATGATGCCGACACGACCGCCGCGATTACCGGCCAGATCGCCGGCGCGTATTACGGCGTGGAAGCGATCCCGCCAGCCTGGCTGGCGCCGCTGGCCATGCGCGACGAGATCGAGGAGATGGCGCTCAAGCTGCTGCAGCGGGCGCGCTAGTTGGATTTACGCAGCGTAATGCGCGTCAGCTCGGACGGCCGTCCCAGGCGCAACGCCAGCCCGGGCCATAGCGCCGTGCCGTTGTTGACGTAGAGCTGCATGCCGTTCACGTCATACAGTCCCGACACGAAGCCGCCATTGGCCAGCGCGAACAATTGGTCCAGGCCGGCGATCAGGCCGCCGTGGGTGTGGCCGGACAGTTGCAAGTCGGCGCCCAGGGCGGCGGCATGGCGTGCGTTCCTCGGTTGATGGTCCAGCAGAACGACCGCCGCTTCCTTTGGCGCGCCCCTGAGCGCCTGCGCCACGTCGGGCGCGGGCAGGCCCGTGTTGGGCGCCGTCACGTCGGTCACGCCGGCCAGCACCAGTTGCGCGCCGCCGCGTTCGAGGATGGCATGGCTGTTGTCGAGGGCGGTCATGCCCAGGCCGGAAAAATACTGCATCCAGGCATCGTGGCCGAAGAAATATTCGTGATTGCCGGGAATCACATAGACACCGTCCCTGGCATGCAGGCCGCGCAGCGGCGCCACGTCCGCCGCGCGGTCACGGATGGCGCCATCGATCATGTCGCCCGTGACGACGATCAGGTCGGCATCCAGGCCATTCGCGTCCGCCACCACCGCCCGCGTCCAGGGGGCGTCGAACAGGCGGCTGATATGCATGTCGGTCAGTTGCACGATGCGGTAGCCATCGAACTGCGGCGGCAGCTTTGCAATGTGGATCTCGATATCCTTCAGCGGCGGCACGCGGATGGCCTGGTGCACGCCGATGGCGGCCAGCGCCATGGCGGCAGCCGCCAGGCCATAGCGCAGCCTGGGTGGAATCGCCAGCCGGCGCCAGCGCACCAGGCTGGCGATGATGGTCACCACGTCGAGCGCCAGTTGCAGCAGGGCCAGCAGCAGAATGGCGCTGAAGGCCCAGTTGAAGGCGATGACTATTGCTTTGGGAAATTCGGGCGAGAAGACGCTGCCGGACGACAGGCGGCTGTACAAATGGTATTGCGAAGCGAGCAGCAGGACAACGGCAGCGGCCAGCCTGGCACGCAGGGACCATGGCAGCGGCCACAGGAAACGCGCGATGACGAACAAACAGGGCAGGGCGAACATCAGGTGAAATCGGATCATGGAGGTGGGTCTTCGTTGACGAAGGGCCATTTAACCACGATTGCCGCCATCAAGTGACGCGCTGGCCCTGGCGGCTGCCCGTTGCCTCATATAATAAAATCGCCAGCTTGCCGACTAAAACATCCCCATATCTCCGCCCATGAAATCGATTTTATTTTGCACCAGTTATATCAATGATGAACAGGCGTGGCAGGAGCGCTATCAGCGCTGGCTGGATTACTACCAGGATGGCCCGATCGCGGCGGCCAAGAAGATCATGATCGACGACGGCTCGCCATATTTGCCGCCGCCTGGCATCATCAAGACGGTGACCAATACGGCGCCGCTGTCGCTGTTCAATGACGACAAGGTGATCGTTCGCTTTGACAATAACCTGGGCCGGCAAAGCGTGTCGGCTTATCCTGGCTGGTGGCGCAGCTTTCTGCATTCGGTGACACTGGCCAAGGAGCTGGGGGCCGGCAAGATCATTCATATCGAGTCGGATGCGTATATATTGAGTCCGCGCCTGGCCGATTTTATCAACGGCATCGAGTCCGGCTGGCATGTGATGTGGAGCGAGCGCTATCAGTTTCCGGAAACGGCGATCCAGGTCATTTGCAGCGATCAATTCGAGGTGTTCGAGGACTTCAAGGCGCGCCAGCCGGATTTGAATGATGGCGACCTGGCGGAAAACCTGCTGCCCTTTACCTCGGTCGAGCGCCAGTTCAAGGGCGAGCGCTATAGCGAGATCCGCAAGAACCCCGTCTGCGCGCAAATTCCGGTTGACGCCGATTTTGTCACGCAGGCGGTGATTTCCCAGCATGTCGAATTCCGCAAGAACGGCTGATCAGTTAATCAAGACGTGGCCGGCGGCCTCCAGCAACTGGACGGCGGCCGGCAGGTCCTGCGTCTTGAGCAGCAGATGGTCGCCGTCATAGGTAGAAACCACGAACACGCCCAGGCCGCCCAGCGACAGCGGCCGCACCACCGACAGCACGATGCCGGTGGCGCCGAAGGCAAACGGCCCCACGAAGCGCCAGCAACGCCATTCCTTTTCCGATACCGTACCCGGCGGCACGCGCGCCGCCGCGCAGACGATCGACAATTCCTCCCGTGACCGGCTGATGCTGACGAAACCGTCGCCATCGGCCCAGGCCGGGATGGGCGCGGCCGCGTCGAGGCGGCTGACGGCATACTCGCCGCTTGCCTGTTCCAGGGTGATGCTGTGCAGTTCCATGGTCATTTGATTTCCTTAGTGAATGAAGAGCGAGGCGGCAATCGCCCACATGGTCACGGCGATCAGGCCGTCGAGCGCGCGCCAGGCGCGTGGGTTGGCAAACACCGGCGCCAGCAGGCGCGCGCCGATCGCCAGTGCGCTGAACCACAGCACGGAAGCGGTCATGGCGCCGGCCGAGAACCAGGCGCGGCCGTGTTCGGGCTGTTGCGCGCCGATGGCGCCCAGCAGCACCACGGTATCGAGCCAGGCATGCGGATTGAGCAGGCTGAGCGCAATCGCCGCGCGCAGGGCCGGGCCCGCTTTGCTGACGGCACCGCCGGCCGCCTGCAGTGCACCGCCCTGGCCGCGCCATGCCGACCAGGCCGCGCGGCGCCCGTATTCCAGCAGGAACAGCGCACCGCCGATGCGGATCGCGCCCAGCAGCCATGGCGTGGAGGCGACCAGGCGGCCGACGCTGCCGGCGCCCAGGCCGATCAGCAGGATGTCGCCGATGATGCAGGCGGCGGCGCACAGCAGCACGTGCTGGCGTTGTATTCCCTGCCGTAATAAAAACGCGTTCTGCGCGCCGATGGCCACGATCAGTCCGCCACCCATGGCCATGCCCTTGAAAAAACTGCTGCTCAACATTGCCGCTCCCCTGCAAAAGGTGCCCAGCATAAAAGATGGCGGCGCATTAGTATAATGAATGTTATTCGTGATTGATTCAAAAAATTCATAAGGTGGCGATAATGAGCGTGCTGGATTACCGGGGCCTGGCGGCCCTCGATGCTGTGGTGGAGCAGGGCAGTTTCGAGCGTGCCGCTAGCGCCTTGTCGATTACGCAGTCGGCCGTGTCGCACCGGCTGCGCGCGCTGGAAGAGGCGACCGGCGAGTTGCTGGTGATCCGCAGCCAGCCGCCGCAAGCGACCGCGCGCGGCCACCGCCTGATCGCCCATTACCGGCAGGTATTGTTACTGGAAGCGGGCTTGAACGCGGAAGCGCCCGAGCCGGCCGCCTTGCCGCAACTGGCCATCGCCTCGAATGCCGACAGCGCCGCCACCTGGTTGCTCGATGCCCTGGCGCCGGTGCTGACCGAGCCCGCTTGCCGGCTCGACGTGCTGCTCGACGACCAGGACCAGACCCTGCGCCAGTTGCGCGAGGGCAGGGTGGTCGGCTGCATCACCAGCTCGCCGGACGCCGTGGCCGGCACCTCGGTGGTGGCGCTGGGCATCATGTCGTACCGCTGCGTGGCCACGCCGGCGTTCGCGCGGCGCTGGTTTCCCGACGGACTAAACCCGCAGTCTGCAACCAGGGCACCGGCCGTGATCTACAACCGCAGCGACACCCTGCATGCGCGCTATCTGGCGCAGATGGGCTTGAACGAGAACGTGCCGCACAATTATTTTCCCAGCTCGGAAGGGTTCGTGGCCTTTATCCAGGCCGGCTTCGGCTACGGCATGGCGCCCGTGATCCAGGTGCGCGAGGAACTCGCTGACGGAAGGCTGATCGACCTGGCGCCAGGCACGCAAGTGGACGTGGCCCTGTACTGGCACCGCTGGAATATCCAGACACCGCTGACCAGGACGCTCAGTGATGCCATCGTGGCGACGGCGGCCAAGTGGCTGGAGCAGGGCAGGATTGGGCCAGCATAGTTTGATATCCTTGACCTGACTCAAGACCATCACCAGACGCCGTTTGACCCTGCGCCAGGCCAGGCCTACAGTGTTTGCTGTTGCCTCCAGCCCGGTGCCCCATCATGGCCAAGCCCTTCCCCGTCAACCCGAAGAACCCCGAACGCATCTGCTGGGGTTGCGATAAATATTGCTCACCGGACGCCATGGCCTGCGGCAATGGCTCGGAGCGCACCCAGCATCCGATTGAACTTTTCGGCGAGGGCTGGAATGAATGGGGACTCAGTGCGCCTGAACCCGCAGCCAGGGCGGAAGATACCGCCTGAGCCGGCAAGATTCAATGCCCCGCCACCGGGCCGCTGCCATTGCGGCGGCCCGGCCTGAAGCCATGCGTGCTTGCCGACCAGGCGATCGCGATCGCCAGCATCAGCAAAATGATCATGGCCCAAGGAAAGGCGCCGGCGCCCCAGGTTTCCAGCAAGGTGCCACCAACCACGCCGGCCGCCGCGATCGCGCCGTTCCAGGCCACCACATTCATCGATAGCGCCACGTCGGCGCCGCTGCCGGCGGTGTCGGCCAGGGCTGTTTGCAGCAGGGTGGCCGCGCCGCCGAAGCTCAGGCCCCAGACCGCCATGCCGAGGTAGATGACGGCAGGGAACCGGGATGCCAGGCCCAGCAGGACGGCCGTGGCCGTGAACGCGGCCAGGCTGGCCAGCACGGTGGCACGCAGATGGCGCTCGACCAGCTTGCCGGTGATCCAGATGCCGCCAAGGGCTGCGACGCCAAACACCAGCAGCACCAGGTCGATCCTGTTAGCCAGGCCGGCCGGGGCAACAAACGGGGCGATATAGGTGTAGAGAATATTGTGTGCCAGCATCCAGGTGATCACCACGGCCAGTACCGGGCGCACGCCTGGCGTGGTAAAGACTTTGCGCAGTGGCATGCGCTCATGCGCCGACTGGCCCGGATAGTCGGGCACTTTTGCCAGCACCCAGGCGATCAGCACCAAAGTCAGTGCGGAAATAATCCAGAACGCCATGCGCCAGCCGACGGTTGAGCCGAGCAGGGTGCCCAGCGGCACGCCCAGCGACAGGGCGACGGGCGTGCCGACCATGGCCAGCGCCATGGCGCGGCCCTGCTGGCTGGGCGCCACCATGCGCCTTGCATAGCCGGCCAGCAAGCTCCACGCCAGTCCCGCCGCAACGCCAGCAAAAAAACGCGCCACCAGGGTCAGCCCATAATGGGACGACAGGGCCGTCACGCTATTGAATACAAGAAAGCCAATGATGGTCAGCAGCAGCACGTTGCGGCGCCGCCAGCCGCGCGTGGCGATCGTCAGCGGAATTGCCGCCAGCAGCGACCCCAAGGCGTAGGCGGTGACCATCTGGCCGGCCATGGCCTGGCTGATGTCGAGCCCGGCGCTAATCTGCGGCAGCAAGCCGGCGGGCAAGGTTTCGGTGACGATGCAAATAAAACCCGTCATGGCCAGGGCCAGCAGGCCGGAAACGGGAAGGCGGTCGTCCAGCGCGGGGCTGGCGGCGGCAGTTACGGCAGAGGGAGTCATGCAGATCCTTGATAAGGTTGGGCACAGCGGTGCAAGCACGCCGGTTGGGATACATATATACTGATCGGTATAAATATAGGTGAAGGCGGCTTGCGTTGTCAATGACTTCTGTATCGAGTAGTATGTATCTGGATGAAAAAGGAGAAATCGATGGCACAAATGGGAAGGCCGCGCACGTTTGACCGGCAGGCAGCGGTCGAGCAAGCCATGTTTTTATTCTGGCAGCAGGGGTATGAATCGACTTCGTTGAGCCAGCTCAAGGCGGCCCTCGGCGGCGGCATTTCGGCGCCCAGCTTTTATGCGGCCTTCGGTTCGAAGGAAGCGCTGTTTCGCGAAGCGGCGCAATGCTACCTGGACACGTATGCGCGCGTGACGCAATGCCTGTGGGATGATGCGCTGGCGCCGCGCGACGCGGTCGAGCTGGCCCTGCGCCAGTCGGCGCGGATGCAGTCCGACCCCGGGCATCCGCCCGGCTGCATGGTGGCGCTGGGCTGCATGAGCGCGCCAACGGCGGAACATGCGTCCGTCGCCGCGCCACTGACCGCCTCGCGCGCGCGCACCCGCGCCGGCTTCGTGCGCTGCGTCGAACGGGGCGTGGCGCAAGGCCAGTTACCGGCCGATACCGACGCCAGCGCGCTGGGCGCCGTCTTCGACAGTTTTTTGTCGGGCGTTTCCATCATGGCGCGCGATGGCGTCGGCCATGCCGTGTTCGATGCGGCCATCAGCCAGCTGATGCGGGTGTGGGATGCGCAGTGACTAGCTGATTACGGCTTGCTGAAGAAAAACTCCAGCACCTCGTCGCCATGCGAATCCGTCGCGCCGGTCGAGGTCCAGCCCAGGTGGCGGTAAAAGCCGTACGAGCGCGAGGCGGGGTCGCTGGAACAGCCGAGGAACAGCCGGTCATGGCCATGCGCGCGCAGATCCTGCATCACCAGCGCCAGCAAGGTCTTGCCAGCGCCTCGGCCTTCCACTTCCGGCAGCAGGGCCAGCACGATGATTTCGCCGGTGTCAAGATCGCCAAAGCAATAGCCGGCCAGCACGCCACTCGCGTGGCAGGTATGGCCCGGCAGCTTGCCGGATCGCATCAGCTCGGCCCACGATGCGGCAGTGATGCCGAACTCGGCCAGGCGCTCCGCCGACACGGCGTTTTGCCGGGTCTGGCCGCGCAGGGTGATAAAGGCGGCGGCGTCTTGCGCCAGCGCCGCTTGAAATGTGAGGGTGGGGAATGGTGTGGGTGTCGTCATGGGGCCTCTTGCTTGTTATGCGCGCCACTGTACCCATCTTCAACTGAACACTCAAGCCTTGCGCCTGCGTCTTAGAATGGTCGCCATCCATCAAACGCCACCAGACCAGGAGCTTGCATGACCCTATCCGCAGAATCCCTCAACGAAGCCGGTATCGACGCCTATAACGATGACAACTACGCCGAGGCGTACAAGCAGTTTTACGCTTCGGCCAGCACCGGCGACGCGGCCGGCAAGCATTTCCTGGCCAGCCTGTACTACCAGGGCCAGGGCGTGACGCAGGACCTGGCGAAAGCGGTGGCGCTGTTTACGGAAGCGGGCGAGGCCGGCTATCCGCCATCGCTGGCCAACCTGGCGCTGATGTATGCCAGTGGCGATGGCGTGGAGCAAGACGTGCAGCAGGCGCTGGTGTTCGGGCGCCAGGCGGCCGAGGCCGGTGATGGGCAGTCGCAATTCAACCTGGCGCAGGCGTATCGGCGCGGCGTCGATATCGCGCAGGATTTCGAGCAGGCCGCCTACTGGTACCGCACGGCTGCCGAGTCCGGTTCCCTGTCGGCGCAGAATGAATACGGCTTGCTGTATGCGCAAGGGCAGGGCGTGGAGCTCGATTACGTGGAGGCTTATGCCTGGATCGCCATGCCGGCCGAAGCGGGCGACGAGCAGGCGATCAAGAACCGCGACCAGTTGCTGGAAATCCTGACGCCGGCGCAGCTGAAAGAAGCGAAGGCGCTGGCGGCCGAATATGCCGGCCTGTACGGTACAGATCCTTACTGATCAGTCGGGTTTGCGCGCGTCGACCTTGCTCAGCAAGCCAGCGGCGTCGAGTGCATAGCTGTCGAAATCGTTCGCCAGGAACAGGGTGCCCGCATAGTGCAGGCGCGCCTCCGCTGCCAGTTCGGCCATGCCGTCGTGATGATGGTAGCGCGCGCTGAAGTGCGTCAGGATCAGATTCGGCAGGCCGCAACTGGCGGCAAACTGGGCCACCCGCTGCACCGAACTGTGGGTCGGTCCCGGGCCCGCCTTGATCAGCATCGCTTCCGTGTAGGTGGCTTCATGCACCAGCAGTTGCGCACCCTGGCAGGCCTGCTGCAACAACGCTGGCGTATCGTTGTCGCCGCCGACCACGATGGCGGCCCGGTCTGTTTTCGTGATGCGAAAATCGCTGCTGCGCAGCTGCCGGCCATCGTCCAGCAGCACATCCTGGCCTGCTTGCAACTGCCCCCAGACGGGGCCGGACGGCACGCCCTGGGCCAGCAGCGCCGCCTTGTCCAGTTTTGACTTACTCGTTTCCAGCGCAAAACGAAAACCCACGCTGGCCGCGCGGTGCGACAGCGGGTGCCGGGTGATCGTCAGCCCCGCTTCCTGGTGCACGACTTGCGCGCTGTTGAGGTCGACATGGACCAGCGGATACGTCAGGAACAGTTCCGTGTGCAGCAGGGTGGCGTCCAGCCAGGCGCGGATGGCCGGCGGCGCGATAATGATCAAGGGCCGCTTGCGCCCCGTCATCGAGGCGCTGGCCAGCAGGCCTGGCAATCCATAGCTGTGGTCGCCATGCACATGGGTGATGCAGATGCCGGCCAAGTCATGCACCGACAAAGGGAGGCGCTGCAAGCGGTGCTGGGTGGCCTCGCCGCAATCGACCATCCACCAGTCGCGCCCGAGGGTGGTTTGTACGGCCAGCGAGGTGACGTTGCGGTAACGGGTGGGCACGCCGGATGAAGTGCCGAGAAAAGTCAGTTTGAACATGGCGTAATTATGCTTCACGGAAAGTAATTTGTGCGTGATTACAACGAAACGTAACTGTACGTGCAATTTGCAATGCGAAATGTAGAATGAATGAATAAGCAGATGGCGCCCGAGCGCCGCGTTTGATTCATTTGTGTTTTGTAATCATTCACCCCTAAGGAGTACAGCATGCACACCCCAACCAAGAAAATCCTCACCGTGCTGGCGCTGACCGCGCTGGTGGTGGCCACGGCCGCAGGCTTCGGCGGCCTGTAACAAGGCATCTTCTCTTCATCCGGACCCGGGCCACCACTGGCCCGGGTTCTTGTCTGCCCAAGCTACGACCTCTCCCGATTCGCTCTGCATTCTCCGTGGCAAGCTCCCGCACGCGTTAGAATCACGCTTTCCCTTTTATTTCCCCATCCACATGCAGCAAAGCCGCCAACTGTTTTTCCGCCTGGCCAGCCAATTTCGCCGTTATGGCGCGATCGTCGCCTTCACCCTGCTGGCCGTGGGCGTGGCCTCGGCCACCGATGTGCTGCTGATACGCCAGTTGCAAAACGTGGTCGACGCCATGCGCGCCACGGCCAGCGAGCATGTGGCGCCGGCCACCACCGGCATCATGGGCCTGCTGCAGGGCTGGGTTGACCGTTTCCTGCCGGCACAGGCGGGGCAGGTCGACCTGTGGGTGATTCCGGCCACCATCTTGGGCCTGGCCGTGATGCGCATGGTGTCGAGCTTTGCCGGCGACTATGGTTCCGTCTGGCTGTCGAGCCGGGTGCAGGCCGATTTGCGCGAACAGATGTTTGCCACCATCATGCGCCTGCCCAGCCGCTTTTTCGACACTACCACCACCAGCCTGACTCAGTCGCGCGTGGCGTTCGACGCCAGCCAGGTGTCGCAGGCGGGCCTGAACGTGCTCAACGTGGCGGTGCGCGATTCGGTGGCCACCGTCGGCTACCTGGTGTTGCTGTTCAGCATAGACGTCAAGCTGGCGCTGTTCTGCATGGCCACCATGCCCATCATCGCCGTCATCGTGACCCTGGCCGGGCGCCGCATGCGCCACCTGAGCAAGAGTTCGCAGCAGGCGGTGGGCGAGCTGACCTCGGTACTGGACGAAAGCATCGGCGGCCAGCGCGTGGTGAAAATTTTTGGCGGACAGGATTACGAGCAGGCGCGCTTTGTCGACGTGGTCAAGCGCAACCGCCAGCTAGCCGTCAAGCATGCGGCGACCTCGGCCATGAACTCCGGCATTATCATGATGCTGGTGGGCATTACCTTGTCGTCGGTAATCTATTTCGCCCTGCTGCGCGCGCAGAGCGGCGCCATCACGCCGGGCGCCTTTGTCGCCTTCATGGGCGCCCTGATGGCGATGCAGTCGCCGATCAAGAACCTGACCAAGATCAATGAGCCGCTGCAGCGCGGCCTGGCCGCCGCCGAATCCGTGTTCGGCCTGATCGACACGCCGCTGGAACCCGATCCGGGCCAGGCGGCACCGGTGGTGGTGCAGGGCAATTTGTCGCTGCAGAACGTCCACTTCCGCTACAACACGGACGACCCCGATGCGCCAACCGCGCTCAAGCATGTTTCGCTCGATATCAAGGCCGGCGAAACGGTGGCGCTGGTGGGCGGCTCGGGCGGCGGCAAGACCACCTTGCTGGGCCTGCTGCCGCGCTTCTATGATGTCAGCGGCGGCCAGATCCTGCTCGACGGGGTCGACCTGCGCGACTATCAATTGCTGGCCCTGCGGCGCCAGTTCGCGCTGGTCAGCCAGGACGTGATTCTGTTCAACGACACGGTGGCGGCCAATATTGCCTATGGCGACCCGGCGCCCGACCAGGCGCGCATCGAAGCGGCCGCGCGCGCCGCTTATGCGCACGACTTCATCATGCAGATGCCGCACGGTTATGCAACCCCCGCCGGCCAGAACGGTTCGCGCTTTTCCGGCGGCCAGCGCCAGCGCCTGGCGATTGCCCGCGCGCTGTACAAGGATGCGCCTATCCTGCTGCTCGACGAAGCGACCAGCGCGCTGGACACGGAATCGGAACGGCAGGTGCAGGCCGCGCTGGAAGTGCTGATGCGCAACCGCACCACCATCGTCATCGCGCACCGGCTGTCGACCATCGAAAGCGCCGACCGCATCGTCGTGATGCAAGGCGGGCAATTGGTCGAGTCCGGCAGCCATGCGGCCCTGCTGGCCAGCGGCGGCGCCTATGCACGACTGCATGCGAGCCAGTTGTCGCGCGATCCGGTCGTCTCGGCACCTGCTGCGCCGGCAGCGTAAGGGAGGGCAGTCATGGAGCTTGATGAAAAGCAGGCGCGCAGCCTGGCGCTGCAAAACCTGCGCGTGGTGATGCGCGCGGCGCAGCGCCATTCGATGCAGATCGAAAAGCAGTGTGGCGTGTCGGGCGCGCAATTGTGGGTGATGCAGGAAGTGCTGGATCAGCCGGGCCTGCGCATCGGCGAACTGGCTTCCAGGATGTCGATCCACCAGACCACAGCCAGCAACCTGGTCGATGCGCTGGTAAAAAAATCGCATCTGCGCAAGGCGCGCGACCAGCCCGATCAACGGGTGGTGACTTTGCACCTGACCGACACCGGCCAGGCCGTGATCGCCGGCGCGCCACAGCCGGCGCGCGGCTTGCTGCCCAGTGCGCTGGCCCGGCTTGATGCGGCCAGCCTGGCGCAGCTGAACAGCGGCCTGGCGGCCCTGCTGGCGGTGGTGGCGCCCGACGACCGCCAGGCCGGACTGCAGCCGCTGGCGTTTACGATGTAACTGGCGCAGCTGGCGCGGGCAAGGGCGTCCTGGGCAGACGCTGCAGCTGCACTTGCGCCAGCGCGCCATACAGCGGTTCGCTCAGCACGCGCGAGACGGTGCTGGCAACCACGGCGCAGGCCATCAGGCTCAGCACCATGCCGTGGCCGTCGACCATTTCCATCACAATAATAAAAGCCGTCAACGGCGCCTGCGTGGCGGCCGCCAGGAAGCCCACCATGCCCAGCGCGATCAGGGCCGGCGCATGCGGGTAGTGCAGCAGCAGCGCGATATCGTGGCCGATGCCGGCGCCGATCGCCAGCGAGGGCGCAAAGATGCCGGCCGGCACGCCCGACCAGACCGTCAGCCAGGTCGCCACATATTTGAAGGCAACAAAGGCGGCCGGCACGTCGGCCGCGCCGTCGAGCATGGCGCGCGTGGCCACGGTGCCGCTGCCGAAAGTGGCGCCATGGCTGACGACGCCGATCACCGCCACCACCAGGCCGCAGGCGGCGGCGAACAGCACCGGCCGGCCGGTGCGCCAGGCCGACAATTTGCCCAATGGATTGCCGCGCACGGAGGCCAGCAGCAGTCGCGCGAACAGGCCGCCGGCCACGCCCGCAACCAGCGTTACCAGCAAGCCGGGCAGTGCCAGCGCCAGGCCGATCGGACCCGGGTGGATCACCCCGAAGTGGGTGGCGTTGCCGTGAATGGAGACGGCCATCATGCCGGCCAGCACGATGCCGGCGACGATCAGGCCGCTGTTGCGCTGTTCCGGCGAGCGCGACAATTCTTCGATGGCGAACATCACGCCGGCCAGCGGCGTATTGAAGGCGGCGGCGATACCGGCCGCGCCGCCGGCCACCAGCAGGGAATGGGGCGACACCGCCGACTGCTGCGGCAGCCAGCGGCGCGCGGCCAGCATCACGCCGGCGGCGATCTGCACCGACGGGCCTTCGCGGCCTAGTGACAAGCCGCCGAGCAAGCCGCCCGCCGTCAGCCCGATCTTGGCTGCCGACAGTTTCAAGGATACATACAGCGAACGCTGTTCGGCGCCCACCGACGGGTCCAGCGCCGCCATCACCTGCGGAATGCCGGAGCCGGCCGCACCGATCGCGTAGCGCCGCGTCAGCCAGACCAGCACGGCGGCGCACAGCGGTGTCCACAGCAGGGTGAACCACCAGGCCTTGGCGTTAAAGACATGAAACAGATCGAGCGCTTCTTCCGCCAGCCAGGTAAACCCGACCACCACCAGGCCGGCGATGGCCGCCATGCCGACCACCACCGCGCGCGACCACCACAGGCGTGGGTCGGCAAATTCATGCTTGAAGGCAGAAGGAATATCGTGCAAGTGCTTCATGGTGGCAAATCCGGGGAGGGGTGGCGCGTGGCGTCGGGAGACTTGCCATTATATCGATGTATTTGCTCCCATGTATTTCGTCAGCGTATTTCGTGGTGTAGCTGAAACATTCCTAGACGAACAGGTCGCGCCGCGCGCTCTGGCTGATGGCCAGCGTGGCCGGGTGGCTCAGGCGGCGCTCGGTGGTGATCGCGTACACCTGCTCGACCAGACTGTCGACCCGGCCCAGCGCCACCACATTGTATTGCTCGCACACCTGGTGCGCGATCACGGTGGGGGCGAAGAACAGGCCGGCGCCGGACTGGCCGAAGGCGTTCATCATGGCGCTGTCGTCGAATTCGCCGACGATGCGCGGGTGCAGATTGTTTTCACTGAGCCACTGCAGCAGGCGCGCGTAGATGGCGAAGTCTTCGCCGGGCAGCAACAGCGGCGCGCGGTGCAGGCAGCGCGGAAAATCGCCGGAGAGGGTGGCGGCCAGGGCCTTGGTGCCGAGCAGGGTCATGCCGCTTTCGCCGAGCAGGTGGTTGAAGCCGCGCACGCTCAGATGGGCCGGCATCGGGCGGTCGGCGATGATCAGGTCGAGCCGGTGCACGGCCAGGTCGGCCAGCAGGCTGGCCAGGCGGCCTTCGCGGCAAATGATGCGCAGCGGGTCAGCCAGGCCCAGCGCCGGCTCGACCAGCCGGCAGGCGATCAGTTTCGACACCGAATCGGCGCAGCCGACGCGAAAGGTGGTGGTCGTGGTGCGCGACTGGTCGCGCACGATTTCCAGCAGTTCGTCGCCGGTGCTGAAGATCTCTTCGGCATGCGACAGGATGCGCCGGCCCGTGTCGGTCAGCTCCAGGCTGCGCCCGGCGCGGCGGAACAGTTCCACGCCCAGCGTATCGGCAAACTCGCTGAGCTGGCCCGAGATCGATTGCGGTGTCAGGTGCAGCTGTTCGGCCGCGCGCGCGATGCTGCCAGTCTTGGCGACCATCCAGAAATACCGCAAGTGTTTGAAGTTCAATGTAGACATGGTTAGCTTGCCGAATCATGATAGATCGGTTTTTTCGATGTATTGTTCAATTATATTCGATTTGTTCGATGTTGTTATTCGCCCTATGATGGCTGCTCATGCATGGATGCTCATGCGTTTCATGTATTTATCTGAGGAGCAACATCATGTGGCTCAGTATTGATCAATTTGACCAGGGAGGCCAACAATGAACGGTTTGGAAAGCATTGCGTCCGCGCCCATGTGGGCCGGCTTTATCGCCTTTGTACTGCTGATGCTGGCGCTGGACTTGTTTGTCTTCGGCGGCAACAAGGCGCACAAGGTGAGCGTCAAGGAAGCGGCGATATGGTCGCTGGTATGGGTCAGCATGGCGATGATCTTCAACGGCGGCTTGTGGTGGTACCTGAACGGTACTGTCGGCGCCGAGGTCGCCAACCAGAAGGCGCTGGAGTTCTTCTCCGGCTACCTGATCGAAAAAGCCTTGTCGGTCGATAACGTGTTCGTGTTCCTGCTGATCTTCAGTGCCTTCCAGGTGCCGATCCAGTACCAGCGCCGGGTGTTGATCTACGGCGTGCTGGGCGCGATTGTGATGCGGGCGGTAATGATTTTGGCGGGCGCCTGGGTGGTCAGCGAATTCAGCTGGGTGCTGTACCTGTTCGGCGCGTTCCTGTTGATTACCGGTGTGCGCATGCTGGTGGCGGCCGATTCCGAGCCGGACGTGGCGAACAACCCGGTGCTGCGGTTTGCCCGCCGCCACTTGCGGGTGGTTGACGGCGACCATGGCGAGAAGTTCATGGTGGTCAAGGGTGGCATGCGTTACGTCACGCCGCTGTTCCTGGTGCTGATCCTGATCGAGGTGACGGACCTGATTTTCGCGGTCGATTCGATCCCGGCGATTTTCGCCATCACGACCGACCCGTTCATCGTGTTCACCTCGAACCTGTTTGCAATCCTGGGACTGCGGGCCCTGTACTTCCTGCTGGTGGACGTGGCTGACCGTTTCCACCTGCTCAAGTTCGGCCTGGCGATGGTGCTGGTGTTTATCGGCACGAAAATGCTGATCATGCCGTGGTACCACGTGCCGGTCGAAGCGTCGCTGATCGTGGTGGCCGTGCTGATCGCATCGAGTTGCCTGGCCAGCGTGTTTATCGCCAAGAAAGAAGACAAGTAATCGCTGTCAAGTATCAAGCAGTACAGCGCCCGCCACGGCGGGCGCATTCACCCAACAACCATGAATGGAATTGAAAATGCGTAGTTACCCAAAAAACAGTCCCCAGGCAGCCGGCCGTATCTTGGCGCTGATGATGATCGTCGACGGCAACCTGGCCAGTTCCGAACTGCAAGCGCTGGACCGCAGCAAGATCCTCGACCATATCGACCTGGAGCCGGGTGCCTTCCAGCGCCTGCTGCAAGACCTGTGCGATGACATGCTGACCTCGACCCTGCACGGCTCGGTACAACTGAGCAATACGGTGATCGACAGCCTGCTGGAGGAAATCACCGACCCCGACCTGCGCCGCAAGCTGTTGCAAACGATGTGGAAGATCGCCGACGCCGACGACTGGCTGGCCGATGGCGAAGCGGTATTGCTGGCGCGTGCCGGCACGGCATGGTCGTCGGAAACGAACTTTCGTGAACACGCGACGGCTTAGGCCGGCTTGTGCCCCATGGCAATCACCGCGGCGCCGGCCAGCGCCAGGCCCACGCCGGCAATATCGGTCCAGGCCGGCGTGACGCCGTCCACCAGCCACAGCCAGGCCAGCGCGGTGGCAATATAGATGGCGCCATAGGTGGCGTAGACCCGGCCGCTGGCGGCCGGATGCAGGGTCAGCAGCCACACGAATACCAGCAGGCTGAGGCCGGCCGGCAGCAGCAGCCAGGCGCTGCCCTTGTTGCTCAGCCATAGCATCGGCAGGTAGCAACCCAGCAGCTCGGCCACTGCCGTGACGGTAAACAATCCGAAAGTACGGGCGATTCCGGCCCATTCCATGCTTGCCTGCATATTCTATTCCTGTGTGAAGTCAGCGGCCATTGTAAGCTGCAAGGCCACGTACAGCAGCAAACGGTCATCCGTTTCATCGAGTTTCAAGCCCGTCAGTTCGGCAATTTTCTGCAAGCGGTAGTCGAGCGTATTGCGGTGGATATGCAGGGCTTTGGCGGTGGCGGTCGGATGGCTGTGGTGGCGAAACCAGGCATTGAGGGTGCGCAGCAGCAGGCCCGAGCGGTCGCGCGCCTGCAGTGGCGCCAGGGTTTGCCGCAATTGCCCGGCCTGCCAGCCGTCCTGCAGGCCGGACAGCAGCACCGGCAGGCTCAGTTCCAGATAGGAATGCAAGGGCTGCGCGGCATCGCGGGCGCGGCCCACGCGCGCCGTCTGGCGCGCCGATGCATACGATGCGCTGGCGCCATCGAGCCCCGGCAGCGCCACCCCCATCGCCAGGGTAAATGACGAGCCAAGTGCTTGCCCAGCCACCTGCTGCAATTCCCGCAGCCGCTGCCGCGCTTGCTGCGCGCGCGCCTGCTGCGTGCCGGTGACGGGAAAGGCGTCGAGCATCGCCAGCTCGCCCGGCGAGACCACCGCCGTCAGCAGGGTCGGCCAGCGCGAGTGCAGCGCCGCCTGCGCCTGCTGCAGTTGGTTCAGCGCCTGTTCCAGCTGTTCGCCGCCATGCTCCACCTGCAGCACCAGCATGGCGCGCGGCACGCGCAGATCGAGCGCCAGCCGCGCCGCCCACGCATGCATGGCGGTATCGGACACGCCGCTGCGCGCAATCAGCTGCGAGACGAATTCCTCGCGGTAGCGTTTTTCATGCTGCAGTTCGCTCACCAGCTGGGCTTGCTCCAGCATCATTTCCGCCATCGCGCGCACCAGCTCGCCGAACTGGCGCACCGCCTCCGGTTCACCGGTCAGGCCCACCACGCCGCAGACGACACCGCGCACCAGCAGCGGCAGGTTGATGCCGGCCCTGGCGCCGGGCAGCAAACGCGCCGCTTGCGCATCGAGCTCCACGCTGGCGCCCCTGGCCAGCGCCAGTTGCGCGCCCGGATGCACGTTGCCGACGCGGCCGGGATCGGTGCTGGCCAGTATCACGCCCTGCGCATCGATCAAGTTGACCTTGAAGGGAATGATCTGCGTGGTACGCTGGACGATCTGCTGCGCCAGGGCGGTGCTGATGGTGGCCACGGGATGGTCTTTCATGGTGTGCGCTTGCATGAAAAAAGCAAATAAATACCAGCAATTTTCATGCATCCGCATGATGACCGCTGGCCGTGCCGATTGTACGATGTTCCTGCCCACTACCCATAAAAATATCGAGGAGACAGCGCCATGCCCCAACCATCCCCGCGCGACCTGCTGCGCGCCATGTTCGACGCCGCCGTCGCCGCAGCCCAGCCATCGCACTGCGTGGCGCCGCACTTGCCTGCCGCGCCGAAAGGCCGTTTGATCGTGATCGGCGCCGGCAAGGCCTCGGCCGCCATGGCGCAAACCGTGGAGCAACACTGGCCCGGTGAGTTGTCCGGCCTGGTGGTCACGCGCTATGGCTACGGCGTACCCTGCGAACGGATCGAGATCGCCGAAGCCGCGCATCCGGTGCCGGACACGGCCGGCATGCAGGCGGCGCAGCGCATGCTGGAGCTGGTCGGCAACTTGACCGTTGATGACACCGTGCTGTGCCTGATTTCGGGCGGCGGCTCGTCGCTGCTGGCCCTGCCTTTGGCAGGCATCAGCCTGGCGGAAAAACAGGACCTGAACCGCGCCTTGCTCGCTTCCGGCGCCACCATCGGCGAGATGAATTGCGTGCGGCGCCACTTGTCCATGATCAAGGGCGGCAGGCTGGCCGCCGCCTGCCACCCGGCGCGGGTGCTGACCCTGGCGATTTCCGACGTGCCGGGCGACAAGCCCGGTGATATCGCTTCCGGCCCGACGGTGGCCGACGCCACCACCTGCGGCGACGCGCTCGATATCGTGCGCCGCTACGGCATCGCCTTGCCGGCCAGCATACGCGAGGCGCTGGAAAGCGGGCGCGGCGAATCGATCAAGCCCGGCGACCCGCGCCTGGCCAACGCAAGCATCGAACTGATCGCCACGCCGCAAATGGCCCTGGAGGCGGCCGCCGGGGTGGCGCGCGCGGCCGGTGTCACGCCGTATATCCTGGGCGACAGCCTGGAAGGCGAGGCGCGCGACGTCGGCAAGGTGATGGCCGGCATCGCCCAGCAGGCGGCGCGGCGCGGCCAGCCATTCGCCACGCCCTGCGTGCTGTTGTCGGGTGGCGAGACCACCGTCACCGTGCGCGGCGATGGAAGAGGCGGGCGCAATGTGGAATTTTTGCTGTCGCTGGGCATCGCGCTCGACGGCGAAGCGAATGTGCATGCTTTGGCCGGCGACACCGACGGCGTCGATGGACAGGAAGAAATCGCCGGCGCGTACATGGCGCCCGACACGCTCAAGCGTGCCTGGGCGCAGGGCATGCGTCCGCGTGACAGCCTCGACAATAACGATGGCCACGGCTTTTTCCAGGCGCTGGGCGACAGCGTGGTCACCGGCCCCACGTTGACCAATGTGAATGATTTCCGGGCCATCCTGATCATGGCGAGCGGGGATTGATGGTGGCGATGTTCTATCGTGTGCTTGCAATTTAGCAAGTTGCTATGATTGCCTATCGAAAAGGACACCCATGAAAAAATCGCTGTTTTCCGTGCTGGCTTGCGCCAGCCTGCTGAGCTTGTCCGTTTCCGCCAGCGCCGCCGACCAGCCGGCGGCCTCGCTGCCCGGGCATTATTATCTGCAGGGCGTGACGGAAGTCGGCTCTGAATTGCTGCTGAAAAAAGATGGCAAGTTCGAATGGATGCTAGCCTACGGCAATGTCGACCAGCAGGCCAGCGGCGACTGGAGCGTGTCCGGCAAGGAAGTGACACTGCACGCGGCCAGCCCCGGCAAGGCGCCGCAGTTTCGCGTGTTTGACGAAGAGGAAATGCGGATCCGCAAACCGGCGGCAGAAGGGCAGTGGGTCGCCATCGTCGGCTTTCCCCAGCTGGGGCCGATGGCCGGCGTGGAAGTGAAATTCGAAGCCAGGAGCGGCAAGACGGCAACCGCCGTCAGCCAGCAGAATGGCGACGCCATTGTCAAGATGCCGGCCTCGGAGCAGTGGCTGCGGGCCGGGCTGCGCCTGGAAGGTTCCAGGGCCGACTACCAGTGGCTGGACGTGCCGCCAGGGCGTGCGCGTGAACGCATCGCCGCGTTTGCCGTCACCGACCGCCAGTGGCTGCTGAAACAGCCGTTCCAGAAACTGACCTTGCGCGTGGTCGACGGCGGCCTGCAGGTGAGCGACGCCGACAATGGCCTGGCCAGGGGCGTGTACGCGAAACAGCCGGCCCAGTAGGCGGCCGGCCGGTTCGCATCAAAAGCCTTCCAGCACGATCTTGCCGCGCGCGGTATTGCTTTCCAGCACAGCGTGCGCGCGTTTCAGATTGGCCGCATCGATCTTGCCGAAGCGTTCGGCCACCGTGGTCTTGATGGTGCCGGCGTCCACCAGTTGCGCCAGTTCTTCCAGCAGTTCATGCTGCTGGACCATGTCGTCGGTCTGGAACAAGGCGCGGGTAAACATCAGCTCCCAGTGCAGCGACACGCTCTTGGCCTTGAACTTGCGCACGTCGATCTGCTCGGGGTCGTCGATCAGGGCGAACTTGCCTTGTGGCGCGATCAGTTCGACGATCTGGTCGAAATGCTTGTCGGTCTGGTTCAGGCTGATCACATAGTCGACCGGCGGCAAGCCCAGGCGGGTGATTTCGGCCGCCAGCGGCTGGCTGTGATCGATCACATGGTGGGCGCCCAGTTCTTGGACCCAGGCGGATGTTTCCTGGCGCGAGGCGGTGCCGATAATGGTCAAGCCCGTCAGCTGGCGCGCCAGTTGCACCAGGATCGAGCCGACGCCGCCGGCCGCGCCGATCACCAGCAGCGACTTGCCGCAGGCAGCGGTGTCGCGGCTGACCTGCAGGCGTTCGAACAGCAATTCCCAGGCGGTAATAGCGGTCAGCGGCAGGGCGGCGGCTGGCGCGAAGTCGAGGCTGGCCGGCATATGGCCGACGATGCGCTCGTCGACCAGCTGGAACTCGCTGTTGCTGCCGGGGCGGTTGATGGCGCCCGCATACCACACCTTGTCGCCGACCTGGAACAGGCTCACGTCCGGGCCGATGGCGGTGACCACGCCGGTGGCGTCCCAGCCCAGCACTTCCGGCTGGCCGTCTTTCGGCTGGCGGTTCTTGCGGATCTTGGTGTCGACCGGATTGACGGACACGGCGTGCACGGCCACCAGCAGGTCGCGCCCGCTGGCGACCGGCGTTGGCAGCTCGATATCGAGCAGGGCGTTGGCGTCGGTGATGGGCAGGCTGTGGTGGTAGGCGATGGCTTTCATGGCGGTCCTTGAAGAGTGGAGGGATACCGTATGATGGTGGCTTTTCTGCCCGGGAAAAAGAGGGCACATACCGAAACACTTTCAAAGGAATGCCGAAAATTGCTGCGCCTCGATGATCTGCAGGTATTTGTGCGCACGGCCGACCGCGGCAGCTTGTCGGCTTGCGCGCGCGAGCTCGGCATTTCGCCGGCCCTGGCCAGCGCCGCCGTCAAGCGCCTGGAAGGGGAATTGGGCTTGCGCCTGTTCGTGCGCACCACGCGTTCGCTGAGCCTGACGGCCGAAGGCACGCAATATATCGAGCCTGCGCGCGAAGCGCTGCGGCTGCTGCGCGCCGGCGGCGACGCACTGGCGGCGGGCAAGGACAGTTTCGGCGGAACCTTGAAAATTGCCATGCCGTCGGACCTGGGCCGCAATCTGCTGCTGGGCTGGCTCGACACCTTCCAGCTGCGCCACCCCAAGCTGCATTATCAGCTCAGCGTCAGCGACCGCCTGGCCGACATGGTGCGCCAGCAGGTCGACGTGGCCATCCGCTATGGCGAGCAGGATGACTCCTCGCTGGTCGCCATGCCGATCGCGCCGGCCAATGACCGGGTGCTGGTGGCGTCGCCCGCCTATTTGCAGGAACACGGCCCCGTGCTGTCGCTGGACGACTTGCAGCGGCATAACTGTTTGCGTTTTGCGCTCGAAGACGGCCTGCACGACCGCTGGACCTTTTACCGCCTGCCGCAGCGCGAACAGGTCAGTGTGCAGGTGAGCGGCAACCGCAGCGCCGACGATGCCGACCTGGTGCGCCGCTGGGCCGTGGCCGGGCTCGGTATCGCGTATAAATCGCGGCTCGATCTGCACGAGGACCTGGCGGCCGGCCGCTTGCAGGCGCTGCTGCCCGAGGTGGCTGGCGAAGCGGCGCCCTTGCACCTGGTGTGCATGCATCGCGCGCAAGTCACGCCCGTGGTGCTGCAGCTGCGCGACTTTCTAAGAGAGCAATGTTCCTTGCTAGGTTAATCATTAATCATTACAACTCGTTGCAAATGGCAATGATGCGGCGCTGGAAGCGGGCGTAAGCTTGCGCTCCTGATCAAACCGCTTGAGGAATGGCCATGCGACAGCAACTCCTGACGATTTTGCTTGCCGGCGCGGTATTGGGCGGCTGTGCCAGTACCACCGTGCAACCTGAGCAGCCTCCCGCAGCGCAGGCGCTGGCCATGCAGCAGCGCGTCAGCTGGGGCATCAATGCCGGCAGCGTGCGCCAGTTGCGGCAACAAGGCTGGGACCGATATCTGCAGGCGCAGCTGCATCCCGGCAAGGCCGTGCTGCCACCCGCGATCCAGGCGCAGATCGATACGATGACCATCAGCCAGACGCCGCTGGATCAATTGGTGATCGGTATCGAACAGCGCCGCAAGGACTCGAATGCCGTGATGGACGACATGGCCAAGCAGCAGGCGCAAAAAGACTACCAGCAGGAACTCAATCGCCTGGCACGCGAAGCGGCCACCCGCTCGCTGCTGCTGGACGTGTATTCGCCGAACCAATTGCAGCAGCAACTGAGCTGGTTCTGGCTCAACCATTTCAGCGTGCACCAGGGCAAGCACAACCTGCGCGCCATGGTCGGCGATTACGAGATGAACGCCATCGCGCCGCATGCGCTGGGCAAGTTTCGCGATCTGCTGGCCGCCACCGTGCACCACCCGGCCATGCTGCGCTATCTGGACAATGAAGCGAACGCGGCCAACCGCATCAATGAAAACTATGCGCGCGAACTGATGGAGCTGCACACCCTGGGCGTGAACGGCGGCTACAGCCAGAAGGACGTGCAGGAACTGGCGCGCATCCTGACCGGCGTCGGCGTCAACCTGGGCGCCGACACGCCGAAGGTCAAGCCGGCGCTGCAAGCCCAATATGTGCGCCGTGGCCTGTTCGAATTCAATCCGAACCGCCACGACTATGGCGACAAGCAATTTCTGGGACAAACCGTGAAAGGCAGGGGCCTGGCCGAGCTCGACGAAGCGCTGGACAGACTCTCCCGCAGCCCGGCCACGGCGCGCTTTATCAGCGGCAAGCTGGCCCAGTACTTTGTCGGCGATACGCCCCCCGAAACGCTGGTGGCCGGCATGGCGCAGACCTTCCAGAAGACCGACGGCGATATCGCCGAGGTGCTGCAGACCCTGTTTGCCAGCGAGGCTTTCAAACAGTCGCTGGGGCGCAAGTTCAAGGACCCGATGCACTATGTGGTGTCGGCCGTGCGCCTGTCGTATGACGACAAGCCGATCCTGAACGCCGGGCCGATGCTGGGCTGGCTGTCGCGCATGGGCCAACCGTTGTATGGCCGCCAGACTCCCGACGGCTATCCGCTGCAGGACACCGCCTGGGCCAGCCCGGGGCAGATGACGACGCGGTTTGATATCGCCCGCACGATTGCCTCGGGCAGCGCCGGCCTGTTCAAGACGGACGGCCCGCAACCGTTGGAAAAGCCGGCTTTTCCGCAACTGGCCAGCGCCGTGTATTTCCAGAGCATCGAGCCTGCCTTGAGTCCGGCCACCCGCCAGGCCCTGCAACAGGCAGGCACGCCGCAGGAATGGAACACGTTTTTACTGTCTTCGCCAGAAATGATGCACCGCTAACCGGAGAAACGCCATGAACCGTCGTGACCTGTTGAAAGTGCTGGCCGCCGCTCCCTTGTTCAGTGCCGCCGGCAGCCTGCTGGCGGCGCCCGCCACCGACGCCCGGCTGCTGTTCGTGTTCCTGCGTGGCGGCTATGACGCCAACAACCTGCTGGTGCCGACCGGCAGCGATTTTTACTATGCGGCGCGGCCGAATATCGCCATCCCCAAGCCGGGCGCGGAAAACGGCGCGCTGGCGCTGAACGGCGACTGGGCCCTGCACCCCGCCTTGCGCGACAGCATCTACCCGATGTTCAACAGCGGCGATGCGGCCTTTGTTCCGTTTGCCGGCACCACCGATTTGTCGCGCAGCCATTTTGAAACCCAGGACAGTATCGAACTGGGCCAGGATGTGACAGGGCGGCGCGATTTTCGTTCGGGCTTTTTGAACCGCCTGGCGCAAACCCTGAACGCCACCGGCGCGATCGCCTTTACGGACCAGTTGCCGCTGATCTTCCAGGGTGGCCTGCAAGTGCCGAACATGGCGCTGCGCTCGGTCGGCAAGTCCGGCATCGATGCGCGCCAGAGCCAGATCATTGCCGCCATGTACAAGGGTACTGCCTTGCAAACGCCGGTCAGCGAAGGCTTCGTGGTGCGCGACGATGTGGCCAAGGGCCTGATCGGTGAAATGCCGGGCGCCAACCGCAACGCCATCAGCGCCAAGGGGTTCGAGCTGGAAGCGCAGCGCATCGCGCGGCTGATGAAAGATAAATACAACCTCGGCTTTGTCGACGTGGGCGGCTGGGATACCCATGTGGGGCAGGGCGCATCGACCGGCTACCTGGCTGGGCGCTTCGAAGAACTGGGGCGCGGCCTGGCCGCCTATGCCCAGGAAATGGGCACGGCCTGGAACAATACCGTGGTGGTGGTGGTCAGCGAATTTGGCCGCACCTTCCGTGAAAACGGCAATCGCGGCACCGACCATGGCCATGGCAGCGTGTTCTGGGTGCTAGGTGGCAGCATCCGGGGCAAGCAGGTGGTGGGTGAGCAAGTGGCTATCACGCAGGCGAACCTGTTCCAGAACCGCGACATGCCGGTGCTCAACGAATACCGCGCCGTGCTCGGTGGCTTGCTGCAGCGCACCTTCGGCTTGAATGCGGCCCAGCTGAACCAGGTATTTGCGGGCGTGAAACCGGTCGACCTGGGGCTGGTGTAGCCCGGTGTATACCGTGTATAAACGGCAAGCGCCGTGTTACGCTACGGCTGCGCAATCGGCGCGTAGATAATCCCGGCCACTCGCGCAGGCGGCGCCGGGCGGAATGGAGCGGTATGATAGATCCCCGGCGCGACCTGGTCGGCGCAGGCTTTTCCCTGGCGCTGATTGCGCTGGCGGCGTTCGTGATGCAGCGCTTTTTCCTGCCGCTGGTGTGGGCCGGCATTTTATGCGTGGCGACCTGGCCGCTGCATGTGCGCCTGCGCGCCGCGCTGGGGCAGCGGCAGGTTCTGGCGGCGGCACTGCTGACCCTGGCTTTCGCCTGCATTTTCATTATTCCCGTCATGCTGGGCGTGGCGCAGGCGGCGCGCGAAGTGCCGGTGCTGGCCGATTTTCTCATGCGCGCCAATACCGACGGCTTGCCCGTGCCTGGCTGGGTGGCTGGCATTCCGCTGGCTGGCAACGCCATCAATGACTGGTGGCAAGTCACCCTGAACCAGCCGCATGGCCTGGCCCATGTGCTGTCCGGCAGCGCCGTGGGCGGCTTTCATTCGGCGCGCGACCTGGTGAAAATCCTCGGCGCCGACATGCTGCACCGCCTGGTCGACTTCGGCCTGGCCTTCTTGTGCCTGTTTTTCTTCTACAAGGATGGCGAAGCGCTGACGCGCCAGATCACGCGCATCGGCAGCCACTATCTGCAGCCAGAACGCTGGGGCCGCTATTCGCAGAAAGTGCCGACCGCCATCCGCGCCACCGTCAACGGCCTGGTGCTGGTGGGCCTGGCCGAAGGCGTGCTGATCGGCATCGCCTACGCACTGGCCGGCCTGCCGTCACCGGCCCTGTGGGCGTTTGCCACCGGCATCCTGGCCATCATTCCCTTCGGCGCACCGCTGGCCTACGTCAGCGCGGCGGCCTTGCTGGCCATGCAGGGCAGCGTACCGGGCGCCATCGGCGTGGCGGTCTGGGGCACCATGGTGCTGTTTGTTGCCGATCATTTCGTGCGTCCCGGCATGATCGGCAACGCCACCCGGCTGCCTTTCCTGGCCGTATTGTTCGGTATCCTGGGTGGCGTGGAAACGCTGGGCCTGGTGGGCCTGTTTATTGGCCCCGTAGTCATGGTGCTGTTTGTGACCTTGTGGCATGAGGCCTATGTATCAGGCGATTCTGTCATGCCGTCAAGTTAAGCATGCGCCATGCAGTTAAAAGCGCAAGGCATAAAAACGGCGGGCCAGAGACGCGAGCCTGAGAAAATGCCGATGGCTGCGTTGCAGCTCCTAGCCGACCATGCGTACTGTCTTCGTCGCTGCGCCTTGCCCTCGGCATTTTTCAGGCCCGCTTGGCCCGGCGTGCCTGTGCGGGCGACTGGGGGTAATATATTTTGCTGGTGTGCTTGTGGCATGGTGTGCTGCTGTCGCAGGCAACACCTGCCAGCCCGGCCGCGCCGCCACGCACACGGTAATGAGGGGTTGGCCGGCGCATGAACGCTGGCCAGTACCGGTGTGCGGCGGGCGGGGCCGGGTGGGAACTGGCGCCAGTTCCTTAGTGCGCCTTGGACAGGATGAGGAGCCAGCGGCGCATCAGCAGCACTTCAACATAGCCCGGTTCGATACCGGTGCCGCACTCGATCAAGGGATTGACGGTATAAAAACGCTTGCGAAAGTCGCGGCAAACGAGGATTTCGCGCTTGCCCATGCGGACCAGGAAGGAGCTTGGGGCGTATTCCAGGCCGAACCGTGAGCCAAAACCGCTATTCAATGTTGCCATGACAATTCCTTTGAGGGAGATGTGTTGAACGAGTCATCAGAATAGCACAACTACTGTATGAAAACACAGCTACTGTATGGATAAACAGTATATTTTTTGGCTGTGGTTTTTTCGATCATGCCGCACAACACAAGGAGAATGTAGTTTGCCGCAAAACAATGACACAAGCATGACCACGCGCTGGGGCACCCGGCTGCGCCGTTTTGTCGAGGCGCGGCTGTCGCCCGAAGGCGAGCTGGGCTTGCACATGACGGTCGGCGTGGTGCTGATGCTGATCGCCATCGTGGTGTTCCATGAGATTGCCGAAGCGGTGATGGGCATGGAACAGATCACCGTCATCGACCAGCAGGTGGCGCACTGGTTCAACCAGAACGCCATCCCCTGGATTACCTGGTGTCTGCTGGTGATCACGCACCTGCATGGCGTGCTCGGCGCCATTACCCTCGCTTGCCTGCTGGCCTGGTATCTGCACCGCAAGGGCGCCCATTACTGGCTGTTCACTCTGGTGATTACCATGCCGGGCGTCATGTTTCTGAACGTTTTGTTAAAGTATATTTTCGGTCGCGCGCGGCCCAGTTTCGAGGAACCCCTGCTCGCTGCGCTCAGTACCTACAGCTTTCCCAGCGGCCATACGGCCACCGCCACGGCGCTGTATGGCCTGCTGGGCGCCTACCTGGTGTGCCAGCTCGATCACCGGCAATGGCGCCGGCGCATCGTCATCGTGCTGGCCGCGTTTGCGATGGCGGCGCTGGTGGGTTTCAGCCGCATCTACCTTGGGGCGCACTACCTGAGCGATGTGCTGGCGGCGATGGCGGAAAGCTATGGCTGGCTGGCTATCTGCATCGCGGGGGTATCGACCTTGCGCCGCCGCCGTCATGTTCGTCAAACACAATAAGAAGGGGAATATCCTGGCAACCAAGGTCGCAGTCATCATCAACGCCGGCGCCGGATGCGGATACGCATCGGACTGGGCGCAACAACTGGAAGCGACTTTCGCCGGCGTCGGCCTCGACGCCGCCATTACCCTGGCCGCCAGCGGCGAGGAAATGATCGCCACGGCGCAGCAAGCCATCAAGGACGGCGCGCCCATTGTGGTGGCCGGCGGCGGCGACGGCACCATCAATGCGGTGGCTTCGGTGGTGGTCGGCAGCGGCACGCCGTTTGGCGTGCTGCCGCTGGGCACCTTGAATCATTTCGCCAAGGACCTGAACATTCCGCTCGACCTCGACGCGGCCATTGCCAACGTGGCGCGGGGCGTGAAGCACCAGGTCGACGTGGGCGAAGTGAACGGCCGCATCTTTTTGAATAACTCCAGCCTGGGCCTGTACCCCGACATCGTGCGCGACCGTGAAAAGCAGCAGCGCCGTCTGGGGCGCGGCAAATGGCTGGCGTTCAGCTGGGCGCTGGTGGCGGCGCTGCGCCGCTATCCCTTCCTCAGCGTGCAGCTGAGCCTGAATGACAGGGTGCATGCGCGGCGCACGCCGTTTGTGTTTATCGGCAATAACGAATACCTGATGGAAGGCTTGAATATCGGCGAGCGCGAGCGTCTCGACGGTGGCAAGCTCAGCTTGTATGTGGCGCAGCGTCCGGGCCGCATGGGCTTGCTCAGGCTGGCCCTGCATGCGCTGTTCGGCAAGCTGAGCCAGGCCAAGGATTTCGATGTGCTGACCACCACCGAGGTGGAAATCGCCACCCGCCACCGGCGTCTGCGCGTGGCCACCGATGGTGAAGTGACGGTCATGAACACGCCGCTGCAATACCGCATCCGCCCGGCCGCGCTCGAAGTCATCGTGCCGGCACCAGTACCCGTAGAGGAGCATTGACATGCGCACCATCGTCCATTTATCCGACCTGCATTTCGGCAAGGTTGACCAGGCCCTGCTGGCGCCGTTGCGCAAACTCATCGACCAGCTTGAACCGCACGTGGTGGTGGTTTCTGGCGACCTGAGCCAGCGCGCCCGCAGCGCCGAATTCCAGGCCGCGCGCGGCTACCTGGACAGTTTGCCGGGGCCGCAGATCGTGGTGCCGGGCAACCACGACGTGCCGCTGTATAACATTTTCAGCCGCTTCCTGACGCCGCTGGTGAAATACCAGCGCTATGTGACGGACGATCTGTCGCCCGAATATGTCGACGATGAAGTCGCCGTGCTGGGCATCAATACGGCGCGCTCGTTGACCTTCAAGGATGGCAGGGTCAGCCATGAGCAGATCGCCGCCCTGCGCGAGAGGATGGCGGCCTTGCCGCAAAGCCTCACGCGCGTGATCGTCACGCACCATCCGTTCGACCTGCCCGACAATTTCGACAAGGACGACCTGGTCGACCGCGCGCCCCAGGCGCTGCAGATGTTTTCCGAATGCGGCGTCGACTTGCTGCTGGCCGGCCACCTGCATGCCAGCGCTGCCGGCAATACCTCGAACCGCTACAAGATCGACGGCTACGCGGCGCTGATGGTGCAGGCAGGCACAGCCACGTCAACGCGCGGGCGCGGCGAATCGAACTCCTTCAATGTGATCCGTATCGAAGAGGACAACATCCGCGTCGAGCGCTACAGCTGGAGTGAAGACACGGCCAACTTCGAGAAAGTCAGCACCGAGGCGTTCCAGCGCACGGGCGGGGTGTGGGCCAGCATGCGGCCGCTGTGAAATCGGCTGTACTTGCTTACAGATAGCGCGGCGCGTCCATGCGCTGGTGCAGTATGCGAACGATGGCAATACCGTAGGGTGTGATGCGGAAATAAATCATGTGTTGCTCAACGCTGCGGCGGCGGTAGCCTGGCCGAATATGGTCGCATGCCGGTGCGGTCCTAGGGGCGCGCGCCAGGCTGGCAAAGGCTGCCGTCATGATATCGATATAGCGGCCGGCCTGTGCCACGCTCCAGTGCTGGGCTGTATGGATCCAGATCGCTTCCAGATCCTGCTCGGCGGCCGGCGTGAGCCGATACTCAGCCATGCGCGGCCAGCATCCTTTGCTTGAACGCGCTTGCATCGAAAGGTCGCGGCTCGCCGCTCGTCTCACCTTCCATCAATGCTGCACGGATGACATCGAGTTCGGCGCTACGTTCCTGTTCGCGCCGGATCAGGTCACGGATGTATTCGCTGTCGTTGGTATAACGGCCGGCCTCGATCTGCGCCTTGATCCAGTCGTCCTGTTTGGCCGTCAAAGTAATGGTCTTGCGCACTGTGCTCATGTTAAAACTCCCAATAATAGCCTGATGCGACGATTGTCATACTATTGGTGCAATATAGCGCAAATAAGCTGAGATTTCCAGTAAGGAGTGACAGGGCCACGGTTTAGAGCCAATAATGCATGAACTGCGCCGCCCATTCCTTCATGCGGTCGGCCCACGGCCGTGATTCCCACTTGGCCTTGGTGATTTCTTCCGAATCGCGCAAGTCTTCCTGGAAGGCGTTTTCCATTTCGCGGCCAAAACTGTCGCCCAGCACCACCACGTTCAGTTCGCTGTTATGCATGAAGCTGCGCATGTCGATATTGGTCGAGCCGACGGTCGACCAGGCGCCGTCGATGACGGCGGTCTTGGCGTGCAGCACGGCCAGTTTCAGGTGGTAGATGCGCACGCCGCCGGCCAGCAGCTGGTCGTACAGGGCGTGTCCCGCATGGAACACTAGGCCACTGTCGGAGACGCCTGGCAACACCACTTTCACTTCCACGCCGCGTTTCGCGGCGGCGGTCAGGGCGTCGACGGTTTGCTTGTCGGGCACGAAATAGGCCGAGGTGATATGGATCGATTTCTTGGCTTCCTGGATCGCCAGGATATACGCCTTGTAGATCTCGAAGCCGCCGCCCGGCTCGCTGGCCACCACGCGCACCAGCTTGTCGCCCACTTCGGCCAGCACCGGGAAGTAGGGCGCGTCGGGCAGGTCGGCCTGGTCCTGCTGGGCCCAGGTGCGGATGAACAGCCACTGGAAGGCGGCCGCTGCCGGACCTTCGACTTTCACGTGGGTATCGCGCCAGCCGACGTCATCCTTGTCGGATGGCTTGGCCTTGGAGCGGAACAGCGAGCTTTTCGAATAGGTATTGCTGATATTGATGCCGCCCGTAAACGCCATCTTGCCGTCGACGATCAGCACCTTGCGGTGGTCGCGGTTGTTGATCTTCCAGTCCTCGCCCTTGAGCTTGGCCGGGTTGACGGGGTTGAAGGCCACCAGATGGATGCCGGCCGCGCGCATGCGGTCAAAGAACGCCTGCGGCACGCCCAAAGTCCCCACGCTGTCGTAGATGATGTTGACCGTCACGCCTGACTGCTGCTTTTCGATCAGCGCATCGGCAAATTTCAGGCCCATCGGGTCCTGGTCGAAGATATAGGTTTCCAGGTTGATGGTTGATTTTGCTTCGGTGATGGCTTTCAGCATTTCCTTCATGGTCTGCGGGCCGTCGAACAGCAACGTCACCTTGTTGCCCTTGATCAGCGGCACGCCGGTGGCCGCCTCTTCCAGCGCGGCCTGGGTCTTCAGGTCCATGCCGGACTTGGCCCAGCGCTTGTTGAGCAGGGCGGCGCGGCTGTTGACGTTCAGCAAGGCGCCCTTGCCGGTGATCACCTTGGGCGTGGCCACCGGTGTCAGTTCGTTATTGAGATTCTTGACGTCGGGCAGCGCGGCGCATGCGGCCAGGGTCCAGCACAGCAGGAATGCGGTAAGACAGGGCTGCAGGCGCTTCGCAGTCATTTTTGGCCTTTTATCGGTAAGGGGTCAAGCACTTCATCGGCCAGCGCCAGTGGCGGCGGGTTTTTGGAACCAAAGAAAAACAGAATCGGCGACTTCAGGAAACGCTTGCCCAGGATCTTCAGCAGCTGCAAGCCATGCTTGAAGCGCACCTGGCGCGAACGCAGCGCCACCCACAGCGCCAGGCCAAAGCTGACCAGCAGGTTGGCGGTGCCGATGGCGAAGATGCCGGCCAGCGACTTGACGGCCAGTTGCCAGCTCATATTGTGGTCGAGTCCGACAAGCGCTGTCGCAAAGTTGGCGGCGGAAAAGGTAATGTGGCGGATATCGATCGGCAACCCGATCAGGAAACCCAGGGTGCCGATGGTGCCCAGCAGGATACCGAAATAGAAGTTACCCATCAGTCCACCGAGGTTATTTTCCAGATACAGGCCCAGCCGGGCCAGCCGTTCCTGGCCGATGACCCGGCCCAGGCCGCGCAACTGGGCGATGCGCTGGGCCCAGCGGGTGTATAGCGCCTGATTGTCATAGTAGCCTGAAATCAAGCCGGCCACGAACAGGCAGACGCCGGCGATCATGGCGTAGAAAATGGCCGGGCTACCGATCGGATCGATGTCATGCAGCAAGTGCATGGCTTTCTCGGGCGATACCAGATGATGGCCGGTGATGGCGTGGTAGCCCAGCGCGATCAGCCAGGCGGTGGGGATCGCGGTGGCGATATTGCCCAGCACCGCCATGTTCTGCGTGCGGAATACTTTGTTGATCAGCTCGGCCATGCTGTCGAGGTCGATATTGCGGCCATCCTTGCTGTGCAGGCCGGCGGCGATGCGCGAGGCGGTCATGGCCGGCTGCTTGGTGGCCACCGTAAAGTGCAGCAAATGGATGAACATGAAGCCGATCGAATAATTCATGCTGAACATGAAGGCTTCGACCAGCGGCGCCGAGCGCAAATACGACATCAGGATCTTGAACAGCGCCATGAAACCGATGATGACGCCGGCGCCGGCCGACGACAAAAACATGGCGGCCATTTCGCGCCGGTTCTCGGCAATATAGTGTTCGCCGGTGCGGCTGGCGTTTTCCGTCACGTTACGGGCCAGCAAGTTGATATTGTCGGTAAACAGGTCGCTGACCTTGTACTTGTGGTTGTGTGCGCGTATCAGTTCCAGCGCCAGCGCCACCGCGCCCGCGCGGCGGCGGCTGACGGGGCGCGCGTCGATCAGGTCCGGCGTGGCATCAAAAGTGATGGCGGCGATATCGACATTGATCGAGCCGGGCAGCTCGCCGCTGGTGTCGACCAGGAACAGCAGCTTGCGCAGGCGGTCGATGCTTTGCGCCAGCGCCACCAATAAATAGGTCAGCGGAATACTGGTGCCCTGGTACAGCGCCTTCTTGCGGATCTTGGCGATCACGGCGTCGCACTGGTCCAGCATCACCAAGAGATGGCGGGCATCCTCGATATGGTCCAGGCTGCCTTGGAGCAACTGGGTATAGGCGTCGAGGTAGGCGTTCACTTCGGTGTTCTGCACCATGAATGGCGACTGGAACACTTCGATCTCATTGTGAAAGCGCGTCAGCTCCGGCTCCAGGCCCATGGCGCAGACGCGGTAGGACAGGGTGCGGATGGCGTCGAGCATGCCGGGCAGCATGATATTGCCGTCACCGACGGCCAGTTCGATATCCTCGGCCGTCAGCACGTCGAGCAATTCCAGCCAGTCGGTGGCCGGCACATTGCTGATCCACAGATGATCGGTTTCCAGGTACAGCACCTGGTCGAGCGCGTCGCTCAGGTATTCGTCGCCCAGCGCGGGCGGCAGCATGCGGTAAGCGATGCGGCGTTTCAGTTCGGTAAAAAAGCCGTTGTTCGACAGCACGCCGATATCGGTGTAGAGACTGGCGTGGCGGCGCGCGGCCAGCACCCGCAGCACGTATTCGTGCAGGGCGCGGGCCTGGGCCGGATTGCCCTTGAGCAGTTGGCGCAAGGTACGCACGTTGGCGATCGCGGTAGCGCTGTCATGGGGGCGCTTGGGACGCAATGAATTAAATAGTTCGACCAGCAACTCGATATTGCTGGTGTAGGGATCAATGCGTTCGAGGATAGCTAGCATGCAGAAAAACGGGCGGGCCGCTGTCGGTAAAACCAGTAGTGTACCTTCTGGGCAAGATCATGCAACGTGCGGCAGCGAACGCAGGGATGTGCCTTTCTTGCAAATGGCGACGTTTGTTGTTTTGCAATCAGCGTTAATAGAAAGCAATTTGAGCGTTTGTTGTTGCCGGTGGACGCCTGCCAATGCCGAGCAGTTGCTTTCTGTTGTACATCGCACAGAGTGCTTGCGTAAAAACGGGGATAAGGTAATAGTAGGTCAGACACACAGCGCGTGTCCTGATCGGTACGGCAACTTTACCTGACATTACCGAGATAGCGATCATGAAGACCTCGTACCTTGCGCTTGTTGTGATGGGATCGTGTGCCATCGGGCCGCTGGCGCCATGCGCGCAGGCCGAAACCACCACGCTGCCCGGCGGCAGCGGCAGCGGCGCCACCGTCTACGGCGTGCTCGATGCCGGCGTTGTGGCCGAGCGCGGCTGCGTGGCCAATTGCGGCAGTACCAAAGTATCGGGCGGCGTCGCTTCCGGTTCGCGCCTGGGCGTGCAGGGCCGCGAGGCGCTGGGTAATGACGTGGCCGCCGTGTATACGCTCGAAGCGGGCGTGCAGAATGACACCGGGCAATCGGAAGAAGGCCGCTTGTTCGGCCGCCAGGCGTATGTCGGGCTCGACAGCCGTCTCGGCGCGCTGACCATGGGCCGCCAGTACAATCTGCAATATCAGGCCTTGAGCGAGGTGGCCGACCCGTTCAAGGGCGGCATGGCCGGCAGTGCCGGCAACCTGGCCGGCTATGGCGTCAAGCGCTACGACAATACCGTCAAATATGCCTCGCCCGCCTTGCGTGGCGTCAGCGCCGCGGCGATCTACAGCTTTGGCGAATCACCGTACAGCCGCGCGCAGAACCGTGCCTATGGCGCCACGCTCGGCTATTCGGCCGGCGCCGTGAATGTCAGCGTCTCGCACCAGCGCAAGAACAATTTCATCGAGGCCGAGGGCACCGTACCGGCGATCGACATGTCGGCGCGCAATACCCTGATCGCGGCCAACCTGGACCTGGGCCTGGCCACCGCGTTTGCCGCCGTCGGCGTCAACAAGGGCTATGGCAGCTCGCAGTGGGACCCGAGCAATGCCTACAGCTCGCTGGCGCTGTCGATGTCGTCGTCGGACAGCCGCGACACCTTGCTGGGCGTGTCGGTGCCGGTGGGCGGCTTCAATCTGCTGGCCTCGTATGTGCGCAAGGATGACCGCGATCTGTCCAACCGCGACGCCAATCAGGTGGCTGTCGGCGTCACCTACACCTTGTCAAAACGCAGCGATTTTTATGCCTCGTACGCCAAGATCCACAACAAGAACGGCGCCCGCTATACGGTCGGCAACGCCAGCGACGGCGGCCGCGGCGACGCCGCCTTCAACCTGGGTTTTCGTCACGGTTTCTGAACGACAGGGCAGGTGGCGCCCAGCCACTTGCCGGTACTGGCCACATTGACCTGCTCCGGCGTGCCGCGCGCACTGGTGCTCGCATTCAACTGCATGGTAAACGCCTGGTCGCCCTGGAAGCTCACCTTGCCGGTACCGCTCGACTTCGGATTGGCGCAGGCAAACGACACGTTCATGCCGCCGGGAACCGCCACATTGTTCGATTTGCAGTCGCCGGGCTGGCCGGTGGGAATCTGCTGGCGCGCCGCCATTTCCGGCGTGACGCAGGCCGTCACGCGCACGGCGCCATCGGCACCGACGGTCGGCATGGCCATGCCGCGGCTGGCGGCCATCGCTTCGAGCTGCTTGCGCTGATCGGGCGGCAGGTTGCCCAGCTGCTGCAGCACCATGCTCATGGCGCTGTCGGTGGCGATATCGGGCGAGGCCATCTTGCTGTCGATTTGCCACAGGCCGGGCTTGATGGGAGGGGGCGTGTCCTTCGCCTGGGCTTGCGCCTGGAAAGCCAGGGCCGCACAGGCGAGGGCGGTGAGTCGGGAAAAAACGGGATGCATGGCGGGGTCTCCTGAAAAGGCAGACCCCAGCATACGCGATGGCGGGCGGCGCACGCTTGCCGCCTTTGTTACAAACTGTGATCCGGTTCTATCCGGCGCACGTCGACGCAGGCAATGCGGCGCTCGTCCGCTTCAAGGATTTCATAGCGCAGGTCGTTCAGTTCCAGCACTTCGCCGACGGCCGGCATGTTTTCGAAATGGGCCAGCAGGAAGCCGGCCAGCGAGTTGTATTCACCGTCTTCGCTGACCAGGGTTTCCGTCTCAAACACCTGCTCCAGGTAATGCAGGTCGGTCGCGCCGTCGATGCGCCAGTGGCCCGGGCCCAGCAATTCCACGTCGGGCTGTTCGTCCTCGTCCGGGAATTCGCCGGCGATCGCTTCCAGGATGTCGATCGGCGTCAGCACGCCCTGCACGGTGCCGAACTCGTCAACCACCAGCACCAGCTGGCCACGCGAGCGGCGCAGCGTTTCCATCGCTTTCAGCACGCCGGCCGCTTCCGGCACCACGATCGCTTCACGCATGCTGGCCGGATCGATCTTGCCGTGCGACACCAGGTCTTCGATCAGGTCCTTGCTGCGCGCCAGGCCCACCACATTGTCGAGGTCATCGTTGCAGACGGGGATCATGCTGTGCGGCGTCTCGCGCAGCAGGGTCAGCATCTTTTCGCTGCTGTCGTTCAGGTTGACCCACGATACGTCGCCGCGCGGCGTCATCACCGAGCGGATCGAGCGCTCGCCCAGGGTCAGCACGCCGCTGACCATATTGCGCTCTTCCACGCCAAACGCCGAAATATCGGGCGTTTCCTGGACTTCATCTTCCTGCACCGCCTCGCGGCCCTTGCGGCCACCCAGAAGGCTCAGCACGGCTTGCGCGGTACGGTCGCGCAGCGGGGTGGTCGATTGCAGTTTCAGGAAATTGCGGCGCGCCAGCTGGTTGAAGAACTCGATCACCACCGAGAAACCGATGGCCGCATACAGATAGCCTTTCGGAATATGGAAGCCCAGGCCTTCGGCGATCAGCGACAGGCCGATCATCAGCAGGAAGCTCAGGCACAGCACCACCACGGTCGGATGGGCGTTCACAAAACGCGTCAGCGCCTTCGAGGCCAGCATCATGACGCCGATGGAAATGATGACGGCCGCCATCATCACGCCCAGGTGCTCGACCATGCCGACCGCCGTGATCACCGCGTCGAGCGAGAACACGGCGTCGAGCACGACGATCTGCGCCACCACCAGGCCGAAACCGGCGTAGACCTTGGAGCCGGTGGCCGCGTGCGTGACGCCTTCGAGGCGCTCATGCAGCTCGGTGGTGGCCTTGAACAGCAGGAACAGGCCGCCGACCAGCAGGATCAGGTCGCGTCCCGAAAAGGTAAATTGCCACACCGAAAACAGTGGTGCGGTCAGGGTCACCAGCCAGGAGATCAGCGACAGCAGGCCCAGGCGCATTACCAGTGCCAGGGTCAGGCCCAGCACGCGCGCCTTGTCGCGCTGGTGCGGCGGCAGTTTCTCGGCCAGGATGGCGATAAAAATCAGGTTGTCGATACCCAGTACGATTTCCAGTACGACCAGCGTCAGCAGGCCGACCCAGATTGTCGGGTCAAATAACCATTCCATTATGTCTTGCCTTGTAAAGTCAAAAAGTTTCAAGCTTGCCCGGCGACAGGCTGCCCCGGGCGTGTGTGTGATCCATGCTTCAGCTGCGAACGCGTGGCGGGCGGATCGCCTGCCACACGTCCGCTTCGGCAAGTGCGCCGGGCCCCGCCTGCCAGATGATGGCGCAAAAAGGGACCGCCTGGCGAAATGCCGGATACAGGGTAATCGGGTCGTTGTCGCACTCTTCGGCGTCGCAGCTGTCGGCAGCGAGGTCGGGCGAAGTATCGGCATGTACCTGCGCATCAGGACAATCGATGCTGGCCGCATGATGGTCGGCGTGCTGGAATGGGGAAGGGCTGGCGTACGCCATGCTGGCGAAAGCCTGGGGTAAAGCGATGAAGACAAAAAGGCAAAGCAGGACGAGAGCTCGTCTCATATACAGGCAGATAGTTCTGGAGCGGTCGAGTATAGCACGCCATTATTGCAGGTTCGTGACCTGCTGCTTGCGGAATTGATAAGTTTGCCGTAAATTGCGTTGTAGTAACAATTTCACCACCCGGCGAAGACGCAGCGCCGTGCCGCGAATATTGTCGCGTTCCTTGTTCTTGTCGATGGCTTTTTCTACTAACGCAGTGTTACCAGGACCATGCTTTGAAACCAATTACCGCTCTCTTGCTTGCCGCCGGCATTCTGTCCCCTTCCTTCGTGCTGGCCGCCACGCCGGCGCCAGCCGCCAAAACCCAGAAAGCCGGCGCGCCGGCGGCGGCCGTGAAGGTCACCTCGGTCGAAGGCATTACCGAATACAAGCTGGCCAATGGCTTGCGCGTGCTGTTGTTTCCTGACGCCAGCAAACCCACCCTGACCACCAATATCGTCTACATGGTCGGCTCGCGCCATGAAAACTACGGCGAGACCGGCATGGCGCACTTGCTGGAACACCTGCTGTTCAAGCCCAGTGCCAATTTCGGCATCAAGAAGGGCAGCAAAACCCCGGTCGAGATCCTCAATTCGACCGGTGCCCAGTTCAACGGCACCACCTGGTACGACCGTACCAATTACTACGCCACCTTTCCGGCCAATGACGATAACCTGCGCCAGATGCTGGCGCTGGAAGCGGACCGCATGGTCAACGCCGCCATCGACCAGAACGACTTGTGGAACCCGAAGACCAACAAGGGTGAAATGACGGTGGTGCGCAACGAGTTCGAGATGGGCGAGAGCGATCCGATCGGCGTGACGAGCGAGCGCATCCAGGCGGTGGCGTATGACTGGCACAATTACGGCAAGTCGACCATCGGCGCGCGTTCCGATATCGAGCAGGTCAATATCCCGCGCCTGCGGGCGTTTTATCACAAGTACTACCAGCCCGATAACGCCGTGCTGATGGTGGCGGGCCGCTTCGACGAAGCAAAAGTATTGAAGCAGATCAATGACTTGTTCGGCAAAATTCCGAAGCCGACACGCGTGATCGACCCGACCTATACGGCCGAGCCGGTGCAGGATGGCGAGCGCGCCGTGACGGTGCGCCGCAGCGGCGGCACGCAGTTCGTCGGTGCCGGCTACCACGTGGCGCCGTCGGGCCATCCTGACGCTGTGGCCATCGAAGTGCTGGGCCACGTGCTGACGGACGCGCCTGCGGGCCGCCTGCACAAGGCGCTGGTGGAAACCAAGCTGGCCAGCAAGATCGAATACAACTCGGTCAGTAATCTGGAGCCGGGCTACAACCTGTTCGGCGCGCTGGTGCCGCTCGACGGCAAGCTCGACGCGGCGCAGGACGCCATGCTGAAAGTGCTGGAAGACCTGAAATCGCAACCGGTCACCGAGGCCGAAGTGGCGCGCGTCAAGCAGCAACTGAACAAGCAGATCGAACTGGCCACCTCGAACACGGCGCGCCTGACGATCGCGCTGACCGAATCGCTGGCGGCCGGCGACTGGCGTCTGTTCTTCCTGCAGCGCGACCAGCTCGACAAGGTCACGGCGGCGCAGGTACAGGCGGCAGCCGAGAAATACCTGAAAAGCTCGAACCGCACCCTGGGCCGCTTTATCCCGACCGACGCGCCGGACCGCACCACCGTGCCGGCGTATGCCGACGTGGCGCCGCAGCTGGCCGGCTATACGGGCCGCGCAGTCGTCGCCCAGGGTGAAGCGTTCGATCCGAGCCCCGACAACATCGAAGCGCGCACGCAGCGCTTTACCTTGCCCAATGGCCTGAAGGGCGCCTTGCTGCCGAAGAAAACCAAGGGCAATACCGTCAGCGTGGTGCTGAAACTGCACTTCGGCAGCGCCGACAGCCTGGCTGGCAAGGCTGGCGTAGGCAGCTATACGGCCAATCTGCTGTCGCGCGGCACCGATAAACTGTCGCGCCAGGAGGTCAAGGACAAATTTGACCAGTTGGGCATGCAGGTCAGCATCACCGGTGGCGCCGAAGGCGTGACGGCGGCGCTGAGCGGCAAGCGCGACAACCTGCCTGCGGCAATGGACCTGCTGGCGCAAGTGCTGCAAAAACCGGCCCTGTCGGAAACGGAATTCCTGGAACTGCAGCGTGAACGCGTTGGCCGTGCCGAACAGGAACTGCCGGAACCGATGCCGCTGGCTTCGAACGCATTCATCCGCCTGCTGGACGCGACCGCGCCGGGACACGTGCGCCACGTCAAGACGCTGCCGGAACAGCTGGCCGTCTGGAAAGGCGTGAACGTGGCTGAGGTCAAGGCCTTCCACGCCGGCTATTATGGCGCCGCCAATGCAGATTTTGCGGCCGTGGGCGACTTCGATCCGGCAGCGCTGAAGGCGCAGGTAAGCAGTCTGTACGGCAACTGGAAATCAGCCCAGCCGTACGTGCGCATTGCCGACACGGTCAAGCTGGTCAGCGGCGAAAAAGTCAGCCTGGAAACGCCTGACAAGGCCAACAGCGTGCTGTTTGCCATCGTGCCGCTGACGCTCAAGGACGATGCGCCGCAATACCCGGCGCTGGTGCTGGCCAACCACATGCTCGGTGGCGGCGCGCTGCGCAGCCGCCTGGCCGACCGCATCCGCCAGAAGGAAGGCCTGTCGTACGGCGTCGGCTCGCAGCTGAACGTGCCGGCACGCGATCCGGCCGGTTTCTGGATGGCCTATGCCATCAGCGCGCCGCAAAATACCGTCAAGGTGGAGGCGGCGCTGCGCGAGGAAATCGCCAAGGTGCTGGCGGAGGGCTTTACGGAAGCGGAGCTGGTGGAGGCGAAAAAAGGCTGGCTGCAGTCGGAAGAAGTCCAGCGCACGCAGGACACCTCGCTGGCGCGCACGCTGGCCACCTATCTGGATGATGGACGTACCATGGCCTACGACAAGGATCTGGAAACCAAAGTGGCGGCATTGACGCTGGCGCAGGTCAACCAGGGTTTGCGCGACTACCTGAAATCGGACGCCGTCTCGGTGGTGACGGCCGGTGACTTTGCCAAGGTGGCGAAAGAGTCTGGCGCGAAGGCGGCGACCGCGAAATAAACCGTTGCACGTAAAAAAACAGCCGGTCCATGCAAATGGGCCGGCTGTTTTTATTGGGGCGGCAGGAAATTAACGTGGAGCCATTTCTGCGACGTAGATTTCCACGCGGCGATTGCGGGCGCGGCCGTCGTTGTCGGAGTTCGACGCGATCGGTTCACGCGCGCCACGGCCTTCGACCACCACGCGGGTCGGCGAGACGCCGCGCATCGACAGGTAGTCGCGCGTGTGGGCCGCGCGTTCGACCGACAGTGGCTCGTTGATCGAGGCGCTGCCGGTGCTGTCCGTGTGGCCGATGATGCTCACGGTGGTGCTCGGGTTGTCGTTCAGGGTGGCGGCAAAGCGGTCGAGGATGGGGCGGAAGTTGCCCTTGATATCGGCGCGGTTGGTGTCGAACGAGATGTCGCTCGGGATTTCCATTTTCAGGCGGTTGTCCGAGGTCTGCGTCACTTGCACGCCGGTGCCTTGCGTCGCTTGCTCCATCGTGCGCTTCTGGTTTTCCATGCGGTTCGACCAGATATTGCCGACCACGGCGCCGGCAGCCGCGCCCAGCAGGGCGCCGCCAGCGGCACGGCCGCTGCCGCCACCGCTGGTGGTGCCGCCGATCAGTGCGCCCAGGCCAGCGCCGACGCCGGCGCCAGTGGCCGTGCCGCGTTGCGTGGCCGACATGTCGGCACAGCCGGAAACGGCGATCGTCAGGGCCAGCATGCCGATCACGGATTTGGCGCCAGGGCCGGTTTTGAATGGATTCATGGAGTTTCTCCTAGTGTTGTTCTTGAAAGTACCCGGGGGGATCACCCGCACACGTTACTGCAAAATCGCCGGGCTTGCCAGTGCCAGTGCCAGTGCAAATGGAAAGACGGCGCCCGTTTGCACGTGCGCCGCCGCCAGCGTCAAGCCTGGCTGCAGCCTCTATAGGCCGCGCCCGCTGATCAGGCGCAACAGGATCATGATCACTGCCACGACCAGCAGAATGTGGATGAAGCCGCCGATGGTGTAGGAAGTAACCAAACCCAGCAGCCAGAGAATGATGAGTACTACTGCAATTGTATAGAGCATGATGTGTCCTCCGTGAGTAATGTGTGGATGACAGCCTGGTGCGAGCACCTGCGCCGTCATCGGCTTTTTGCCATTTGCGTTGCTGCCGGAGTGACACTCCCTGCAAAACGCTGATGCCATGACGCATTGTCTACTTTGCTGCCAAAACTATCTGTACGCTGTCGTACATAACTCTTACTTATTCGCGCTTCCTTGCACATTGGCATGTTCTGCTTCGGCCATGCCCGGCAGCCAGGCCAGCATGCCGGCCATGCCGACGGCGCCCGCCAGGCAGCTGAGCATGCCGCCGGTCAGCAGCAGCATCACGCCAAATACGGGCGCGGCGGCACCGCCGGGCGCCAGGTCCAGCGCGCAAAAGCCCAGTATCGTCGCCAGCATGCCGCCGCCGATAAAGCCCAGCCATATCTTGTTGCCAGCCTTGTTATTGTCCATGTCCGTCTCCTTTAATGGGTGACTCGATAAATTTCCTAAGTGCATCATCTCCTGTCGTCACGGTCTTATCTGTGCGCGAACGAACATGATCAAAAAGAAAACGCCCGGACTGGCCGGGCGTGTGTTCAATCAGCAACGAGATAAAACGATCTTAGCCGGCGCGCAGGCCGCCGTTGACCACGCGCACGCGGTCGCCCTGGCGCCAGTTCGGCGCGGCGCTCTGATGCACGGTGCGGGTCTTGCCATTGTCCAGGCGCACGACGATGTTGTAGCTGCGCGTGGCGCGCACGCTGCCTTCGATCTGGTTGCCGGCCACGGCGCCACCGACGGCGCCCAGCACGGTGGCCAGTTGCTTGCCATGGCCGCCACCCACCTGGTTGCCCAGCAGGCCACCGACCACGGCGCCACCGGCCGCACCCACGCCGCTACCGGAAGCACGGGTATTGACTTCATGGATGGCTTCGATCACGCCGCAGTTGTTGCAGACCTTCGGCGCCGGTGCGGGCGCCGCTGCGTATTGCTCAGGCTCAGGTTGCGGCTGCGGGCGCTGCACCGGCACCGGCTGCACCGCCAGTTGCTGTGGCTGCTGTTGCTGCTGTTGGGGCAGGGCTGCCAGCGGCTGGGCGCCGGCCGGTGGCGCGATCGCCTGCAGGCTGGCCAGCTGCTCGCTGGAGGCGGCGCTGCTCAACGGCGCCGCTTCGCGGCTGTCCGAGGTGGGCAGCCAGCCCATCAGGGCGGCCGTGCCGACGCCGCAAAACAGCACCACGGCAACGGCCGCGGCGAGGATCAGGGGGTGCAAGGATTTGGTGATGGTGGTCATGAAATGCTCCTGTCTTGTGTATGGATGAAATCTGGATGGCTGGCGCCGGGAAGGGCGCGCTGAATCTCTGCTTGAATCTTGTTATTGGCTTTGAGGCCCCGAGTGTGCGGCGCCACGTGATTCGCTTCCGTGCGTCACCGTACATACATGCGCAAGGTGGCCCCGTAGGCTAAGTAAAAATTATGTCGAGTTGTAACGACACCAAGGAAAAGGCAATGCCATCAATGACCGCTACCATCAACCTGCCCCGTGATGCAGGCCGCTCCGGTCTGGCCTCGGCCGCTGCAGGCAACCGCCTGCTGGCCAGCTTGCCGGAGTCCGACCTCAAGCATCTGTCGGCGCTGTTCGATACTGTCACGGTCGACGTCGGCGACGTGCTGTACGAACCTGGCCAGCCGATCGGCCACATTTATTTTCCAGGCGACTGCCTGATCTCGCTGCTGGCCGTGGCCGAAGGCCGCATGACGCTCGAAGTGGGCTCGGTCGGCCGCGAAGGCGTGCTGGGCGCATCCGTCGCACTGGGCCATGAGCTGGCGCAGGTGCGCGCCGTCGTCCAGCGCTCCGGCAGCGCCAGCCGTATCGCGCGGGCCGACTTCTGCGCCGAGTTCGCCCAGCTCGAATCCTTGCAGCGGCTGCTGTACCGCTACACCGACACCCTGCTGGCGCAAGCCATCCAGATTGCCGTGTGCAGCCGTTTTCACGTGCTCGAAGCGCGGCTGGCCCGTTCGCTGCTGATCACGCGCGACCGCTTGCAGTCGGAAAAATTTCACCTGACCCACGAATTCCTGGCCCATACGCTCGGCGTGCGGCGGGTCGGCGTGACCAAGGCGGCCAGCGCGCTGCAGCAGCAGAAACTGATTACCTACAGCCGCGGCAATATCGAGATCCTCGATTCGGCCGGCCTGGAAGCGGTCTCGTGCCGCTGCTATGAACTGGTCAAGGATACGGGCACGGCCGGCATGGCCAATGTATTTGTCTGAACCTCGGCGCCACACGTAAAAAAGCGGGGCGGCTATAGAAGTAGCCGCCCCGCTTTTCTGTTTGCCGACAATTACTTCGGCTTGACCTGGTTACCGATCACGCCGCCGACGGCTGCGCCGCCAACTGCGCCAACGGCGCTGCCGCCGGTCAGCACGGAGCCGGCAACGGCGCCGATGCCTGCGCCGACAGCGGTGTTTTTATCCTGGCCGGACATATTGGCGCAAGCGGTCAGGCTCAGCACCAGTGCGGCGATGGAAGTGGTAGCGGCGAGTTTTTTAATCGTTTGCATGGTAGATCTCCTTTAGATTCGGTCCCGTGGCGCCGGCAGGGTAGAGGCCGGTGGTACGCCAGTTATTGTTGCAGGCACGGGTACAGAATAGAATTGCAAGGCAACAGGGTCTGTTCGGCAACGCACATAGGTAGGTAACAAATGTAAGTGTGGCATGTTCGTGCCGCCTCTCAGCGGGGAATGGCGCGCTCACCCGTCTTGTGCGCGCCTGTCTTGGCGGGACTGCGCGCGCGTTGTTTGCCTGGCGGCGGCGCCACCGGCTTGCGCCCGGCCTGGTTCAGCAGGACTGCGCATTCGCTCTGTTCGCCGGGGCCGGCATTGACCAGCGGCAGCAGGGCGGCAAACGGCGCCACCGCCGCCAGCGCCAGCGCGCCGCCCGCGCGCAGCGCCACCACGCCCTTGTCGATACTGACATCGGGGTCGCTGAAGGTGCCCTTCACATAGATCGGGGCGCGCAGCGAGAAGATGCGTACGCCCTTGCTGTCGGGCTGCAAGGTCAGATCGAGTTTTTCATTTTCCAGGTTGATGGTGCCGTCGACATGCAAAGTGGCATCGTCCGTGTCGACAATGAACTGGCGCGTCTGCATCAGGCCGTGCGTGACGCCGAAACTGGCCGCCATGCAATTGAGTTTGACCTGCTTGTCGCCGGACAATTTGGCCAGCACCACGCTGCCGATATTCAGGCCCATCTCTTCAAGCAGCAGCTTGCTGACGCTGCCGCCATTGATCAGCGCCTTGACCTCGCCATTGGAATTGCCCAGCAGGCTGGCCACCGAGTTGCCGGTGGCCGTCAATGCGGCGTCGCCATTGATCTGGCCCACGCTGGCCTGCAATGGTTTGAGGTTGGGAAACAGCTGCTTGATCTGCATGCGGCGCGCGCTCGCCTTCATCTCGGCGGCGATGCGGCCGGGCACCGTCTTGCCGCTGCCGTCCATCCGGATCTGCGACACCAGCGTGCCGCCGGCGATATTGAAGTTGAGTGGATTCAGCGACAGCACGCTGTCCTTCAGCACGATATGCGTATCGACCTCGCTGATCGGCAGGTTGGCGTCGCGCGTGATGGTGTCGGCCGTGTAGCGCACGTCGGCGTCGAGACTGGTCCAGCGTTCGGTGCGGAAGGTTTCGATCGGCAACACGCGGCCGGCCGGCTGGTTCAGCTGTGCGCCGCGTTGCGTCTTGCTGGCGCGGTTGTCGGCGCCCACCAGCGGGCCCAGGTCGTTCAGATGCAGCAGCTTCGAATGGACATTGCCGGTCAACACATTGCGCGGCTTGCGTTCAAGATACCTGGCGCTGCCACTGATGTCGCTGGAGCCTACCTTGCCGGTAAACTTGTCGTAGGTCCAGTCGCTGCCGCCGCGCCTGAGCACGCCGGTCAGCCGGCCCTGCGCGCTGAACGGCGGCGTTTCCGGCAGCAGCACCCCCGTCAAGGCATACAGCTGGGCCATGCTGGGGCCCGATATTTTCAGCAGCACGTCGAGCGCGGCCAGCCTGGTCGGGCGCGTCAGCGTGCCCTCGATGGCCAGCGTGGTGCCGGCCGAATGCATCTCGGCCTGCAGCGGAAACGGCGTACTTTGCTGCTGCAGCGACAGCACGCCGCCGGCCTTGCCGCTGCCTTTGATGGGCGCGCCGCGATAGGTGCCCGCCAGCGTCCACTGGATGCCATAGCGCGCGTCATTGATGGTGTCGACATCGGCGCGCATGTCCGATTGTGTAATGGCGTCCTCCAGGTACACCGTGCCCTTGCTGAACACTACGCTTTGCAGCTCGAAGTGCCACGGCGAATCGGGATTCTTTTTTTCAAACGTCCAGTTGTTCTTGCCATCCTTGCCGCGCAGCAGGCGCAGTTGCGGTGCGTCGAAGCGCAGTTCGGGGATGACGATCTTTTTCTCGAATAACGCCAGCGGGTCGAGCGAGAACGCCAGCTGGCTGACGGTGGCCGATTGCGGATGAGCTGGATCGACCGGGACGCCAGCCGGATTGCCCATGCGCACATCGCGCGCCCGCAGGTGTGGCCAGGGCAGATAGCCGCGCCAGCCGCGCTGGTTGCCCTCCTGGCGCCAGGCCAGCGTCAGGTCGCCTTCGATGGCGAGCGGGCGGCCCAGCGCCTCGCTGGTGCGCGCACTGAGCCAGGGTCTGGCGCGGTTCCAGTCGGCATTCATCAGCACGACAATGGCGACGGCCGGCACGGCGACCAGCAGGCCGGCGGTGGCGAGGACGATTTTGGCGCGGCGCGACTTGGGGAGCGGCAGGTGAGGCATGGAGCGATTCTTTCTGGATGGATCAGGGCGGTGGCGCAGGGCGCGGCAGTATGCCCGATGCTACAGCAAAGCGCCGTCCGGCACGCTCGTTTGTACGCTGGCGCACCTTGCCGGGCCGACTATTGTCGCTTTCGTACGCTATGTGCGGCACCGAACTGATAGCGCCGGTGGCAGGGGCTATAACGTCATACATCAGGCGCCGCTTCATGCATCAGCGTGGCGCCGTAGCACAAGTTTTGATGCTCCCTAAAGTTGCCCCCATTCATGTTCTCCTGGAGAAAAAAAATGACAAACCGAGATCTTTTGAAATCCCCGCTGACCGCCCTGGCCGCTTGCGCCACCGCCGTGGTCCTGATGACCGGCTGCGCCAGCCAGAAAACCCCGGCCACCGCCGACGTGGCCGTATCGCGCGCCGCCCTTGACAACGCCGCCAGCGCCGGCGCCGCCGAACTGGCACCGGACGAAATGCGTTCGGCCCGCGAAAAAATGATGCGCGCCAACCAGGCATTGAAAGACCGTGATTACAAACTGGCACGCGAGCTGGCCGACCAGGCGCAAGCCGATGCCAAGCTGGCGCAAAGCAAGGCCAATTCGACCAAGGCCACCACCGCCGCCGACGAAATCAACGAGAACATCCGCGTCATGCGCGAAGAACTCAACCGCGCCAACATGCAAGCTCCCCAACAATAAGAACAGGAACCGAACATCATGAAAAAAGCTACCTACACCACCATTCCCGGCCTGCTGGCCATGGCTGCCCTGGTTGCTGCTTGCAGCTCCGCGCCAACCACCACCAGCCTGCTCGACCAGACCCGCGGCGACTACATGGCGGCCCAGTCGAACCCGATGGTATCGACCTATGCGGCGCGCGAATGGCGTGACGCCAGCGCCGCGCTGGAAGCTGCCAACGCCGCCGCCACCCGCCAGGAAGACAAGGAGCAGGTCGACAAGCTGGCCTATCTGGCCAAGCAAAAAATCGCCACCGCACAGGAAGTCGCCAAGCAGAAAGCCGCCGAGGCTGACGTCGCCAACGCCGGCAAGCAGCGCGACGAACTGCGCCTCGAAGCACGCACCCAGCAGGCTGACCAGGCCACCGCCCGCGCCCAGGCTGCACAGGCTGCCGCCGAAGCGGCCAAGGCCCAGGCGCAAAGCGCTGAAATGGCGACCCGCGATGCCCAGGCCCGCGCCAGCGCACTGGAAATGCAGCTGGCCGACCTGGCCGCCAAGAAAACCGAACGCGGCATGATCATCACTCTGGGTGACGTGCTGTTCGGCACCGACAAGGCCGACCTGACGTCGAACGGCGTCAATACCGCCAACAAGCTGGCCGAAGTGCTGAAAAACAATCCGCAACGCACCGTGCTGATCGAAGGCTTTACGGACAGCACCGGCAGCGCCGCGCATAACCTGGAACTGTCGCAGCGCCGTGCCGAGTCCGTGCGTAACGCCTTGCTGGGCCAGGGCATTGCCCGCGACCGCATCGCCACGCGCGGCTATGGCGTCGCTTACCCTGCGGCGGGCAACGATACCGCAGCAAACCGCCAGCTGAATCGCCGCGTGGAAATCGTGCTGTCGGAAGACAATACGGCGATTCCCGCCCGTCGTTAATTTGAACTGATTGGTGTCACGCGCGGCACGGGGCAGGCGCCCTGTGCCGCGGCAGTACCAAGGCAGCGCCGGCCGTGTTTGGCCGGCGGATACCCACGCTAGAATTGAGAGGAAAATTATGTCCGATACTTCAGTTGCCACTCCTTCGGGAATCGATACCGCCGCCATTCGCGCCGCCGCCCGCAATCTGGACGATGGTGCCGTCACGGAAGGCTACCAGGCAAACCGTCAGGAAGTCATCACCATGTTGAATGGCGCCCTGGCGACCGAGCTGGTGTGCATTGCACGCTACAAGCGCCATTACTACACCGTGAGCGGACGTGATAACGGCACCATCAAGGCCGAGTTCCTCGAACATGCCGAGCAGGAACAGGAACACGCCGACTGGCTGGCCGAACGCATCGTTCAATTGAACGGCAAGCCAGATTTTAATCCGGCAACATTGCTTGAGCGCAGCCATGCCGAGTATGATGACTCCGACGACGTGCAAAGCATGGTCAAGGCCAATCTGATCGCCGAGCGCGTGGCGATCGAATCGTACCGCCAGATGATCGTCAAGATTGGCGAGACGGACCCGACCACGCGCCACTTGTTGATCAAGATCATGGCCGTCGAAGAAGAGCACGCCGACGACATGCGCGATCTGATGGAATAAGCTTCCGTCACAACGTTGTCACCACAAATTATATTCATCCACCGCTGAGGAGTTTAACCATGTTGGAAAACAATATCACCACCGTCAATAACGATGTCAAAACCCTGGTAAAAGATGCCCAGGCATTGTTCAGCGCCGCTGCCGCCCTGACCGGCGAAAAAGCCGACGAAGTACGCGTCAAGGGCATGAAAACCCTGGACGCCGCCCTGGTCAAGGCGCAGGAAGCCCAGGCCGCCGCCATCGTGTCGGCCAAGGAAATCGCGTCGCAGGCTGATGGCTACGTAAAAGAAAACCCATGGCGCACGGTGGCCTTGGCCGCTGGCGTCGGTGTATTGATCGGCTTTATCCTGGGCCGCAAGTAATCAAGTCGGGAGCGATATGGACAAGTCTGCTTCGTCTCACCAGGGGCCGGGATTGATCGCCTCGATCGCCGGCCTGGCCAGAAACGCGGTCGGACTGATGTTGTCGCGGCTGGAACTGGCAAGCATCGAATTGTCGGAAGTACGCAACCATCTGCTGCAACTGGTCGTCATTTTCGCCCTGGCGATGGTGGCGGGCCTGTTTGCCATCGCTTATGGCAGCGTGCTGGTGGTCTTCCTGGCCTGGGATAGCCTGGGCTGGAAGATCCTGCTGATCATGACGGCGGTGTTCGTGCTGCTGGCTGTCGGGCTCGTCATGTATGCGCGCGCGATGCTACGTCAAGGCAAGCTTTCACTGCCAGCCACCATGGCTGAATTGAAAGCCGACCGCGACATGCTGATCTAGTACCAACTGGCAAGGCCCGCACGGAATCGCTTCCCTGCGGGCCTTGTCTTTGCCATGCTGCCCAAGGAGGAACAACCATGTCGGAACACGACAAAATGACGCTGCAAGCGGCGCGCAAGCGGCAATTGATTGCCGAAGGCGAACTGTATCGCGTGAGCATCGTGCATGCCCGCGCCAATGTGGGCCATGCGCTACGCCCCGAAACCATGCTGCAGGGCGTGCTCCATACGGTGAGCGGCTTTGCCGGCCACCGCGTCGAATCGCTGCTGGCGCCAGGCGGCTTTCGCCTGCAAAGCCTGATGCCTTACGCCATGACGGCGCTGTCGTTCATCGGCCGCAAGAAGCTGGTCAAACCGGCGCTGGTGCTGGTGGCCGTCGCCGCCGTTGCCGCCGGCTGGCTGCGCCGCAAGCACTGAGCCTGTAGTGCCGTACCGTTGTGCCGAACGCCGTCATTGACGGCGTTTTTTTTGCTTGATTTCTTTTATTTTTCCATGAAGCTGGGCACGAATCCTTCTTCGGTCAGGGCCTGGATGACGCCGCGCAGCAGGTAATTGTGCGTGAAACGGATAGCGTATTGCCTGGCGCCCGGGTAGATAGCTTGCAGCATGTTCAGCTCCACCAATTTTTTTATCTGATAGGTGCGCTGGTTGTCCGTCAGCGTCGGCATGACTTTTTTCAGGTCCGCCGACTTCGCACTTTTCAGTCGTACAACTTCCAGCAGGACCTGGTGTTCGTCAGGCGTGATCAGTTGCCGCTGTCGTGACATGCCGAGTGCCGGCACGAGAATTTTTTGCTCGATGTAGTCGTATTGCGTCAGCCGATCCACTTTCCGCAGTTCGAGTAAAATTCCCTCCAGCACGTAGATGCACCAGCTTTCAATGCCCTGTGTCGTCCCGCTATCTGCGGCACCGAGCATCTGGTAGTAGCGCTCGCGGTTGTTGCAGAAGACTGCGGTTGGATTCCATACGCGTCCATCCTTGACGTTGAAGCCGTACTTGATGAGAAGAGCGTACGTCAACAGGCGAACGACGCGGCCGTTTCCGTTTGAGAACGGATGGATCCAGCCAAACCGGTGGTGGGTGAGGGCCACTTTCATCAGGTCGTATTTGGGCGCCGAGCCGGTGTTGACGAAGTCGGTCAGCTCCCGCATGTACTGTGGCACGGCCACTGCTTCAGGTGGCAGATGTGCCGACATGGCAATCCTTATCGCTCCCTGCCGATACGCGCCCGGTGTCTTGTCCCCTTCGCGCTCCAGGGTACTGACGGCAATATTGTGCAGCTTACGGATGAACGTTTCGGTCAGTGGCGCGCCGGGTTCCATGGCCTGCTCGACATACCTCATCGCCAATTCGATGTTGGTGATTTCTTTCATCTGGTCGCCGTCGCCAGCTTTGCCGTCGCCCTGTATGGTTGCGTCGACAAGATCGGCCAAGGTGGTGTGATTGCCTTCGATGCGAGCCGAGCCCAGGCTTTCCAGCATGTGGAAGATGTGCTTGAGCTGGAAGAACACGCCTGGCGGCGTACTGCCGCCCAGTCGCAGGCGCCGGAGATGCTCAAGTTCGTTGACGACATCGACCAGCGGCGAGTCAAATGTCGGGTTGCATAGCTTGAGTTCAACGTGTTCGAACTTGGGATTGCTCATGGTGCACACCCGGCTTATTGACAGTGGTGTCAATAATTATCTCAAATTTTATATAAAAAGTCTTTTTTAATCAATTACTTGTAAAGGTTTATGGAAAATATTATCTTGAAAAGATCACTGAAGTATCTGCAAAATCGTCGCAAAGTATCGGGCAAATCTATCGCTGACTATCTGTGTCACGGTTTTCGGCAGTGATGTCGGATGCCGGTCTGGCAAGCTGCGCCAGGCTGGGCTTGCCCTCCCATGCCGTGCGTCCTGCGCCCACCCGCGCGATCCCTTACAATGGATCACAGTGCAGCCTTGCACGCCAGAGCCCGGAGCTATCTTGACGAACATGATCAATCCCTTGAATCCCGCGCGCATGCGCATCGTGCTGGTGCTGCAGGGTGGCGGTGCGCTGGGTGCCTACCAGGCCGGCGTGTACCAGGCGCTGCACGAACATGCGCTGGCGCCCGACTGGGTGGTGGGCACCTCGATCGGCGCCATCAATGCGGCCATCCTGGCTGGCAACAAGCATGAAGACCGGTTGGTGCGGCTGAAAGAATTCTGGCGCCGCGTGTCGCACCGCGACAGCATCGACATGACGCGCGTCGGCGATGCGCAGCGCCGCTCGAATATCTGGCTGGCCACGCTCGACACGGTGCTGCGCGGCGTGCCCGGCTTTTTCAAGCCACGCCTGTTCAGCCTGTTCCCGGCCGGCCTGGCCGTGCCGCCCGACGAAGCGAGCTACTACGACACCAGCGAGCTGGCCACTACCCTCGAAGAGCTGGTCGATTTCGAGTACCTGAACCAGCCCGGCGGCATGCGCCTGTCGGTGAACGCGCTGCGCGTGAAATGCGGCAGCCTGCACAGTTTCGACAGCCAGCACCAGAAATTGAGCGCCGAGCATATCCGCGCCAGCGGCGCCTTGCCGCCCGGTTTTCCCGGCGTGCGCGTCGATGGCGATCTGTACTGGGATGGTGGCCTGTATTCGAATACACCGCTGGAAACCGTGCTCGACGACACGCCCCACGTCGACACCCTGGTGTTCATGGTCGATCTGTGGAGTTCGGAAGGGCCGGAACCGACCACCCTGGATGAAGTGCAGACGCGCCAAAAAGACGTCACTTTTGCCTCGCGCTCGAAGCGCCATATCGACGACTACGTCAACACGCATACCCTGCAGCACAAGCTGCGCGAGCTGTACGCCAAGCTACCCGACAACGCCCATAACCGCCGCCAGACCGAGGAGCTGATCGCGCTCGGCTGCGACAGCACCATGCATATCGTGCGCCTGCCATATGCCGGGCGCGACTGGCATATGGCGGCCAAGGACATCAATTTTTCCAAGGGCTCGATCGAATGGCGCTGGGAGCAGGGCTACCAGGATGGGTTGCGGGCCGTCAAGGCGGCCGGCTGGCTGGCGTTTGTCACGGAAGACACGCCGCTGGTGGTGCATGAGCTGCCACCGTACGAGCGCAGCACGGTATAAACCTTATCTGGGATGGGCCGCGTCGCGCAGTGCTGGCGCGTTGGCCATGTCCTGGCGATAGGTGTCTTGCGCGGCTTTCAGGCAGGCGCTGCGGTTGGCAGGAGCTTCCTGGCGGCAGGCTTTTTTTGCCTCGCTCAGGGCGGCGCCGATTTCCTTGTGCAAGGTGCGCAGCTGGGCTTGCGGCGTGCTGTCGGGCTGGTACCAGCGGGCCGGGTCGCTTGGCTGCGGCATGCCGGTGGGCGGCGCGGTTTGCGCCAGGGCCAATGGTGCCAGGCAGGCCAGCAGCAGGGTGGCCAAAGGGGTGGTGACAAGCTTGTTCATGGCAGTTCCTCTCAGAATGAAAAAAAGGCGCCGCAGCGCCTTTTTTTATTATCGTTACAGCCTGCCTGTCAGTAACAGCAGGATCAGGATCACGACGATCAGCCCGGCTACGCCGCTGGGGCCGTAACCCCAGCTGCGGCTGTGCGACCAGGTCGGCAGCACGCCGATCAGCGCCAGGATCAAAATAACCAGAATAATGGTGCCCATGGTAACTCCCTGTATTTTTAGTTGTAAATGCGGACGTCCCGCCAGGGGCGTCGCGCGGTGATCAGACGACGATTAATAACGGTAGACGCGGCCATCGATGACGCGCACGCGGTTGCCCGGGTTCAGGTCATAGATGCTGTCCTGCACCACATTGCGGTACTGGCCATTGTCCAGGCGGACATTGATCTGGTAATTCTGCGCCTGCTGCTGGCGGCCTTCGACCTGGTTGCCGACCACGCCACCGGCGACGGCGCCGGCCACGGTGGCGGCGGTGCGGCCGCTGCCCGAACCGATATTGCTGCCCAGCAGGGCGCCGGCGATACCGCCGACCACGGCGCCCGCGCCGCTGGTTTGTGCACGGCCCTGGACGGCCTGGATCGAATCGATGGTGCCATAGGTGGCCGATTCAGGCTGGGAGCCATTGTAGTTTTGCGATGGGGCGGTACTGGCGCAACCACTCAGTACGGCGGTCGCGGCAAGCATCAGTGCAGCCAAGGTGGCGTTGGTTTTCATTTTATTCTCCTGACGTTGTAAAAGTGCATGGGCTCATCTTAGGCAGCGGCCATGGCGCAGTCTGTACGCTGCCGCACGTACTTATTGTTGCCTGATTTCCATATCAGATCTGACCAATACCGCATATTGTTGTTATTTTCCCCCTGTTTGCCTTGCCTGATGAAATTAGCCAGCTTGTGTACGGCAGCGTACAGAAGGTCGCCGGCGATCCACGTAAAACGGTAGTCATGCCACGCAGATCGGCAAAAGATCATCTACCAGGGAGCATCACATGAATAACAAAAATATCAGCAAGACCTTCGCCGCCGTCCTCGTGGGCCTGGCTTGCGCAGCATGGGGCAGCGCCGCAGTGGCCGCCACGCCGGAAGCGAAGGCCGCCTACAAAACGGCCAACGACCAGGCTGGCGTCAACTACAAGGCAGCGCACGCCGAGTGCGAAAAAATCACCGGCAACCCGAAAGATGTCTGCATCGCCGAAGCGAAAGCCGTACGTGCCTATGACGAAGCGGTGGCCCAGGCCCAATACACGAATACCTTGCGTGCCTACACCAAGGCCCGCGTCAAGATTGCCGACGCCAACTATGACGTCGACCTCAAGCGCTGCGATGCGCTGACCGGCAACGACAAGGATGTCTGCGTCAAGCTGGCCAAGTCGACCAAGGTGGCGGCCCTGGCCGATGCCAAGGCGGACAAGAAAGTCATCGAAGCGCGCAGCGATGCGCGCGAAGACAAAAGAAAGGCCGAGTACAAGGTCGCCACTGAAAAGTGCGATGCATTGGCCGGCGCAGCCAAGGACGAATGTGTAAAGGCTGCAAAAACCCAGTTCGGCTATTAAGCGCGCGATAAACCTACTGCGCGTCGCGATTTGCGGCCTGCGATGCTCACTGTGCTATAGCACAGTTCCGCTTCTCAGCCACAACTCGCTGCCGCTCGCTACGGTTTCTCGATCACTTTGCAATTGGCCGAACTGTAATAAGAAGCTCATTTTGAGCACCCTTGATTGACCACTCCTAAGGAAAATACCATGAAATTCACCAAATCTATCGCTACCGGCCTGTTCGTTGCTTCCCTGTTCGCCGTTGCTGGCTGCGCTTCGACACCAACCAAAGAAGGCACGGGCGAATACGTCGACGACGCACTGGTCACCACCAAGGTCAAGGCCAGCATCATCAACGAGCCTACCCTGAAAGCTACCGAAATCAACGTCGAAACTTTCAAAGGCGTGGTACAGCTGAGCGGCTTCGTTGCCCAGCCAGGTGATGCCGCCAAAGCCGGCGAAATCGCCCGCGGCGTCAAAGGCGTGAAATCGGTCAAGAACGATATTCGCGTCAAGTAATTTCAAGTCATTGTCCGTCCCGCCAGAGCGCTTGCCATCACGGCAGGCGCTTTGGCCATCCACAGACCGTCGCGGGAGTCTCATGAAACACCAGCCAGCCGATATTCCTCCCAAGTCGGTTGCTGCCGGTACCGCCGAGCCTGCCGCCAACGCGCCTGTGGAACATCCCGACCCGGCCTTGCGCCTGCCGCTGCATGTCAATGCGCGCGGCCTTGCGCTGGGCATTATCGCCACTGTGAGTTTTGTCTATGCGCTGCAGTGGGCGCAGAAATTCCTGATACCAGTCATCTTCGGCATCTTCATTGCCTATACCCTCAATCCGCTGGTCGCCTGGCTGGAAAAAATCCGCTTGCCGCGCGCCATCGGCGCCACCGTGGTCACCGCGCTGATCCTGTTCGGCTCGATCGTCGTGATCGAACGCGTGCAGGGCGAATTCGAATCCATCGTTGAAGAACTGCCGGCCGCCACGCACAAGCTGGCGCGCCTGATCGCCGCCAATACGGGCGGCAAGGAAAGCACGTTTCAGAAGATGCAGGCGGTGGCCAATGAAATCGAGCAAGTGGCCGCCGGCGCCGAAGCGCGCCGCAACGTGCGCCGCGCCGCCGCCGCCGAAGGCCCGAATTTCAAGATCATGGACTGGGTCTGGGCCGGTTCGCTGGGCCTGATGGGCTTTGTCAGCCAGGCCACCATGGTGATCTTCCTGGTGTTCTTTCTGCTGCTGTCGGGCGACACCTTCAAGCGCAAGCTGGTCAAGCTGACGGGACCGTCGCTGAGCCGGAAAAAGGTCACCGTGCATATCCTGGAAGACATCAACACCTCGATCCAGAACTATATGTTCATGTTACTAGTCACCAATGTGTTGCTGGCGCTGCTGATGTGGGTGGTGCTGCACATGATCGGCCTGGAAAACGCGGGCGCCTGGGCCATCATGGCCGGCTTGCTGCACATTATTCCCTATTTTGGCCCATTGCTGATCACCATCGCCACCGGCCTGGTCGCCTTTCTGCAATTCGAATCGCTGGAGATGGTCTTGCTGGTGATGGCCACTTCGCTCGGCATCGCGACCCTGGTCGGCACCTTTGTCACCACCTGGATGACGGGGCGCATTGCCCGCATGAACCCGACCGCGGTGTTTGTGAGCCTGCTGTTCTGGGGCTGGCTGTGGGGCGTCTGGGGCTTGCTGCTGGGTGTGCCGATCATTGTCATCGTCAAGGTTGTCGCGGAGCGTGTGCAGGGCATGGAAGTGGTGGCGGAGTTGTTGGGAGAGTAGGGTGCAAAGCGCAAGGATTGAAACATAAAAACTTGAGAATGGCGGGCCGGAGACGCGGGCCTGAGAAAATGCCGATGGCCGCGTTGCAGCTCCTCGCCGTACATGCGTACTGTCTTCGTCGCTGCGCCTTGCCCTCGACATTTTTCAGGCCCGCTTGGCCCGGTGGGCCTTTGCGGGCGACAGTGGCGTCATCCGACAACAATCTTGGCCCGGAACGGAAAACGGCACCCGCAGGTGCCGTTTTGCATTGCGTAATAATCAAATCACGACTGGTGCCGCTTCAACACTTTCGTCACCAGGTCGCCGTCTTCGGTCTTCGGTGCGTCTTTCATGCTGCCCAGTTGCAAGGTGAACTGGCGCGTGAATTCGGCGCCGAGGAAAAAGATCTGCGCCGAATAATAAATCCAGATCAGCAGCGCCACCAGCGAGCCGGCCGCACCATAGCTGCTGGCCACGCCGCTGTTGCCGATGTACACGCCGATCGCGTATTTGCCCAGTGAGAACATGAAGGCGGTGCCCAGCGCGCCGATCATCACGTCACGCCACGACAGGCGCACCCGCGGCAGCATTTTGTAGATGACGGCAAACAGGCAGGCGATCACGCCGAAGCCGATCAGGTTCGACAGCACGGAAAACAGCACGGCGGCGTCTTTCCAGTGGCCTTCCCAGTAATTTTCCAGGATCGCCATGGCGGCGCTGATCACCAGCGACACCATCAGCAGGAAGGCCAGCACCAGCACCAGGCCAAACGACAGCAGGCGCGTGCGCAGCATGTCCCAGGCGCCCGATTCCTTCAGGGCCGGCACTTGCCAGATTTCATCCAGGCTGGCTTTCAGTTCGGCAAACACACTGGTGGCGCCGAACAGCAGCAGGGCGCCGGCGATCAGGGTGGCGATGCGGCCCTGGTCGTGGTTCTGAGCGCCGGCCAGCACCAGCTGGATCGCTTCGGCGCCCTGGGTGCCGAGCAAACCTTGCAACTGGGCCATCAATTCGCCGCGCGCGGCGGCCGGGCCATAGAAAAAGCCGGCGATGGCGATCACCAGTACCAGGATGGGGGCGACCGAAAACAGAGTGTAATAGGCGAGCGCGGCACCCTTGCTGGACGCGCGGTGTTCCAGCCACTCGGTGACGGAGCAGACGATGACGCTGCGCATCGTCTTGCCCAGCGGCGCCAGCCTGGCCAGACGGGGATTGCGGGTAGATATGCTCATAAGTGGCTTTCAATGAAAAAAAGGGGCCGAGGCCCCTTTTTTGAACAGTGGCGTACCACTAACGGTGAAGCTTAGCGTACGCGGCGCTCGATCGTGATCTGCTCGACTTCAACGCGACGGTTCGGTTCCAGGCACTTGATCAGGTCAGCACGTTTCTTGTTATCGCAAGTAACGACTGGATTGGTCGAGCCCTTGCCTTCGGCGCTCAGGCGGTTGGCGGCAACACCTTTGGCAACCAGGTATTCCTTGACCGAATCAGCACGTTGCTGCGACAGTTTCTGGTTGTACTTGGCCGAACCGATACGGTCGGCGTAGCCGCTGATGACAACGTTGTTGACATCCGGTGCTGCGCTCAGCACGCGGGCGATTTCGTCCAGCTTGGTCTGGGTCGGTGCCAGCTTGGCGCTGTCGAACGCGAACAGTTCGGTCGCGGCCATGGTTACTTTTTCAAAGCGTGGCGCTGGTGGCGGTGGTGGTGGTGGTGGCACGACCACGACGACTTCTTCACGCACTGGCGGCGGTGGGGCTGGCTGGGCGGCGACCGGCGGTTTGTCGAAAGCGTAGTTCAGGCCGACGTTGACATACCAGTTGCTCGATTTGCTTTGTGGGAAGGTATTGCCGCGCAGGAAACCATGCACATTGCGCACATCCAATTGGGTCGACCACTGGTCGGTCAGCTTGCTCTGGAAACCCAGGCCCAGGTTGGCGTATGGGGAGCTCTTGCTGCGTTCGCCCAGAGGACCGTTGTCCTTGTCGCGCTGCATGCCGGCGCCGACGACGACGAACGGAGCGAATCCTGGATTACGGTTGAAGAAGTACAGGCCATCAACGCCCAGCGTATTTTGCTGGTAGCGGTTGCCATTGTCTTTCGAGCGGCTGTAGGTGGTGCCAAACTGCACGTCCCACTGTGGCGAAACAGGCTTACCAAAGCGCAGACCAGCGCCATAGCCGGTTTTGTCGGAAGAGAAATCCGAATCTGGTTTCGAAGCATTAATGCTTGGTTGAATGTACCAGGATGGATTGATTTCCTGAGCCTGTGCACCGAAGGACGAGCACAAGACGGCGGCGGCAACGGCGATTTTTTTTAAATTATTCACAAGTAACTCCCAACGTTAATAGAGATTTTTTCTTAAGACATCAAACGACTAGATGGTCTGCGTTCTACTGCGACAACAATTCCAGATGCGCATGTTTTGTTTGAGATGCACTGCTGTTGGATTGGAGAATACGTTTCCAAGTTCAACCGGTCGGTGCGTTAGCGCACAAAGGATTGTTGTATATCAATGGTGTTGCAAAATCGAGACAAATACAACACTTTTATGCACTAAATCGTTTAGCCCGATTCACGATACGGCGTGAATCGGGTGACGGACACAGGCGGCAATCGTACGTCTGGCGCCCTGCCGACCCCTGTATATTAGCAATAATGGTGCGCTTGATAACTTATACAACAGTGTTATTGCCACCACGCCCGACCTGGCTGCTTTTTCCCGCATCGTTCGCTGTCCTACCAGGAGCCATCCCGTGTCCAACCTCCGCCCCAAGTCCATGCTGCCGAGCAAAGCCCTGCTGCTGTGCCTGTGTCTGTTTAGCGCCATGCAACCCGCAGCCAGGGCCGACAGCGGCGTCGCAAGCTTTTCGCCCACCGGCACCGTCAAGGCCGTGCGCCAGGTCAGGGTGCGGTTTGCCACGCCGATGGTGCCGTTTGGCGACATGGCGCTGGCCGCGCCGTTCAGCGTCGATTGCGGCAAGGCGGCGCCGGCCGTGGTGGCGGGCACGGGGCGCTGGGCCGATGAGCGCAACTGGGCGTATGACTTCGAACGCGATTTGCCGGGCGGCGTGGCCTGCACCTTTGCCTTGCAAGCGAACTTGAAGGACCAGGCGGGCAACGCCGTGCAGGGCCAGGCCAGCTACCGCTTTTCCACCGGCGGTCCGGCCATTGTCGAAGCGGCGCCGTATGACGGCCAGCAGCGTATCGATGAAAACCAGGTGTTCGTGCTGGGCCTTGATGCGGTGCCGGATGAAGCCAGCATTGCCGCCAACGCGTATTGCCGTGCCGATGGCATCAATGAAAAGATCGGCGTGCGCCTGCTGCAGGGCAAGGACCTGGAGCAGGTACTGGCCTTGCGCAAACATTTTCTCGACCGCTACCTGACGGTGTACTTCAAGGCCCGCGGCAGCGTGTGGAAGGCCGGCATGCCGGTGCGCGGCAAGGGTGCGCCGCCGCTGCCCGTCACCGTGCTGCAATGCAAGCGCAGCTTTCCGGCCGACGCCAAGGTGTCGCTGGTGTGGGGCACGGGCATCGCCAGTGCCGGGGCTGGCGGCATCGCCACCGACAAGGCGCAAACCCTGAACTTCAGGACGCGGCCCGACTTTACGGCCCGCTTCAGCTGCCAGCGCAGCAATCCGAAAGAGCAGTGCATTCCGTTCTTGCCGATGCGCGTGCAGTTTTCCGCGCCCGTGAAAGCCGAACTGGTGCGCGCCATGAGCTTGAAAGGCGATGGCAAGACCTGGCAGCCGAGCTTGTCCGAGGGCGAAGCGAAGGCCGAATTTCTCACCGAAGCGACCTTCAAGGGGCCGTTTCCCGAGCAAGCCAGCCTGGTGCTGGCGCTGCCGCCCAGGTTGCAGGACGACGCCGGGCGCGAGCTGCTCAACCGCGCGCGTTTTCCGATGACGGTGCGCACCGGCGAGCAGCCGCCTCTGCTGAAATTCCCGGCGCCGTTCGGCATCCTGGAAGCGAAGGGCGATGGCTTGCTGCCGGTGACGGTGCGCAATATCGAACCCGTCCTGTCGGGCAAGGAAGTCGACACGGCTGAGGTTGCCAGTGGCGCTGCCGGCGCCACCTTGCGCGTGGCCGACAACGACGACAAGTTCATCATCGAATGGATGCAGCGCCTGGCCGGCGATGGCAAGGCGAATGAATACTGGCAGCCGAATGCGCAATATGCGGGCGGCATGAAAAAATCCGTGCTCGACGGCATGGCCGGCACGCGCGCCATCAAGCTACCGCGCCCGGCCGGCAAGAAAACCTTCGAGGTGATCGGCATTCCGCTGGCCAAGCCCGGCTTTTATGTGGTGGAACTGGCCAGCCCCATCCTCGGCAAGGCCTTGCAGGGCAAGCCTTCCACGGCGTATATCCGCAGCGCCGCGCTGGTCACCAATATGGCGGCCCACTTCAAGCACGGCGCGCAATCCTCTCTGGTGTGGGTTACCTCGCTCGACAAGGGCGCCCCGGTGGCCAAGGCGCAGGTGGCCGTGCGCGACTGTGCCGGCAAGCTGCTGTGGCAGGGCGTGACGGACAACAATGGCGTCGCGCAGATCCGCGAAGAACTGGCCAAACCCGGCTGCAAGAACAACGCCAACTACTTTGTCAGCGCGCGCAGCGGCGGCGACATGACCTTTACCCTGTCGGACTGGGTGGGCGGCATCGAATCGTGGCGCTTCAACCTGCCGACCGACGACACGCGCGCCGACAACACCCTGCTGGCCACGGTATTTGACCGCACCTTGCTGCGCGCCGGCGAAACCGTGCACATGAAGCATTTTATTCGCAAGCATACCGAGCAGGGCCTGGCACTGGTTGCCAAGGGCAATGGCCCTGGCGGCGCCACCTCGGTGGTGCTCTCGCATATGGGCAGCGAGCAGAAATACGAGCTGCCGCTGCGCTGGTCAAGCAGTGGCACGGCCGAGAACGAGTGGGTGATCCCGGCGGACGCGAAACAGGGCGAATACCAGGTCAGCATGGCCGGCAAGCCGTCCGGAACCTTTCGCGTGGAAGCGTTCCGCGTGCCGACCATGAAAGCCGTGCTGCAAGGGCCAAAGACCCCTGCGGTACAAGCGTCGTCCATCAGCCTCGACACGCAGATCAACTACCTGGCCGGCGGCGCCGCGAGCAAGGCGCCGGTCAAGCTGCGCACGGTGCTGCAGGGCAAGCAAGTGACCTTCGCCGACTATGCCGACTACAGCTTCAGCAATGGCGACGTCAAGGAAGGCCTGCTCAAGCAAGGCACCGACGAGGAGGGCGATGGCGAATGGAGCGATGAAAGCCAGGGCCAAGCTGGCACCGCGCAGGCGGCGCGCACGCAAAGCCTGACGCTTGACCAGTCCGGCGGCGCGCGCATCATCGTCGACCAGCTGCCCAAGCTGACCACGCCGCGCGACCTGGTGGCCGAGCTGGCGTTCCAGGACGCCAATGGCGAGACGGCCTCGGTCGCCACCCGCGTGCCGCTGTGGCCGTCCAGCGTGGTGATCGGCATCAAGCCCGATGCCTGGGCACTCAGCAAAGATCAATTCAAGTTCACGGTGGCGGTGCTTTCGCTGGATGGCAAGCCGGCGGCGAATGCGCCGGTGGCGGTCGACTTTTTCCAGCGCAACAGTTATTCGCACCGCCGGCGCCTGCTCGGCGGCTTTTATGCGTATGAAAACACCAGCGAGATCGTCAAGCTGGGCCAGGCTTGCGCCGGCAAGACCGACGCCAAGGGCCTGTTGCTGTGCGATGTCAAGGCGCCGGCCAGCGGCAATCTGATTTTGCGCGCCAGCACGCAGGACGGCGCCGGCCGCGTGGCGGTGGCCAACCGCGACACCTGGGTGGCCGGCAGCGGCGACTGGTGGTTCGACGCCAGTGACAATGACCGCATCGACGTGCTGCTTGACAAGAAACGCCATGAACCCGGTGAGCAGGCCAGCTTGCAGGTGCGCATGCCGTTTCGCGCCGGCACGGCCCTGATCACGGTCGAGCGCGAAGGCATACTCGACACCTATGTGCGCCAGCTGAACGGGCGCGAACCGGTGGTGGCTATCCCCGTCAAGCCCAACTATGCGCCGAACGTGTACGTGTCGGTGCTGGTGGTGCGCGGGCGGGTCGATGGCGTGCAGCCGACCAGCCTGGTCGACCTGGGCAAGCCGGCCTACAAGATGGGCATCGCGGCGTTGAACGTGGGCTGGCAGGCGCATGAATTGCGCGTGATGGTGGTGTCCGACAAGGAAGTGTATAAAACCCGCGACCGGGCCCAGGTATCGGTGCGCGTGCGCCGCGCCGACGGCCAGCCGCTGCCGGCCGGCGCCGAAGTGGCGCTGGCCGCCGTCGACACGGGTTTGCTGGAACTGATGCCCAACAATAGCTGGCAGCTGCTCGATGCCATGATGGCGCGCCGCAGCCTGCAGGTGGAAACCTCGACCGCGCAGATGCAGGTGATCGGCAAGCGCCACTTCGGCCGCAAGGCTTTCCCGGCTGGCGGTGGCGGCGGCAAGGGCGCCAGCCGCGAGCTGTTCGACACACTGCTGTTCTGGCAGGGCACGGTCAAGCTCGACGCCAAGGGCGAGGCAACGCTGCAAGTGCCACTGAACGACTCGCTGACGGGCTTTCGCATCGTGGCGATTGCCAGCGCCGGCCAGCAGTTGTTTGGCACCGGCAGCACCGATATCCGCTCCTCGCAGGACCTGATTATTGTGTCCGGCCTGCCGGCGCTGGTGCGCGAAGGCGACCAGCTGCGCGCGGGCTTTACGGTGCGCAATACGTCTGCCAGCGCCATGAACGTTGAACTGAACGCCACGGCGGCCGGCAAGGCGCTGCCGCGCCAGAGCTTGAACCTGGCCGCCGGCGAAGCGCGCGAAACCGGCTGGGATTACCAGGTACCGGTCGGCGTGGACAGCGTGACGTGGCAAGTGAACGCGAAAGCCGGCGGGCGTACTGATCAATTGAAAATCACGCAAAAGGTGGCACAGGCCACGCCGGTGCGCACCTATCAGGCGACCCTGGTGCAACTCGACCAGCCGGTCAATATTCCGGTGCAACTGCCGGCCGGCGCCTTGCCGGGCCGCGGCGGCATCCGGACCAGTTTTGCCGCCAGGCTCGGTGGCGACTTGCCCGGCGTGCGTGAATACATGCAGGCCTATCCCTATACCTGTTTCGAGCAGAGCAGTTCGAAAGCCATCGCGCTGGGTGACCAGGCGCTGTGGCAGGCCACCGTGGCCAGGCTGCCGGCCTACCTCGATGCGGATGGCTTGCTGAAATATTTCCCGTCGATGGAGCAGGGCAGCGAGAGCCTGACCGCGTACATCCTGTCGGCCAGTGCGGAAGCGGGCTATGCCATACCGCAGCAGGCGAAGAACCGCATGGAGGAAGCCCTCACCGCTTTCGTGCAGGGGCGCATCGTGCGCCATTCGGCGCTGGCCACCACCGACCTGGCGGTGCGCAAGCTGGCCGCGCTGGAAGCCTTGTCGCGCTCGGGCAAGGTGCCACCCGATGCGCTCGAATCGATCAGCATCGATCCCAAGCTGTGGCCGACCTCGGCCGTGATCGACTGGTCGCTGCTGTTGCGGCGCACGCCGAAACTGGCGCGCCGCGACGCCCTGATGGCCGAAGCGCAGCAGATCTTGCGTAGCCGATTGAATTTCCAGGGCACCACCATGGGCTTTTCCACCGAGCGCAAGGACAACTGGTGGTGGCTGATGGTGTCCGGCGACGTCAACGCCAACCGCCTGCTGCTGGCCGTGATGGATGACCCGGCCTGGCAGGACGATATCGGCCGCCTGGTGCGCGGCAGCCTGGGCCGCCAGAAAAAGGGCCGCTGGGATACCACCGTGGCCAATGCCTGGGGCAGCCTGGCGATCGCCCAATTCTCGGCAAAGTTCGAATCGACACCGGTGACGGGCGCCGTCGCCGCCAAGCTGGGCAGCGATACGCAAACCCTGGTGTGGAACCAGGCCGCCAAGCTGGGGCCGGTGCTGCAGGCCTGGCCGGCCGGCAAGGATGTGCTGGGCCTGGCCAACAGCGGCAGCGGCAAGCCCTGGGCCACCGTGCAGAGCCTGGCGGCGATTCCGCTCAAGGCGCCGTTGTCCAGCGGCTACACCATCAAGAAAACCATCACGGCGGTCGAGCAGAAAACGGCCGGCAAATGGTCGCGCGGCGATGTCTACCGCGTGCGCCTGGATTTGTCGGCTCAGGCCGACATGAGCTGGGTGGTGGTCGACGATCCTATCCCGGCCAGCGCAAGCGTGCTGGGCAATGGCCTGGGCCGCGATTCGGCACTGGCCACGGCCGGCGAAAAAGTGGCGGGCTGGGTCTGGCCCACCTACGAGGAACGCACCTTTGACGCCTTCCGCGCCTATTACGCTTATGTGCCGAAGGGCACGTGGAGCGTGGAATATACGGTGCGCCTGAACAATGCCGGCGATTTCAGCCTGCCGGCCACGCGCATCGAAGCGATGTATGCGCCTGAAATGTTCGGCGAGAGTCCGAACGCCAACGTGCAGGTCGCGCAGTGAAAAAAACGGTAATTGCCGTGCTGTGCGCCAGTCTTGCCTTGCCGGCCTGGGCTGCGCCGGTACCCACGCCGGCCCAGGTGCAGGCCGCGTATCGCAGCTCGGAAGCGCGGTTGCTGGACCGTGGCGGCGACGGCCTGCAATCGTTGCGGGTCGATCTGCAGGCACGGCGCCTGCCGTGGGTGGCGCTGGCCGATATCTCGCCGGCCTTGCAGCAGGCGGTGCTGCTGGCCGAAGACCAGCGTTTCATGCGCCATGGCGGGGTGGATATCCCGGCGGTGGCGACGGCCGCCTGGGACAATCTGTTTGCCAGCAAGGCCAGGGGCGCCTCGACCATCACCATGCAGCTGGCGGGCCAGCTCGACCCCGCGCTGCTGCCGTCAAAAAGCGGCCGCAGTCTGGGCCAGAAATGGGACCAGATGCGCGCCGCGCGCCAGATCGAAGCTGGCTGGAGCAAGGCGCAGATTTTTGAGGCGTATCTGAACCTGGTGTCGTTTCGCGGCGACCTGCAGGGTGTCGCCGCAGCCTCGATCTATCTGTTCGGCAAGGCGCCATCGGGCCTGAACCAGACCGACGGCATCATTCTCGCCAGCCTGGTGCGCGCGCCGAACGCGCCGCTGGCGGCGGTGACGCGGCGCGCCTGCGCGCTGGCGCGGGAGTGGCGCATGGACAGCAGCTGCCAGCTGATCGGCCAGCGCGTGCAGACGGCTTTGCAGCGGAGCCATCTGTACGCGCAGCCAGCGCCAGCGCCGCAGGTGGCGCGCCAGCTGTTGAAACAGGCCGGCGCGCAGGTGGCCAGTACCCTGGACGGCGCGCTGCAGCGCTTTGCGCAGGATAATCTGCGCCAGCAACTGGCCTCGCTGCGCGAGCGCAATGTCAATGACGGCGCCATTATCGTGCTGGACAACCGCAGTGGCGAAATCCTTGCGTATGTCGGCAATGCGGGTGGCAGCGAAGTCGATGGCGTCATGGCGCCGCGCCAGGCCGGCTCGACCCTGAAACCGTTTTTATATGGACTGGCGATCGAACGCCGTTTGCTGACGGCGGCGTCGGTGATGGACGACACGCCGCTTGATATCGCCACCGGTGCCGGCATGTACGTGCCGCAAAACTACGACCGCAATTTCAAGGGCCATGTCAGCGCCCGCACCAGCCTGGCCAGCTCGCTCAATATCCCGGCTGTGCGCACGGTGTTGCTGACGGGCCAGGACAGTTTTTACAATCGCTTGAAAGATGTCGGCCTGGCCAGTTTGAGCGAGCCGGCCGAATACTACGGCCCCTCGCTGGCGCTGGGCTCGTCCGAAGTGACCCTGCTGGAACTGGCCAACGCCTATCGCGTGCTGGCCAATGGCGGCCTCTACAGCACCGCCAGCGTGCGGCCCGGGCAGGCCGGCGCAGGCAAGCTGCGCGTGATGGACGCGGGCGCCGCCTTTATCGTCGGCGACATCCTGTCCGACCGCGCCGCGCGCAGCATGACGTTTGGCTTGCGCAACGAGCTGGGCACGAATTTCTGGAGCGCGGTGAAAACCGGCACCAGCAAGGACATGCGCGACAACTGGTGCGTCGGCTATTCCGAGCGCTATACGGTGGGCGTGTGGGTCGGCAACTTCGACGGCAAGCCCATGTGGGACGTGTCGGGCGTGACGGGCGCCGCCCCGGTCTGGCATGACGTGATGGCGTATTTGCACCGGCAGGTGTCCAGCCATGCGCCCAGGCCGCCGGCTGGCGTGCTGCAGCAGGCGGTGACTTATCGGCCGGCATTCGAAGCGCCGCGCCGCGAATGGTTTATCGCCGGCACCGAAAGCGCGGTGATTGACGTGCTGGACGATACCGTGCGCCCGCCCGCCATCGTCTATCCGGCCGACGACAGCATCCTGGCGATCGACCCCGATATTCCGCGGAATTTGCAGCGCGTGTTTTTCCAGGCGCAGGCGGGTCAGGACTTGCGCTGGCAGCTCGATGGGAAAGACCTGGGGCCGGCCGACGACAGCATCAGCTGGCGGCCGGTGCCGGGCAAGCATGCCTTGGTGCTGCTCAATGCCAAAGGCAGGGCGGTGGCGCAGTCGGCCTTTCAGGTGCGCGGCAATGCGCTGCTGTCCACGAAGTAAAGAGCCGTCAGCAACAAGGTAGAGGCTCGAAGGTCGAGGTTCGACGGTCGAGGCCGCACAAACGGCATGCTTGACCGTCAGGCGTACTGCATGGTCGCCGGCGTGACTGGTGGCACGGGTGGCATGGTTGGCACGCCCGGGGTCGGTGGTGGCGACATCTTCACTGGGCCGCTGGCGCGACAGGGATACTGGGCTTGGCCGGCCTGGTCGGTTCCGAAGTTGGCGTGCCTTTTTTTGGCTTGGCGGCCGCCTGGTTTCGATGGCTGCGCTGGACCGGCGGTGCCTTGGCGGCCGGGACCGGACTCGAAGCCTGCTGGTCGCGCGCAGGCTTCTGCGTCGACTCATTAGCAGGCTGGCTTTGCGCAAAAGCGCCAGTCGCCGTCATCAGGGTGGCGGCCAGCAACAACATGCGTACTTTCATGATGCGTCCTCCGTATCTGGCAACACGCTGCCGGCCTGGATTATTGCCGGCAGCAGATTTACCAGAAAGCAAGTGCTGGATAACAACTTATTGAGCCGGTGTGGCTGACGGCTGCATGTCCTTGGGCTTGGTGGCGCCATCCTCGGTGGCCTTTCTATGTGCGGCGGCATCGGCCTGGTTACCTCTTTTGGTTTTTTTTGCTTTTTTGGCGGGCTTGGCAGCCTGATTCGCCTGGACATCCGTCACTTCATTGGCCGCTTGTGGCGTGCCGGTGCTGTCACGGTTCATATTAGGCGTAGTCTGCGCCTGGGCCAGCGTCACGGTGGCCGCCAGCAGCATGGAGGACAACAACAATGAGGTTGATTTCATGGAGATCTCCTTTTGATCGATAGGGTGTTGCTTTCGGTATCAGGTGGCGCATCTGCTCAGGGCGCCGGTTTCGGTGGTGGCGCCACGCCCATATTGCTGCTCGAACCCTTCTTGTCGGCCTCGTTCTGCATGTTCGGTGGCGGCGGCGGCATCGGCGTGCCTGCTTTGTTCGGGTTGTTATGCGCTTCGGACTGCACCTTCTTGGTCGGTTTCCGGGCGTGTTTCTTTTCCCGTTTTTCCAGCTGGCCCGCAGGATCCTGGATTTTTTCGGCTTCGCCATTTTGTGGCGTGCTGGTGTTGTCACGCATGGGGGCATCAACCGGCGGGTTGGGGTTCGACTGGGCTTGCGCCAGGGAAGCCGCACCGGCCACCAGGGCGGCGAACATCAGTGAAGATGATTTCATGGAAAACTCCTTTTGATATGGATTAAAGAGCTTCCATTCTGTCATCGGCAGCGGACGCTGCAAGTAGGAGTACGCCTCTGCTTCATGTGGGTTTATGGCTGGCAAGCACAATAAGTCTCGATTCGATAATGAGATATCATTATCGTGAAGGTTGCGCAATTGTGCGTTTGCTGGCTGACTGCTTACTGCATGGTCGCCGGCGTGGTCGGCGGCACGGTCGGCATCGGCGAGACGGGCGCGCCTGGAATTGCCGGCGGGCTCAAGGTACCTGGTACCGGCTGGGCGTCAGGTGTGGCGGCGGGGATGGGCGCAGGGCGGTTCTGCTTGTCGCGCTTCGTGGCGCGCTGATCTTTGGCAGCACGGTCGTGTTGACGCATTTTGCTGCCTGGCATGGGTTTGCCCTTGTTGTCCAGTTTGTCGGACTCATCGGATTGCTGGCCCGGGTCGCGCTGGTTGTTGACGTGGTTGCCGGTCTGGTTCAGGTTGGTGGTCGACTGGGCTTGCACCCAGGCGCCGCCCACGGTCATCAGGGTGGCGGAAAGAAGAAGAGCGGCGGTTTTCATGGTGATGATCCTGTAAAGATGTACTTGATGACCGGATTGTGACATGCGCAGACCGTCAACCAAGTAGGAGGCCGCCTCATGCCAGTGTGGGCCAATGCCTTTCTTGACGGACACTTATGGGCGGCCTGCGGGTATTGCTGCCGATGCGTTTCAGCGGCCTGGCGTGCGTGGTGGCGTGGTGTTGGTATTGCCGGTGCCGGTGCCGGTGCCGGTCCCGGTCCCGGTCCCGGTCCCACTGGTACCCGACGTACCTGAAGTACCCGAAGTCCCTGAAGACCCGTTACCGGTATTGCCGGTGCTGTCCTGGGTACCGGTGCGGCCAGCGCTGCCGCCCGACTGGCCCGCGCTGCCCGAAGCGCCGCCGCCGGAATTATTGCCACGGTTGCCGTCGCTGGCTTGCGGGTCGTTGCCGGCACCCTGGCCGCGCTTGGATTTCTTTTTCTGCTGCATCGCCTTGTCGCCAGACTGCTGACCTGACGTCGATCGTGCGTCCTGCTGCGTGCCGCTGGACTGGGTGGTGCCGCCGCCGGTGGTCGTCGTATTCGACTGCGCCTGGACCAGGGCGCTTGCACTGGTCAGCAGCATGCTGGCGAGTATCAATGAGGATTTCATGAGAGCTCCTTGAGATAAGAAAGAAGGAGCCGCCATTTTTGCACGCTGCCGTTATCGCACAAGTAGGAATACGGCGCTGCGGCTTGTGAGCGCATGGCTGGCGGCGGCGCAGGCGTCAGCGGAACTGTTCGGTTGAAATGTCGAAACGCTTGAGCTTGTCGTACAGGGTTTTTTTCGGAATATTCAGCGCCGTCGCCGCCTCGATCACATTGCCGTTATGGCGCCGCAGCGCCTCTTCGATAATCGAGATTTCGAAGGCGTCGACTTGTTCCGCCAGCGAGGCTTCGCGGCAGCCGGCCGGGCTGAGGGTATCGTCCAGCAAGCCCAGCACGAAGCGGTCGGCCACATTGTGCAGTTCGCGCACATTGCCGGCCCAGCGCTGCGCCATCAGGGAGCCCAGCAATTCGCCGCTGACCAGCGCCGCCGGCTGGCCGTAGCGCAGCGCCGCCTGCAGCACGAAAAACTCGAACAGCAGCGGAATGTCTTCGCGCCGGTTGCGCAAGGCTGGCAAAGTCAGGCTGGCGACATTCAGGCGGTAATACAGGTCGGCGCGGAACTTGCCCTGTTCCGCCAGCAGATTCAAATCTTCCTTGGCGGCGGCGATCACGCGAAAATTCACGGAAATCAGCTTGTTCGAGCCGAGCCGTTCCACCTGGCGCTCCTGCAGCACGCGCAGCAATTTCACTTGCAGCGCCAGCGGCATGCTTTCGATTTCATCGAGGAACAGGGTGCCGCCATTCGCGTATTCGATCTTGCCGATACGCTGGCGCTGGGCGCCCGTGAATGCGCCTTCCTCGTGGCCGAACAATTCCGATTCGAAAATCGATTCGGGCAGGGCGCCGCAGTTGATGGCGACAAACGGATGGTCGCGCCGCTCGCTGAAGTCGTGCAGGCAGCGCGCGATCAGCTCCTTGCCGGTGCCGGTTTCGCCGAGGATGATGATGTCGGCCGATTTTGGCGCCAGGTTCAGCACCAGCTGGCGCACCTTGGCCATGGCCGGGCTGCGCCCGACGATGCGCGCCTCGATGCCGACGCGCTGTTCGAGCTGGCGCCGCAAGTTCATGTTTTCCAGCACCAGGTGGCGCTTGTCGAGCGCGCGCCGGCACACTTCCACCAGCAGGTCGGCCGAGAACGGTTTTTCGATAAAGTCGTAGGCGCCGCGGCGCATGGCGCCGACCGCCATCGACACGTCGCCATGGCCGGTGACCAGGATCACCGGCAGGCTGGCATCTTGCGCGACGGCGATATCGAGCAGTCTGAGGCCGTCGATGCCGGGCAGCTTGATGTCGCTGAGCAAGATGCCGGCAAATTCCGGCACCAGGTAAGGCAGGGCTTCCTCGGCCGTGGCAACCGCCGTCACTTGCAGGCCGGCCAGTTCCAGCGACTGGCGCGCACCCTTGCGCACCACGGCATCGTCTTCCACCAGCAGCACTTGCATGCCCTCGAAGTTGTTCTCATGCATCCGCTAAATCCTTGGTCTCTTTATTTGTTTTCTTGGTGATCGCCGTCACGCGTGAGTGTGATTGTAAACTGTGCGCCGCCGCCTTCGGCCCTGGAGCGGTTGCGCACGGCCAGCGCGCCGCCGGCCGCGCGCACGATGCCGGCGCTGATCGACAGGCCCAGCCCCAGGCCATGTTCCTTGGTGGTATAGAAAGGGTCGAAGATACGGTCCAGCGAGGCCAGCGCTATGCCGGGGCCATTGTCGGTCACATGGAGCACGGCCAGGGCGCCTTCGCTGCGTACCTGCAGCCAGATCTGCACCGGTTCGGTCTCCGGCACGGCGTCCATGGCGTTGGTGATCAGGTTGCTGAGCACCTGTTCCAGGCCGATGGCGTTGCACAGCACGATGATTTCTTCCTCAGGCCAGCTTTCATGCAAGCTCAAACGTTGTGAGTTCTTGCGCGTGCGCACTTGCAGCATGGTTTGCGCAAACGCCTGGCGCACGGAGACGGGTTTGCGCGCATCGTCGCTGCGCCGCGCAAAGCCCTTCAATTGCGAGGTGACGTAGCCGAGGCGCTTGACCAGGTCGGAAATGGTCGACAGATTGTCGAGCGCGTCATCGATGCGCCCGCGCGCCAGGAACACCTTGGCGTTGTCGGAAAACGTTTGCAGGGCCGCCAGCGGCTGGTTCAGCTCATGCGTGACGCCGGCCGCCATCTGGCCGATGGCCGCCAGCTTGCCGCTTTGCACCAGTTCGGCCTGGGCGTAGCGCAGGGTCTGCTCGGCCCGTTCGCGCTCGCCCACTTCCGCCTGCAGCCGGCCATTTGCGTGCACCAGGTCGGCCGTGCGCTGGGCCACCTTGATTTCCAGCTGTTCATAGGCCAGCGCCAGGGTTTGCTGGGCCTTGAGCTTGTCGGCAATCCGGCGCCGGCGCTGGCGCGCATACATCAGGGCCAGCATCAGCAGCGCCCAGCCCAGGGCTGCGGCGATGGCGGCGTTGCGGGCCGCCTCGTCGACCTGGTCGAGTTCGGCCAGCACCGTGATCTTCCATTGCAGTGGACCCAGCGGGCGATTGACGGCCAGGTAGTCGGCCTTGCCAGGCAACGCCGGCAGCTGGTCGGTTGGCGCACGTTCCAGTGTCATCACGCTGGCGCCATCGGCGAACTGGCGCCGTACGCGGTGCGGCAGGATCGGCAGGTTTTCCTGCAAGAACTGGCGTTGCACGCTGATATCCTGCTTGGCGGCTGCCGACAGGGCTGCCAGGGTATTGAATTTGAAGGACGGCGTGCTGGCCAGGATGATCACGCCATTGGCGTCCTTGACCCAGATCTGCTCGCCTGCGCCCGGCGAGCGCCACGACTGCTCGATCCAGTCCAGGTTGACCTTGGCGGCGACGATGCCGATGATGCGGCCATGGCGCAGCACCGGCTGCGAAATGAAATAGCCGGCCTCGAAGGTCGAGGCGCCGATGCCGTAAAACCGGCCGATGCCGCCCGCGATGGCGTTCTTGAAATAGGGACGGAAGCCATAGTTGACGCCGACATAGGAACTGGCGTCCTGCCAGTTGCTCGACGCCAGGGTGGTGCCGTTTTCATCGAGCACATACACGGCAAAGGCGCCGGCGCGGTGATTGATATCGACCAGGTAGGCGTTCAGTTCGCTGACTCTGGCGGGTGTCGGCTGCTCGATCAGCTGCGCCACGGCCTCGCTCTGCGCCACCGCCAGCGGCAGGAATTCATATTTGTTGAGCGCGCCGCCGATCGACGCCGCATACAGCTCGGCGCGTGAATCGAGGGTGCGGTGCAATTCGTCGAGCTGGCGCTGTTGTACCCAGGCATGGGTCGACCAGGTCAGCGCCGCCAGCGATATCAGCGAGGCGCCGGCAAGCAGGGCGCTTGCCGGCGGTTTCAAGGTGTGCAGGCTATGTGCCAATCAGTCTGCCGTGCTGGCCATCGTTTCCGCATTGTGATGGCGTTGCTGCTCTTCCATCACCATCTCGCCCAGCATCCGTTTCAGGCGGTTGAACTCGGGGTCGCTCGGGTCGCGCGGACGCGGCAGGTCGATCGCCACGTCGCGCTTGATGGTGCCGGGACGGTAGGTCATGACGATGGTGCGGTCGGCCAGGTAGATCGATTCCTCGATCGAGTGCGTGACGAACACGATGGTGGTGCCGAAGACTTTCCATATCTTCAGCAACTCGTCCTGCAAGTTGCGCCGCGTCAGCGCATCGAGCGCGCCGAACGGTTCGTCCATCAGCATGATCGGCGAATCGAGGGCCAGCACGCGGGCAATCGCCACGCGCTGGCGCATGCCGCCCGACAGGTCCTTCGGAAAGCGCAGGCGAAATTCCGTCAGGCCCAGCATGTTCAGCAGCATGTCGACCCGTTCCTTGATTTCGGCCTGCGACTTGCCGGCAATTTCCAGGCCGAACGCGATATTGCTTTCAATCGACATCCACGGAAACAGCGCATATTCCTGGAATACCATGCCGCGGTCCGGGCCCGGTTCCGTGATCAGCTTGCCGCCGGCCAGGATCTGGCCCGAGGTCGGGTGCGCAAAGCCGGCCAGCGCGTTGAGCAGGGTCGACTTGCCGCAACCCGATGGCCCCAAGAGGCAGATGAACTCGCCACTGGCGATGTCCAGGTTGATGTCCTTCAGGGCGATCACGTCGCTGCCGCCGGTGGTGAAGATCTTGTTGACTGCTTTGATATTGATGGTGGTCATGGCGCTTCCTCTCAATGTTCCAGGCCGCGGTGCCACTGCAGCAGATGATTATTCAGGGCATTCATGGCGATATCGATGGCCAGGCCGAACAGGCCGATGGTAAACATGCCCGCGATAATCTTGTCGGACCAGAAGTATTCGCGTGCTTCCAGGATGCGGAAGCCCAGGCCACTATTGACGGCAATCATTTCCGCCACGATCACGACGATGAATGCCGTGCCCATGCCAATGCGCGCGCCGGCCAGGATGTACGGCGTTGCCGCCGGCAAGATCACGCGGCGAAACATCGTCATCTGGCTGGCGCCCAGGTTGCGGGCGGCACGGATATAAATGCCGTCGACCTGGCGCACGCCGGCGATGGTGTTCATCAGCACGGGGAAGAAGGAACCGATGCTGATCAAGAAGAAGGCGGGCGGGTTGCCCAGGCCGAACCACAGGATTGCCAGTGGAATATAGGCGATCGGCGGGATCGGGCGCAGCACCTGCACCAGCGGATCGAACAGCTTGTAGATGGTCTTGTTGGTGCCCATCAACAGCCCCAGCGGCAGCGCCAGGCCGGCGCCGATGGCAAAGCCGCCCAGCACGCGCGACAGGCTGGCCCAGGCGTCGTGCGGCAGTTCGCCCGAGAACATCCACACCAGGTAGTTGCCGGCCTCAGGCGTATAGGCTTGCATCGGGATCAGGTATTCATACCATTTCACCACCACCGCCACCGGCGACGGCAGGATCTGCGGATTGATCCAGCCGAAAGTGGACAGGGCTTGCCAGAACAGCAGCACGGCCACCGGCACGATGGAACCGTGCGCGAGGCGTTTCATCATTTGTAGATTCATCGTCAGTCTTCCAAAGTTAGCGTGGTGCGTAGGATTTCTTGGCTTTTTCCAGCAGGTCGAGCTTGACCCAGTCCTTGGCGGCAGGCGGCTTGGCCATGCGGCCAACGCCGAATTTCACCATATAGTCGGTGGTCAGCTGCACGTGGCTCTGGCTAATGTCTTCCGTAAAGATGGCGTTGTCGATGGCGTCGCGGTAGTCCTCGCTGGTGATCTGGTTCTTGAACATCGATTCACGCACGTATTTTTCCGCCAGTTTCGGGTCGGCCAGGAACGCGCGGGTGGCGGCGACAAAACAGTCCATGAAGCGCTGCGCCACTTCCGGTTTTTCCTTGTACATTTTTTCCGTCATCACCAGTGCGCGCACCGGCTCGCCCAGCGGCGTGTCGTAAGGCTTGATGATGGCGGCGCCATATTTCTTGTGGATCGCCTGGGTCGAATACGGTTCCGACTGGCTCATGACGTCGATATCCTTGGTGAGCAGGGCCTGGTTCAGGTCGGGGTAGCCCATGTACAGGATCTGCACGTCCTTGCCCGGCTTGTCGGACCAGCTCAGCTTGGCCTTGGTCAGCTCGGCGAACAGCAGGATCTCTTGCGGGCCGCCACGGGTGACGCCGACTTTCTTGCCTTTCAGGTCGGCGATGCCCTTGATATTGAGGTCGGGGCGGCCGACGATCTGCACTCCGCCCTTGGCGAAACCGCCCACCAGGTACACCGGCAGGCCGGTGGCGCGGCCGGTGATGGCCGCTTCCAGCGCGCTGGCCGAGACGTCGATCTCGCCGGCGATCATGGCCGGCACGATGTCGAGGCCCTTTGCGAAGATGCGTTCCTCGATCTTCAGGTCATATTTGGGGGCGATTTCCTTCATGTAGGCGACCGCGCCGTAGTGGGCGAATTTCAGGTTGCCCAGGCGCACGAGGTCGGCGGCGTGCACCGACAGGGGGAATTGCGCGGCCAGCGCGACGGCGACGGCCAGGGCCCTGGTGTTGAAGAAGGACGAAAAGGACGAAACTCGGGCAGGGTGGGTCATGCTGTCTCCAATAGATGATGGTGTTTTACGGGCCGCTCTGACGGCGGCCATGGAAAACATAAGAGCATCTTCCGTGCCAGTGAAACGTATTTTGCAGGGAATGGCAAGTGATTGTTTCTAAACGTTAAATTGTGGCGCGCACAAAACGTTTACCGGGCGGTTTCCGTTTTTCCGCACGCATGACGGAAAAAACGTGCGGATTGCCGCACCAGTTCTACTCGGAACTTGAGCCAGATCAATATGGAATAAGTGAACCTGCGGCGTGGAATCGACTCCAAGCATAAAAAAACGCGTTGGATCGAAGACCGCAACGCGTAACTCCCCCGAGGAGTGGGGGCGCGCCGCGCTATGGCTGTGATGTTATTGCTGCGCGGCGCCGGATGGAACGACAGTCTGCTTCGTGTTGCTTACTGCGCTGGCGGCGTGGCCGGTGGCACGGCAGGCGTGGTGGCCGGATCGGTCAGGGGCGCGGGCGTGACGCCGGGCGCCGTTTCAGGCGTGGTGGCGGGCGCGGCCGGATCAACCGGGGCTGGCGTCACCGCTGGTGCGGTGGCCGGCGGCGCGGCTTCCGGCAGCGGGGCGTCGGCGGGTTTCTTGCACGCGGAGAGACTGATCAGGGCCGCGGCGGCCAGCAGATAAGGCATTTTCATCATCATGATTCCTTTGCAAAGACAGGTTGGGAGATGCCGGCTGGTGCCTTCCATGGTTCAGCAGCGGTTGCAACAAGGGCTGCAACAGATGGTCATGCCGGGCATCGATCGTGGGCGCCAGGCAGTGCATACATAGTGCAATACATGCATGCCTGACGATCAGCTTGATTTTATGTCAAGCCAATTCACCCATCTGTTCGCCATCGCACGTTAGGCAAGGAATGGAAGTGCAATACTGGATTCAGCACCGCAATGCAGCCCCCGCAGAAAGTTATTAGTGCCGTACAGAAATATTTTTAACTTTCTTGATCTTACTGTCCGCTAATGTTCGTTAACGCACAGACCGAGATGGCCGACGCAGGCATTCTGTGGTCAGACGTCTGGAATTAGTGATTTCCTGGCACACACCAGGTACTCAGCAATTCAGGCTACCGGCAATCGTTTAAAAGGAGTATTCAAATGCATGCAATGACCCAGTCTCACGTGAAGAGCGAAATGAAGGCAGCGCACCAGGAACTTCGTGTATCCGAAAAAAGTTCCTCAATGGCAATGGTAGAGCGTGCCGCACCGATCCCTCCGGAGCGCATGAACCCGATTTCCATGGCACCCATCGAGCGCGTACGTTCCACTTCGGCCACCTTGCGCCGTATCGAGAACATGCAAAAGCTGATCGGTGAATTGTCGCTGCATGAAATGCTGGCTGATGAAATCGCCTGGTTCCTCAAATTCTCGCCATCGGGCGCCCGCAAATATATCCGCGACCTGCGCGAAGCCGGCGTGATCGAACTGGCACGCTATATCGAAGGCACCGCCACCTACCTGGGCAAGGCCGTGTACCAGCTGACCCCCGACCCTGAGCGCGTGCGTGCCTTCCTGGCCGCCATCGTCCAGCCGAAACGCGAAGGCGCGCCACCGCGCAAGGACCGTCCGGGCCTGCGCGAGCAAAGCATGGCAGGCAGCGGCCGTCACTTCCATATCCTGGCCGATGACACCCATTACGCCATCCGCGTCAACCGTGGCCCGGTCACGCGCGATCCGCTGGTGGCCGCCCTGTTCGGCATGCCGCAGCAGAAAAGCGAGTAAGCCCATGTCGGGCGGGCCTGCGGGCCTGCCGGCAGCGTAATGATAGTCACTTTGATTATCAGACGCAGTATGGAAATCACGAAAGCCGGGTTGCGATCCGGCTTTTGGCATGGTGCCCACGGTAGGTGCAGCGATTGAAAAGATGGCAATCAGCCCCATCTTGGCTGGACTGCCTCAACCAGGAGTTCCTGCCGTGCCCGATTTCACCCACCTGTTTTCCCTCTGCCCGAGCCGGGTGCCCGCATGAATCCCCTGCTGTGGATCGCCCTGGTCACCATCGGCATCGTGCTGTCGCTGTGGCTGCCCCGCTGGCGCCTGAAGCGCGCCCTGTCGCGCCCGCTGCAGCCCGAGGGCTTGGCCATGTTGGAAAGCAATATTCCCGTCTATCGCCATATGCCAGCGCCGCTGCAGGAACAGTTGCGCCGGCTGGTGGTGCAGTTCCTGTATCAAAAGAAGTTTGTCGGCTGCGGCGGCCTGGAGATCACCGACGAGATGCGCTACACCATCGCCGGCCAGGCCTGCTTGCTGCTGCTGAACCGCGACACCCTGGTCTATCCCGAGCTCGATACCATCCTGGTGTACCCGAACGAATTCGTTGTCACGCGCAATGAAGTGGGGCCGGGCGGCGTGGTCACGCCTGCCGCCAATGGGCTGCTCGGTGAATCGTGGGGCGATGGCCGGGTGGTGCTGGCCTGGGACCACGTACAGCGCGGCGCTGCTGACTGGACCGACGGCCAGAACGTGGTATTGCATGAATTTGCCCACCAGCTCGACAGCGAATCGGGCGCCGCCAATGGCGCGCCATATTTGCCCAACGTCACCAGCTACCGCAGTTGGGCCACGGTGCTGTCGCGCGACTTCGAACACTTGCGCCACGACGCCATCTATCACCAGCACAGCGTGATGGACCATTACGGCGCCACCAATCCGGCCGAGTTCTTTGCCGTCGCCACCGAAACGTTTTTTGAAAAACCGTACCAGATGGCCGAGCATCACGCCGAGCTGTATGCCGAGTTTCTCAAGTTTTACAAGGTCGACCCGCGCGACTGGGCCACGGCGCCGGTCGAACCCGAGCACATGCACTCGCCGTTTCCCAACTACGCGCCACAGTGGTGACGTCGCGCTTCAGGTCTTGAACTCGGCCACCAGGAAATCGATAAACACGCGCATCTTGGCCGGAAGGTTGCTGCGGCTCAGGTAGTACAGATACAGGTCGGCCGGCGGCAAGGTATAGCCCGGCATCACCTCCCTGAGCCGGCCGCTGTCCAGGTATTTTGCCACGTCCCATTCCGAGCGCTGCACGATGCCGTGGCCGTCCAGCGCCCAGTTCAGCACTATATCGCCATCGTTGCTCGACACCGCCCCGCGCACTTTCACCAGCTCCACCGAGCGTCCCTTTTGCAAGCGCCAGGTGCCGTACACATCGTCATTCTGCCGGTGCAAAATACAGCGGTGGCGGTGCAGCTCTTGCGGCGTTTGCGGTTCGCCCGCCTGCTTCAGGTAGCTCGGCGAGGCGCACAGGAAACGCCGGTTGCGCATCAGTTTCCTGGCCGTCAAGCGCGTGTCGGGCAGTTCGCCGAAGCGTATCGCCACGTCATACGCTTCTTCCACCAGGCTGATCGGCCGGTCCGTCAGGTGCAGTTCCACTTCCACTTCGGGGTAGGCATGGGCAAAGCGCGAGACGATGGGCGCGATGCGGGTGCGCCCGAAACCGGGCGTGCCATTGACCCTCAGCAAACCTTTCGGCGCGGCGCGCCCGCTGGAAACGGACTCTTCCATATCGCGGATCTGGTGCAAGATTTGCGCCGCCTGCGCCAGGTACAGCTCGCCTTCGTTGGTCAGGCTGATACGGCGCGTGGTGCGATTCACCAGGCGCACGCCGAGGCGCTGCTCCAGCAGGCTCAGGCGTTTCGTGATGGCCGGCGGCGTGACACCGAGCTCGCGCGCGGTGGCGGTCATATTGCCCAGCTTGGCCAGCAGCACGAAAAAGGCCAGGTCGGGCGCGGTCTCGGTTTTCATCTGAAGTGAATAATGGTTTTAATTGAGGTGAATTATAAGCGTGCAGTTCAAGAGTAAGCTCTGTTTCACTTTAGCCAGGAGCCACTCCCATGAAAATCGTTGAAATCCGCGAAAAAACCGTCCCCATCAGTTCCCCCATCCGCAACGCCTATATCGACTTCAGCAAGATGACCCTGAGCCTGGTCGCGGTAGTCACCGACGTGATCCGCGACGGCAAGCCGGTGATCGGCTACGGCTTCAATTCCAACGGCCGCTACGGCCAGGGCACGCTGATGCGCGAGCGCTTTATTCCGCGCATCCTGGAAGCGGACCCGGCCAGCCTGGTCGACGAGGCGGGCACCAATCTCGATCCGCACAAGATCTGGAACTGCATGTTTACCAATGAAAAACCGGGCGGCCACGGCGAACGTTCGGTGGCGATCGGCACCATCGACATGGCGGTATGGGATGCGGTGGCCAAGATCGACGGCAAACCGCTGTTTCAGCTGCTGGCCGACCGCTACGGCAAAGGCACACCGGACCGCAATATCTTCGTGTACGCGGCCGGCGGCTATTACTACCCGGGCCAGAACCATGACAAGCTCAAGGACGAGATGCGCAGCTATATCGACCGCGGCTATACGGTGGTGAAGAAGAAGATCGGTGGCGCCGACCTGGACGAAGACTTGCGCCGCATCGATTCCGTGCTCAGCGTGTTGCAGGACGGCCAGAAGCTGGCGGTCGACGCGAATGGCCGCTTCGACCTCGATACGGCCGTGAAATACGCGAAGGCGCTGTCGCAATACGATCTGTTCTGGTACGAGGAACCCGGTGATCCGCTCGACTTCGAACTGCAGGCCACCTTGCGCAATTACTATAAAAACCCGATGGCCACCGGCGAGGATCTGTTCTCGATGCAGGACGCGCGCAACCTGATCCGCTACGGCGGCATGCGCGCCGACCGCGACTGGCTGCAGTTCGACTGCGCCCTCAGCTACGGCTTGGTGGAATATTTGCGCACCCTCGACATGCTGCAGGAACACGGCTGGTCGCCGAAACGCTGCATCCCGCACGGCGGCCACCAGATGTCCTTGAATATCGCGGCCGGCCTGGGGCTGGGCGGCAATGAATCGTACCCGGACCTGTTCCAGCCGTATGGCGGTTTTCCCGATGGCGTGAAGGTCGACAACGGCCATATCTTGCTGCCGGAACTGCCGGGCATCGGCTTCGAAGGCAAGGCGGATTTGTATCGCGAGATGCTCAAGCTGGCATAAACGGTAAGGGTAAAAATGGCGGGCCGGAGACGCGCGCCTGAGAAAATGCCGATGGCGGCGTTGCAGCTCCTCGCCGTACATGCGTACTGTCTTCGTCGCTGCGCCTTGCCCTCGACATTTTTCAGGCTCGCTTGGCCCGGTGGGCCTGTGCGGACGACTGGGTTTTTAATCCATTTTGCAGGTTTACCGGGAGCCCAGGGACACTAACTGAATCTTGGGCAGTGTGCGCAAGCGTACAGTCGCCATCGGGCCGCAGGCGCAGGCTATGCACGGTGGCGCCCTTGCGCCAAGTTCATCGACTAGCGACCAGGAGAACCATCATGTCACGCATCCTTGCAGCTCATTTCCAGTTACAGGACGAGGTCGACGCGGCGCGCGCGGCCTTGGTGGGGGCGGGCTTTGCCGACAGCCGCATCAGCGCTTTTTTCGTCAACCAGCCGGGCCAGCATGATCTGCATGAGCTCGGTGGCGACCGCGACATGTCGCCGGGCGCCAAGGAAACCCCGGAAGGCATCGCCGAAGGGGCCGCCGTCGGTGCCGCGGTGGGGGCCGGCGTGGGCGCCGTGGCAGTGGCGGTGGCCGGGCCGATCGGGCCGGTGGTCGGTGCGCTGGTGGGCGCCCATGTCGGCTCGCTGTACAGCTTTAACAAAATGAAGGGCGCCGGCGAATCGGAAGAGGTGGAGCCGGGCGAAGGCAGCCCACATGAAAATGTGCGCCGGCCGCGCCAGCCCGGCATGCTGATCGCGGTGGCTGTCGACGGCGACGCGGAGGGTGAACGGGCGCTGGCCACCCTGCGCCAGCTGGGTGCGCAGAATCTGGAGCAGGCCGAAGGCAGCATCGTCAACGGCGACTGGGAAGACTTCGACCCGCTCAGCATTCCGGTGCGCGTGGCTTGACGCGACATGCGCGCAAACAGGCGTGCGCCAGCGGCTTGATCCCTGTTACTATTAATCGCATCAATAGTGCCGACAGGGATGGTTCCCAAGCGCCATAGTTGCCTGGAATCATCGTTACTGTCCGTCATCTTGCCGGCCGCAAGCTAACGAGTATGGATAGGGGCGCGTCATGACACAAGCATGGTTCATTCTTACCCGGCCCGATGGGCGCGATATCAGCGCCCCCACGCCGACCCAGCTGGCCGAAGCGCTGGAGCAGGTGTATCGCGAGGCCAGTCCCGGCCCCGACGGCGGCCCCGCCAGCGCCATGCTGCGTTTCGGCTACGACGACGGCCTGATGTACCAGGTGGAGGTGGCTAGCGGTGGCGAAGTCACTTTCGAGGAATGGTCGGACCGCGATTGCGAGATCGCCCTAGCCAGTCCGCGCCGCATGACGGCGCTGCGCCAGGACGACGCGCTGCAGCTGTGGCAATGGCTGGCGCAGCGCCAGGTGGCCAAGATCCGCGCGCAGACCTGGCATTCCGAGGATTGAAAAATCAGTGCGCCATCAGCACCGGTACCGTCATGCTTTGCAGCACCGTGCGCGTGACGCCGCCGAGGATGGTTTCGCGCAGCCGCGAATGGCCGTAGGCGCCCATCACCAGCAAGTCGGCCGACAGCTCGGACACTTGCGTCAGCAAGGCTTCGCCGATATCGCCGCGCCGCGTGGCGCCGCCATCCAATAACAACAATTTTGCCTGCACGCCGTGGCGGGCCAGGTATTGCAGCAGGTCGGCGCCCGGATGGTCGCCATGCTCGGCCGCATGCAGCTGGGCGTCGAACACGGCCACATGCACCTGGCCGGCACGCTGCAACAGCGGCAGGGCGGCGCTGACGGCGCGGCTGGCTTCCTTGCTGCCATTCCATGACACCAGCACATTGCGCGCGGCGGCCGGGTGCTGTGGCTGCGCCAGTTGCGCCGGTGACAGCGCATGCGGCACGATCAGCACCGGCTTGCCCGAATGCAGCAGCACATAGGCGGGAAAGTCGCGCATCACCGACGGCGACTTGTCGGCCGCGTTGTACTGGCTGATCACCACCAGGTCCGCATAGCGCGCCAGCAAGCTGATGCCGCCGGCCGCTTCGTCGTCGACCACGCGCTGCTCGTACGAGGCCACGCCCAGGCTGCTGGCCTGCTGTTCGAAACCGTCGAGCGCGCGCGCCGCCCGTTCACGCAGGAAATTGAGGTGCAGCGACAGGTTGGGATCGGCGTCCAGGTCGGGCTGGTGCTGGTACAGCAGGCGCGACACGCCGGTCAGGGCCACGCCCGTCAGATGGCCGCCGCAGGCTTGCGCCACCTTGGCCGCCAGCGCAATGCGGGCGGCGCGCCCGGCGCCGTCATCGATATGGAGCAACACGGTTTTATAGCTCATGAGCCGGCCTTTCAATGAGGATCGTGCTCCATTCTGGCACAGAGCGGCGGCGCGCCCGCGCACGGCTGCAACAGGCTGAGCCTTTGATCTTGCGCAAAGTCGTTGACAAAAACTGCTCCTACACTTGGATCCCAATCAGAAAAACAATGCAAGAGGGAGACGCGATGTCAGGACAATGGACGGAACAACGCGTGGCGCTGGTGACCGGTGGCATGGGGGGCCTGGGAACGGCCCTGTGCCGCCGCCTGCATGGCGCAGGCTTTGCCGTGGTGGCGATGCATACGCCCGGCAACCCGCGCGTGGCGCACTGGCTGGAAGAGCAGCGCGCCGATGATTTCACCTTCCATGCGCTGGCCGCCGATGTCGGCGATTTCGAGGCCTGCCAGTCGGCTGTCGGCCATGTGCTGCAGCAGTTCGGCCGGGTCGACGTGCTGGTCAACAATGCCGGCATCACGCGCGACGCCAGCATGCGCAAGATGGAGCGCGCGCACTGGAGCGAAGTGATGCGCACCAATCTCGACAGCATCTTCAACATGAGCAAGCAGGTGATCGAACCGATGCTGCTGAACCGCTGGGGCCGCATCATCAATATTTCGTCCGTCAACGGCCAGAAAGGCGCTTTCGGGCAGTGCAATTATGCGGCCGCCAAGGCCGGCGTGCACGGTTTTTCCAAGTCGCTGGCGCTGGAAGTGGCGCGGCATGGCGTGACCGTCAATACCGTCTCGCCCGGTTACCTGCGCACGCAGATGGTCACCGCCGTGCCGCCAAGCATCATGGAAAGCAAAATTTTGCCGCAGATTCCACTGGGGCGGCTCGGCGAACCGGACGAGGTGGCCGCGCTGGTGGCCTACCTGGCGTCGGACGAAGCGGCTTTTGTCACGGGCGCGAATATCGCCATCAATGGCGGGCAGCACATGAGTTGACGAGTTGGTGTTGGAGGAGACCCGGCACCCAGTGCGCACACAGAGGCGGGCGGGTGCCGGTGCAGTAGAGCGGCAGTGACAGTGGCGTGGCGGCATGGCGGCAAGGCAGCAAGGCAGGGGGCAGGGCAGCGATGCCTTGCCCTTTGCTGTTCGTGGGCACACATGCTGTCTGGCCATCAATCGCCGGCAACCTCGCGCAGCCGGTCACGCACCGTGTCCAGGGTCGCCAGGATGCGTTCCGGGCTGCGCGCCAGCACGGCCCGGCCCAGGTTCAGCAAGCCGGTCGCCAGGCTGATCCAGTGGCTGACGCTGTCGTGGCCGGCGATGCGCTGGCGAACCGTATCGAGCAGTGCGCTCAACTGGCCTTGGGCCGTGTCCAGCCCCGTGATGATATGGCCGGCGGCATCGGCGTACAGCGCATTGGCTTGCTGGCGCAGCGCCACTTCCAGCGCGAACACGGCTTGTGCCTGGGCCTGGTTAATGCCGGCCGCGCCCAGGCTGGCGCGCTTGCGGATGGCGCGCAGCACCGCCCCGTGCAGGGCGGCAGCCGCCTGCGACAGGCTGTCGCCCAGTTGTTCCACCTGCATGGCGCTGCCGAGGGCGGCTTCGCGGCGCTCGCTCATGGTAATTCTCCCAGGGCGGCCAGGCGTGCATGTTCCTGCGCCAGCGCCGCCAGTTGCCGCTGCGCCAGGGTGTGGCGCAGGCCGTACAGCCGGTATTCGTCGACCTTGCTTTGTTGCACGGTTTTCGCCAGCACCGCCAGCAGGCGCTGCGCTGGCGTATCGGCAAAGGCGATATCCGTTTCCAGCAGGCCCAGCACGATATCGCGCTCATTGTCGCCGGCCTTGTCATACAGGCGCAGCAAGCTGTTCAGCGCCGAGACCAGGGTTTGCAGCGCAGCATCGCCATCGTGCATCAGCTGGCCCAGCATCTGGCGCTGCCGCGCCTCGCCGTGCATGCGCGCCAGCAGCCGCAGCAAAATAGTGTAGGCCGCCACCGCGCGGTCATCGAGGCCGGTGCCGGGCCAGGCGCGTAGCGTCACGCCGGCCGCGTTGATCTCGCTGGTGTAGGCAAAACGGTCCTGGCGCGCCAGCTGGCCCAGGCCCTGCAAGTATTGCGACAGGCCCAGCTGCAGTAGCGCCACGTCCGCATGCATGGCGCGGCGCTGGCGGTCGAGCGTTTTTTCGCTGGCGTCCTGCTGCGGGTTCAGGTAGGGCCGCAGGCGGTCATAGCTGTCGCGGTGGCGCAGCGCCAGTTCGCCAAACGCTTGCAGGGCTTTGGCGTCATCGGCCAGCGCCAGCACCTGCGCGCTGGCCGGCACGTCTTTGGCGGACGTGGCGCAGCCGCCCAGCAGCAGGCTCAGCAAAAAAAGGGCAATCGCAGGCAACGGTGTCATGGCGTTTGAAGCAAAGGGAGGGAAAGCCGATTATCGGCGCCGGAGCGTGCCAGACCATTGCGTTTAGGCAATGTTCATGGCATTCTGCCGGCCATTCGTCGCCGCCAACGGGGCGTTTGTCGCGCCGTTGGCGGGCTTGGTCCCAAGCCGGCTGTGCGGCGCACGATGTTAAACCAGAATGGTGTTCATGCAGCCGGGCGTGACCGCACGGCGCTGACCGCACCACACACCGATGCGCAGGCATCTTTAATCAAGGAAATGTCATCATGAAAAAATTCGTTTTCTCCGCCCTGACTCTGTGCGCCGTGCTGCCTGCGGCGCAGGCCGCTTGCACCTTCAACACCAGCACGGTAGAGAGCATCCGGGAAGTCGTGACCGCCTCCGGCGGCTGGCCGATCAGCGATGCGCAGTGCGCCGTGCTCAATGCCAAGAAGCTCAGCTTGCTGGTCAGTGGCGACGCCACCGTGCTCGACGGTGTTTCCGTGGCGTGGGCGGCGGTCTCCCTGATCGACAGCAGTTCGCGTATCAAGGCCGATGCGGGACGCACATCGACCTATGTCAACACCAAGAAAGCCAGCATCGACGTGGCCAACGAAATGCTGGTCAGTGCCGTCAAGGACAGCCTGGCGCAGCTTGATTTTAACAAGGCCGCCGCGGAAATCGAGGCCTACAAGGCCAAAAACAAGGCCAAGCGTTAAGAGTCTTGCGCGGCGCGCTGCGGCGCCACCAGCGCCGCATCGCTTCCCGCAAACACAAAGCCGGCCCAGTCGAGCGGCGGGCGGCCCTGCCGTATCATGGCCTGCTTGGCGCGCTGCAGAGCCGCGCCCGGCGCCATGCCGGCGCCGATATGGCCGTACAGATGCCGCATCAGTTCCGCGCTTGCCTCGCTGGGCACACTCCACAGCGTGGTGATGGAGCTGCGCGCGCCGGCCATTTCCACGGCGCGCCGCAGGCTGGCCAGGCCTTCGCCCGGCAGCACCGTGCCATTGCCGGTATTGCAGGCCGACAGCACCACCAGCTGCGTGCCCTGCAAGCGCAGGCGCGCGATATCCTTGGCCAGCATCAGCTCGGCCTGGCCGTCGCGCGACAGCAGCAGGCCGGCGCGCCGGCCCGGCAGCAGCATGTCCATCCATTCCTGTTCCTGTGCCGGCGTTGGCGCCGTGGCGGCGTCGATATCCTGGCCCAGGATGGCATGGGCCGCCACATGCAGCACGATCGGTGCCTCGCTCGCCTGCATGGCGCCGATGCTGGCGTGTACGCCCTGGTGCAGCACGCCGGCGATGCCCAGTTGCCGCAGGCTGGCCAGCACGGCCTGGGCTTCGCCTGCCGTGTCGGGCAAGGGCGCAACCGCCACCAGGCGCTGCCGCTCGCCGGCGATGGCCTGGCCCGGCATGGTAAAGCGCATGGTGGCGCTGGCCGGCTGCGCCAGGCCGGCGCCATAGGCGGGATTGGCAAAGATGGCGGCCGGCCCCGGTCTGGCGTTGATGGCTTCGTCTGCGCGTGGCAGCAACTGGTTCGCCGAACTGACATGGCGGCAGCTGCGGGTGAGCGTCAGCGGCTGGCCCTGGGCGTCGGGCAGGGCGTCGAAGGGCAGCAGGTGCAGGGCGGCGTCGGCATCGATGATCCATTCGGGCGCCGCCAGCACGGCGGCCGGCAAGTCCTGCAGCAGCAGTTGCGCCAGCGTTGCCGCGCCGGCGGCGTCCGTCTTGCGCGTCAATGCGGCGCGGTAGCGGTGCACCGCCTGTTCCAGCGCCGCCTGCGGCCCCAGGTCGCGCAAATCGATGCCTGTCGCGTGCACGCAATAGCGCAGATAGCGTGGCGGCGCCGGCTCCAGCGCGGTCGCCGACGGCGGCGCATAGACGAAAAAGCCGAGCAGCGCATTCTTGCCGAGGCGCTCTTGCAGCCGCGCCAGGTCGATGCTGTCCAGGCCGGCGATCCGCAGCGCGGCCGAGGCCTGGCTGAGCAGCATGCCGTGCACGGCCGACAGCCGCATGAAGACGGTGACATCGGTCAGCGTCTGCGGCAGCGCGGCGATCTGGTCTTCCAGCTGCCGCAGCTGCTGGCGGCAGGCGATCAGTCGCGCGTCATTGCTGGCGTTGAGCTTGTGCATCAATGCTTCCTGGTAGCGCGCGCCGCCACCCTTGGCCACCAGCACGCCGTGCAGCAGCACGCCGGCATGGCGCTGCAAGTCGCCCGAGCGGCGCGCCTGCTCCAGCTGGGCCGAGACGATGGTGCGGCGCATGGCGACGCCCGACCACAGGCTCTCCATGCTGACGCCGGTTTGTTCGAGGCTGGCAAAACGCTGGCCGTTGGTGCGCAAGGCTGCGGCGTAGGCCTCGCCGGCGGCAGCTTCCTGGCCCGCCTGCCACAGCAGCAGGCCGACCTTGAAATGGCGGTATTCCTGCGTCAGCATGGCGGGCAGGTCGTCCGGCGCCGCGTGCAGCGTGGCGATGCGTTCGCGGTAAAAGCGTGCCAGCCGCGCAAAGTCGCCATCGGCATGCAGCGCGCACGCCGTGGTAAACCACACTTCGGCCGTGGCGTGGGTGGTGTCGAACGGTATCTCGCCGACCGTGCGCACGGCCTGCGGCGCGCCGATGGCCGACAGCAGCTGGCGGCCATACTCGATCTTCAACAGTTGCTTGCCCATCCCGGTTTCCATCGCCGCCGGCAGCCTGGCAAACGGCTGCAGCTGTTCGGCCGTGATGCGGTCCTGGGTGTGTATCGCCTGGAACAGGAGCTCGACCGCCTGCCGCGTGCGTCCCAGGGCCAGCTCGGCAAAGCCATAGTGTGGCAGGACCATGGCGCGAAACGGCCAGCGCCGCGCCGGATCGGCTTCCACGATGGCCAGCGCCTCGGCCAGCAAGGTATGACCGGCGAGAAACTTCTTTTCCAGTAACAGCCGGTTCCCGGCGCGCACTTTGGCGTCCAGCTGGGGAAATATGCTGGTGTCGGGCGCGATGGCGCCGGGCTGCGGCGCGGCACGCCCCCACGGCGCGGCCAGGCAGGCCAGCGCCGCCAGTATCGTGCGACGGCGGGCGGCATGCTGTGTCATTGCACGCTGCGGTTGGCGTAGAGGGTCAGCCAGCGCTGCCAGGTCTCGGGCGTGAGCGGCGGCTGGCCTGGCGCGGCGATGCACTGCTTGAGCTGGTCGGCGTCGGCCGCCTGCGCCACGCAAGCGCGCAGGCGGCGCCGTTCCGCTTCCATCTGCTCGCGTTGCGCCAGCTTGCCGCGCAGCGCCGCGCGCCAGCTGGCCGTGTCGCGATATTGCCGCCCATCGTCGGGCAGCGTGCATTGCTCGGCGCTCAGGCGTATGCGCTCCGCCACCGCCTGCCAGCGGCTGGGCGGCAAGGCGCCGGCGCCCGGCAGTTTCCAGGCGGGACCGAGCTGCTGATCCATGCACAGCGCCGTTTCCAGCGCCAGCGGCTGCCCGGCCGCCAGTTCCAGCTGCTGCAGCCTTTGCAGCTGCAGCAAGGTTGCCGGGTCGAGCGGCGCCGCCTGCGCCATGCCGGCCAGCGCCAGCAAGGATGCCAGCAGGCAGGATGGTGACAAGGAAAAGGTGGATCGCATGGCCGGCAGGGATTGTGAATTGAACATCAGTATAGCAGTCACAACAGTGCTTGGCGGCAATATAGCCGGCGCCTTGCCGATGCGTGCCTGGAGATGGACGCGCCGTCACGGCTGGCCTATCATGGCCGTGATTCCGTTCAGATAGTGTCCCTGGGCTCCCGGCAAACCTGTAAAAAGATTAAAAATCCAGTCGCCCGCACAGGCCCACCGGGCCAAGCGAGCCTGAAAAATGTCAAGGGCAAGGCGCAGCGACGAAGACAGTACGCATGTACGACGAGGAGCTGCAACGCCGCCATCGGCATTTTCTCGGGCGCGCGTCTCCGGCCCGCCATTTTTACGTTTGTACACCTTACGCATTGACATGTGTCGGACAGCTTGACTGAATGGTATTACTATCATGGCCGTGATTTATTTTCAGGAAAGAACACATGAGCACTGCCATTCTGGCCGACGATGAACCGCATATGCGCGCCGCCCTGCGCGAACAGCTGCTGGCGCTGTGGCCCGGCTTGCGGGTGCTGGGCGAAGCCGAGGATGGCGTGGCCGCCCTGGCCATGATCCAGGCGCTGCGGCCGGAGATCGCCTTTCTCGATATCCGCATGCCGGGCTTGAGCGGCTTGCAGGTGGCCCATGCGCTGACCGTCGGCACGCGGGTGGTGTTTGTCACCGCGTTCGACAATCACGCGCTGCAGGCTTTCGAGGCGAATGCCGTCGATTATGTGCTCAAGCCTTTGGTGACGGAACGGCTGGCCAGGGTGGTGGCGAAATTGCAGCAGGGCGCGCCGTTGCAGGGGCTGACGGCGGCGCTGGCGCAGCTGGGCGTGGCGGTGGCGCCGGCGCCGGAACCGCCGGTGGAACGGCTGGAATGGCTGCATGTGGCGGTCGGCAAGGAAGTGTGCATGCTGCATGTCGACGATGTGTATTTCTTCGAGGCCGACAGCAAATATACGCGGGTGGTGGGCGAGGGCTGCGACGGCTTGATCCGCCATTCGCTGCGCCAGCTGAGCGACCGGCTGGAACCGGGGCAATACCTGCAGACGCACCGCAGCACCCTGGTCAACCGGCGCCATATCCGCGCCGTGCACCGCCATGGCGAGGTGATGGAAATCGAGCTGAAGGTCGATCTGCCGCGGCTGAAAGTGTCGTTGCCGAACCACCATCTGTTCCGCGCGATGTGATGGGCGCGCCTGTTTCGCGGCGCGCCGCGCGCTTGCTGGCCGGCATGCTGGTCCTGCTGGGGCTGGCCTTGCTCGAATGGCTGGGCGGCCAGGTACTGGGTGGCGACTGGTCGGCGCAGGGCGTGCTGGCCGGCTTGGCGCTGGGCGCCGCGATGCTGCTGCTGGCGCTGGCCACGCGCCACGTGCGCGGCGAGCTGGCCACTGCCAGCGTGGCCGCCTTGAGCGCGGTGGGCGAACTGGCGCTGGGGGCGGTGGTGGTGTTCGCGCTGGCGGCGGCCGCCGCCGCGCTGTTGCCGCTGCCGCTCAGTGCCAGCTTCCTGCAGGGCGAGCGCGCCACCGATTTCATCGTCTTCGGCGCCTGCGCGCTGGCCTTGCTGGTGGCCGGGCGCGCCACCTTGCGCCACCTGCGCCAGGAGCGGCGCGCGCTGGCGGCGCAACTGGCGGCGGCGCAGGCGCAAGCCACCCTGGCCGAGCGCGAACGCGCCCTGGCGCAGGCGGAAACGGCCTTGCTGCGGGCACAGGTGGAACCGCATTTCTTGTGGAATACCCTGGCCCATGTGCAATATCTTGCCACCAGCAAGCCGCACGATGCGGCGGCCATGACCGGCCATCTGATCCGCTATCTGCGCGCGGCGGTGCCGGCCGGCACGCAGGGCGGCGGCACCATCGGCTCGGAAATCGATTCCGTGCGGGCCTACCTGGAAGTGATGAAGATCCGCATGGGCAGCCGGCTCGACACCGTCTGTGAGCTTGCGCCGGAACTGCTTGAGGTGCCGCTGGCGCCCCTGCTGCTGCATACCCTGGTGGAAAATGCCATCAAGCACGGCATCGAACCGAAGGCCGGCCCGGTGCGCCTGTCCGTGACGGCATGCCGCGACCCGCAAGCGCCTGACATGGTGCTGCTGGAAGTATGCGACACCGGCGTCGGCCTGCAGGCGGCGCCGGCCACGCGCGGCGGCGGCCTGGGCCTGCGCAGCGTGCGTGAAAGGCTGGCCCTGCAATATGGCGGCAGGGCGCGCCTGAGCGTGGCAGGCCGGCCCGGCGGCGGCGTGCTGGCGCGCATCGTCTTGCCTTTGGCTCCGCCTGCGGCGCCATGAAAAAAACCGCCCCGCAGTTGCCTGGGGGGCGGTTTGTCGAGCAGGGTTACGGCCCGGTATTAGCGGCCGCGGCCGCCCGAACGGTGGCTGGCCGCCGAACGCGGCGCATTGCCGGAACGGTTTCCGCCGCCACCGCCGCCGCCCGATGGGCCGGCGCTGCGTGGCTTGGCGCCGCTGCCGCCGGTTTTGACGCGCACCACGGCGCCGGCTGGCGCGCGGCTGTTGTTGCGGTGGCCGCCGGTGCCGCTGCGCAATTGCACAGGCTGGGCGCGGGCGTTCAGGTCCGGCTCGAAGCCTTCGATGACTTCACGCGGCAGGGTTTGCTTGATCAGCTTTTCGATGTCTTTCAACATTTCGTGCTCATCCACGCAGACCAGCGACACGGCTTCGCCCTTGGCGCCGGCACGGCCGGTACGGCCGATACGGTGCACATAATCTTCCGGAATGTTCGGCAGGTCGTAGTTGACGACGTGCGGCAACTGGTCGATATCGATACCGCGCGCGGCGATGTCGGTGGCCACCAGCACTTGCAGGGTGCCGTCCTTGAACTCGGTCAGCGCGCGGGTGCGGGCCGACTGGCTCTTGTTGCCGTGGATCGCCAGCGCGCCGATGCCGTCCGCGCCCAGTTGCTCGACCAGCTTGTTGGCGCCGTGCTTGGTGCGGGTAAATACCAGCACTTGCGTCCAGTTGTTCGACTTGATCAGGTACGACAGCATCGGGTGCTTCTTGTCGCGGTCGACCGGATGGATCTTCTGCTTGATCACTTCGACGGTCGAATTGCGGCGCGCCACTTCGATCATGGCCGGCTTGTTCAGCAATCCATCGGCCAGGGCCTTGATCTCTTCCGAGAAAGTGGCCGAGAACAGCAGGTTCTGGCGTTTCGGCGGCAGCACGGCCAGCACTTTCTTGATGTCGCGGATAAAGCCCATGTCCAGCATGCGGTCGGCTTCGTCGAGGATCAGGATTTCCACTTTCGACAGGTCGACCGTGCCCTGGCCCATATGGTCCAGCAAGCGGCCCGGCGTTGCCACCAGGATGTCGACGCCGTGTTTCAGCTGCTTGATTTGCGGGTTGATGCCGACGCCGCCGAAGATCACGGTCGAGTTCAGCTTGGTGTACTTGCTGTAGGCGCGCACGCTTTCTTCGACCTGGGCCGCCAGTTCGCGCGTCGGCGCCAGGATCAGGGCGCGGATCGGGCGCGTCGAGCTGTTGCTGGTGATCGCCGCGCCATTGGCGTCGGTCGACAGGCGGTGCAGCACGGGCAGGGTAAAGCCGGCCGTCTTGCCGGTGCCGGTCTGTGCGCCGGCCAGCAGGTCGCCGCCAGCCAATACGGCGGGAATCGCCTGGGTCTGGATCGGGGTCGGTACGGTGTAGCCGTGTTCGGTAACGGCACGAACGATAGCGTCGGACAATCCGAGGGAGGAAAAGGACATGGTAACTTTATTGTGAGATCGGCCTGTCGCCATCGGGAGGCGCCAGTCGCAGGCAATCAGATTAGGGTCGAAAGACAGCGGCAAGGGGACTGGTCATATGTGCCGCACACGCGAAGTATAACAGCATAGTCTAAAAGCGCTGTAACTGATTCAGATCAAGACGCTGGCAGCTTATCAGTGCGCCATGTGACAGCTGTCGCAGAAACTGCTTGCGCGCCATGTGACAGTTGTCGCATAATCGCTGCACATCATTGCAAAGGATTCCCATGGCCACCCCATCCGTTACCGAACTGACCTTGTTGAAAGCCCTGTGGAAAGGCCAGCCGCTGTCGGCGCGCGCGCTGCACGCCAGCGTGGAGGCCGAACTGGGCTGGTCGTTTTCATCGACCCGCAAGACGGTCGAGCGCATGCTGGAAAAAGGCATGCTGGTGCAGCGCAGCGAGCAGGGCGTGCTGGTGTACGAGACGCAGGCCGACAAGGTGGCCACCCTGGCCGCGTTTGCCCATGATTTCGGCCGGCGCGTGATGGAACTCGACAGCCCCTTGCCGGTGACCATGTTTACCGGCAGCAAACTGGTCGACCAGCAAGAACTGGCGCAGCTGGAACAATTGCTGCAGGACTGGCCGCTCGACGGGAAGGAATAAACCATGCCGCTGCTGTTCTTTACCCTGCTGCAGGCCAGCGCCGCCTGCCTGGTCACCGGCCTGCTGCTGTGGTGTTTGCTGAGCCTGGCGCAACGGCGCTGGCCCGCGCTGGCCGCCCAGCGCGGCGTCTGGCTAGGCGCGCAGCTGGTGCTGGCCGCCGCGTTCGTGCTGCCGCTGCTGCCCGACACCCGCCAGCTGAGCGTGGTACCCGAACTGAGCGTGCCGGTGGTGCTGGCCGGCGCCGCGCCCGAGGTGCCGCTGGCGATGGACGCGCCTGCCGCCGGGTTGCCCACGGCTGCTTCCTGGCTGGCGCTGGTGCCCCCCGCCTGGGGCCTGCTCTATCTGCTGGGCGTGGCTGTCACCGCCTGGCGCTGGCGGCGTGGCCGGGCCATGTTGCGCACCCTGCTGGCGCTGGCGCAGCGGCGCCGGCTGCATGGCATCGAGGTGCTGGAACTGGACGCGCCGATCTCGCCGATGCTGGTCGGCATCTGGCGGCCGCGCCTGCTGCTGCCGGCGCACCTGGCGCAGTTCACACCCGAGCAGCAGCAACTGGTGATCGCCCATGAGCTGACCCATGCCCTCCGACGTGACCCCTTGCTCTTGCTATTGGCCACCTTGCTGCAGGCGCTGCTGTGGTTCAATCCGGCCGCGCGCTGGCTGGCCGGCAAGCTGGCCTGGGCGCAGGAACTTGGCTGCGACCGCCAGGTGCTGGCCGGCCGTCCCCAGCGCGAGCGCCAGCAGTATGCGGCGGCGCTGGTCAAGCAGCTGGGCCTGCAGGCCCAGCCGCTGCCGGGGCTGGCGTTTGGCGGCGGGGGCATGGCGGAACGCCTGAGCCATCTGCGTGACGGCCAGGCGCGCCTGCATCCGCTGCTGCGGGCGCTGACGGCGCTGCTGCTGTGCGCCATCGGCGCGGCCAGCCTGGCGCTGCAGCCGGCACTGGCCTGGCCGGTAGCGGCCACGCCCGCCGCCATGCTCGCTGCGACTGCGCCAGCCACCGCGCCGGCTGCCTGGCGCAATCCGCTTGACACCATGCGCGTCACCGGCTTCTTTGGCGTGGTGCGCCAGATGACGCCACAAGGCCATCGCGGCATCGACCTGGGCGCCAGGCGCGGCACGCCGGTGCATGCGGCGGCCGACGGCATCGCCAGCGTCAGCGAAGATGCGCGCCTGGGCAAGGCGGTGCGCATCGACCATGGCGGCGGCGTCGAGTCGCTGTACGCCCATCTGGACCGGGTCACGCTCGTCACCGGCACGGCCGTCACGGCCGGGCAGGCCATCGGCACGGTGGGCGATACCGGCCTGGCGACGGGACCGCACCTGCATTTCCAGGTCAGCCGCAACGGGCGCCTGCAGGACCCGCAACAGTGGCTGGCCGGCCTCGACGCCAATGCCACCGCCCGCGCCCTGCGCATGCGCAAGGAGCAGTTCGGCTACTAAGCCTTCAACATGCCGTCCCGGGGTCACGGGCCGGTACCGCCACCTCCAGGAATCCCCATGCGTTACACCCTGTTGCTATGCAGCCTCGCGCTGCCATGGCCGGCCGCCGTGCGCGCCGACGATACCGTTCCCTCGGTCACCATCAGCGCCGGCAAGCTCGAACAGCGCCGCAACGACACGGTCTCAAGCATGATCGTCGGCCACGACGAACTGATACGCCAGGGCGACCGCGCCCTGCTTGACGTGCTGAAACGCCTGCCCGGCATTACCATCGGCGCGGCAGCGGGCGCCGGCCAGGGCCAGCAAATCCAGCTACGCGGACTGGGCCAGGGCTATACCCTGATCATGCTCGACGGCGTGCCGGTGCCGGCCGGCTTTGCGCTCGACAGCCTGGACCCGGAACTGGTCGAGCGGGTCGAGATCCAGCGCGCCGCCACGGCCGAGTTTTCCGCGCAGGCGATCGCCGGATCGATCAATATCGTGCTGAAAAAGGCGGCTGCCAAGCCGCAGCGCGCGGTCAAGCTGGGTGCCTCGACCAGCCATGGCGTCAACGCCGGCAGCGCCACCGTGCAATGGTCGGGCCAGCAGGAAAAGCTGTCGTATGTGCTGGCCGGCACCTTGAGCCGCACCGCGCGCAGCAGCGATATCGATGAATGGAACCGCAACATTGACGCCGGCGGCGCCACCACCGTGCTGCGCCATGTGCCGCAGCGCGAAACGGTCGGTATCAACGGGCTGGAACTGGCGCCGCGCCTGAGCTGGGCGCTGGAGAACGAAGGCAGCCTGGCCTGGCAAAGCCTGGTCAGTGTCAAGCGCGTGGCGACCCGTCACCGTGGCCTGGAAACGGCGTATGTGGGCGGCAACAGCCGCTATCCCGACAATCACGGCGACTTCGACCAGGACAGCGCCACCGTCAGCAGCGACCTGCAGTGGCTGCGCAAGCTGGACGCCGGCGCCAGCCTGGACCTCAAGCTGGGCCTGCAGTACAACCACCGCGCCAACGATTTTGTGTTCGAAGGCTACGGGCCGGGCCGCGTGCTGCGCGCCACCCACCTGGTCGACTCCGGCGTCGATGACGCGGGCGCCACCTTCAGCGGCAGCTACCGGCGCCAGCTGGGCGAACAGCATCTGCTGGCGGCCGGCTGGGATGCGGGCCGGCCCCGGCGCGCCGACTTTCGCCGCGAGCGCCAGTTCGCGCCCGGCGACGCGCCGGTGCTGTCGGACGAAGCCTATGCGGCCACCGCCACGCGGCTGGCCCTGTATGCGCAGGATGAATGGACTATTTCCAGGCGCTGGTCGCTGTACCTGGGCCTGCGCTGGGAAGGCCTGCGCACGGGGAGTGGCCAGGTGAATGTGCGTACGCAAGTGTGGAGTCCGCTGCTGCAAAGCCGGTGGAAACTGCGCAGCGAAGACCAGCTGCGCCTGGCCGTCACGCGCACGTACAAGGCGCCCGAAATCTTCGAGCTGATCCCGCGCCGCTACACGGTCGACAGCGGCAACAGCGCAACCAATCCCGACAACCAGGGCAATCCGGCGCTGCGCCCGGAACTGGCCTGGGGCCTCGATGCGGCCTATGAATACTATCCGGCCAAGGATGCGCTGCTGAGCGTCAGCGGCTCGCTGCGGCACGTGAAAGGCGTGATGCGCGACCAGTTATACCTCGCCGGCGAGCGCTGGGTCGCCACGCCCGTCAACGGCGGCGACGCGCTGGTGCGCGGACTGCAACTGGAGGCCAAATTGCCGCTCGGCGCGTTCGACCTGCGCGCCAACCTGGCGCGCAACTGGTCGCGCGTGACAGGCGTGTCCGGACCCGACAACCGGCTTGAAAGCCAGCTGCCTTGGAGCGCCAGCGTCGGCGGCGACTACCGGCTGGCGCGCATGCCGCTGTCCGTCGGCGGCAGCCTCGGCTACCAGGCGGGAGTGTACTCGCGCACCTCGCGCAATCTGCTGGCCTATGCCGGCGCCAGGCGCGACCTCGATCTGTATGCGCTATGGAAATGGAGCGGTCAGCTGCGCCTGCGGCTGTCCGGTACCAACCTGCTGGGGCAGCGCCAAGTCACCCGCAGCCTGTATGAGGACGGTGCTGGCCGCATGCTGCGCAGCGTCAGCACGGGTACTTACCCGACCTGCCGCCTGATGCTGGAAGGCAGCTTGTAACGATCATGCCAACCAGCCTGCTGAAGCGCCAGCCCTTATTTCGAGATGCGCAGGATGGCCGAAGCCAGGCGTGTAAAACACGGGCTCAGGTCGCTCTCGGTGGCCGCGTAGCAGTACAGGCCGGCCGGTTCGGCCGTCTTGCGGCAGCTGCTTTTGGCGTCCAGCGTATTGGCCATGCAGCGCAACAGATCTTCGCCTTTTTCATTGTCCGGCCCTTCCGGCGTCGTCAGCGAAGCGCCCATGCCCAGGGTGAATACGAAAATGCCTTCTTGGCGCGCCTTGGCGGCGATCGCTTCGGCCAGGTTGCGCGAGGCGCGGTGCACATTGGTCCATTCCAGCAGCGGCGTGGCCAGCGAACTGGTGACGACCCTGGGCGTGGTGGTGACGATGGGAAATTCGCGCAGCGCCGCGCTGTAGCTGCGCGTGGCGTCGGCCTGCATGTTGTACCAGGCGGGCAGGGTGGTCAGGTTGTCGACGTCGCAGTAGTTGGTCGGCGCCAGGTCCGTATTGGTCACGTCCATGCGGTACAGGCCGCGCAGCGGCGAAGCGCTGCCGGGCTTGTCGGTCAGGGTGGCGATCGAACCGGGCGACTTGCAGGTGCTGGTGGCGCCGGGGAAGAAATAGGACGAAAACGCGGCCGGCGAACCGTCCGAGAAAAACACGATCACGCGCAGGCTGGAGCGGTTGACCTGGTCGATGCTGTTGAGCTGGTTTCTCGCCTGCCACATGCCTTCCGAGGAATTGGTGCCGCCCGTAAAACTGTACAGATTGATGGCGCTGGTGGCCACAGTGCGCTCGAAGCCCCGGTTGACCGGCTTGATCGGCAGGTCGACCTGCACTCCGGTGGCGAAATGCAGCAGGCCGACCCGGTCCACGGTGGAATTGAACTTGTTCAGGAACGACACGCCGGCCGCGCGCACCGCCGCCGCATTGTCGGACAGCGAACCCGAGGTATCCATCACCAGCACCATGTCGAGGTCCTTGCGGATGGTTTGCGCGCTGGCCGCCACGTCCAGCGTCTTGAAGCCGAGGATGCCCATCAGCGAGACGGGCAGCGAGGCCGTGGCCGTCACGTCGACCGTCACCGTGCCCTTGTCGAACGTCACGCCGACCGGGTTGAGCACCGGCGTGGACAGCAGGTATTTGTCGGGATAATTGACGTCGAAAAACTCGCGCGCGGCCTGGCGCGCATTGGCCGCCTGCGCCGTCTGGTTGTCGCCCAGGGTCACGCCGCGCGCGGCCGCCAGGCTGGCCGAATCGACGGCCGCATTCAATTTTGCCTTGACCAGGTAGCCCAGGCCCGAATCGATCGCCAGGCCGACGGCGGCGATCAGCATGATGGCCGACAGGGCGACCAGCAGCAGCACGTGGCCGCCTTGCCGTTGCCGGATGAAAGAGGGAGGGGTGCGCATCAGAATACCGTCATCGAATACAGGTTGGGGCCGAGTGCCGGCAGGGTCGCGTCGGTCAGCCGCGCGGCGCCGAACACCAGGTCGAAGTTATAGAATGTCTCGACCGAATAAATCAGTTCGCCATCGGCCAGCTGGCCCTTCATCAGGGTCACCACCGGCGCACTTTCGCCCTTGCCGATGCCGCCGCAGGTGCCGGCGCTGTCCCAGCTGGAACAGCTCCAGACCTGGCTGGCCGGCTGGTAGCCGCTGGTCTTCGCGCCGGCGTTCCAGCGGTATTGTTCCAGCACGATGTTGCGCAGGCCGCTCTTGGCGGTGTAGCCCATGATCTTGGTAATGTAGATCATGCCGCGCTTGTTCATGTCCAGCGGCGGCGTGGTGGCGGCCAGCGCATCCATGATGGTCTGGCTGGAGCCGGACAGATCGGCCGTCGAGCGCGACGCCAGGTTGGCGCCTTCGCGGCTGATATTGAGCAGGATGATCTTGGCCTGGATCGCGCGCGACAGGTCGACCACCATCAGCAGCAGGATCACCAGCAGCGGCAGCACGATGGCAAATTCGACGGCGGCGATGCCGCTGGCATTATTCCTGCGCTTGCGATCGTGGCGGAAAAGAAAATGTCGGGTCATATGCTGCCGCTGAAGCTTTCATTGCGCATGGTCGCCGCCACCACGAAATGCGCCTTGCCGTTGTTGAAGAACGCCGCCATCATCGGCGTTACCAAGGGCCAGTTGCAATCGAGCGAAATGACGACGATGTCGCCCGGGTTGCCGAACATGCCGGCGCCGCTGTTGCTGCCGCCGCTGATATTGGTCACCGATACCGTCGGCGGGCCGACCTTGTCGTACATGCCCATCGAGCTGTCCTTGATCTTTTGCATTACCGCCTGGTAGCGCTGCTGGCTCGAGGTATTCGGGTCGAGGTTGCTCTGGCCCGTGACCGCATAGCGCGCGCCTTCGCGCACCGCGTGCTGCATCGTCAGGTTGGCGAAATACACCATGCTCAGTTCGATCACGCCGATCATCAGCATCAGGAAAGCCGGTGCGATGATGGCGAATTCGACGATGGTGGCGCCGCGCTGGGCCAGGGTGCCGCGCGGCCAGCGGCGCCGGCTTGCCGCCGGCAGGGTAGGAATCATGACAGTATCCGGTGTGGTTTTTTTCGCCCGGGAAGGCCACCGGAGCCTGGCGTGTTGGCGGCACGCCTCTTTTTATTCTATATTGCTTTCTGACGGAAAAGTCGAAAATATAGTTGCTTTCAAGATAATAGTGTTGCTTTCAGGTCAGCGGTCGGGTATGCTGCCGGCCCGCCCCTGAACCGATTATGATGGCGGTAGCACCCTGCCGCATGGCAGCGCCCGCCCTTCAACGGTAGCACCCGGATAACAAGATTCCCATGTTGCTCACGCACCTGCAGACTGCCGAAAACGGCGCGTTTCCCGCGCCCAGCAGCGCCGATGTCGCCATGATTTCAGGCATGCGGCTGCTGCTGGCCGTCACGGCCCTGCTGACCCTGTTCGTCAACCCGGGCGACATGGGCGTGCCCGGCCACCTGACCTGGTCGGTGATGGCGCTGTACGTGGTGCACAGCGTGGTGCTGTTCATGCTGGCCCATTTCAACCAGCCGTTTTCGCATGGCCAGCTGATCTACTGGCTCGACGTGGTGTGGTCCTTCCTGATCGTGCTGTGCACGGGCGGTGGCGACAGTTATTTTTTCCCGTTCTTCTTTTTTGCCATCCTGACCTCGTCGTTCCAGCACGGCCTGGCGCTGGGCGCGCGCATCACCCTGGCCTCGTCGCTGCTGCTGGCGGCCGGCGCGCTGACGGGCGGCCCGGTGAACCTGCCGTTCCTGCTGCTGCGCGTGACCTTTGTCATGGCGCTGGGCTACATGATCGCCTACTGGGGCGGCCTGGGCCTGCTGCAGAAGCGCCGCCTGGCGCTGTTGCACGATGTCAGCCAGCAATCGAACCCCCGCTTCGGCGTGGACCATACGCTCGACTCGATCCTGGAAAAGATGCGCCGCTTCTTCCAGGCCGACAGCTGCATCCTGATCATGCATGATGCCGGCGAGCAGTGGCTGCTGCGCACCGCCACCCCTGGCGCCGCGCCGCGCAGCACCGTGATGGGCGCCGCCGCCGTGGCGCCGCTGATGGCGTTCGGCAGCGGACAAAGCATCATGTTCGCGCCGTCGCTGCGCGCGCGCCTGGGCCTGGCCGCCCGGCTGCAGGGCGTCAACCGCGACGGCGCGCACTGGCAGGCGCTCGATGAACAGCTGGGCGCCAGCCTGGCCGAATTGCTCGACGGCAGCTCGTTCATCAGCGTGCCGCTGCCGCTGCGCAAGGGGGAAGGGCGCATCTACCTGAGTGCCACGCGCCACCGCTATGCGCGCGCCGACGCCCGCTTTCTGCTGCAGATCGTGGCGCAGGTGTTTCCGATGATCGAAAATATCGAGCTGGTCGACCGCCTGGCCTCGGGCGCCGCCTACCGCGAGCGGCAAAAGATCGCGCGTGACTTGCATGACACGACCATCCAGCCGTATATCGGCTTGCGCCACGGCCTGAGCGCGCTGCGCAACAGCGCCACGGCCGACAATCCGCTGGTGGGCGAACTCGACAAGCTGATCGACATGAGCGGCCAGGTGATCGGCGACTTGCGCCAGATGGCGCAATCGCTGCGCACCGGCGCCGCGCCCGAAGAGGCCGAATTGCTGCTTGCGCTCAGGCGCCAGGCGGCGCAGATCCAGAAATTTTTCGGCATCGAGATCGAGATCGCCGTCGATGGCGTGCTGGCGCTCAGCGACCGCCTGGCGGCCGAGGTGTTCCAGATCGTCAATGAAGGCATGAGCAATATCCGCAAGCACACCACCGCGCGCAGCGGCCGCATCACCCTGGCCAGCCGCGACCGCTTGCTGACCATCGTGATGGAAAACGAACGCCAGCCTGGCACCGCCAGCTTTACGCCGGTGTCGATCACGGAACGGGCGATGGCCCTGGGCGGCAAGGTCGAGGTCGGCAGCAGCGCGGCCGGCGTGACCACCGTGTGGGTGGCGATCCCCGTTTAAGTAGATACAGTAACAGGCGACAAGGAGAAGACATGGAACAGGAAACGCTTTTGCCGGACAGCGCGATTCGCGTGATGCTGGTCGACGACCACAAGACCATGCTGTGGGGGCTGGAAAAGCTGCTGGCCGGGGCCCAGCCGGCCATGCGCGTGGTCGGCTGCGCCGGCGATATCGAGGCCGCGCTGGCGATGGCGGCCGCATTGCGCCCGGACGTGGCGCTGCTAGATATCGACCTGGGCGGCGTCAGCTCGGTCGATTTCCTGCCGGCGCTGCTGGCCGGCGGCGCCGCGCGCGCCCTGATGTTCAGCGGCACGCGTGACCAGGACGAACTGTGCCGCGCGGTGCGCAACGGCGCGCGCGGGGTGGTCGGCAAGGAGGCCTCGGCCGAGCAGTTGATCGCGGCGATCGCCCGCGTGCATTGCGGCGAGATGTGCCTGGAGCCGGCCCTGTTCGAACGCATGCTGGGCGCCATGACGCGGCCGGCGCCGGTGGCCGCGCCCGACCCGCAGGCGGCCAGGATCGCGGCCCAGATCGCCTCGCTGACGGCCAAGGAGCGCAAGATCATCGCCATGATGGCCGAAGGCAATGGCGCACTGAACAAGACCATCGCCCAGCGCGCCTTTATTTCCGAGCAGACCTTGCGCAACCACCTGACGACGATCTACCAGAAGCTCGACGTGGCCAACCGGCTGGAACTGTATGTGTACGCGGGCAAACACGGCCTCGACAAGCCGCTTGTCTGAGCTATCCGGTACAAATGTACTGGTGCGAAAAGTCCTTTTGTACTGCCTATTAAGTACTTTTGTCTGATGTAAATCAAGGTGGGCCTCTATAAGATACCTACATCAGCACTCGGAAACAAACACACCGGGTCAGCCAGACTGTTGGAAAGTCACAGGAGCGTAAAACATGCTCCGCCGGCAACGCTGAAGATGGTGAAATGCCAGTTCGCATGAGCCGCCATCTGCAAGGGTCCATAAAATTGATCCAATTCCTGCATGTATTAGCAAAAAACTCTCTTGTTAAACTTACTCTGAATGGATCTATCATGAACTTCATCAAAAATTTCATCGCCGAAGAAGATGGTGTCACCGCAATCGAATACGCACTGATCGCCGCCCTGGTGACCGCCGTGCTGGTGACCGCAGTTGGTTTCGTGACCGGTGGCCTGACCACCGTCTTCACCCGCATCGGCAACCTGCTGAAATAAGTTCGCAAGCTGCGCCTGACGGCGCACAGACAGTGGTCCGGCCAGCCTCCTTGGCACCGGGCCATTTTTGTATGCCTTTCCCTTTTACTGGACAAGCCATGCCCGCTCCCCTCCCTTCCTGCCTGCCGCTGGCGGCCTTGTGCTGCCTGCTGGTGCTTGCCGTCTGGCACGATGTGCGCAGCCGCCGGATTCCGAACTGGCTGGTGTTCGGCTCTGCCGCCGTCGGCGTCGCCATCAACGCCTTGCCGCTGGCGGGCGCGCTGGGCGTGTGGCAGGCAGCAGGTGGCTGGGCGCTGGGACTGGCCTTGCTGATGCCGATGTATGCGGTGAAAACCCTGGGCGCGGGCGACGTCAAGCTGATGGCCGCCATCGGCGCCTTTATCGGTCCGCAAGCCGTGTTCGGCGCCATGCTGGCCAGCCTGCTGGCCGGCGGCGTGCTGGCGCTGGCCGTCAGCGCCTATCACGGCACCCTGGTGCAAATGACCAGCAACAGCTATCACCTGATGTTGAGCAGCCTGATGCGCGGCGTAACGGGCCAGCGGCCCGATATCGACGCGCCGGCCGCGCCCAGCGGCAAGCTGCCGTATGCGATCGCGATCGCCGCCGGCACCGTGCTGTACCTGGCGCTGGCCGCCGGCGGCGTCTTGCCGGAGCTGTTTTGAACGCCATGCCTGATCCCGGCACGGGCGCTCCTGCCACCCTGCGTGCGCCGCGCACGGTCGACGAGACCGGCCTGCCGTTCCTGTTTTTATGCGAGCTGCTGGTCAAGATCCTGTTCCAGCGCGGCCAGTTGCCGCTGCCGGAACTGTCCGCACACAGCAAGCTGGGCCCCGGCGTGATCGAGCCGCTGATCGCCTTTCTGCGCCAGGAAAAACTGCTGGAAGTGAGCCGGCGCGGCGCCAGCGGCTTGGACGCCGACCTGCATTACCAACTGACCGACAGCGGCCGCCAGCACGCCATGGCCTGTCTGGCGCGCAACGCCTATGCCGGCGCCTGCCCGGTCACCCTGGCCGCCTACAATGCGCAGGTGGCGGCGCAAAGCCTGGCCGGCACGCCCGTCACGCGCGACGCGCTGCTGCGCCATTTCGACGGCGTGGTGGTCGATCCGCGCGTGCTGGCCCAGCTGGGCGCGGCCGTCAATTCCGGCCGCGCCATCCTGCTGCACGGCGCCGCCGGCAGCGGCAAGAGCTACTTGGCCGAACGCCTGGCCGGCCTGCTCGACGGCGGCATCGCGCTGCCCTACGCCATCATGGTCGACGGCGAAGTGCTGCCGATTTACGACCCCTTGCTACACCGGCCGCTGCCGGAAGCGGCACCTGCGGCTGCCGGCCTGCCGCAGGATGCGCGCTGGGTGCGCGGGTTGCGCCGGCCGACCGTGCTGACCGGCGGCGAACTGACGCTGGAGATGCTCGACTTGCGTTTCGATAGCGTGACCAGGCTGTATCGCACGCCCCAGCACCTGAAGGCCAACAACGGTATTTTCATCATTGACGATCTGGGACGGCAGCGTTGTTCGCCGCTGGAACTGATGAACCGATGGATCGTTCCGATGGACCGTGCATCCGACTTTCTGTCATTGCATAATGGACATACTTTCCAGGTGCCTTTCGACGTGCTGGTGGTGTTTTCCTCGAATTTCTTGCCCGAGCGCCTGTCCGATGCGGCCTTCCTGCGCCGGCTCGGCTACAAGATCGAAGTACCGGCCTTGAACGAGACCCGTTACGAGCAGGTGTTTCGCCAGGCGTGCGCCAGCTACGGCGTGCCGTTCGACGCCGCCGTGTTTGCCGCGCTGCTGCGGCGCCATGCGGACCAGCGCGTGCCCCTGCTGGCCTGCCATCCGCGCGACCTGCTGCGCCAGGTGCGCGACCTGGCCCGCTACGAAGGCGTGGCGCCGGTGCTCGACGAGGCCGTGCTGGAATGGGCCTGGAATAATTATTTTGCCAGCGAGATGCGCCGTAACGGCCAGCTGGAAGATCAGTCGCAGCCACAGCGGCGCGGCGCGCAGACGTTGATGAAGTCGGAGGAGAACAGATGAGAAATACGCGTGCCCTGATCATGTTGCTGCTGGCCCTGGTGCTGGCCGGCGCGGCCGTGCTGGTGGCGGCCCGCTGGATGGGCGGCCAGAGCGGCACCTCCAGCAAGAAGGTGGTGGTGGCGATGGCCGAGATCGGCGTCGGCGTGAAGATCACGCCCGAGATGCTGCGCCTGATCGACTGGCCGGCCAGCGAGCTGCCGCCGGGCGCGGCCAGCGACGGCAAGCCGCTGGAAGGGCGCATCACGCGCACCAACATCAGCCTGGGCGAGCCTGTGCTGGAAAGCAAGCTGGCGCCGCCGGGCGCCACCGGCGGCCTGTCGTCGATCGTCGCCGACGGCAAGCGCGCCATGACGGTGCGTGTCAATGACGTGGTCGGCGTGGCCGGTTTTGCCTTGCCCGGCAACTTTGTCGACATCCTGGTCAATACCGACGACAGCGCCAAGGGCGGTGGCGGCGGCCAGGCGATCTCGAAGATCGTGCTGGAACGGATACTGGTGCTGGCCGTGGCGCAGGAATCGAGCCGCGACGACAACAAGCCGAAAGTGGTCAACGCCGTGACCCTGGAACTGACGCCGGACCAGGTGGAAAAACTGGATCTGGCGCGCAGCGTGGGCACCCTGTCGCTGGTGCTGCGCAACCAGGTCGATCCGGCGCCGGTGAATACCACCGGCGCCACCAAGGCGACCTTGCTGGGCTTGCCAGCGCCAGCGCCGGTGGCCGAGTTGCCGGCCCCGGCAGCGGCCGCCGCACCGCGTGCGCCACGTGCGCCGCGCCCGCCGGTGCAGGCCGCACCGGCCGGCGACAGCGTCAAGGTGATCAAGGGCATGGACACCAGCGTCCAGCAATTTTAAAAATATTCCAGGGACAATCGATGAGCTTATTTTTACGTTTTGCAGGGCCGGTGTGCATCAGCTTGCTGGTGGCCGCCAGCGCGCAGGCGGCCGAGGCGCCGCTGGCGCTGGGCGCCGACATTCCCCGCCTGGGCGCGCCTATCCGCATCGCGGTCGGCAAGTCCACCTTGCGCAGCCTGAGCCGCCCGGTGTCGCAGATCGCCGTGAATGACCCGAAAGTGGCCGGTGCGCGCATGCTGGGCAGCGCCAGCGAACTGTATGTGTGGGGCGTGGCGCCGGGCAGCACCAATCTGATTCTGTGGGACAAGCAGCAGCGCCCGGTGATCGTCGATATCGAAGTCGAGGTCGACGCCGATGGCTTGCAGGCCCAGCTGGCGGCATCGTTCCCGCGTGAAACCGACGTCAAGGCGGTGGCCGCCGGCGGCGCCATCGTGCTGTCGGGCATGGTCAGCGATACCGTCAAGGCCAGCCAGATTCTGTCGATGGCGCAGGCGTATGCCCAGCGCGGCGTGGGCGAGGCCGCCGCCTTGCCTGCGGCGGCGGCTGGTGCCAGTGCCACTGCAGCGCCGGCGGCCCTGTCGGCGGCGGGCGCCAGCGCGGGCGTAAAAGTGATCAATATGCTGTCGGTGGCGGCGCCGCAGCAGGTGATGCTGGAAGTGAAAATCGCCGAAGTCTCGAAAACCCTGGTCGACCAGTTGGGCGCCAGCATCGGCGCGCGCGCCACCAGCGGCAACTGGACCTATACCTTGCTGTCGAACCTGCTCAGCGGCAACCCCGGCGTGGTCGACGGTTTCAACGGCAAGAACGGCAATTTCCTCACGCTCGACGCGCAAAAGCGCGACGGCCTGGTGAAAGTGCTGGCCGAGCCGAACATCATGGCCATCAGCGGCCAGGAAGCCAGCTTCCTGGCCGGCGGCAAGATTTTTATTCCCGTCGCCCAGGACAGCAGCAGCGGCACCAACAAGATCACGCTGGAAGAAAAGGAATTCGGCATCGCCGTCAAGTTCACGCCGACCGTGCTCGAAGGCGGGCGCATCAACCTGAAGGTGGCGCCGGAAGTGTCGGAACTGAACCGCGAAGGCATCGGCATCACCGCCAGTGGCACCTCGGGCAGCGCCGTGCTGCCGGCGTTTACCACCCGCCGCGCTACCACCACGGTGCAGCTGTTCGATGGCCAGAGCTTTGCCGTCGGCGGCCTGATCAAGAACAACGTGACCACCAATATCAAGGCCTTGCCCTTCCTCGGCGAGATCCCGGTGCTGGGCGCGCTGTTTCGCAGCAGCGACTTCCAGACCGACCGCACCGAGCTGGTGTTCGTGATCACGCCGCATTTGGTCAAGCCTCTGGAAAGCAATTTCCCCTTGCCGACGGACGCCTATGTGGCGCCCAGCCGCGGCGAGTTCTTCCTGCAAGGGAAGATGGAAGGCAAGCCGCCGGCCCAGCCCGTTCAGCCTTCCCAGCCGGCCCAGCCGGCCAAATAGGAGAACCTCATGCAGCGACCTCTTTCGATACGTCTCGCCGCCGGCGTCCTGTTGACGCTGGCGCTGGCCGCCTGCGGCACCACGCCGCGCCTGGACCGCCAGTTCGGCGCCAGCGTGGCCGTGCTGCGCGCGCAGCAAACCATCAATGCCCAGGCGGGCGCGAATCGCGACCCGGTGTCCGGCATGGATGGCCAGGCGGCCAGCGCCGCCTATGACAACTACCAGAAATCGTTCAGCGCGCCGGTACCGCAGCCGGCCGCGTTTACCATCGGCGTGGGCACGCGGCCCTGATAACGGAATCAACGTGAAAATAGCCATCATTTCCCGCGACGAGAAGACCCTGGCCGAACTGGCCCGGCTGGTGCGCGCGCGCAATCCGGAAGACGAGGTCGAGGCGGGCGCCGGCCCGGTCGAGCAGCTGTACGCGGCGGCTCAGTTGCCGGACGTGCTGATCTTCGACCGGCCGGCCAACGACGGCGCCGACCTGGCCGCCATCGAGCGCCTGTCGAGCCTGTATCCGCGCATGGCTTTTATCGCCCTGTGCCCGCAGCAGACGCCTGAATTTTTGCTGCAGGCGATGCGCGCCGGCGTGCGCGAAGTGCTGCCGACGCCGGTGACCGGCCCCAGCCTGCAGGCGGCGCTGGAACGCATCGAAGAAAAGCTGGAACGCCGTGACAACGGCAACGGCAAGGTGCTGGCGTTTATTTCGTGCAAGGGCGGCAGCGGCGCGACTTTTATCGCCACCAACCTCGGTTACGCGCTGGCGGCCGGCGGCCACAAGCGCGTGCTGCTGATCGACATGAACTTGCATTTCGGCGACGCCTCGCTGTTTGTCTCCGAGCATAAACCGCTGGCCACCTTGTCGGACGTGGCGCACCAGATCCACCGTCTCGATCCGTCTTTCCTGGCATCGAGCACCCTGTCGATCCTGCCCAACTACAGCGTGCTGGCCGCGCCGGAAGACCCGGCCCACGCCAGCGAAGTGCTGCCTGAGCATATCGACGCCATCATCAAGCTGGCGCGCCGCCAGTACGATTTCATCGTGCTCGACGTGGGGCGCAATCTCGACGCCGTCAGCGTGCGCACGCTGGACCATGCCGACATGATCTTTCCGATCCTGCAAACCACCTTGCCGTATATCCGCGACGGCAAGCGGCTGCTGGGCATGTTCCGCTCGCTCGAATACGACAAGGACAAGGTCCATCTGATCGTCAACCGCCACGACAAGGGCGGCGAAATCCGCCTGCAGGACCTGGAAGCGGCCTACGGCACGGCGATCTATCGCACCGTGCCGAATCACTATGCGTCGGCCGCCGCCTCGGTCAACCAGGGCGTGCCGATCTTGAAACTCGACCAGGCCAGCCCGATCACCCGTTCGCTGCGCGAATTCGCCTCGGCCCTGTCCGGCCATGTGGAACCGGTGCGCAAGAGCTGGCTGGAACGTCTGCGCCAGCGCGACTAATCAGGATTTCACCAAAGGAACCCGAACATGGCCACCACGCCTCTTTCCATCCGCGACCGTCTCGGCAGCGGCAAGATCGCCACCTTGACGCCGCAGCGCGCGCCGGCGATCGACAACCGCGGCTACCGCGACCTCAAGTTGCGCATCCACGCGCTGCTGCTCGAACGCATCGACCTGGAAAGCATGCAGCGTCTGTCGCAGGAACAGATCCGCGACGAGCTGCGCGGCCTGGTCGAGCGCCTGCTGGAAGAAGAAGCGGTGGTCATCAACGACACCGAGCGCAAGAACCTGACGCGCGATATCCAGAACGAGATGCTGGGCTTCGGCCCGCTGGAAACGTTATTGTCCGACCCGACCGTGTCCGATATCCTGGTCAACGGCCACAAGCAGGTGTATGTCGAGCGGCGCGGCAAGCTGGAACTGACCGACGTGGTGTTCAACGACGATGCGCATCTGATGAAGATCATCGACAAGATCGTCTCGCGGGTGGGGCGGCGCATTGATGAATCGAGTCCGATGGTCGATGCGCGCCTGCCCGACGGTTCGCGCGTGAACGCCATTATTCCGCCGCTGGCGCTCGATGGCCCGGTGATGTCGATCCGGCGTTTTTCGGTCGACCCGCTGCGCCTGGCCGACCTGGTCGCCTATAACAGCATGACGCCAGAGATGGCCGAAGTGCTGCAGGGGCTGGGCCGCGCAAAAATGAATATCCTGATTTCCGGCGGCACCGGTAGCGGCAAGACCACCATGCTGAACGTCATTTCCGGTTTTATCGGCCACACCGAGCGCGTCGTCACGGTGGAAGATGCGGCCGAGCTGCAGCTGCAGCAGCCGCACGTGGTGCGCCTGGAAACGCGGCCACCGAATATCGAAGGCAAGGGCGAAGTATCGCAGCGGGCGCTGGTGAGGAATGCGCTGCGGATGCGCCCGGACCGCATTATCCTGGGCGAGGTGCGCGGCGCCGAGGCGCTCGACATGCTGGGCGCCATGAACACCGGCCACGAAGGCTCGATGGCGACCATCCACGCCAACACCCCGCGCGACGCCATCACTCGGCTGGAAAACATGATCAGCATGGCGGCCGCCAACCTGCCCAGCAAGGCCGTGCGCCAGCAGATCAGCTCGGCTGTCTCGGTGGTGGTGCAGGTGTCGCGCCTGATCGACGGCAAGCGCAAGGTGACCTCGATCATGGAAATTACCGGCATGGAAGGCGAAGTGATCACCATGCAGGAAATCTTCAGCTTCAAGCAGACCGGGGTGGGCGAGGGCGGCGCGGTGGTCGGCCATTTTTCGGCCAGCGGCATCCGTCCGCGTTTCCTGGAGCGCCTGAACAGCTTCGGCATCGGCGTGTCGAGCGCCCTGTTCGAGCCGAGCACACGGTAATGCCGGCATGAACGATCTTTCCTACCTGGTGTATCTGCTGGTGTTCCTGGCCGTGCTGCTGCTGTGCGGTGGCGTCTGGATGGTCTGGCAATCGGCGCGCGGCCCCGGCGCGGCGCGGGTGGCGCGGCGCTTGCGCGCCATGCACACGGCCAGCGGCGAGAGCGAAAAAGCGGTCTCGATCACCAAGGACCGCCCGCTGAGCGACACCCCGGCCTTGCAGGGCTTGCTGGAAGGCCTGCCCGGCGTGCCGCGCATCGACCAGTTGCTGCTGCAATCGGGCAAGACCTGGAATGTGGCCACCTTCCTGGGTTTGTCACTGATGGGCTGGATGATCGGCCTGCTGCTGGCCAGCATCCTGCCGCTACCCTGGTATATACGCCTGGGATTGACGGTGGCCGGCGCCGGCTTGCCGTATCTGATGGTGCAGCGCGCCAAGGCGAAACGCCTGGTGCGCATCGAGCAGCAGCTGCCCGATGCGCTCGACCTGATGAGCCGCGCCATGCGCGCCGGCCATGCGTTTCCCACCGCGCTGAAAATGGTCGGCGAAGAGATGACGGCGCCGCTGGCCGAGGAGTTTCGCATGGTCTTCGACGAAGTCAATTTCGGCGTGGCCATGTCGGACGCGCTGAACAACCTGGCCGGGCGCGTGCCGAGCACCGACCTGCGCTACTTCGTGATCGCCGTGCTGATCCAGCGCGAAACGGGCGGCAACCTGACCGAATTGCTGTCGAGCATCAGCGCCATTATCCGCGACCGGCTGAAACTGCTGGGCCAGGTGCGGGTGCTGTCGGCCGAAGGGCGCATGTCGGCCTGGGTGCTGGGCCTGCTGCCGTTTGGCGCGGCGCTGATGATGCATCTGATGAATCCGCAATTCATCGAAGTGCTGTACACCGATTCGGGCGGGCGCAAGATGGTTGGCGCGGCGCTGGGACTGCTCACCATCGGCGTGCTGGTGATACGCAAGATTATCAATATCCGGGTCTGACATGAAAGGCATCACACGATGAGCGGCATGAATGTGGCGCAGCTGGCTTTGCTGGGCTTGCTGTTCCTGATTGTTTTCGGCCTGGTGCTGCTGTTGCTGCGCCTGTTTGCCGGCAACCCGGTGCAGGAGCGCCTGGAAGCGCTCGACGGCGTCAAGGTCGATGTCGACCGCGGTCGCCACGCCAAGCGGCGCTGGGTGGCACGGGTGGTCAGCCTGACGCGCCCGCTGGCCAAGCTGTCGGTGCCGGAAGAGGGCTGGGAAAGTTCGCCCATCCGCAAGCGTTTCATCAACGCCGGCTGGCGCAGCCATTCGGCGCCGGCGTTGTTCTATGCGGCCAAGACGGGTTTGTTCCTGGGCTTGCCGCTGCTGGCGTATTTCACTTTGCATCATGGCAAGCACAATATGCTGCTGTGGCTGGTGTCGTCCGCCGCGCTCGGCTATTACCTGCCGAACATGTGGCTGTCGCGCTGCCTGAAGGTGCGCCAGCGCGAAGTCTTCGAAACCTTTCCCGATGCGCTGGACCTGATGACGGTGTGCGTCGAGGCGGGCCTGGCGATGGACGCGGCGCTGGCGCGCGTGGCCCAGGAGATCGGCCTGAAAAGCGCCATCCTGGCCGAGGAACTGCAGCTGGTGACGCTGGAACTGCGCGCCGGCAGCGCCAAGGACAAGGCCCTGCGCAACCTGGCGCTGCGCACCGGCGTCGAGGATGTCGACGCGCTGGTGACCCTGCTGATCCAGGCCGAGCGCTTCGGCACCAGCATCGGCGCGTCCCTGCGCGTGCAGTCGGACCAGCTACGCACCAAGCGGCGCCAGCGGGCCGAAGAGACGGCCGCCAAGATCGCCCTGAAGCTGCTGTTTCCGCTGATTTTCTTTATTTTTCCGTCGCTCATGGTGGTACTGATGGGCCCGGCGTTCCTGCAGATTTACCGCGTGCTGCTGCCTGCCATGAATGGCAACTGACGGCATCACCTTATCGACTAAAAGGACTAGCATGACTCACGTGATTTTCGGCCGGGCGGGATTGGGCGCGCTGGCGATGGCTTTGGCCCTGGCCGCCTGCGGTGGTGGCGGCTCGGACAGCAAGGGCTGCAGCAGTATCGATCCTGACCGCAACAGCAACCTGCCGGGCTGCCCGGCCGCGCCGACCACGGCGGCCACCGTGGCCCTGAGCCTGCTTGGCGCCGATGGTGCCGCCGCTACTTCGGTGGCGCCCGATCGCAATGCCACGCTGCGCGCCGTGATCAGGAATGCCAGTGGCACGGTGTTGCCGAACGTACTGCTGACGGTGACCAGCAGCGACAAGACCGCCACCTTCACCCCTGATTCCGCCAGTGCGCTCAGCGACGCCAATGGCGTGGCGACCATCGTGCTGAAAGCCGGCAGCCAGAGCGGGGCCTTCCTGCTGACCGCCAGCGCTACCGTCAACGGCACGGCGGTCACCTCGACCCTCAATTACAGCGCGGTGTTCCCGACCCTGACCCTGGGTGCCCTGAGCGTGGCGCCGGCAACCCTGTCGGCAGGCGGCACGGCCGGCCTGAGCGTGGCAGTGATGAATGGCACGGCCTTGTATGCACCGGTGCAGTCGGTGGCGTTCAGTTCGCCCTGTGCGACTGCCGGCAAGGCCACCATCAGCAGCCCCGTCAACACCGTCAACGGCGTGGCCAGCACCTCGTATATCGACAAGGGCTGCGGTGCGGCTGACGTGATCACGGCCAGCTTCCTGTTCAATAACACCACCATCACCCAGGCCAGTACCCTGACGGTGCAGACGGCCAGCGCCGGCCAGATCAGCTTTGTCTCGGCGTTGCCGCAAAACATCGCCCTGAAAGGCACGGGCGGCGCCGGCCGGCAGGAGTCGTCCATCGTCAGCTTCAAGGTGCTCGACCGCAACGGCAATCCGGTCAGCGGCCAACTGGTCGACTTTGCGCTCAATACCACCGCCGGCGGCCTGACGCTGAACCCGGCGCAGTCGACCAGCGGCGCCGACGGTGCCGTCAGCACCACGGTGGCGTCCGGCACGGTCAATACGCCGGTGCGCGTGACGGCCAGGCTGCAGGGCACCAGCCTGTCGACCCAGTCGGACCAGTTGGTGGTCTCGACCGGCGTGGCCGAGCAAGCCAGCTTTACCCTCAGCAGCTCGATGTTCAATACCGAAGGGGCGAATTTTGCCGGTTGCGCCGCGCCGGTGGGGGCGACCATTACCGCGCGCCTGGGCGACCATTTCCACAATCCGGTGCCCGATGGCACGGCGGTCAGCTTCACGGCCGAAGGCGGCACCATCGACGCATCCTGCCTGACTGGCCTGGACAGCACCACCCTGACGGACGGCACGGTGATCACGCAAAAAGGCACGCCGGGTTCGTGCAGCGTGCGTTTTTGCCCGGGCAATCCGCGCCCGCTGGACGGCCGCGTGACCGTATTGGCGTATGCGCTGGGCGAAGAGAGTTTTACCGATGCCAACGGCAACAATGTCTACGATGCGGGAGAAAGCTATGCCGACCTGGGCGAGCCGTTCCGCAATGACCGCGCCGTTACGGGCGGCAATGCCGATTTCCGCGACGATGCCTACAACACCGGCAACGCCACGCGTGCCAGCGGCGAAGCGTATATCGATTCGAACGGCAGCGGCGCCTGGAACGCCACTGGTGACGGGCAATACAACGGTGTACTGCGCGCCGCCTCCAGCGTCAATACCACTGCCGCCAATACCGTGCATGTGCGCCGCGCCCTGGTGCAGGTGCTGTCGACCAGCACTGCGCGCATCACGCCGCTGAACGGCACCTCGGTCGCGCTCGACCATTGCGTCGACGGCAGCGTGTTTGAAAACGCCGTGCGCAGCTTCCCGCTCGCCATCCGCGACAGCAACCTGACCGTGTTTCCCGTCAACCGTGCGGCCGTGACGGGGCAGGCGATCGACTTGCCCGGCAATCCGCTGCCGGCCGGTACCACCATCAACTTTTCCACCAGCAATGGCGTCATCGTCGGCACGCGCGACATTATCGTGCCGAACAGCGACAGCGAAGTGGCGGCCAACTGGATCCATGTGGTGCAGATGATCAGCGACGTCGGCCAGGTCGGCACCAGCTGCCAGCAGAACAATGCGCGCAACGGCGTGCTGACGGTCAAGGTGACCACGCCTTCCGGCATCACCACCACCGAGAGCTATCCCGTGTCGGACTGATGCATGATCATGCCTTGCAAGCTGCCGCATGTCTCGGCAGCTTTTTTTTGGGTCAAAATGAATGATCGAAAAAATCGAACATGACTTCGCAAACTTTGCGTTTTAAGTTTTGCGATGCTTGCTGCATACTGCATAGCACTGGCCCCGCACACAGTGATGCAGCAGGGAAGTTCAGCACCAAGGACAACGTTTTATCATATTCAATTTTTTCGATTAATTTATTATTCAAAGGAAACCATCATGCCTATCGCCACCGCCCAAGCCGCTCAAAAACTGCTGACCCCGAACGACCACACCCTGATCATGATCGACCACCAGTCGCAGATGGCGTTCGCCACCCGCTCGATCGACCTGGCCCTGCTGCGCAATAACGCGGCGCTGGTGTCGAAAGCGGCCGCCGAATTCAAGGTGCCGACGATCCTGACGACGGTGGCCGAAAAATCGTTCTCCGGCCCGATCTTCAACGAAATCGCCTCGGTCTTTCCGGACCTGGCGGCGATCGACCGCACCAGCATGAATACCTGGGAAGACCCGCGCATCGCCGAGCGCGTCAACGCCCACGGCAAAAGCAAAATCGTGCTGGCCGGCTTGTGGACCTCGGTATGCATCGTCGGCCCGGCACTGTCGGCTTTGGAACAGGGTTTCGAGGTGTATGTGATCGCCGACGCCAGCGGCGACGTCTCCGATGAAGCGCACCAGATGGCGATGCAGCGCATGATACAGGCGGGCGCCCAGCCGATGACATCGGTGCAATACCTGCTGGAACTGCAGCGCGACTGGGCCCGTGGCGAGACCTACAATGAAACCGTGGCCACGGCGGTGGCGCACGGCGGCGGCTATGGCCTGGGCCTGATCTACGCCAAGACCATGTTCAACGCCAGCGAAGGGCATTGATTGCCTGTTGAGCGGGCATGAAAAAACCGGCCGAGGCCGGTTTTTTGCATTGCGCGATGTTAGTTACGCGAAGGGTGCCAGCAAACTCACCATCTGGCCGAAGACCTTCGGGCTGGCGGCGATCACGTCGCCCTTGTACAGGTAGTCCGATTCGCCGGAGAACTCACCGACGATGCCGCCCGATTCCGTGATCATCAGCGCGCCGGCGGCGATGTCCCAAGGCTTCAGGCCTTTCTGGTAGAAACCGTCCAGGCGGCCGCAAGCGACGTAGGCCAGGTCCAGCGCGGCCGAGCCGGCGCTGCGCACGCCCTGGCTGCGTTCGCCCATGATGGCGTACATTTTCAGGTATTCGTCGAGCGCGCGCGGGCCGGCGCCGTGGCCGGTGCCCAGCATGGCGTTGGAAACACGGTCCAGTTTGGTGACGCGGATGCGTTTTTCATTCAGGAAAGCGCCGGCGCCCTTGCTGGCCGTAAACAGGTCGTTGCGCACCGGGTCGTAGATCACGGCTTGCGTGACGATGCCGCGCTGGGCCAGTGCCAGCGAGATGCAGTATTGCGGGAAGCCGTGGATAAAGTTGGTGGTGCCATCGATCGGATCGATGATCCACTGGAATTCATTCTCGTCGTGCGAGTTGGCGGAAGCGCCCGATTCCTCACCCAGGAACGCGTGGTCCGGGTAGGCTTTGGACAGCACCTCGATGATGGCTTGTTCGGCCGCCTGGTCGACGTCGGTGACGAAATCGTTATGTTGTTTTTCCGTGACGACGACGCGGTCGAGGTCGAAAGACGCGCGGTTGATGACGGTGGCGGCGCGGCGGGCGGCCTTGATGGCCGTGTTGAGCATTGGGTGCATGTGAGCTTCCGTTAAAAGCACGCGAGCGCCCGGCAGTACTGGTTTGTACTGGAGCGCAGGAGTGCAAGAATGAATTAAAGAGCAAAGCGGTAGCGAAGTGGTTAAAATCCCGGCCTGGCGTCAGCGTTTTGTGACGTCGTCCCCGACATTTCCTGTATCGATACCGCGCAATGGCGCTATTTTAAATGAATCTGCCCGAAATCAATACGTCTCTTTTCAAACGCCTTCGATTTATCCTGGTCGAGACCAGCCGCGCCGGCAATATCGGCGCCGTCGCGCGGGCCATGAAAACGATGGGCTTTTCCGACCTGGTGCTGGTCAACCCGCGCTTTGCCGACGCCTTGAGCGACCCGGAAGCGGTGGCCTTTGCCAGCGGCGCGCAGGATATCCTGGCCGGCGCGCGCATCGTCGGCTCGATCGCCGAAGCGCTGGAAGGCTGCAACTACGCGGCCGCCGTCTCGGCCCGTTTGCGCGAATTTTCGCCACCGGTGACTGCGCCGCGCGCGATCGCGGCCCAGCTGGCCGCCGGCACCGAGCTGCATGCGGCCGTGATTTTCGGCAACGAGCGCTTCGGCCTGCCCAACGAGATCGTCGAGCAGTGCAATGTGCTGATCAATATTCCCGCCAACCCCGAATACTCCTCGCTGAACCTGTCGCAGGCGGCGCAGGTGATCGCCTATGAATGCCGGGTGGCCGCCTTGGGTGACTCTCAGGCCGCCAGCCCGGTCGGTTTTCATGGCGACGCCGCCAGCCTGGCCCAGGTTGACGGCATGTATGCGCATTTGCAGGAAGCGCTGGTCGCCATCGATTTCCTCGACGCCGACAATCCGAAAAAGCTGATGCCGCGCCTGAAACGCCTGTTTTCGCGCACCGGGCTGGAAACGGAAGAAGTCAATATCCTGCGCGGCATCGCGCGCCATATCCTGGTGATGGCGAAAAAACCGCGATGATCGAAACGCGGCTGTTGCGCCAGTTTATCGCGGTGGCCGAAGAACTCAATTTTCGGCGCGCCGCCGAACGGCTGCACATGGCCCAGCCGCCGCTGTCGCAGGCGATCCTGCGGCTGGAAGACCAGCTGGGCTATGCGGTGTTCGAACGCAGCAACCGCAAGGTCAGCCTGACGGCCGCCGGCACGGCCTTTCTGGTCACCGCCAGGCAGGTGCTGGCGACCCTGGAAGAGGGCGTGGCCGAAACGCGGCGCGTGGCGCAAGGCAGCGCCGGGCACTTGCGCCTGGGTTTTATCCAGATCAGCCCGTATGCCCATGTGCTGCACGCCTTGCGCCAGTTCCGCCTGGATTTTCCCGACGTGCACCTGACCCTGCGCGAAGCGTCGACCCAGGAACTGGTGGACTTGCTGGAAGCGGGCCAGCTCGATATCGCCCTGCTGCGCGCACCGGGGCGCAGTACGCCGGCGCTGATGTTCGAGCGCTTGTCCGGCGAAGCGATCATGGCGGCGCTGCCGGCCGGCCATCGGCTGGCGGGGCGGCAGGCGGTGGCCTTGTCCGAGTTGCAGGACGAAGACTTTGTCGCCTCGCCGCGCGCCCTGGGCCAGGGCTTTCACGACCAGCTGGCCAGCCTGTGCCTGCATGCCGGTTTCGTGCCGAAGGTGGTGCAGCAGGCGCGGCGCCTGCAAACGGTGGCTGGCCTGGTGGCGGCCGGCTTTGGCGTGGCGCTGCTGCCGGCCAGCCTGGCGGGCATGCTGCCGGCAGGCGCCATCCTGCTGCCCTTGCTCAACGATGCGCCTGAACAGTTGACCCGGCTCGACCTGTCCATGGCGTGGAATGCACGTCAGGCCTTGCCGGTGCGCGAGCGGCTGCTGGCACAGCTGCGCCTGTCTGCCGGTGAGCAACAAGACTTTTGACGTCTCAATCCGAGACAAACAAACTATTTTACAGATCAGTTAGCACGCGCCAGCATGGTGGTTTCGTATCGAGGAGTCATCATGCCGATTGCCATCTATTTGCTGTCGCTGTGCAGCTTTGCCTTTGGCCTGTCCGAATTTGTCGCCGCCGGCCTGTTGTCCGGCATGGCGCGCGAGCTGCACGCCAGCGTGGCGGCGACCGGTGGCGCGATCGCCGCCTATGCGCTGGGCGCGGCCATCGGCGCGCCGATCCTGACGGCGCTGCTGGCGTGCCGGTCCGATCGGCTGGTATTGGCCGCCACCATGCTGGCGCTGGCCGTGGGCAGCGTCGGCATGGCCGCTGCGCCAGGCTTGACCAGCTTGCTGTTGCTGCGCTTCCTGGTGGGCCTGGCGCATGGCGTGTTCATGGCGGTGGCGTCGAACGCCGCCACCAGGCTGGTCGAGCCGTCGCGCTCGGGGCGGGCGCTGGCTGTGGTCTGGCTGGGATTGACTTTGGCGCTGGCTTGCGGCGTACCGCTGGGTACCTGGCTCGGTGCGCTCTGGTCGTGGCGCGCCGTGTTTGCCTCCATCGCCGTGCTGGCGCTGGCCGGCGGCATGGGGCTGCTGTGGGCCATGCCGAAGACACCTCGACCGGCGCAGACCTTGTCCGCGCTGGCCAGCCTGCGCGCCCTGTTGCAGCCGGCCTTGCTGCTGGCGGCCGGTATCGCGGCGCTGGTCAGCGTGGCCACCTTCAGCTTTTTTACGTATATCTCGCCGTTCTTGCTGCAGGTGAGTGGCCTGGACGCCAACTGGCTGGGCGCCGCCATGCTGAGCGCCGCCATGCTGAGCTTTGGCGCGTGCGCCATCGGCGGCAACCTGCTCGGCGGCCGCCTTGCCGACGGCTTGCACGCGCGCGGCTGGACCCTGCTGGCGCTGGCCGCGCTGGCCCTCAATCTGCTGGGCTTTTATATTCTGCGCACGCAGGCACTGGCGATGCTGGCCCTGTGCGGCAGCCTGGGCCTGCTGTTCTTTGCCATCGTCACCCTGTCGACCATGCGGCTGCTGCGCCTGGCCCGGCAGCTCGACCCCGGCGTGGCGGCGGTGGCGGCGGGATTGAATATCGCCTCCTTCAACCTGGGCACGGCAGCCGGCGGGCTGCTCGGTGGCGCGCTGATCGCCGGCTGGGGTTTGCCCTTCGTCAGCCTGGGCGGCATGGCGGCCGCGCTGCTGGCGATGCTCCTGCTGCTGCGCACGAGTTAGACCCCGCGCTCCAGTTTTTGCGCGTGCCTGACCCGCGCTCCTGGCGTACACTGGCCGCAAAAAACAGTGCATGACAGGAGACGCGACACCATGCGACGCAGATCGTTTTTCAAGCTGGGCTTGCTGGGCGCTTGTACCGTGGCGGCCGGCGGCGCCGTATATCGGCTCGCGCGCGGGCCGGCGCCCTTGCGCCGGTTCGAACTCGACGGCGAGGCGCGCGCGGCGCTGGCCGCCATCGTGCCGGCCATGCTGGGCAGCGCCTTGCCGCCCGGCGCGCCGGCCCTGGCGCGCTCGATCGACGGCGTGCGCACGGCGATCCACGGCTTGCCGCTGGCCCAGCAGGGCGAGGTGCAGGATCTGTTCGGCCTGCTGGCGCTGGCGCCCGCGCGCCGTTTTGTCGCTGGCGTCGAAGGCGGCTGGCAGAATGCCGATCCGCGCCAGGTGGCGGCATTCCTGCAAGGCTGGCGCTTGCACCGCCTTGCCACCTTGCAGACCGCCTATCTGGCCTTGCACGACCTGATCCTGGGCGCCTGGTATGCCGACAGCGCCAGCTGGGCCGACATCGGTTATCCGGGGCCGCTGCCCGAACTGTCATGAAGGCGCAAGCATGAGTTCACCGATACCCGATCCGATCGCCGCCGGCCTGGCCGCCGGCTGGCAGGTCACCGACGCATCCACCTTGCAGGCTGGCCGCACGCTGGAGGCCGACGTGGTGATCATCGGCAGCGGCGCCGGCGGCGGCATCACGGCCGAACTGCTGGCGCGCGCCGGCCTGAGTGTGCTGATCGTCGAGGAGGGCGGCCTGAAGTCCTCGCAAGACTTCAAGATGCGCGAAGCCGACGCCTACCCCGCGCTATACCAGGAGTCGGCCGCCCGCAAGACGCGCGACAAGGCGATCAATATTTTGCAGGGCCGCACCGTGGGCGGCTCGACCACCGTCAACTGGACCTCGAGCTTTCGCACCCCGCCCGGCACCCTGGCGCACTGGCAGCGCCAGCATGGCCTGGCCGGCTATACGGTGGCGGCGATGGCGCCGTGGTTCGCGCTGGTCGAGCGGCGTTTGCATATCAGCGACTGGCCGGTGCCGCCGAATGAAAACAACGATCTGTTAAGGCGCGGCGCGCAGGCCCTGGGCATACCGACGGCCGCCATCCGGCGCAATGTGAACGGCTGCTGGAACCTCGGCTATTGCGGCATGGGCTGCCCCACCAATGCCAAGCAGTCGATGCTGGTGACCACCATTCCAGCCGCGCTGCAGCTGGGCGCCAGGCTGCTGACGCATGCGCGCGCCGAGCGGTTTGTGCTGCAGGGCGAACGCATCGCCAGCCTGCAGGTCACCGCCCTCGATGCGGCCGGCCAGGCGCCGACCGGCATCAAGCTGACCCTGTTGGCCAAACATTTTGTGCTGGCCGGCGGCGCCATCAATACACCGGCGCTGCTGCTGCGTTCGAACGCGCCCGACCCGGATAAGCTGCTGGGCCGGCGCACCTTTCTGCACCCCACGGTGATTTCCGCCGCGCTGTTCACGCAACGGGTCGACGCCTATGCCGGCGCGCCGCAGACGATTTATTCCGACCATTTTCTCGGTGTCGACCCGATCGATGGGCCGATCGGCTACAAGCTCGAAGCGCCGCCCCTGCATCCGCTGCTGATGGCCACCACCATGGGCGGCTTTGGCGACCAGCACGCGCAGACCATGCGCATGTTCCCGCACGCGCATGGCTTGCTGGCGCTGCTGCGCGACGGCTTTCACGAAGACGCGGCCGGTGGCGCGGTCAGCCTCGACAGCCATGGCAACCCGGTGCTCGATTACCCTTTGAGCCCGTTTCTCTGGGACGGCGTGCGCCGCGCGCTGCTGGCCATGGCCGAGATCCAGTTCGCCGCCGGCGCGCGCAGCGTCTATCCGGTGCATGAAATGGCCCACCATTACACCAGCTGGGCGCAGGCGCGGCAGGCCATCGAGGGCCTGCCTTTCAAGCCGCTGCTGGCGCGGGTGGTGTCGGCCCATGTGATGGGCGGCTGCGCCATGTCCGACGATGAACGCCTCGGTGTGTGCGACGCACAAGGGCGCTACCGGGGCCTGGTGAATCTGTCGGTGCATGACGGTTCGCTGTTTCCCACTTCGATCGGCGCCAATCCGCAACTGTCGATCTATGCGCTGGCCGCGCGCCTGGCCAGCGGCCTGGCGCAAGCGCTGACGGGCAAACCCGCACCGGGCTTCGGCACGGACATGGTGGCGCCGGCATGATCGCGCGCGCCCTGCGCTGGCTGATGCTGCTGCAAGTGCTGGCCGCGCTGGGCCTGGCCTGGCTGCTATGGCAGGCCGGCTTGCGCCAGGCCGCGCCGGCGCTGCTGCTGGGCGTGCTCGGCGTGCTGCTGGTGCGCGCGCTGATCGTGGCGCGCAATTTCTGGCATAGCCGGCGCTTTGCCGGCACGCCCGCGCCGCAACCGCTGGGCGCGGCGGCGGCGACGCGTTTGTTCGTGGGCGAACTGGGCGCCAATCTGCGCACCTCGTCATGGGGCATGCTGCGCCCGCGCCTGAGCGTGCCGGCCACGCCAGGGCAGGGCGCGCCGTCACGCTTGCCGGTATTGCTGATCCACGGTTATGTGTGCAACCGCGGTTTCTGGGCGCCGTTGAGCGGCCAGCTGGCGCAGGCCGGCGTGGCGCACGGCGCGGTCGACCTGGAGCCGGTCAACGCCGGCATCGACGACGTGCTGCCGCTGGTGGAGCGGGCGATCGCCGAGCTGCTGGCCTTGGCCGGCGGTGAGCAGGTGGTGATCGTCGCGCACAGCATGGGCGGCCTGGTGGCACGCGCGTATCTGCGCCGGCATGGCGGCGCGCAGGTGGCGCGCGTGATCACCCTGGGCACGCCGCACCACGGCACGGCGCTGGCCAACCTGGCGCTGGGCAGCAATGCGCGCCAGATGAGCCGGCCCGGCGGCCAGCCGAACGCCTGGCTGGCGCAACTGGATGCGGACGAGCCGCCACACACGCGCACGCTGATCACCTCGATCTATTCGCAGCACGACAATATCGTCGCGCCGCAGGACTCGGCGCGGCTGCCAGGCGCGCGCAATTGCGCTTATGCCGGCCTGGGCCATGTGGCGCTGGCGTCAGACCCGCGCGTGCTGCGCCAGGTGCTGTCGGAAATCACTATCGTTTCCGAAGTCGGCGCGGCGGCTTTTGCATCGCATCGTTGCTGAGTTCGCTTACATTTTATCAAGCTGGCAAGGGTGTCGTTTTTGACGCATTTGTTGCCCATTTTTAATAGCTTGTCCCTCACAAAAGTCTGTTATCCAGCGGCTGGCTGGTTTAAGCTGACAGCTGTCGCGCACGCTCTCGATGCGACCGGCGCGCGCGCGTGTGGTGAAAACGCTGCCCGCCGATTTATACTGAAGATGTCGACACCGTATTGTAGGATGGGCAGGCAGGCTTGGGCGTGGATGTGCGCTGGAACGCACAGAGCGCCAGGCAAGTTAAGGGTATTAATAGTGAAATGTTACTTAGGTGGGAGTGCTAATTGTCCGCACGTATCCTGATTATTGAAGATAACGCCACCAATATGGAATTGATGGTGTATCTGCTGCGCGCCTTCGGCTACACGCCGCTGGCCGCCTACGATGGCGAAGAGGGCGTGCGCATGGCGCGCAGCGAAGTGCCCGACCTGATCATTTGCGATGTTCACCTGCCCAAGCTCGATGGCTATGGCGTGGTGGCCGAACTGAAGAAGGACCCGCTGCTGCGCAAGATTCCCGCGCTGGCCGTTACCGCCTTGGCGATGGTGGGCGACCGCGAGCGCCTGCTCGAAGCGGGTTTCAACGGCTATATCGGCAAACCGATCGAACCCGACCTGTTCGTGGCGGAGCTAGAATCTTTTTTACCCGGGGCGCCGTCGACGCCAGCTAAAAACGACATCTTTACCATCCTGATCGTTGACGATCATGTGCTGAACCGCGAGTTCCTGACCGCGCTGCTGGGCTACAGCGGCCATCGCCTGCTGGAAGCGGCGAATGGCGTCGAGGGGCTCGACATCATGCGCACCGAGCGGCCGGACCTGATCATCTCCGACATCCTGATGCCCAATATGGATGGCTACGAATTCGTCACGCGGGTGCATGAAAACCCCGTGCTGGCCGACGTGCCCATCATTTTCTACACCGCCACCTACCGCGAACAGGAAGCCATCCTGCTGGCACAAGCGTGCGGCGTGCGCTGGGTGCTGCCAAAACCGTCCGACCCCGAAGTGATCGTGCGCACCGTCAACGAAGCGCTTGGCCTGGTGGCGCCGGCGGCGCAGACCGGCGCCAGGCCGCGCGCGGCCGATGCGCCGGAGACGGGCAAGCTGGCCGGCATCGAACAGCATGTCAGCGGCTATCTCGACGAGCTCGAATCGAGCAGCCAGCAGATCTCGCAGCTGGCCGGCGATGGCGCGGCGCCGGTGCCGGAAGACCTGGCGATCATGACCGAGCGCCTGTCGCGTTCATTGTCCAGCCTGCAGGCGGTCAGCTTGCGCCTGACGGCCCTGATCGAGCTGGGCATGGACCTGGGCGCGGAGCGCGATCCGCGCGCGCTGATCACGGCCGGCTGCAAGGTGGCGCAAAATATCTGCGTGGCCCGCTATGCCTGCATCGGCGTGCTCGAGGAAGGGGCCGACAAGCTCAGTTATTTTTCCTCGTGCGGCACCGAAAAGAACATCGAGCAGATCGCCACCGCGCCGCGCACGGGCGTGCTGTCGCGCTTGCTGGAGCAGCAGCAACCGCACCGCGTCAACGGCCTGAAGGGCGACCCGGCCGCGCTGGGCCTGCCCGCCTCGCATCCGCCCGTGCATTCCTTTCTCGGCGTGGCGATCGCCTCGCGCGAGCGGGTACACGGCTGGCTGTACCTGGTCGACAAGCTCGGTGCGCACGAGTTTTCCGAAGTCGACGAGCGCGTCGCCGCCACGGTGGCCGCGCAGATCGCGGTGGCCTACGACAACCTGCTGCTGTATGACGAAATCAAGCGCCACCACGAACAGCTGACGCTCGACATGGCGGCCCGCATCCGCCTCGACGAAGACCTGCGCCGCTTCCGCCTGGCGATGGACGCCACCGCCGACGCCATCTTCCTGGTCGACCGCGCCGGTGCCTGCTTTGTCGACGTCAACCAGACGGCTTGCCGCATGCTGGGCTTCGAGCGCGAAGACTTCCTGCAGGTGGGGCCGGGCCGCGCGCACGACGGCCAGTCGCAGCTCGACGAGCTGTATGACAAACTGCTGGCCGGCGACCAGGGCGCGCCGATGGCCGAACTGCAGCTGCACCGCAAGGACGGCTCGCCGCTGTCGGTCGAAGTGCAGCGGCGCACCCTGCGCTCGGGCCAGAGCTGGATCCTGGTGGCGGTGGCGCGCGACATCACCGAACGCAAGGAAGCCGAGCAGCGCCTGCTGAAACTGGCCCATTTCGACACCCTCACGGGCCTGCCGAACCGCAGCCAGTTCTACGACTCGCTGACCCATGCGCTGGCCCAGGCGCAGGAACACCACTGGTCGGTGGCGGTGCTGTTTCTCGATGTCGACCGCTTCAAGAACGTCAACGACACTCTGGGCCACACCATCGGCGACGAGCTGCTGCGCCAGTTTTCCAGCCGCCTGGTCGATTGCCTGCGGGTGCGCGACACCATCGGCCGCTTCGGCGGCGACGAGTTCGCCGCCATCCTGATCCTGCCCGACGGCGCCCAGCATTCGGTGGCGGTGGTCGACAAGATCCGCGAAGCGATGCGCAAACCGTTCGATCTGCAGGGCCATGAAGTGACGGTCACGGCCAGCATCGGCATCGCCGTCTATCCCGACGACGCGCTTGATGCCGACACGCTGATCCAGTACGCCGACACGGCCATGTACCGCGCCAAGGAAGCGGGGCGTGACGCCTTCCGCTTCTTCACGGCCGAAATGAACGCCCAGTCGATGGCTCGCCTGGACATGGAAAACGCCTTGCGGCGCGCCATCGACAACGAAGAATTCGTGCTGTTCTTCCAGCCCAAGGTGCATATCGGCTCGGGCCGGGTCAGCGGCGCCGAAGTGCTGATACGCTGGCGCCGGCCGGGCCACGGCATGGTCTCGCCGGCCGTCTTCATTCCGCTGCTGGAGGAAACCGGATTGATCGTGCGGGTCGGCAACTGGGTGATCGACCAGGCCTGCCGTACCATCGCCGACTGGAGTTCCAGCAGCATCGGCCCAGTGCACCTGTCGGTGAATGTGTCGGGCATCCAGTTCTTCGTCGGCGGGCTGGAAGAAGAAGTGCTGCGGGCCATCCGCAAGCACGATATCGCCCCCGATCTGCTGGAACTGGAGCTGACGGAAAGTTCCTTGATGTCGAACGCCGAGGAAACCATCGCCGTGCTGCGCAACCTGAAGGCGCTGGGCGTGCAGATTTCCATCGACGATTTCGGCACCGGCTACTCCAGCTTGGCCTACCTGAAACGCTTTCCGATCGACAAGCTGAAGATCGATATCGCGTTTGTGCGCGAAGTCACCAGCAACCCTGACGACGCGGCCATCGTGCTGGCGATTATCAGCATGGCCCACAGCATGAAGCTGCAGGTGATCGCCGAAGGCGTGGAAAACGATGCCCAGCTGGCCTATCTGCGCCGCCATGGCTGCGATGAAATGCAGGGCTATTATTTCAGCCGCCCGGTGGCGCAGGAAGAATTCGAACAGATGCTGATGGGTGGCAAATTGCTGCAGGCGCCGCGCGACGCCGGCAACGAAGAACAGCAGACCCTCTTGATCGTCGACGACGACGTCTTCATGCTCGACGTGCTGAGCGACTTCCTGGCCCAGGACGGCTACCGCATCCTGACCGCCCAGACGGCGGCCGAAGGCTTCGACATCCTGGCGCGCCACCAGGTGCAGGTGATTTTGTGCGACCAGTGCATGCCGGCCATGAGCGGCACCGAATTCATGGAGCGGGTCAAGCACCTGTGCCCCGACACTTTCCGCATCATGCTGTCGGCCTATGCCGACCTGACGCCGATCATGGCGGCGATCAACCGCGGCGCCGTCGACCGCTTCTATACCAAGCCGTGGAAGGGCGCGGTGCTGCGCGAAAACATCCGCGAAGGCTTCCGCCTGCATGGCTTGCTGCACGGCCCGGTTCAAGCGGCCGCCTGACCCGCATTCACGCCGCCGGCGGCCGATCTGCGTGTGCTGGCGCACCGAGTGGCGCATTGCGCTACCCGCTTCTCTCGCTTGCCTCTAGAATCAAGCGCAGGGCATTCCATTACACAGGAGCGGGCAATGACAAAAAAATTGAAACCGGAGTCCTCCGACGCCATGCAAACCTCGGCGCGGCAGATCTGGCAAGCCAGCCTGGGCGCGTTTGCGCGCGCGCAGGAAGAGGGCGGGCGCATGCTGGCCAGCCTGGCCCACGACGGCGCTGCCTTGCCGCCGGGCCAGGACGCGGCATTGCTGGCGGGCGGCGCCGCACACGACCGCCTGGAACAGGTGTTCGAAGAGCGCGTGGCGCGTGCGCTGGCGGCCATCGGCGTACCGACCCAGGCCGAGCTGGCGGCCCTGCGCGAGCAGGTGGAGCAGCTGCAGCAGCGGGTGGCCGCACTGTCGGATGGCGCCGCCAAGCCGGCCAAAAAAGTATCTGCCAAGAAAAAGGCAGCGCCGGCCGGCAAGCAGGCCAGGTAGGCTCCCGGCCCGGCGCGGGGTGTTTCACCGGGGCTATCTTCGGTGGTATGCTTGGGGCAGAACAAAGAGAGATTGCCCGCCATGCTACAAAAAGCACCACGCCGTACCCGCGAACGCATCCTGGAATTGTCGCTGCGCCTGTTTAACGAGTTTGGTGAACCGAATATCACCACCACCGTGATTGCGGAAGAGATGAATATCTCGCCCGGCAACCTGTACTACCACTTCCGCAACAAGGACGATATCGTCAATTCGATCTTCGTCCAGTTCGAGGCGGAAATCGAACGCATACTGACCGTGCCCAGCGGCCGCCGCTCGAATATCGAGGATGTCTGGCTGTATCTGCACCTGATGTTCGAACTGATCTGGCGCTACCGCTTTTTCTACCGCGACCTGAACGACTTGCTGTCGCGCAACCGCAAGCTGGAACTGCATTTCAAGCTGATTCTCGCGCACAAGATCAAGGTGGCCACCCAGCTGTGCGAAGACCTGCGCAGCGAACAGTCGCTGGTCGCCTCGGACATGGAAATCGGCGCCATGGCGACCAATATGGTGGTGGTCGCCACTTACTGGCTGTCGTATGAATACGTGCGCAATCCGCGCAAGTACAGCGAGCAGCAATCGATGTCCGATGCGCTGGCGCGCGGCTGCTACCAGGTGCTGTCGCTGATCGGCCCCTACCTGCGCAATGAAACCCATCTGCTGTTCCGTAAGCTGTCGGAAGAATACCTGACTACACTGCAAGACGGTGGGCGGCTGACCGACAGCGCGATTTGATCAAGGAGACCGTGATGGCCTGGAAAAAATTCCCGTATCCCGACAATGCTTATGTCTACACTCCCTTGTCGCTGGAAACGGCCTGGCAGCGCCTGCATGCAAGCGATGCCGAGCCGTTTCCCGCGCAGGCGGCGCTGGTGCAGGCCTGGATCGCCTACCATGCCGGCGACTTCGAACGCGCGGCCAGGCTGGGCCTGGCGGTCGGCGTGCCCGGCTACAGCGTGGCGCACAAGGCCACCTGCATGCACGCCACCCACCTGGAGCTCGACGAGAGCGCCAGGCTGGCGCTGTTCGAGGAAGTGGCCGAGCGCTGCGAACGCCAGCAGGCCGAGCAGCCCGACAACCCGGCCGGCTTTTACTGGCATGCCTACAGCCTGGGCCGCTATGCGCTGGGCATTTCGGTGGTCAAGGCGCTGGCCCAGGGCATGGGCGCCAAGGTGCGCAACAGCCTGAACCGTACCGTGACGCTGGCGCCGCTGCATGCCGATGCGCATATCGCCTTCGGCATCTACCACACGGAAATCATCGACAAGGTGGGCGCCATGATAGGCTCGCTCAGCTATGGCGCCAGCAAGGACGACGGCTACCAGCACTTCAGGACGGCGCTGGCGCTGAACCCCGCCTCGGCCTCGGCGCGCAGCGAATACGCGCGCGCCTTGAACCTGCTGGAGGGGAATAAAAAACTGGCCGAAGTGATGGGCTTGTATGAACAGGCCGCCGAGTGCGTGGCGGTCGATGCGAAGGAGCGCCTCGAAGTCGAGGCCGCTATTGATGAACTGAAGAAATGAGGGTCCTGTGATCAAGGCTTTATGTGTGTACTGTGGCGCCAATGCCGGCGTCACGCCCCAATATGCGGTGGCGGCGCGCGAACTGGCGCGCGTGCTGGTGTCGGAAAATATCGCGCTGGTGTATGGCGGCGGCAATGTGGGCCTGATGGGCGTGATTGCCGACGAAGTGCTGCGCCTGGGCGGCGAAGTGACGGGTGTGATCCCGACCGCGCTGGTGGAGCGCGAAGTGGGCCACACGGGCCTGACGCGCCAGTTCGTGGTGAAGGACATGCATGAACGCAAGGCCATGATGGCCAGCCTGTCCGATGCCTTTATCGCCATGCCGGGCGGCTACGGCACCCTGGAGGAACTGTTTGAAATGCTGACCTGGGCCCAGCTGGGCATCCATGCCAAGCCGATCGGCCTGTTGAATGTCGACCATTTTTATGATGGCTTGATCAGCTTTGTGCAAAACGGCCGCGAGCAGGGCTTCGTGCGGCCGCAGCATGCCGCCTTTTTGAATGCCGATGCCGATCCGGCCGCGCTGGTGCAGCGCCTGAAAGACTGCGCGCCCTGATTTTTCTGCGAACCTTTCTGTGTTGTGAGCCATGCACCGCGAGGAGTATGGCTCTTTTATTTCCGGGTGGGAAAACCAATCAGGAGCGGCGGCACGATCAATATATTTATGGTTACAAAATAGTCACAAAGGCATGTTTTTTTGAAAATGAAGATGATTTTTCGACATGAGTGTGTTTTACTGACTCCTGTCAAGCAAGCCATGCGCAATCTTTGCGCAATGACTTGCCGGCGCCCAAAAAAATGGCCGGACTTTCCCTGAAGTCGGCCCCGACCCAGCCGCTTCATTCTTGAGGAACCATCTTGAAAACCCTGACCATCTTACGCACCGCCGCGATTGCCACCGTGTTCGCCGCTGGTGCCGCCCAGGCACAGCAAACCGTCATCACCTTCAATGCGCTGGAGCAGCCCGGCATCCTGGGTACCGTGATCGATACCTACAGCGAGGCGGGCTACAACTTCGACAACAACCTGCTGTACGGCCTGCATTCGGCCCACCAGGACAATTTCGCCTATGCCGGTTCGGCCGGGCTGGGCGCCACGGTGCTCACCACCACCACCCTGACCCGCGCCGACGGCGCCGCCTTTTCGCTCGACAAGATCAGCCTGGCCAATTATGTCAGCGTGCTGCCAGGATCGTACGACGTGACATTTGTCGGCACCCAGGCCGGCGGCGGCACCGTCAGCCAGACCTTCACGGTGGGCGGCAGCCACAGTTTCAGCGACTACACCTTCACGGGTTTCAGCAACCTGGTGTCGGCCTCGTGGCAGGAGGGCCTGCTGCATACCTACCAGGTCGACAACGTTGGCGCTTCAGTCAGCGCGGTGCCGGAACCTGGCACCTACGCCATGCTGCTTGGTGGCTTGGGCCTGCTGGCCTTCATGCGCCGGCGCATGAAAGCCGGTTGAGCAACCAGCCGCCGTAAAAAAAAGCTGCGTCTCGCTAATACCGTTCACTTAAGCTGTCCGACGCATGCAAATGCGTAAGACAAACGTAAAAAATGGCGGGCCGGAGACGCGAGCCTGAGAAAATGCCGATGGCGGCGTTGCAGCTCCTCGCCGTACATGCGTACTGTCTTCGTCGCTGCGCCTTGCCCTCGACATTTTTCAGGCTCGCTTGGCCCG